>Ga0307476_10000911_pt1 | contig 19809 bp, 18 predicted proteins | sample atmos_gasesECM2C_2_FD_203314 | JGI IMG/M metagenome (GOLD analysis project Ga0307476, IMG submission 203314) | Hardwood forest soil microbial communities from Morgan-Monroe State Forest, Indiana, United States - atmos_gasesECM2C_05 | ecosystem: Environmental > Terrestrial > Soil > Temperate... | reverse complement strand
TAAGTCGGCATTCATCGATTTGGTGCTGTCGCGCGGCTACGCGCCGCTTGCGGTCACGGATATCATCCGCCGGGCCAGGGTCGGCCGCTCCACGTTCTACCTGCATTACGCCGGCAAGGAGGCTCTGCTCGCCGACAGCCTGGAGCACCCGTGCCGCGGTCTCGCCGCCTATGTAGCCGGTAACGCCACGCCCGCTGAGCAGGTGGCGCTGCTGGAGCACTTTCGGGCGCAGCGCCGTCTCAACCGCGTGTTCTTCGAACCGCCCATCCGCGCACTCTGGGTCAGGGTTCTCGCCCAGACCATCGCTCGGCAGCTCGCGCGGCCTGGAGCACTCCGGCGCGTGCCGGATGGGGCAGGCGCGAGTCTCTTTTGTCGGGTCGTCGCCGAAATGCAGATCGCGCTGATCACGCAGTGGCTGAATAGCCCGGCACCGGCCAAACCGGAGCGCATCGCGGCCATGCTCGCCGCTTACACGCAGGCGCTGCTGCAGGGCGAGCGTACACTCGGGCCGCGGCGCTAGCGGCCCGCGAGGCCAAACGCTGGACATCCTCTTTGTCCACTGACGAGCCCGCGCGCACGGCGCGAGTGCTAGTAGCAGAAAAACGGACCCAAGCGAACGAAGGAGAACTCTGGCGAATCAGTGGCGGTTACCCGCTACGCTTGAAGCAAAAATGCCGGTTCAAGCATCGCCCGTGCCCCAGGCTTACGGCTATTTCAACGACACGCTGATCATGGAGCTGATGACCGATGCCACCGGGGGGCCCTGCCCCGCGGCTTGGCGAACTCGATCCGTCCGCTGAGACGGCGCGCGAGTATCACCGTTTTATCATCCAGCAGATCGTGCGCATGTTGAGCATCGGACTCATCCATGGCGATCTCTCGGAATTCAACGTACTCATCGGCACCAAGGGCCCCGTGATCATCGATCTGCCAGGCGGTGAATGCGGCGGGCAACAATAGTGCGCTCGAGATGCTCGAGCGCGATGTGAACAACATCCGCGGCACCCTCGGCCGTTTCGCGCCGGAGCTTCTACGAACTGAATTCGCTCAGGAGATGTCGGCCCTGTTCGCGCGAGGGGAGCTGACCGCGGAGAGCAAGCTCAGCGGCGCTTTCGCGCGAGACGAGACGCCAGCTGATGCCCAATGCTGTCCTGGTGGCGGTTGAGGACGCTCGTGAAGAAGCGCTGCAACGAGAGTTGGGGCGAGAAAGCTAGAGCACCCGTTAGGTCAGTGCACATCTAAACCGTCCGGAACTCGGGAACGGGGTCGAATGGCAAATTGACGAGGATTCCGGACCGACGAGTGGCCGTTTTGGAGCAGCGAAATTGGGTGGTTCGACGACGGGGCCTGGCAGGCAGCCGCTGTCGATGCGCTTCGGCTCGGACTCCCGCCGTACGACCGCTCCCGGCCCAGGAGCGGTCCATCGTTCACGCGGATTGGCGTCCCGACAGCGGTCGTTCCGCGTCTCCCATCCGTGCCGGTTGCCATCCCCCTGAGCATCCGCGACCATTCGGGCGCACAGAGGGACGCTCGACATGGTCGAGGGTGGCTGCGCACCTTGAGCGGGATTTCGCACGCCGTTTTCATCAGCTATGCCTCACAGGATGCGGAGGCGGCCCAAAAGATTTGCGAGGCACTTCGCGCCGCCGGCATTGAGGTCTTTCTCGATCAGAGCGAGCTGCGGGGCGGGGACGCCTGGGATCAGAAGATACGGCGCGAGATCCACGACTGCGCACTCTTCATTCCCATTATTTCGGCCAACACGGCATTGCGACATGAAGGCTATTTCCGCCTCGAGTGGGACCTTGCAGATCAGCGCACTCACATGATCGCTCGCAGCCGTGTGTTCGTTGTGCCGGTGTGCCTGGACGCGACTACCGAGGTAGCGGCGGACGTTCCCGAGTCGTTTCAGCGAGCGCAGTGGACGCGCCTACCCGGCGGCCAGACACCCCCGGCCTTCGTCGAGCGGATCAAGCGGCTGCTGTCCCCGGAGCTGTCGCCGTTAAGCGCAGTGTCCGGCGCTGCATCGGGACTCAGAGAGCCGGTCGGCGCTTCCTTGTGGTCAAAGCCAATCCTGCTCGGGGTCGTCGTCCTCGTGGCCCTGGCGTACTTGCTTGCCAGTGAGTTCTGGTTCTCCAAACACGCAACGCCAGAGACGGCTGACCGCGCAGGCACTGTTCCCACCGCCTTCAACCCGCCGCCGCATTCAATCGCGGTGCTACCGTTCGTGAACCTAAGCGGCGACGGGAAGCAGGAATACTTCTCCGACGGGCTCACCGAGGAGTTGCTCAACTCGCTGGCCGAGATCAACGAGTTGCAGGTAGCCGCCCGCACCTCGGCGTTCTCATTCAAAGGCAAAGACACCGACATCGGCACGATCGCGCGCAAACTGAACGTGGGCGCAGTGCTCGAAGGGAGCGTCCGGCGCTCCGCGCACACCATCCGCATCACCGCGCAATTGATCAATGCGGTCACAGGCTTTCACCTCTGGTCGAAGACCTATGACCGGGACTTGGGCGATGTGCTGAAACTGCAGACCGAGATTGCCACCGCGGTGGCCGGCGCCCTTAAGGTCACGCTGCTCGGGGATGTCGGCGAGAAGATCGAGCTGGGAAGCACGCGCGACCCGGCCGCCTTCGATGCCTACCTACGCGGCGCCAACGCGATGAACACGAACAAAGACCTGCAGGCTGCACAAGCCACCATCACAGCCTACACTGAAGCCATCAGGCTCGATCCCCACTACGCCCGCGCGTTTGCGGGCCGCGCAATCGCCATCTGCGTCCTTGCGCCGCAGTACGAAAGGCTTCCTGCCATCCAGCCGGCTCTGGACAGAGGACTGATCGACGCCCAGCAGGCGCTCGCACTCGCACCCGCGCTTGCCAAGGCGCGGCTGGCACTGGCGACATGCTTTGAAAGGAAACTCGACCTCTTGCATGCGCGCCAGGAGTACGAACGTGCTGCAATGCTCGCACCAAGCGACGCAGAGGTGTTACAGACCTACGGCCGCTTCACCGCCTCCTTGGGGGATGCGGACGCAGGTATCGCCATGGCGCGCCGCGCCGTCGCACTGGATCCGCTCAATGCCCTGACTCATCAGCGGCTCGGCCAGACGCTGATTGCCACACGTCGCTATGACGAGGCGCTGGCGGCCTTCCTGCAGTACGAGAGTCTGGATACAACCCGCGATCTTCAGGGGCTGGTCTATTATCTTCTCGGCAAGCTCGAGAGCGCCCGCTCGGCCTGCGAATTCAAGCCAACCTACTGGGGTAATCAGGTGTGCCTGGCGATCGTCAATGACAAGCTCGGGCGGCACACCGACGCGGAGGCGATACTTGGGAAGATGAAAGTCGACTTCGGTGACCCCGCCGCGTATCAGTACGCGGAGATCTATGCGCAATGGGGGAATACTTCTGCGGCTCTGGACTGGCTGGAGACGGCCTTTCGGCTGCACGACGACGGGTTGCTCGGGTTGAAGACCGACCCGCTCCTAGACCCCTTGCGCAAACAGCCGCGCTTCCAGGCGATTGAGCGGGAGTTGAAGTTTCCCACCTAAGAGCCTTGGTGAAAGCAGGGCAGATTGGATACGCCAAAGCTGCCGTTCGTGACCGTCGCAAAGGGGTCAATTGCCGACGTTGCCAGTGGGAGCGCGCTATCTTGGCTGAGGTCTAGGTTCTATTGAATCGGCCTCTCTACGCTCGGACGTCTGATGACACCCCCCGGATCGATGATAGCGAATATGGGGCCGCCCTCCCGTCCGTGTCCCAATCCAGAAAGAAGCTAGGCCAGCGATGATGATGCATGGGCGCTAGTTTTGCTGGGCGGCGGCATGTTTACTTCTAAGACACGAACGAGCGCATTCTCGAAAATGACTTTGTGGCTGTTTTGGCTGTCAGCGTCTAGTGTTGAATCCCGCCGGGGCGCGTAGCCCAATGCGGGAGATACGAGGGACGCGAACCATTGCTTGACCTGACTGACGATCGTCCATCATCTCTCTTGCCTGAAGCCATGCTCATGCGCGAAGACGATCGCCTGCGCGCGTGAACGCACACCCAGCTTGTCGAACAGATTCGACGCGTGATTACGCACCGTCTTCTCGCCGATTTGCAAGCGTGCGGCAATACACGCATTGCTCAGTCCATCCGCGATCAGAGCGAGGACCTCGCGCTCGCGAACGGACAGCGCCGCGAACAGATCTGCGTCTATGCTCGCGTCCGCGTTTATGAACGAAAGCACAGCTTCGCAAAAGCGGCTCCAGGCAGGCTCGTGTTCGAGCAGAATGTGATTGCGCGAATCGAGCTCGACGAACTCAGCGCCGGTTATGCCGCCGGCCAGCAAACGGCCTTCAGAGAGTTGCACCACCTGGTCGTCGCGAGCATGCAGGACCAGCGTGGGCACCCGCACCTGCGGCAGCAGTTCCGCGATATCGAGCACCGCACGTGCTTCGAATAGTTTGGCGGCAACCTCTCCCACCGTGCTCTTGACGCAGAGATCGTTGAACCAATCCAACTGCTCAGGCGTGCCTCCGGGCAGGAAGCGCGAGGTAAACACCTGACGAAACGTCGGGTTATTCTCGGACCAAGCGACGCGCGCGAGTTCAATCATCGCGTGGTACAACGCTGCCGCATGTGGTATGCCGCGCTTGAGAGCGCCATGCGCGTATCCTCCATAGAGAATCATCCGCGCGATGCGCTCCGGGTGTAGAACCGCGTACTGAATGCAGGCGGCCGCCCCCTGTGAGATGCCGAGTAAGGTCAGTGGACAACCGGGCTGCGCGGCATCGATAACCGCCTCAAGGTCCGCGGTCCACTGTGCCAGCGAGAGGGAACCCGCATGCCAATCGCTCATTCCACAGCCGCGCTCGTCGTAGCGGATGAACCGGGAGTGTCGCGAGAAGAACTGGATCCAATGCTTCCATACCGGGCTATCCCACTCATATTCGAGGTGAGTGAGCCAATTGGCGGCCTTGACCAGCGGCGGCCCAGTGCCTGAGACCGCCCACGCCAAGCGCGTACCGTCGGAGGCTCTGACGTAGTGAACATGCTGGCGCAGATGCACGGCTGCCATCATCCCCGTGATCGGGACATTTGGCCCATGTGTGACGGACGAAATTGTAGGCCGCCGGGACAATGATCCGATAGCAGCCCGGCTCAGGCGCCCGCATGCTCGAGCAACCTTACGGGAGGGTCGAGTCATGGTGAAGCGCCTGCTTTTCTTTGCCTACGGCAGCTTTTCCTACCTGATATTCCTCGCGACCTTTCTGTACGCGATTGCCTTCGTAGGGGGCTTCGTCGTGCCTACCCAGCTCGATGGTCCCTCGCAGGGGCCCATCACGACTGCACTCGTGATTGATGCGGCGCTCCTCACGGTTTTTGCAGTGCAGCACAGCGTCATGGCGCGCAGGTGGTTCAAGGAGCGATGGACGCAGATCGTCCCCTGGGCCATCGAGCGCTCGACCTACGTCCTCAGCGCGAGCGCAGCGCTTCTGCTTTTGTTCTGGCAATGGCGTCCGATCGGGATTCCGGTCTGGACGATCGAGAATGGCTACGTACGTCTGATTGCGTGGACGTTGTTTGCGGCCGGTTGGGCGACCGTGCTGGTGATGACCTTCCTCATCAATCACTTCGACTTGTTCGGGCTGCGGCAGGTGTGGTTGCTGCTGATTGGCAAGCCCTATACGCCCGTGCCGTTCCGCACACCGCTGCCATACCGGGTCGTGCGCCATCCCCTCTATTTCGGCTTCCTGCTGGCCTTCTGGATGACACCTCACATGACGCTCGCGCATCTGGTCTTTGCCCTGGCGACCACGGCCTACATCGTGCTGGCGATCCAGTTCGAGGAAAGGGATCTGCTGTCAGAGCACGGTGCTTCGTACGCGGAATATCGTCGGAAGGTCCCGATGCTGTTGCCGGGAATGCGCAGATCGACATCTTCATTGCCCGTGCTCTCGAGTTCGGCTGCGCCGTCGGCGTCGAGACGATAGTCTCTAAAATGCCACCCCATCTGGCGGCTCGAGCCGAACCTCGGAGTTCGACTGCTCGCTCGCACGACACGCAGCGTGGCGCCGACGGATGCCGGCGAGCGGCTGCTGCGCACTCTGGACCCGCGCTCGAGGAAATGGCTCTAGCTCAGCGAAGGCTGCGAGCTGCTTCGCGAGGAAGAATTTCGCATCGCTGTCGTTCGGCGCCAGAGCGAGCGCGTAGTGCGGATTGAGCAGCGTTGCCTGGGCGTAGGACTCGATCGCCTTGCGAGTATCGGGTTCCGTGACGCGGAAAAAAAGAACCGACCCTGCACCGGAGCGTTGTAGGCCTGGAGGCTCCCGCTCGGTGGCTGATCGCTGAGCACCGCCGCATGCTCAACCGGCAGTAGCTTCGCCCGACCGAGCCACTGCCACCGCACGGGTGATCTCATCCTGCAGCGCAAAGAATTCCTTGTAGGGCCGGTCGTAGTGCTCCGACCGTCCTCCTTTGAGTCGCGGAACTGGAATGCCGAGGTGCGACCGATCACTTTCAGCCCCTGGAATTGCGACAGCGCGGTGATCGGATCCTCGGAGGTTCCATCGGAGAAATACTGCTGATTCGCCTCGCCGCTCTCGTTTGCAAGCGGTAGCACCGCGATGGAGGCCGTAGCTGGGGACGCGTGCACCATTTCGAACAGCTTGTGGTTTGTCGCTATAGTCGACATGGACGCCGCGGAGTACCGGACCATTGCGGTAGTCCGGTGTGCGGTGCATCCCGGATCGATGGATGGGGTGATCGAAGTCTGGATTGCCTCTTATCGTCCATCGGCCATCGGCCGGAAGTTCGCGCGCCTCATCAGACTGCTAGGATCGAGTAGCTGACAGGTGCCGGGCTGTCAGTATGGGGAAAAGTGTGCGTCCCGTTGAAACCAGGTATGCGAGAAATGGAGAGACGAGGATTGCCTATCAGGTGGTCGGCCAGGGCTCACTCGACCTCGTGCTCGTGCCGGGTTTTCTTTCCAACCTCGACATTCTGTGGGAAGACCCGGGTTACGGCCGGTTCGTCAAGAGGCTTTCCGCTTTTGGGCGGTTGATTCTGTTCGACAAGCGCGGGACAGGCTTGAGCGACCGCGTGGCTGCGCACGCCTACGACCTGGGAACGAGGGCGGACGATATCCGCGCGGTGCTCGATGCCGCTGGTTGCGGCCGTGCCACCCTGATCGGGGCGTCGGAAGGTGCAGCGATGTCGATCCTGTTTGCCGCCTTGCGGCCCGAGCGGGTGCGGGCTGTCGCGCTGTGCGGCGGCTATGCTCATTTCCGTGATTCGGTGATGGACGCGAAGAGTTTCCGGGGCTTCCTCCATACCATCCAGTCGGATTGGGGCACCGGCGCGACCCTCTCGCTGCTCGCGCCTGCCCGCACAGACGATCGCCGTTTTGCCGAATGGTGGGCGCGACTCGAGCGACTGTCGGCGAGTCCAACGGAAGCGCTCGCATTAGCGTCGGCGAATGCAGCCATTGACGTGAGCGCGATGCTAGCAGACGTCTCGGTTCCGACACTCGTCATCCACCGCGCGGAAGACGCCTACGCGAAGATTGCAGGGGGCCGACGGCTCGCACGCCAGATAAATGGCGCTCGCCTCGTCGAACTTCCGGGTCGTGACCACTTGATCTGGATGGGCGATGTCGAATGTATGGCCGATATCGTTGAGGAGTTCGTGACTGGCGAGCGCCCGATCGCTCACAGCAACCGCGTGCTTGCCGTGCTTCTGGTCGCGCGCCCTGTAGCTGGTTTTCACGCCGCGGTCGGAGGACGGTTTTCGAATGAGCGAATGGAGCGCTTCCTCGAGGCTATTCCGCGCGTGATGGAGCGCTATGGTGGCTGCGCCGACCCGTTCACCAGCCGGATCGCGGCGCGCTTCGAAGGGCCAGCGCGCGCACTGCAGGCCGCGTTGGTGCTACGCGAGACGGCCGACTCGTTGGGTTTCTCGATCGCGCAGGGAATCCATGTCGGCGAGATCGATATCTCCAGCAAGCCCCTATCCGGCAGCCCCCTGGAAATGGCCGACAGGATCGCGGCCACCGCCCGAGCGTCGGAGATCCTGCTCTCTCGGCTCGCGAGCGACTTGGTAGTTGGCTCCGGGTTCCAATTCGTCGACCGTGGAACGCTGGCCATCAAAGGCGTCCACGACCCCCTGCCGTTGGCAGCACTGGCGCCCGAACGGCATCTCGAGCCTGTGCTACGCAAGGTGCGTCCCGCCGATCCTAGCACGCTGAGCGCGCGCGAGCGTGAAGTGCTGGCGCTGATCGCCGACGGTCTAAGTAACCCCGATATCGCCGTCCAACTCGGCCTGAGCGAGCACACGATAAAGCGGCATGTCGCGAACATCCTCCTGAAGCTCGACTTGCCGACGCGGACGGCCGCCGCTGCTCTGATGGCACGTCAGCCGGTGCGGTAATGCGCCAGTGGCTCCGACGGGCCATGGCCGGCATGGTGCTTTCGATGGACGCGGGAGCGGGTCGCATTCAGCAGAATCGTCATCGTATTACTGCCGCGGCTAACGGCCGCTCGCACCACACCGAATGGAGAAGTTTATGGCGAAATTCACCAGCAAAGTCGCAATGCTCGCACTTGCCACCGCCTTCGTGGCATTTTCTCTGGTCGCACCTCGGGCCATGGCCGGTGACCCACCGGCAAAAGCGACGTACCGGGATATCGAGCAAACGCTCGGCTCGGTGCCGGGCATGTTCAAGGTCTTTCCCGAGATCGGAATCGCCGGAGCCTGGAGCGAGTTCGAATCTGTCCAGCTCAACTCCGCCACCGCGCTCGACGGCAAAACCAAGGAGTTGTTGGGGCTCGCAGTTGCTGCGCAGATCCCGTGCCAGTACTGCGTCTATTTCCACACCGCGGCGGCCAAGTTACACGGTGCGACGGACGAGGAGATCCGCGAGGCCGTGGCCATGGCCGCTATCACACGGCACTGGTCGACGGTGCTGAACGGTATGCAGGTCGATCCCGTCGTATTCCGTCGGGAAACCGACGCCGTCCTCGCCCACGCGGCGAAAATGGCCAAGGCAAAAGTTAAGTGACACCAGGCCCTGCCGGCCGAACCCGGCAGCGCGAATACCTACCCTGGAGATCATCATCATGCTAGCCAAAGCAACACGGGTGACCGGCGATGCGATCAAGCGGGCCATCGAGGCACGCGACGGTCGGGCGCTTGCCGACCTCTATGCAGAACACGCGGTGACGCGGGTCATTGACCACAACAATCCCCCCAGTAAGCCTCGGGAGGTCAAGGGTCGGGTCGCGATTGCAAGGTTCTGGGACGACATCTGCGGCCGCGCCATGACCCACCGAGTGGACGTGACCATCGCCGAGGGCGACCGTTTGGCATTCACTCAGGCGTGCCTGTATCCGGACGGCGCTAAGGTCTTCTGCATCGCCTTGCTGGAATTGAAGGACGGAATGATCGTTGAACAGACGATCGTGCAGGCCTGGGACGAATAGAGCGCGCCGCCGTAGCTTGAACACGACAACCGCGTTGCCGCTCGGGTTATCGGTGCTCGAGTGTTTTAAGCAGGCATCCGCCAGGGTGACAACGGGGTTGGACGTTGGGTTAAGTATCGCCGCGCGAGTACTAGAGTGAGAAAAACGAACTCGGGCGAACGACGACGAACTGCGCCGGACAACTGATCGTTACCCGCTACGCCTGTGACAGAAAGCGATGTTTAAGCAGGCAGTCGGCGGCGGGTAATTCTGGCCGCAATTTTCGAACACATTGAATCTGTTGAGAAAATCAGCTAGGTTCGAACCCTCTCCCGGGCACCAGATTCTCTCTATTTATCAAACAAGTATCGCTTCTTTCATAGGTTAACTCGAGGCCACACAGCACCTCGATTTCCGCGCGAACCATAGAGGATTCCTCGGCGATTGACTCGAGAAAGCAACGCTGACCTAGCGTCGCCCATACCCGGACAGAAACGTCTCGACCGCGCGTCGCGCAGCGCTATTCAATACCTCCGGCTTCACCGAGCTGACGATGCCTAGCAGGACGCGCTGCAGGAGTTCTGCCTCGAGCAAGCTGAGCAACTGCATCGCGGCGGTCTTCGGATCGGCGGCGCGGAGCGCACCGCGCTTCATTCCCTTCCTCAGGAATTCGGCAACCTGCTTCTCGATAGGGACCGTTGCTCCCTCAAAGACGATTTTGCCAATGTTGGAGTGTCGCGATTCGGCGATCGCCAGACGACGGATGGCAATGGCGTCCGGTGAATACAGGGCCGCCAAGAGTCGCTGTCCGAAGTGCAGGACCTCCCCCTTCAGATCATCCGCATCCGGGTTCAGGGTATGAGTGATACCCGCGAGTTCGAGTTCCTTGGCATGGTACATGACCTCAAAGAACAGCTTCTCCTTCGACGGAAAGTAGTTGTACAAGGTGGCTTTAGAGCCGCCGATCCGGGCACGGATCTCTGACATAGATGCACGTTCGAACCCGACTTCTCGGAAAACGTCCGCGGCTGCTTTGAGGATGGCGAGGCGCTTTGCTTCAGTCTTGGTCTTCATAGAATACGGATTGGACTGATGGGTGCAGTTTAGCTGAAACGAGCCTGCAAACAGCCACCACTGAATTTCAGGTCCCGGCGGATACCGCATCTGATGCGCTGTCACTTTCCTTCTCGCCTTCCGGCGGAATGCGCCAAAGGCTTTCCGATGCGCCATCGTCTCGGGCGTCTTCGCAGCGGTCGCCTCTGTTGGCCACTGGCGCGTAAGCCCTGAGGAAAGCCGCAACAGCGCGTTTTACCGCTAGCGCAATCTCCTCCGCCTCCGGAGAAACTTCTCGCACATGCAGAAGCAGGGGCTCGAGAATCTCGGCCTCGAGCAGTGCTCCCAGGTGGTCGGCGGCGACATCGGCATCGTCGGCACGCAGAGTCCCAGCTGCCATGCATGCCGAGAGAAATGCCGCGACGTGGGCTCGCAACGTGCTGATCTTCTCGAAGAACAGCCTGCCAGTGCCGGAGCGCGCCGCTTCCGCAACCCTCAGACGCCGCACTTCTAACTGTTCCGGTGAACAGATGAAACTAAGGAACCCCGCGCCAAAGTCTTGCAACGCGACTCCTGGATCCGCGCATGGTGCACCGAGATGCTTCAAGGTCCCCGCCATGTAGTTCTCCGCCGCGGCCATCATGCATTCGAGGAATAGCTCCTCCTTCGAGGGGAAGTGACTGTAGATCGTGGCCTTCGAACCGCCGACTTCTCCGACGATTTCGGCAATTGAGGTCTTGTCGAACCCCTGCGCGCGGAACAGTCGGTAAGCGGTATCCAGGATGCTCCGCCGCTTGAAGTCGCTTTTCTTCACGTACATGTCGCCCTCAGAATGGTACTAGACCGTTCAGTACAGTTTTCCTTGACAGGCGACCAGTGTCAAGTAAACTGAACCGTACGGTACGTTTCAGAAAGAGGAGCCAGGACCAATGCAAGCTTCGAGAAGCCCACGTCTCACTTCCTGCCCGCGGTTCGTGAAGGTCGTGCTCGCTGCCACCCTCCTCGCGAGCGCGGGCTGCGCCCCGCTGCCCCGTATGGACTCGCCGCCGGCCGTGGAAAAGGTCGAGCAGCTCGGGAGCTCCAACTCCTTCGCAGCTCCTGGAGCGGCGTGGCCGGGGGATGGATGGTGGCGTGCCTACGGAGATGCGCAACTCGATGCGCTCATCGAGGAGGCTCTGCGCGGTTCCCCGGACCTCGATCTCGCCCAGGCGCGGCTGCACGCGGCGATGGCCCAAGTTCAGGGCGCCCATGCCACGCGCCTCCCTGAGGTGACCGGCACGGCCAGCTTCACGGAACAGAAGCAGAGCTACAACAACCTCATCCCCAAACAGGCGCTGCCTCAGGGCTGGAACGACTACGGTTTGGCAACGGTGAACTTGTCCTACGAACTGGATTTCTGGGGCAAGAACCGCGCAGCCCTCGCAGCCGCCGTCTCGGAGCAGCGAGCTGCAGAGGTCGAAGTGGCGCAAACCCGCCTGATCCTTTCGACCTCGGTTGCTTCGGCCTACGCCGGCCTTGTGCATCTCTACACCTTGCGTGACAACGCTGCAGACACGCTCGCTATTCGAACCAAGACAGTGGCGCTCTTCCGCCAGCGGCACGATTTCGGGCTTGAGACCTTGGCCAGTGTGCGTCAGGTCGAGGCGCGGCAGGCCGGAGCGCAGGGCGACCTCCTCGCGACCGATGAGCGCATTGGCCTGCAAAGAAACGCGATTGCGGCGCTGCTCGGTGCAGGTCCCGATCGCGGCCTCGCCATTACCCGACCAACCGCTCAGTTCGCTGGATCCCAGGGGTTGCCGCAGAACCTGGCGTTGGAGCTTCTCGGCCGGCGGCCCGATATCGTGGCGGCGCGGTCGCGTACCGAAGCCGCTGCCCGGCGGATCGATCAGGCCAAGGCGGGCTTCTACCCGAGCGTGAACGTGATCGGCTTCGCCGGCCTCCAGTCGCTCGGGATCGACGATCTTGCCAAGTCAGGCTCCAGTCTCGGCAGCATTGGACCTGCGATTTCGCTGCCCATCTTCAACACCGAACGTCTCCAAGGCCAACTGCGGGGCGCGCATGCGGAGTACGAAGCCGCCGTGGCGACCTACAACGCCACGTTGTCGGAGGCGCTCCGGGAGGTCGCAGACGCCGCGACCAGCCGCAGGTCGCTCGATGCGGAGCTCGCCGCAGCGCGGGCAACAGTCGCGGCTGCCGCAGAAGCACATCAGATTGTCAGCCGGCGCTACGACGGTGCACTGGCCACCTACCTCGACGTACTGACGGCAGAAGATGAGTTGATCACGGCCCAGCGCTCCGAAGCAGAGCTGGAAAGCCGTGCGCTGATTCTCGATGTGGCGCTAGTGCGTGCCCTGGGAGGCGGTTTCTCGCCCGAGAGCTCCGGCGCCCAATCCCGAACCCCCCATGTGGAACCGAAGCACTCTTGAGGAGAATGCAATGAGCGAACCCGTTAAGGCTTCTGATACTCCTGCCTCGGCTTCGACGCCGAAACACATCGATGCCAAGAGCCGCAGGAAACGAATGATCCTGTTCTCGCTGCTGGCGCTGACGGTCGCAATCGCAGGAGGCGCCTATTACACCTACTGGAAGCGCGTCGGTTCACGCTATGTCTCGACGGACAACGCCTACACGGCCGCGGAAGTCGCCGTGGTTACCGCGGAGATCGACGGACCGGTCGCGGCGGTGAATGTCGTCGACAGCCAGCCGGTCAAGCACGGCGAGGTCCTGATGGTGATCGATGACACCGATGCCAGACTGGCTCTCCGGCAGGCGGAGGCGGATCTCGCGCGCGCCCGGGCACAAGTGGCTTCGGCCACGTCAGACTTCCAGCGCTCGGAGATCGATCTGCAACGACGCCAGGCGTTGGTCGCTTCGGGATCAGTTTCCGGTGATGAGCTGACGAAGGTCATCAATGGTGCGAGCGATGCTCGTGCCTCACTCAACGCGGCCCGCGCCGCCGTGGCACTGGCACAGGCCCGCGTCGATAAAGCGAAGGTCGATCTCAGTCGCACCGTGATTCGCTCACCCGTGGACGGTGTGATCGCCCGACGCGAGGTGCAGCTCGGGCAGCGCGTCCAGCCTTCCACCCCGCTCCTGGACGTCGTTCCGGTCAGCGAGATGTACGTGAACGCCAATTTCAAGGAAGTTCAGTTGAAGAAGGTGCGCCGGGGCCAGGCCGTCGAGCTCGAGTCCGATCTCTACGGCCACAAGGTCGCCTTCCACGGAATCATCGAGGGATTCAACGGCGGCACCGGCGCGGCTTTCGCCCTGATCCCGGCGCAGAACGCGACCGGCAACTGGATCAAGGTGGTGCAGCGACTCCCCGTGCGCATCCGTCTGAACCCGGATGAATTGGCCGCCCACCCGCTTTGGGTCGGACTGTCGATGAATGCCAAGGTCGACCTGCGCAGCGACTCACCTGCGCAGCAGCTCGCCCGCAGCACGCCCTAACCGATCTCTGCCGCAACTCTTTAAAGGGTCAAGCCATGTCAAACCTTCCCGTGGACCCCAAGCATCCGCCCGCACTCGAGGGCGCGATGCTGTGGGTGGCCGGCATCGTGCTCGCGCTCGCGAACTTTGTCGCCGTGCTGAACATGACCATTGCCAATGTCACGGTACCGGACATCGCGGGCGCACTCGGCGCAGGCTCGAGCCAGGGCACGTGGGTGATCACCTCGTACGCGGTGGCGGAGGCCATCACGGTTCCGCTGACCGGATGGTTGGCCCTGCGCTTTGGCGCGGTGAGGCTCTTTTGCATCTCTGTCTTGCTCTTTGGCGGCTTCTCGCTCCTCTGCGGCATGTCCACATCCCTCGGAATGCTGCTCGGCATGCGCGTATTGCAGGGTATGGCGGGGGGACCGCTGCTGGCGCTCTCCCAGACGCTGTTGCTGCGCATCTTCCCCAAGAAGCAGTCCATGCAGGCCATGGGACTTTGGGCAATGACGACACTGCTCGCCCCCGTGGTCGGACCGGTGCTCGGTGGATGGCTGTGCGACAACTATTCCTGGCCGTGGGTTTTCTTGATCAACGTGCCGATGGCGCTCGTTTTCGGCCTGATCGCCTGGGGCTTGCTCAAGCGCTACCAGGATCCTGCGGCCATCAAACCGGTCGACAAGATCGGCATGCTGCTGCTCATCATCTGGGTGGCGGCACTGCAGATCATGCTGGATGAGGGCAAGGACAAGGACTGGTTCTCCTCGATGGAGATCCGCGTACTCGCCATCGTAGCCGTGATCGGCTTTATCAGCTTCCTGATCTGGGAATTGACCGAGAAGAATCCGATCGTCGATCTGCGCGTCTTCCGCCATCGCGGATTCAGCTCCTGCATGTTGGTGCTCACGCTTGCGTTCGGCGCGTTCTTCGGTCTTAACGTTCTGACGCCGCAATGGCTGCAGTACAACATGGGCTACACCACCACCTGGGCGGGAATGGTCGTCGCCTGGGGAGGAGTCCTGTCGGTCGTCTTCTCCCCGATCGCGGCGAAAGCCGCCAACCGCGTCGATCCGCGGCTGCTCATCTTCGTGGGCTGCTTGTGGCTCGGCCTGATTACGTTCTGGCGCGCCCACGCCACCCCCGACATGAGCTACCTGGTGATCTGCATTCCGCTCTTCTTCATGGGGGTCGGCATGCCGATGTACTATGTTCCTCTGACGGGACTCGCCATGGGATCGGTCAACGAAGAGGAGACGGCGTCCGCCGCCGGGCTCATGAACTTCGTGCGCACGATCTCCGGCGCCATTGCGACCTCCCTTGTCACCACGTCCTGGCAGAACCGCAGCATCATCGCCCACGCCAAGCTCGTCGACATCCTGGACCCGACCGGTCAGGTCGCATCGATGCTGCCCCCCGGTCTGAACGGACAGATGGTCCGCGAGATGCTCAACGACCTCGTGACGAGCCAGAGTCTGATGCTCGCCACCAACGGCCTGATGTTGGTGCTCGGTGCGGTCTTCATCATCGCATCCATTTCGATCGTGCTCGCGCCGAAGGCGGCTCGAGCGGTCGACGCTGCGTCAGTCGGTCATTGAAGCCGTCGCGAAGTACGCACGAGGTATGGAATATGGTCAGGGCGCCAAACAGAGTTCAACGATGTGGGCTGATGAGAGCTCTGCGCTGGACCTTCGTCTTCGGTGTGTTAGCACTTGTCGGATGTACCGCACTCCCGCGCCGTGATGCACCACCCACGCTCTTCAGTTCGGCAACGCCCGTGGGTTTTCCTGCCGAGGTGCGTTTTCTCAGCACGGATCGGGCGAGCGTCGAAAGCAGATCCACAGCCGCTCTGCAGCGGTTGCGAAGCTCGTCGAAGGACGGAATGGTACGCGCGCTGGTCCTCTCCGGGGGCGGCGCCGGCGGCGCCTTCGGTGCCGGAGCCCTGGTCGGGCTCAGCCGCCGCCAGGAGCGCCCCCAATACGATGTCGTTACCGGCGTCAGTGCTGGTGCGCTCATCGCGCCGTTCGCGTTTCTCGGCCCTGAATGGGACTCGCAGCTGACCGAAGCCTTCACCAGCGGGCGCGGTGAGCAGATGAGTGTGCGTGGACTGCTTACGTTACCGTTTGGAGCTTCGCGCCGGAGCGCTGCCCTGACAGCGCTCGTGGACCGTTACGTCACCCCGGAGCTCATCCGGGCTGTCGCCAGCCAGGCCGCGAGTGGACGCCTTTTGTGGGTCGCCACAACCGACCTCGACAAGGAAGAAACGGTCATCTGGGATATGGGGGCGATCGCGCAGTGCGGCGGCGAGCCCGCTCGCAAACTGTTCCGCGACGTGCTGGTGGCATCGGCGAGCATTCCGGGTGTGTTCGAGCCGGTACTCATCCGCGTTCAGCAAGGGGAGAAGTTGTACGACGAAATGCACGTCGATGGAAACGCATCGACCTCGCTGTTTGTGGCTCCCGTGGCCGCCTACTTTGCACTATTGGATCAGCGGAGCCTGGATGGCGCACGGGTGTATATGTTGATCAACGGACAGATAATCGAAGCACCCGAGACCACCCCGTTCAAGCTCGGACCGATCATGGCGCGGACTTTCGCAGTGGCGCTAAAACACATGTCGAGATCGCAGATCGTCGCGGTCGATCAGTTCGCCGACAAGTATCGCATGTCGGTTCAATCGGCGTATTTGCCGTTCGACTATCCCAAATACAGCTCGGCTGACTTTCGAGCATCGTCGATGCGTCCGCTGTTCGAGTACGGGGCGCGATGTGCAGCGAGCGGACACCTGTGGACCACCATGGACGAGACGATGGCCACGATCGCAACCGCCGCACCGGTCCCGACGCGAATGCCGCCGGTGAGCGAGGAGGTCAAGTGTCCGCTGAGGGGCAGCCAGTTCGCTGCGGCGGGCGGGCGATGAACGAGGTTTTGCAGAACTCGCCCCCCACGCCCGCTAGCGGCCCGTCCGGGACGCTACGTGACCGCGCCATCGGCGTCATCGCGTTCGCAACGGTGCTGGCCCTGCTCTATTTCGGTCGCGATGTACTCATCCCTTTTACCGTTGCACTGATCCTCAGCCTGCTGATCGCGCCCTTGGTCCGGAGATTGAGGCGCATCGGGTTGGGCCGCGTCCCTTCAGTTCTTGTGGCGGTGCTCATCTCGGCTTTCATGGTTACGGCAGCAGCCGGGGTACTGGGCACGCAGGTCTTGCGCATGGCCGCGAGCCTGCCGCAATACGAGAGAACCATTCAGCAAAAGCTACGCAACCTGGATGACCTGACCGTGGGTCGGTTCGACGCTCTGACGAGTGAGGCCAGTCGGCTCATCGAGAACCATCCAATGAGCGTTGGACCCAGCGTGTCCTCCGGGACAGGCACTTCAGCTGCCGCCCCAATTCCTGTTGAGTTGCACCGACCCCGCCCAGCCCCCTGGCAGATCATTGCGAAAGTGCTGGCATCGGTGTGGGTCCCGATCGAGTCCACCGGGATTGTGCTGGTCGTCCTGATGTTCGTGCTGCTTGAGCATGAATCGCTGCGGGACCGCTTCATCCGTGTCGCTGGTGGGACCAACATACGGCTGACGACGCTTGCGCTCAACGACGCGGGCCAGCGGCTTTCGCGGTTCTTCGTGTCCCAGTTCGCCGTCAACCTCGGCGTCGGCGCCGCTATAGGGCTGGGGCTCGCTGTTCTGGGGGTCCCACAAGCGACCCTCTGGGGTGCACTTGCCACGGTCCTGCGGTTCGTTCCCTATGTCGGGGTGTGGCTCGCGGCGCTACTGGCAAGCACGCTGGCGATCGCGGTCGTTCCCGGATGGTCCCTCGCCCTCAGCACGCTGGGGCTGTTCATCGTTGTCGAGCTCATTGCCGCTCAAGTGGTTGAGCCACATCTCTATGGGCACACCACTGGCCTGTCACCGCTTTCGGTCGTGGTCGCGGCGATCTTCTGGAGCGCACTCTGGGGCCCGATCGGTCTGGTGCTGTCGACTCCGTTAACCTTATGCCTTCTAGTGATAGGCCGTCACATTCGGGCGCTGCGCTTTCTGGAGCTTATGCTGGGAGATACACAGGCCCTGACCCTGCCCCAAAAGTTCTATCAGCGCGCCCTCTCCGGAGATGCGGACGAGATCCTCGCGGACGCGCGAGCTTTCCTCAAGCACAATCCGTTCGCCGCGTATTGCGATCTCGTCCTGATGCCGGCACTACACCTCGGGTTCCTCGATTTCGGGCTGGGTGCGATAAGCCGCGATCAGCAGCTCAAGATTCGCGACCTGCTGGTTGCCGTCGTGTCCACTCTCAGCGGCGAACCCAAGCGATTGCGACGACATCGCCTCTCAGTCCTCGATGACGAGGATCCGGGGTGCATCCTGCGCCAGCACCGTGAACAACTGACCGGGAGATGGCAGGGGCCGGTTTCGGTCGCGCGCGGGTCGATTCTGCTGTGTCTGGGGTTGGGTTCGCAAGCCGACACGATTGCCGCTGAACTGCTGGTACGCGCGCTACGCGAACAGGAATTGGACGCACGCCATGTTTCGATGGATGACCTCGATGCGCAATCGCGGCCGCCCGGCGCAGATCCGGCCGCCATAGCCATCGCCTATGTGGTCAGTGCCTTCCCGAGCGCGGAGCGCGAACGCTCCGAACGGACAAACGACCGACTTCGACAGCATCTCCCGAACGCCAGGGTCGTGTCCGTGTTTCTTCCGGGAATATCGCTCCAGAAGGAACTCTCTCCGTATGTTGGCAACGCCGACCACGCAGTGGGCTCTTTTGTAGACGCGGTGGAGGTGTTGCTCGAGCGGCAGCGGTCCGAGAAATCAACGCCGAAGTAATTCTGGACCAACCTTCTGTCCGTACCCCGAAGTAAAACGGCCTTGTGGCGACTGACCCCTCATGCAAAGGCTGATTTGTTCAGCAAATCTGAGGCGCGCACGGCTGGGGCATATAGAAGCGGGAAGTACCGTCCTTCGACCTTCTCGCCGGCCGGGATTGCCGGTATGCCTTGAAGCAGAGGGTCATTGCTTGCAGAGCGCACGCCATCCACCATGACATTAACTACCGTCGCGCGGCGGGAATGATCAGAATGGTTTGCAAATGATCCATGCACCAGGCGTGGATGATGGAACGAGGCTTCGCCCCTCTTCAATTCAACCGCGACGGGGCGTTGAAACCCGCGTCGCTGTTCCTCGTTCAGAACCCGATTGATAGCGGTCATATCTCCTGCTAGTCCGGTGATGGGCAGATCCGGCCAGTGATGGCTGCCAGCGATGTAATGCAAGCATCCGTTTTCGCGGTTCGAATCATCGAGACCAATCCAGCGGCGAGCTCCTGTGTGAGCGTCCCCAGCTGCTCGTCCGAGAGAATGCGGACGCCGCGCAAGTACCCGTATTCGTGAAAGAAGTCGATCTGCGTGGGATCCAGCTCGTACCCCGTTAGCGTTTGATGATTCACATCGGGGAAAAGCGAACCGATGGGATGATGTTCAAGGGAAAGATCGTGAATCATGGCCCTTCGCTCTTGGCTCGCAACAGATCGCCCCATGTTTCCGCAATGCTGTGACTCCCGGCGGGAACAGTAAAAGTAACGACTCCATGCTGCACGGGAAGGTGGTGCACGTGGCCGCCGTCAATTATTAATGAAACGGCACCTGACACTGTTTCCATGGTCTCTACCCGGGTGGCGCGAGCCGTCTTTATCGAGAACGACAGGCTATCAGGCATAAGGCTGTAGTTCCGTACGATTACTCCGGCATCGGCGTCGAAGCGAGTCTGACCGTCCCGCCTAACCGAAGTGACAGCGGGGCCGATCGTCACGTCATAGCGATGCTGGTTCCACATGACACCGAGGAGTTGGCCTTCGCGCGGGGGTTGCAGTGCTCCAAAGC
>Ga0307476_10000909_pt1 | contig 19826 bp, 22 predicted proteins | sample atmos_gasesECM2C_2_FD_203314 | JGI IMG/M metagenome (GOLD analysis project Ga0307476, IMG submission 203314) | Hardwood forest soil microbial communities from Morgan-Monroe State Forest, Indiana, United States - atmos_gasesECM2C_05 | ecosystem: Environmental > Terrestrial > Soil > Temperate... | reverse complement strand
CAGCGCCGCCAGCGCCGGCGCCCAGTCGTCGACCTGGGGGCCGAGGGCGACGTCGAAGAAGCGGAGGAAGACGGCGAAGGCGGCGGCCTTGGTCGCGACCGCCATGAAGGCGGTGATCGGGGTCGGCGCGCCCTGGTAGACGTCGGGCGTCCACTGGTGAAAGGGGGCGATCGAGGTCTTGAAGGCGAGCCCGACGGCGGCCATCGCGATCCCGATCAGGATCAGCGGGTCGCCGAGCATCCCTTTGTGGACGATGCCGCCGGCGATCCCGGCGAAGTCGGTCGAGCCGGTGCCGCCGTAGAGGAAGGCCATCCCGTAGAGCAGCGTCGCCGAGCCGAGCGAGCCGACGATCAGGTACTTGAGGCCGGACTCGAGCGAGCCCTCACGGCGCAGGTTGGTGGCGCAGAGGATGTAGAGGGGGATCGAGAGGGTCTCGATCGCGACGAAGAAGGTGACCAGGTTCGAGGCCTGGGCCAGCAGGACCATGCCCAGGACCGAGCCGAGCGCCAGCGCGTGGTACTCGCCGGATCCGGCTTCCCTGGTGGCCGGCTCGCCGATCGAGAGGAAGACGCAGAAGGCCGCCGTCAGGATCGCGATCAGCGACATCGCGATCGCCAGGTTGTCGAGTTGCAGGGCGCCGGTGATCAGCGTCAGCGGGTCGTTCCAGTGCCAGATCAGGAGGCCGGCGGTGGCGGCCAGAGTGGCGAGCGTCAGCGCCGGCGCGGTGCGCCGCAGCGGCCGGAAGACGGAAGTCATGAGGACGACGACGAGGCCGACCGTGAGGGCGATGATCGGCGCGATGCCGGCGTAATCGATGTGGGGCTCGTGGAAGTTCATTTCTGCGCTAGTTCGGACTTGGAGGACTCTTTCGCCAGCTGGGCTTCAGGAGCCTTGCCGCCGGTGACGCTGGCCACCGTCTGCTGCACGGTCGGGGCGGTGCGGTGCAGGATCAGCTGCGGGTACAGCGCCAGGGCGACGATGCAGAGCACCAGCGGCGCCAGAACGACGCCGTCGCGGAGGCTGATCTCACGCGAGAGCAGGCCCTGATTCTGTCGTGATGGGAGACGGTTGTGCATCGTCGCCTGGTAGAGGCGGAGCGCGTAGTAAGCCGACATCGCGACGCCGCTGATCGCGATCAACGCGAAGACGATCTTCGACTGGAAGAGGCCGTTGAGGATGTAGAACTCGCCGATGAAGTTGGCCGACCCCGGCATTGCCAGGGTCGCCAGGGCGACGATCAGGAACAGCGCCGCCAGCACCGGCGCCCGCAGCGCCATCCCGCCCATCTCGCGGATGTCCTCGGTCCCGGTGCGCTCGACCAGGATCGCGACGATGATGAAGAGCGGGGCGACGACGAGGCCGTGGTTGACCATCTGCAGGACGGCGCCGTCGGCGCCGTCGGCGCGCAGGGCGAAGATGCCGGCGGTGATGAAGCCGAGCTGTGCGACGGATGAGTAGCCGCCGATCAGCCGCACGTTGGTCTGGGTGAAGGCCATCACCGAGCCGTAGAGGATCGAGGCGAGGGCGATGACGAGGACGACCTCCTGGAATTCGACCGTCGCTTCCGGGAACAGCGGCAGCACGATTCGCAGGAAGCCGTAGGCGCCGACCTTGGCGAGGACGCCGGAGAAGACGGCGAGGACCGGCAGCGGCGCCGCCCGGTAGGCGTCGGGCATCCAGCCGTGGAGGAGGAAGGCCGGCATCTTGACCAGGAAGGCGGCGGCGAAGAACCAGAAGATCCAGCGCTGGCTGTCGAGGGGGAGCCCTTGGCGTTGGAGGTCGGCGATCGAGAAGGTGAGGTGGCCGCCGTCGGCGGAGATGATCGCCGTCGCGATCGCCGCGACCAGCATCAGCAGCGACCCAATCAGGGTGTAGATCATCATCTTCAGCGTCGCCGCCGAGGCCGTCGGCCCGTCCTTGCGGTCGGTCCCCCAGCTGCCGAAGAGGAAGTAGAACGGGACCAGCATGAAGTCGAAGAAGAGGACGAAGAGCAGCAGGTCCTGAGCCAGGAACGAGCCCAGCGTCGCCGTCTCGGCGAGCAGCATCAGGAAGAAGAAGAGCTGCGGGCGCTCCTGCTCGCGGAAGGCGGCGAAGGCGGTGCCGCCGACCCAGAGCAGCGCCGTCAGCAGGATCAGGAAGAGGTTGAGGCCGTCGATGCCGAGGCTGTAGTCGACGCCGAGCCCGGAGATCCAAGGCGTGTCCACCGTGTACTGCAGGCCGGAGCTGCCGGAGTCGAAGCCGAGGACCATCCCGATCGCGACGCCGAGGGTGACGACGGTGCCGAGCGTCGCCCACCAGCCGACCGCCTTCCCGCGCAGGAAGAGGCCGACGATGCCGAAAGCGAGCGGGGCCCAGAGGAGGACGTTGATCATGACTGGACGATGAGGAAGTAGAGGGCCAAGCCGGCGAAGCCGGCGATCAGGATCAGGGCGTAGCTACGGACGAAGCCGTTCTGCAGGCGGTGGGCGACGCTGCTGGCGCCGCGCACCGTCTCCTCGGTGCCGGTCACGAGTCCATCCACCACGAAGCGCTCGAAGAAGCGGTTGGCGAAGCGGCCGATCGCCAGCGCCGGGCGGACGACGAGGACGTCGATCAGCTCATCGAAGTACCACTTGTTGACCAGGAACGTGTGGAGCCAGCCGAAGCGGCGGATCAGCGCCGCCGGCATCTCCGGCCGCAGGATGTAGAGCCAGTAGGCGATCCCGATCCCGACCACCGAGATCGCGGCGCCGATCGCGAGGCCGGCCCAGGAGGCACCGACCGAGGGCACGATCTCGGCCAGCGGCGAGTCGGCGAAGACCGGGTCGAGGAAGTGGGTGATCGTCTCGTCGAGGCCGGGGACCTGAACGAGGCCGGCGAACAGGGCCAGGAAGGCGAGCACGCCCATCGCGATCTTCATCCCCGGCGACTGCTCGGCGATGTGGTGTTCGGCGCCAGGGAAGCCGACGTCGGTGTCCTCCTCTTCGCCGCTCGCCGGGTTGCGCGGCGTCTCGTGGGCGAGGTGGCCGGTGTCGATCAGCTCCTGCGCCTCCTTGCAGGGCTTGCCGGGCAGGACCCGGAAGACGAGCCGGAAGGTGTAGATCGCGGTCAGCAGCGCCCCGAAGTAGCCGAGGATCTGGAAGATGTCGTACATGCCGCCACGGGCGTGGGCGTAGGCGAGGATCTCGTCCTTGGAGAAGAAGCCCGAGGTGCCGGGGAAGGCGGCGAGGGCGAGGGCGCCGCAGACGAAGGTGATCGAGGTGAACCGCATCGCCTTGCCGAAGCCGCTCATTTCGTCGATGTTCTGCTTGTTCGCCATCGCCGAGATGAAGGAGCCGGCGGCCATGAACAGCAGCGCCTTGAAGAAGGCGTGGGTCATCAGGTGGAACATGCCGGCGCTGTAGGCGCCGATCGAGACGCCCATGATCATGTAGCCGATCTGGCTCATCGTCGAATAGGCGATCGCGCGCTTCAAATCGGTCATCACCAGCGCGATCGTGCCGGCAACCAGCAGCGTCGCCAGGCCGACGAAGGCGGCGATGTCGGCGGCGGTCGGGGCGAGGACGAAGAGGGTGTGGGTGCGGGCGATCAGGTAGACGCCGGCGGTCACCATCGTCGCCGCGTGGATCAGCGAGGAGACCGGGGTCGGGCCCTCCATCGCGTCCGGCAGCCAGGTGTGGAACGGAAGCTGCGCCGACTTGGCGAAGGCGCCGACCAGGAGCAGCAGGCAGATCGCGACCACCGTCCACTCGTTGGTGTGGAAGACCTGCGGCGCCTTGGCGAAGACGTCCTCGTATTCGAAGGTCCCAAGTTCGCGGAAGATCAGGAAGGCGGCGAGCACCAGGCCAATGTCGCCGACGACGTTGATCACGAACGCCTTCATCCCCGCCTTCGTCGCGGTCTTGCGCCGGTACCAGAAGCTGATCAGCGCGTAGGAGGCGAAGCCGACGAAGGCCCAGCCGACGATCAGGAGGACGAAGTTGCCGGCGAGGACCAGCAGCAGCATCGAGAAGACGAAGAAGTTGAGGTAGCTGAAGAACCGGTGGTACCCCTGGTCCGACTGCATGTAGCCGTAGGAGTAGAGGTGGATCAGGGTCGAGACGCCGGTGACGACGAGGACCATGAAGACCGAGAGCGGGTCGACGTAGATCCCGAGCCTGATGTTGAGGCCGGCGACGCTGGCGTAGTCCCAGAGCGAGGAGGCGTGGTGGCGCGCCTCGGGGTCTTCGCCGAGCAGGCAGACGAGGGCGGCGATGCCGCAGATGAAGGCGGCGCCGATCGCGGCGGTGCCGATCAGGCCGGCGGCTTTCGACGGCAGGGTCCGGAACCCGAGCGCGATCGCGATCGAGCCGACCAGCGGGAAGAGCAGGACCAACCAGGCCCAGGAGGTGGCGCTCACCCGCGCAGCTCCCTCAGGTCATCGACGTTGAGCGGCAGCTTGCGGCGGAAGATGGCGACGATCAGGCCGAGGCCGACGACCACCTCGCAGGCGGCGATCACCATCACGACCAGGGCGAAGACCTGCCCCTGCTGGTTGCCGACCTCACGGCTGAAGGCGACCAGCGCCAGGTTGCCGGCGTTCAGCATCAGCTCGAGGCAGAGCAGGATCACCATCGGGCTGCGGCGGACGAGGATGCCGACCGCGCCGATCGCGAACAGCAGGGCGCTGAGGACGATGTACCACTCGATGTTCATGCCGGTCCGCTGACTCCCTCTTGGGGTTCGGACTCGCGCTTGCGCTGGGCGAGGACGATCGCGCCGACGGCGGCGATCAGCAGCAGGATCGAGGAGGCCTCGAACGGGAGCAGGAACTTTTCCAGCAGCAGGCGGCCGATCGCGGCCGGGTCGCCGAAGCCGGCGGGGACGTCCGGGCCGTGGGTGCCGAGCGCCAGCAGCGCCGAGGAGAGGATCGCCGCCGAGAGCTCGACGAAGAGGATCGAGGCGACGAGGATGCCGAGGAAGCGCTGGCCGTGGATCGGGTCCGCGACCGGCTCGCCACCGCCGCCGACGTAGGCGACGACGAAGACGTAGAGGACCATCACCGCGCCGGCGTAGACGACGACCTGGGCGGCGGCGACGAAGGCCGAGGTGAGGAGCAGGAACAGCGCTGCCAGTGAGAACAGATGGGCGACCAGCGCCAGCACGCTGTAGAAGGGGTTCTGCATCGCGACGACGCCGATGGCGCCACCGATCGCCCCGATCGCGGCGAGGAAGAAGATCACGGCTTCCATCTATTCGCCCTCGCTTTTCAGCGGGGTCCGCTCGATCGACTCGGCCAGCAGCATCTCCTTGGTGAAGATCAGGTCGCCGCGGTCGTAGTCGGCCATCTCGTAGTCGTGGCCCATCGTGATCGCGTCGAACGGGCAGGCGATCTCGCAGTAGCCGCAGAAGATGCAGCGGCTGAGGTTGATCTCGTAGACGGCGGCGTAGCGCTCGCCGGCGGAGACGCGGTCGCCGGGGATGTTCTCGGCGGCGACGACGCGGATGCAGTCGGCCGGGCAGGCGGCGGCGCAGAGTGAGCAGCCGACGCATTTCTCCAGCCCGGTGTCCTCGAACTTGTGCAGTTTGTGGCGGCCGCGGAAGCGCGGGTAGACCGGCGTCTTCTCCTCCGGGTACTCGATCGTCAGCGGGCCCTCGATCAGCCGCGCCATCGTCGTCTTCAGCCCGCGCAGGGTCTCGCCGAAGGCGCGGTAGGCGCCGCCGACGCCGCCCGGCTCGGGCCCGCGCTGGACCTCGACGACCTCGATCGAGTCGAGGTAGGAGGCAGTCTTGGGGTCGAAGCCGTTGCCGCTGGTGCCGTTGGAGTCGCTCACGTCGTCACCACCAGGACCGCGGTCACCAGCACGTTGAGGGTCGCCAGCGGCAACAGAATCTTCCAGCCCAAGGTCATCAGCTGGTCGTAGCGCAGCCGCGGCAGCGTCGCCCGCACCCAGATGAAGACGAGGACGAGGCCGATCATCTTCACCAGCATCCAGATCGGGTCGAGCCAGCCCGGGCCGGGACCCATCCAGCCACCGAGGAACATCGCCGCGGCGATCCCGGAGACGACCAGGATCTCCATGTATTCGACCAACAGAAAGGAGCCGAAGCGCATGCCGCCGTACTCGGTCATGAAGCCCTGGACCAGCTCGGCGTCGGCCTCGGGCATGTCGAACGGGGTGCGGTTGGTCTCGGCGAACCCGGCCAGCATGAAGATCAGGAAGCCGACGACTTGGGGGACGATGTACCAGACCTGGCCCTGGGCCTCGACGATGTCGACCAGCGAGAGCGAGCCGGCCATCATCACCACGCCGAGCAGGGCCAGGCCCATCGAGACCTCGTAGGAGATCAGCTGCGCGGCCGAGCGCATCGCGCCGAGCAGGCTGTATTTGGAGCCCGCCGACCAGCCGCCGAGGAGCAGGCCGTAGAAGGCGATCGAGCCGACTGCGAAGAAGTAGAGGATCCCGATCGGGACGTCGATGCCGTAGAAGCCGACGCCGTCCTTGACGTTGCCCCAGGGCAGGATCGCCAGCGCCAGGACCCCGGAGAGGACCGGCAGGAGCGGCCCGAGGACGTACAGGGCCGGGACCGCGTTGGCCGGCCGGAAGCCCTCCTTGGAGATCAGCTTGCCGACGTCGGCAAGTGGCTGCAGGAGGCCGAAGGGGCCGACTCGGTTGGGGCCGTAGCGGTGCTGGAAGCGGCCGATCAGTTTGCGCTCGACGACGGTGAGGATCGGCAGGATGCCGAAGATCACGGCGAAGATGACGATCGACTTGACGACCATGATCCAGGTCGCTTCGACGAACTGGGTGTCGGCGATCGGCAGCACTACGCCTCGACCCTCTCCAGCTTCGAGATCTCGACTCGCACCGGGCCGCCGTTGAGCAGCCCGTTGGCGTTGCCCTCTGCGACGCCCTCGGCCAGGAAGCAGACTCCCTCCGGTACCCGCTCCTTGATCAGCACGTGCGCCTCGACGCCGGACCCGTTCTGACTGACCTTCACCTGGTCACCACTTTGGAGTCCGAGCCGCTCCGCATCAGCAAGAGAGATCTCGAGGCGCTGCTGGGGCTGGAGGAACTTCAGCGGCGGGTTGAGCTCGGTGATCGGGCCGGCCCAGAGGTCGCGGTAGGTGCCGAGGGCGAGGGACGGCGACGCTGCCGGCACCCCCTCCTCACTCGGTACCTCGTCGAAGGAGCCGTTGGTGGCTGGCGCCGCGGGGGAGCGGCGCTCCTCCTCCGCAATACGTTCGGAGGGGGTGCCGACATCGCCGCCGAGGCTCGGCACTGCCGACGCGGAGCTGGTCTCCTGCCAACGAACCCCTTGGCCTCCGAGATCGGCCTCCTCGATGCTGCTGTAGAACGGGATCGCGGTCTTCAGTGCCGTGAAAGCGGTGGGCTGGGAGTTGATCCCGGTGTCGAGGCCGAGGGCCGAGCAGAGCTCCGAGAGGACCTGGATGTTCGAGCGGACGTTGCCGGGGCGGGACGCTGAGGGACGGACGCGCTGCAGGCGGCCGTCGGGGTGGGTGACGGTGCCGTCTTTCTCGGCGTGCGTCTCCAGGGGGAACAGCAGGTCTGCCTTGGTGGAGCTTGCGTTCTCGAACATCGAGAAGCTGACGACGAAGCTGGCGCTGTTGATCGCCTCCTCCCAGGCCTTGCTGTCGGGGAAGTCGCGCAGCGGGTCGACGCCGAAGAGGACGAGGCCGTCGAGGTCGCCCGCCTCCAGGGCTGAGCGGATCTCCTCGGTCGGGTGGCCGGCGACGGAGACCTCCGCCAGGCCCGGGCCAGCGTCGGGGAGGCAGCCAGCCTCACGCAGGCCGCGGGCGTTGGCGAAGTCGGGGATTTCCAGCAGGCCGGCGCCCTCGGTTGCGGCGACGCCGAGCGCCTCGGCGAGCGCCAGCAGCGAGTCGCCGACGCCATCCTCGCGCAGGATCCGCTCGCCCCAGAGGACGACGACAGTGTCGGCGTCCTTCAAGGTCTCGACCAGGGGCGTGGCGACCGTTTCCGCGCCGCCCAGCGCCCTCGTCAGCTCGCCGATGAAGTGGCGGGTCTCGCCGGGCGCGTAGCGGGCGATCGCCTCGGCGCCGCCGTCCAGCGCCGTCGGCCGCTCGGTGGCGACGACCAGCTTGGCGCCGTTGCGGCGGATCGCCTTGCGGACCCGGAGGTCGAGGATCGGCGAGCTGTGCAGCGGGTCGGTGCCGAGGACGAGGATCGCGCCGGCCTCGTCGATCTCGCTGACCTTGGCGCTCAGCTCGGGCTGGGCGAGGCGGACGAGCTCTGCCCGGCCGGCCCCGCGCGAGGGCCGCGAGTCGATGTGCGGCGCGCCGAGCGCCTCGCGGACCAACTTCTGGACCAGGAGCGCCTCCTCGTTGGATGCGTCGCCGACGATCGCCGCGACCCTTGGACCGGCGGCCTTCAGGCCTGCGGCGGCTTTCGCGATCGCCGCCTCCCAGCTGGTTGGGGCGCCGCCTTTCAGCCGCGGCTCGCCGACGCGCTGCTCGGCCTCGAACATCTCGAAGCCGTAGCGGCCGCGGTCGCAGAGCCAGCCGTCGTCGACCGCGTGGTTGTCGCGGGCGATCACCCGTTTCACCTTCTCGTCGCGGATCGTGAAGCTGACGTTGCACTGGCTCGGGCAGAGCGTGCAGATCGAGCCCGCCTGCTCGATGTCCCAGGGCCGGGCGCGGAAGCGGTAGGTGTAGTTGGTCAGCGCCCCGACCGGGCAGATGTCGGTGATGTTGCCGTGGAAGGGGGCGACGTAGGGGCGGTCGTCGAAGGTGCCGACGAAGGTGCGGTCGCCGCGCTCGAGCAGCTGCAGTTGGGCGTCCTCGGCGACCTCCTGGCTGAAGCGCACACAGCGGTAGCAGAGGATGCAGCGCTCGCGGTCGATCGCGACCAGCGGCGAGAGTTCGACCGGCTTGCGGAAGTGGCGCTTTTCGTCGATCACGCGGCTGCGGCCGGGGCCCCAGCCCTGGGTGATGTCCTGCAGCGGGCACTCGCCGCCTTTGTCGCAGACGGGGCAGTCGAGCGGGTGGTTGACGAGCAGGAACTCGACCACCGCGCTCTGCGCCTCCTTGACCTGCTCGGTCCGGGTGTGGACGACCATGCCCTCGCGGACCGGGGTCGAGCAGGAGGTCTGCAGTTTCGGGATCCCCTCGATCTCGACCAGGCACATGCGGCAGGCGCCGACCGGGTCGCCGAGTTTCGGTTCGTAACAGAAGACCGGGATCTCGACGTCGCCCTTGCGAGCGGCGTCGTGCAGCATCTCGCCCTCGATCGCCTCGATCTCGCGACCGTCGACGGTGATCGTCACCTGGCGCTGCTCGCTCATGACGAGACCCCCTGCAGGATCGGGAGGATCTCCTCCTGGCCGAGCGGGGCGCCGGCGTTGGCGATCACCCGCTCGAACTCGGGGCGGAACTTGTTGACCATCGCCGAGACCGGCATCGCCATCGAGTCGCCGAGCACGCAGAGGCAGTGGCCCATGATGTTCTGCTGGACCGAGCTGATGATGTCGAGGTCCATTGGCGTCGCCTCGCCGCGCACGACCCGCTCCAGCATCTTCACCGTCCAGTTGGTGCCCTCGCGGCAGGGGGTGCACTTGCCGCAGGACTCGTGGTGGTAGAAGCGCGCCGTCCGCAGCGCCATGTGCGGGATCGAGACGCGGTCGTCGGCGACGATGATCGAGCCCGAGCCGAGCATCGAGCCCGCTGCGGCCATCGCCTCGAAGCTGTAGGGAAGGTCCATCCCCTCCTCGGCGGTGAGGACCGGCGAGGAGGAGCCGCCCGGGTAGAAGGCCTTGATCTCGTGGCCGGGATCGGGGCCGCCGGCGAGGCCGTAGATCAGGTCGCGGGTCGGGATCCCGAGCTCGACCTCGTAGTTGCCGGGGCGGCGGACGCCGCCGGAGACGGAGACGACCTTGGTCCCCGGCGACTGCTCGGTGCCGAAGCCCTTGAACCAGTCGGCGCCCTTGGCGACGATCCGCGGCACGTTGGAGAGCGTCTCGACGTTGTTGATCAGCGTCGGCCCGCCGTAGAGGCCCTGGACCGCCGGGAACGGCGGCTTCAGGCGCGGGTTGCCGCGCTTGCCTTCGAGCGCGTCGAGCAGGGCCGTCTCCTCGCCGCAGATGTAGGCGCCGGCGCCGCGGTGGACGACCAGCTCGAGGTCGCGGTGGCAGCCGAGGATGTTGGTGCCGAGGTAACCGGCCTCATAGGCTTCGGCGACGGCGCGGTCCAAAATATCGGCCTGGGTGGAGTACTCGCCGCGGATGAAGATGAAGGCGTGGCCGGCGTCGGCGGCGAGGGCGGCGATCGCGATCCCCTCGATCAGCTGGTGCGGGTTGCGCTGCATCAGCTCCCGGTCCTTGAAGGCGCCGGGCTCGGACTCGTCGGCGTTGCAGCAGAGGTACTTGGCCATTTCGCCGCGCGGCAGGAAGGAGGCCTTTTTGCCCATCGAGAAGCCGGCGCCGCCACGGCCGCGCAAACCCGAGTCTTCGAGCTCCTTGAGGACCTCGTCCTGCTCCATCTCCTTGTAGGCCCTCTCCAGCGTCGAGTAGCCGCCGGCCAGCCGCTTGTAGCCGTCGAGGGTGGCCAGCGCCGGGTCCTCGGCGTGGTCGAGCAGGATGCGGGTCTCGAGCTCGTGGGCCATCAGGAACCCGCTCCCGGGATCGGCGTGTCGCCGGCCAGCGGCCGCTTGGCCTGGTCCTTGTCAGGCAGGACCTCGGCTCCGGCCCGCAGCTGCTCGATCGCGACCCCGGCCTCGGCCGCCTCCAGCGGCCCGTAGTAGCGCTGGTCGATCGAGGCCATCGGCGCGATGTCGCAGGCGCCGAGGCACTCGAAGCCGGTGACGAAGAAGTTCTCGTCGTCGCCGTCGGCGGCCGCCTTGAAGGCGTCGAGCAGCTCGTCGCCGCCGCGCATCCAGCAGCTGATGTTGGTGCAGACCTCGATCCGGTGTGCCCCGACCGGACTCGTATGGAGGAGGTCGTAGAAGCTGGCGACCGACTCGAGGTAGGCCGGCGTCACCCGCATCACCGCGGCGGCCTGGCGGATCCCCTCCGGCGTGCACCAGCCGTACTGCTGCTGGACCAGCCAGAGGGCCGGGATCGAGGCCGATTTGCGGTCCGGGTAGCGGGCCATCAGTGCCTCGAACTGATCGCGCAGCGCGGCCGGGCAGTCGACTTCGTGCAGCTCCGGGATCTGCTCCTCGGCGCGCGGCGGCACCCGGCCCTCGGTGACCGCGCGGTCGACGGGCAGGTTCGGGTTGAAGATGCCGGGACCGTCGACGGGGCTCACCGGTCGACTCCTCCCAGGATCGGGTCGAGCATGCCGAGGCTGCAGATCATGTCGGCGACGTAGCTGTCCATCGCCATCTCGCGGAAGGACTGCAGGTTGACGAAGGAGGGGTCGCGGAAGTGGACCCGGGCGGGCTTCGAGGAGCCGTCGGCGAGGACGTAGCAGCCGAGCTCCCCGCGTGGGCACTCGATCGCGTTGTAGACCTCGCCGGCCGGGACGCGGAAGCCCTCGGTGACGAGCTTGAAGTGGTGGATCAGCGACTCCATCGAGGTCGAGAGCTCCGAGCGCGGCGGCAGCACGTACTTGCGGTCGTCGGCGATGTGCGGGCCCTCGGGCAGGGCGTCGAGGCACTGGGCGACGATTTTGCTCGACTCGACCATCTCCGCGACCCGGACCCGGTAGCGGTCGTAGTTGTCGCCGACGGTGCCGACCGGGATCTTGAAGTCGAGCTCGGGATATGCGAGGTAGGGCGTCGCTTTGCGCAGGTCCCAGGGATCGCCGGCGGCGCGCAGCAGCGGGCCGCTGACGCCGAGGTCGAGGAGCCGCTCGCGGGAGACGATGCCGACGCCTTTGGTCCGCTGCAGGAAGACCTCGTTGCGGTCGAGCAGCGCTTCGTACTGGCCGACCCGGACCGGCATGTCTTCGGCGAAGGAGCGGCACTTCTCCTCGAAGCCGAGCGGGATGTCCTCGATCACGCCGCCGACCTGGAAGTAGCGGGTGTGCATCCGCTGGCCGGTCGCCATCTCGAACAGGTCGAGGATCCGGTCGCGCTCGCGGAAGCAGTACCAGAGCATCGAGATCGCGCCGAGGTCGAGCGCCGTGGTGCCGAGCCAGACCAGGTGCGAGTGGATCCGGTTCAGCTCGAGGAAGAGCGTGCGCAGGTACTTGGCGCGCGGCGGGATCTCGAGCCCGACAAGCTGCTCGACGGCGCCGCAGTAGGCCTGCATCTGGAAGAAGTAGGAGACGTAGTCCATCCGCTCGACGAAGGGGATGACCTTCCAGTAGCTCTTGTCCTCGCAGGACTTTTCGATCCCGGTGTGGACGTAGCCGATCACCGGCCGCAGGTCGCGCACGACCTCGCCTTCGAGGTCGACGACGAGCCGCAGGACGCCGTGGGTCGCCGGGTGGTGCGGCCCGATGTTGACCGTCATCACCTCGGTCGTGCGGTCCTCGTCGAGCTCGCCGGAGAGCTTGGCGACGACGCCCGCTGCCGCGTCCTCGAACTCAGCCATAGTTGCGCTCGTTGTAGGTGAAGGTGACGGGCTCGCCGCCGACCGGGAAGTCGCGGCGCTGGGGCCAGCCGACGTAGTCCTCGGGCAGCAGGATCCGGGTCATGTCCGGGTGGCCTCGAAAGTGAATCCCGAAGAAGTCGAACACTTCCCGCTCTTGGAACTCGGCGGTGGGAAACAGCTCGACACAGGAGTCGATGCTGGGGAGCGGCTGGGCAGAGTCCTGCGGGCGGGCGAGGGCGTCCGTTCTCGGACTCTGCCCATCCGCTCCGTCGTCGGCCGCTGGGTCGGACAGCATCGCCTTGACGCGGATCCTCTCGACCCGGTCGCGATTGAGCAGCTCATAGTGGATTCCGAACCTCGGCTCCGCCGGTAGATAGTCAGCCGCATGCAGGCTGGAGAGGAAGCGGTAGCCCTGGCCCGGCGTCTCGCGCAGCCAGGTGAGGACCGCGAGCACCTGCTCGGGGTCGACGACCAGCGCCGCCTGTTCGCGATCGAAGGAGGTGGCGCGGACCGCCCCGGGGCGCTCGCGCTCGATTTCCCCCCGGATCAGCTCCAGGCCGGGGGCGTCAGGCAAGGGACATCTCCCTGGCGGCGAGGTAGGCCTCGGCCGCCTCCGGGCTGGGCTTCGAAGCGGGGCCGCCGCGCGCCCACTCCTCGGTGCCGACCGCGTTGTAGCGCTGGCGCCAGCCCTGGTCGGGGCTGCCCTGGATCTTGCGCTGCAGCTTGGTGAAGCCGTACATCACGGCCTCCGGCCGCGGCGGGCAGCCGGGGATGTGCATGTCGATCGGCATGAACTTGTCGGCGCCCTGGACGACGGCGTAGTTGGCGAACATCCCGCCGGAGGAGGAGCAGGCACCCATCGAGATCGCCCATTTCGGCTCCAGCATTTGGTCGTAGAGGCGGCGGACGACCGGCGCCATCTTGATCGAGACCCGGCCCGAGAGGATGATCAGGTCCGCCTGGCGCGGGGAGGCGCGCAGCGCCTCGGCGCCGAAGCGGGCGAGGTCGTAGCGGGCGGTGACGATCGAGATCGGCGCCTCGATCGCGCAGCAGGCGAGGCCGAAGGTGAGCGGGAAGATCGAGTTCGACCGCGCCAGGTTGAGCATTTTCTCGAAGGTCGTGGTGACGACTTTTTCTTCGACGTAGCGCTCGAGGTCCTCACCTTCGAGATCGCCACGCAGCATGTCGCGGGCGGTGGCCTGACGGGCCTGGAAGCTGCGGCGCTCTATTTCCAATCGAGGGCTCCCTTACGCCAGACGTAGACGAAAGCGATCATCAGCAGGACGACGAAGGTGACGAGCTCGCCGAGGACGAAGATGCTGTCGGCCCCCTTCATGATCACCCCGACCGGGTAGAGGAAGACGACCTCGATGTCGAAGAGGATGAAGAGCATCGCGATCAGGTAGAAGCTGACGCCGAATTTGAGGCCTTTGACGGGCTCGACCGGGATCCCCGACTCGTACGGCTCGGCCTGGCGGCGGCTGGCGGCGGTCGGGCGCTGCGGCTTCTTCGGGCCGATGATGTGGTTGAGGAAGGCGAAGACGCCACCGACGGTGAGGCCGAGGACCGCGAAGACGAGAATCGGGAGGTAGCTCTTGAGCACTGGGTGGTGGGGGTTTTGGGGCGGGCGGCTCCGAGGGGTCCATCTCCCCTGGACTCGACGCCCGTAGCCGCTGTTATACACCTAGCTTGTGACAACTTGCTACATAGTGATTTTCCGCATCAGCAAGCGGAATCCCGACCCTTTTGGGCGGATTTAGACGATGGTCGGCCTCCACATCGCGGTCGGTTGCATCGTGATCGCGCTCAACCTCGCCGCTGGAGCCATCGGCGGCTATTGCTGGTATCGCAATCAACAATCGATCCCCTTCTGGTACCTGCTGCGAGCGGCCCAGGTCTCGGTCTTCATCCAGGCCCTTTTGGGTGGGTTGTTGGTTGTCACCAACCACGAAGCCGGCGAAGACCTCCACTACCTCTACGGCATCCTGCCGCTGGTCGTTTCCTTCATCGCCGAGGGCGCCCGCGTCGGCGCCGCCCAGCGCGAGCTCGGCGAGATCGACTTCGAATCTCTCCCCGCCGACGAACAGCAGTCGGTCGCCCTCCAGATCGTCCGCCGCGAGATGGGGATCATGGCCGTCAGCTGCGGCGTCATCTTCTTTCTCGCGTTGCGCGCCGCCACCACCAGCGGTCTCTAAACATCGATGCGGCAATCGAGCACGCTATGCGTGTCGGATTGCCGGATCGATCAGTCGATGCGGAAGGCGGGGTGTTTGGGGGCGATGCGGGCGAGCTCCTTGTCTGAAGAGTCGGGGCCGACGCCGTCGAAGAACTGGCCGACCTCCCATTTCCATTTCTTCAGGTAGGCGCGTAGGAGGGCCGGCCGCTCCTCCTCCGGCACTTCGGTCGCGGTGAACTCTTCGACCTTGCCGTGGCCGGCGAGGCGGCCGCCGCCGCTGACCCGCATGTTCTTCACCCACTCGGTGTGGCCGCGCGGGGCGACCAGGTAGCGCTTGCCCTCGAAGCTGAGCGGGTTGACCGGCGTCCGCCGCCACTCGCCGCTCTTGCGGCCCTTCACTTCCAGCACCCGCGAGCCGGCGATCGGCAGCCCGATCTTGGTCAGCCCGGCGACCATCGGGTTGAAGACGTGCTTCGTGAACCAGCCTGGTTCCTTGAAGTGCTTGGCGGCAGGGGGCTGCTCGGCCATCGCTTCGATTGTAGGCTCCTCCCATGCTCGACCACGTCGGCATCGAGGTCAGCGAATACCCACGCAGCAAGGCCTTCTACGAAGCGGCCCTCGAGCCGCTCGGCATCTCGCTGCTGATGGAGTTCGCCGAGTCAGCCGCCGGCTTCGGCAGCGAGACCGAGCATGGCCCCAAGCCCTACTTCTGGGTCTACGGCCGCGGCCGTCCCGTCGTCAGCGGCGCCCACCTCGCCTTCGGCGCCCGCAGCAACGACCTCGTCGACGCCTTCCACACCGCCGCCCTCGCCGCCGGCGGCAGCGACAACGGCGCCCCCGGCCCGCGCCCGATCTACCACCCCGGCTACTACGGCGCCTTCGTCCTCGACCCCGACGGCAACAACGTCGAGGCCGTTTGCCACACGGTCGGCGCCTGAGCCGGCCCTGCCGGGCCGAGCCGGTCAGCGCAGCGGCAGATACTGGCCGCCGTAGAAGACGAGCGGGTCGCCCTTGCTGAGGGCGAGGTCGGTGACCTCGCCGGTGACGATCACGTGGTCACCGGCGGAGATCACGTCGCGCAGGTCGCAGGCGAGCCAGACCAGGGCGTCGTCGATCGCCGGCAGGCCGTCGCGCTCGGACCAGGCGACGCCGGCCCACTTCTCCGCCACCGGTGCCTTGGTCGCGAAGGTGCGAGCGATCTCTTCCTGACCTTTATGGAGGATGCTGACGCCGAAGCGGTCGGCGGCCTGGACGGCGAGCAGGGTGCGGGAGCCGCGGTCGAGGCAGGCGAGCATCAGCATCGGCTCGATCGAGAGCGAGCAAACGGCGTTGGCAGTCGCCCCGGCCGGGCCCTCGGCACCGCTGGCGCTGACGACCGTCACCCCGGTTGGCAGGTTCGCCATCGCGGAGCGGAAGCTGTCGGAGTCGAGAGGGGGCATGCGGCGCGGCGGATCGAGGATCGCCGCCAGACAATATGATGCGCGCCGCGTGCGTCGAGTACTGCTCATAGCAATGATCGTTGCCGCCGCGCTCGGGCTCGTCGCCTGCGGCTACGGCGAAGAAAAGCTCTCGGTCTCCAAGGACGACCCCGATTACAACGGGGCCGTGCTCTTCTCGACCCATTGCTCGGGCTGCCACACGCTCAGCGCCGCCGGCACCCAGGGCAGCGGCAATCGCGGCGAGCGGACCCAGGGCCCGAACCTGAACCAGCGTGAAGAGACCTACGAAGACGCCCTCTTCGCGATCCAGAACGGCGGTTTCTCGGGCGCGATCATGCCCCAGAACATCGTTGTCGGCAAGGAAGCCGAAGAGATCGCCCGCTTCGTCGCGAAGTACGCGGGCGAAGACGCCGAAACCTCGCCGCGGCCCGGCGAGAACTCCTCGTCTCCCTAGCGCGGCCAGGCATTCATGCTTGACCTGAAGCTGATTCGCTCCGATCCCGAGCGGGTCAAGGCGGCCCTGGCCCGGCGCGGCGCCGCCGCTCAGGTCGACGAGCTGCTTGCCTTCGACGCCCGCCGCCGCGAGCTCCTGCCCGAGATCGAGAACGCCCAGGCCGAGCGCAAGACCCTCTCGAAGCAGATCGGTGAGGCGAAACAGAGGGGCGAAGACGCCGAGGAGCTGATGGCGACCGTCGCCGGCCTGAAGGAGACGATCGAGTCCGGCAAAGAGGAGCTCGAGCAGGTCGACGCCGAGCTCGGCAAGCTGGCGCTGGCGCTGCCCAACATCCCCGACCCCGACGCCCCGGCCGGTGACAGCGACGAGGACGCGGTCGAGATCAAGCGGGTCGGCGAGCCGCCCCAGTTCGACTTCGAGCCGCGCGACCACCTCGAGATCGGCACCGAGCTGGGACTGATCGACATGGAGGCCGGCGCCAAGCTCTCCGGTTCCCGCTTCGCCTACCTGAAGGGCGACCTCGTCCTGGTCGAGCTGGCGCTGGTCCGTTTCGCGATCGAGCTGGTCCGCAGCGAGGGACACGAGCCGGTGGTGCCGCCGGTCCTGGTCCGCGAAGAGGCGCTGGAGGGAACCGGCTTCCTGCCCGAGGCGCGCGACCAGATCTATGAGATCCCCAAGGATGAACTGTTCCTCACCGGTACCTCCGAGGTCGCCCTCGCCGGCCTCCACGCCGACGAGATCCTCGATGCCGAGGCCCTGCCGCTGCGCTACTGCGGTTTCTCGACCTGCTTCCGGCGCGAGGCCGGCGCTGCCGGCCGCGACACCCGCGGCATCTTCCGGGTCCACCAGTTCGACAAGGTCGAGATGTTCTCGTTCGTCGAGCCCTCGGCCTCGAAGGACGAGCACGAGCGCCTGCTGGGGATCGAGGAGCGGATCCTGACCGAGCTCGAGATCCCCTACCGGGTCGTCAACGTCGCCGTCGGCGACCTCGGTGCGCCGGCGGCGAAGAAGTACGACTGCGAGGGCTGGATCCCGAGCCAGAGCCGCTACCGCGAGCTCACCTCGTGCTCGAACACGACCGATTACCAGGCCCGCCGGCTCGGCGCTCGCTACCGCCCGCAGGAGGGCGCGGCGGCGGAGGCGGTGCACACTCTGAACGGCACCGCGGTGGCCGTTGGACGCACGATCATCGCCTTGATCGAGAACCGTCAGGAGCGCGACGGAGGGTTCACGCTACCCAATATTTTGCATCAGTACGGCTGTCCTGACAGAATCGCCCCTCAGTGATGGGGATTATCCGCTTATGAACGCCAGCGTCCGCGAGGCCAAACGCGTCGTCCTCTGCGATGACCACGAGATCGTCCGCGAGGCGATCAAGGCTCGAATGCTCAATTCGAGCATCGTCGAGATCGTTGGTGAGGCCGGCAACGGGCGCGACGTCGTCGACGTCGTCAAAGAGCTCGAGCCCGACGTTTTGATCATCGACGTCGAGCTGCCCAAGCGCGACGGGATCGAGGCGACCAAGGAGGTCCTCAAGGTCCGGCCGCGGACCAAGGTCATCATCTTCACCGCCCACGCCCAGCCGGATCTGCTGGCGCTGGCGCTGCGGGCCGGTGCCTCCGGCTACGTGCTGAAGTCGGCGCCGGCCGAGGACATCGCCCGCGCGGTCAAAGCGGTGACCGGCGGCGGCACCTTCCTCGGCGGCGACTTCGCCGGCGGCAAGCCCTCCGAGGTCGAGAAGCTGCTCGACCTCTCGCCGCGCGAGCGCCAGATCCTCGAGCTCCTGGCCGAGGGCCTGCGGGTCAAAGAGATCGCCGAGCGGTTGCAACTGAGCCCGGCGACCGTGCACACCCACGTGCGCAACGCGATCGCCAAGCTCGAGGTCGACACCCGCACCGAGGCTGTCGCCCTGGCGGTGCGGTTCAGCTATCTGGGCGCCGGTGGCGGCGCCCTCTAGCTACTCCTTGGCGTCGAAGGTCAGCGCGCAGCCGTTGATGCAGTAGCGCTGGCCGCTCTCGCCGGGGCCGTCGTCGAAGACGTGGCCGAGGTGGGCGTCGCAGGCTTTGCAGACGACCTCGGTGCGGTGCATGAAGTGGCTGTTGTCCGGCCGCAGTTCGACGTGCTCGAGGTTGGCCGGGTCGGTGAAGCTCGGCCAGCCGCTGCCGGAGTCGAACTTGGTGTCGGAGGAGAACAGCTCGGTGCCGCAGCCGATACAGCGGAACATGCCCTCACGCTTCTCGTCCAGGTGGGGCCCGGTCCACGCTCGCTCGGTGCCAGCCTTGCGGGTCACCTCGTACTGCTCGGGCGTGAGCTGGTCGCGCCACTCCTGGTCGGTCTTCTGGATCTTGGTCGCCATCGTTCTCCTTTCGTTATCGCTGAGGTTACGCCCCTGCTATTACAGGGATGTGACGCGTCTGCTCGCCGTTGTCGGATTCTCCCTCGCCCTGTGGGTGGCGGCCACCAGCGCTGGTTCGGCCGCCGCTGCGGTCGGCTCGCCATCGGCGGCAGCCGGGATCGATCGCCTGCTGGCGCCGGCGGCGACCTGCCCGCACCAGAACCAGCTCAACGCTGCCCATACCGTCCAGACCCGGGCGATGCTGTGCCTGACCAACTTCGCCCGTACCCACTCCGGCCACGCCCGGATCAACGGCTCGGACCTGCTTGCCCAGGCGGCGGCCGGCAAGACGCGGGACATCCTCCGCTGCGACGAATTCAGCCACGAAGCCTGCGGCCGCGATTTCACCTACTGGATGGAGAAAAGCGGCTACCTCGAGGGGAGCTGCTGGGAGGCGGCGGAGAACATCGCCTGGGGCACTGGCGCGATCGGCACTCCGCGGGCGATCTTCCGCGCCTGGCTGCACTCTTCCGGCCACCGCGAGAACATCCTCGGCTCCTACACCGACATCGGCATCGGCCTCCGCGAGGGGACGATCGAAGGCGCCGACGGCGCCGAGGTTTGGGTCCAGGAGTTCGGCAGCCACACCTGCTGAGGCGCGCCCGGTGAGGCGCGCCCGACCCGCGTCCACGGGCGGGACTTAGGATTCCCGCGTGCCCGACGCCTTCTACGAACCGGATGGCGACAACTTCCGTGCCACGGCGCTGACCCGCGGGCCCTGGGACCCCGGCGCCCAGCACGCGGGGCCACCCTCGGCGCTGCTCGCCCGCGCGATCGAGCGCCTGCCCGGCTCCGAGCGCTTCCAGGTCGGCCGCGTCAGCTTCGACATCCTGCGCCCGGTCCCGATCGGCCCCGTCCACGTCAGCGCCCGGGTGCTGCGCCCGGGGC
>Ga0307476_10000908_pt1 | contig 19835 bp, 16 predicted proteins | sample atmos_gasesECM2C_2_FD_203314 | JGI IMG/M metagenome (GOLD analysis project Ga0307476, IMG submission 203314) | Hardwood forest soil microbial communities from Morgan-Monroe State Forest, Indiana, United States - atmos_gasesECM2C_05 | ecosystem: Environmental > Terrestrial > Soil > Temperate... | reverse complement strand
GACCCTCGTGGGAACGCCGGCGGCGCGCAGATGGGCGACCGTCGCGAGACCATGCGGGCCGGCGCCGATGACGACGGTCGGGGATGATGTCGAGTGGGCGGGCATCGAGGCGTGGCAGCCTATCGTTCAGCTGTGACGCCCAGCGCGCGTTCGATCGCGGCCAGCGTCCTCTGTGGATCGTGGCTCTGCAGCGTCGTGCGGCGGGCGAGCTCGCCCTCGCGGCGCGGCCGCTCGCGGTCGTCGCGGTAGGCGGCCAGCACGGCGGCCAACGCGTGGGGGTCGTGGTGGGGTGAGACGATCGTGCCGGCCCCGGCCGGTATCAGCCCCTCGGCGCCCTCGGGGTGGGTCGCCACGACGGGTACGCCGACAAGCTGCGCCATGACGATCGAGCGCGGCTCGCCCTCGGTCGGGCTGGGTGCGAAGACAAGCACGTCGCAGGCCGAGAGGAAGGCCTCGACGTGACCGCGGACGTTGGGCACGAAACGCACCCGCTCGCCGTACGGCGCGGCGCGCTCGCGTAGCGCCTGCTCCTGCTCGCCCTCGCCGGCGAGCACGAGCAGCACGTCTCCCGCCAAATCGGCCATGGCGTCGATCACGACGTCGTTGCGCTTGCGCTGCTGAAAGCGCGAGATACAGCCGACGACAAGCGTGTGCTCGCCCGCCCCCCACTCGGCCCGCAGCCGCACGCGGGCGGCCGCGTCGGGCTCGACGCTGTGGACGTCGACGAGGTTGGGGACGACGTCGATCTTGGCGAGCGGAACGCCGGTCTGCACGACCGTGCGCCGGGTCCCCTGCGAGATCGCGACGATCCGCCGCGCGCGGCGCGCGGCGAGCGCGTAGATCAGGCGCGGGACGCCGCGGCGCAGCTGCACCGGCACCGGCCCCCACTCGGCCCACACGACCGCCCCCGTCAGGCGGCGCGGCAGCAGCGAGCAGAGCAGCTGCTCCTTCTTGAAGTGCAGCAGCGTGACCCCGACCGGCCGCTCGGCACGCAGGGCGCGCGCGATTCGCACGAGCACGAGCGGCGCGCGTAGCGCGAGCACCCCGACGCTGCGACGGGTGAGCTTGGGGCCGAGATCGACGACGCGCACCCGGACGTCGGTGCCGGCGGCGATGTCAGGCACGTTGGTTAGCAGTACGACATCGTGGCCACGGTCGACGAGCGCCTGCAGCAGATCGACGTTTGCGTACTCGGCGCCCCCACGTTCCTCGGTGGTCTGGATCGAGACGATGCGGTCGCCGGGCACCGGCTGGCCATACTATCCACCGGCACCACGCTCCCCGCGCGCCGCCCGCAGCCCCGCTCGCGGCGTCGCGTGCGGCGCTCGCCACCCGTATGCAAGCCCGCGAGCCAGTCTCGACATCGACCGCCGCGTCTGCGGAGACGTTACGGACGGTGGTCTGCGAAGACCCCACGGAGCTGACTCCACACCTGGCCGCGTGGGATGCGCTGGCGGTACGCCACGGCCGGCCGTTCTGCGCACCCGACTGGATGCTCGCGTGGTGGCACGAGGCGCGCAGTGGCGACGCGCGCCTGCGCGTCGTGCTGGCGCTCGACGCCGAGGGGCTCGTCGGCGTCGGGCCGTTCTTCGCCCAGGTCGGCTGGCTGGGACTTGTCGAGATGCGGCTGCTGGCCGCCGGCTTCTGCCACCGCATCGGGCCGCTGGCGAGACCGGGACACGAGCCGGCCGTCGCGCGCGCGTTCGCGGCGGCCCTGGCGAGCATGACGCCGCGCGTGGCGAGCGTCGTCTTCGAAGGCATCGACGCGGACGACCGCTGGCCCGAGCTGCTGGCCGGCGCCTGGCCGTCGCGCCGGCGGCCGCGCCTGCGGGACGACGCGCGGATGGACGCGCCGACCGTCGACCTGAGCGGCTCCTACGAGACCTGGCTTCAGGCGCGCTCGCGGCGCTTTCGCAAGGAGGCCAGGCGCGTCGGGCGGGGCCTGCAGGAGGCCGGCGTGCGCGGCCGTCTGCGCGAGGAGCCGGAGGCCGTCGAGGCGCTCATGCGCCTGCACCATGCGCGCTGGGCGGAGCGCGGAGGCTCCAACGTCGATGAGCCGTCGGGCCGCGCGATCGCGCGTGCGGCGCAGGCGCTGCACGGTCGCGAACGCCTGAGCGTGGCGATGCTCGAATCACCCGAGGGCCCGATCGCCGCAGAGCTAGTGCTGCGCGCCGGCGACGTCGCGGCGTTTTGGGGAGGAGGGTTCGATCCGGACTGGGCGCGCCTCGCGCCGGGCACCCAGACGATGCTGCTGGCGCTGCAGGCGCTGGCGGCCGCGGGCACGCGCACGGCCGATCTTGGAGGCGGCGCGCACGAGTACAAGCTCCGTCTGGCCGACGCCAACCGTTCGGTGGTTTGGCGCACGCTCTTTCCGCGTGGCGGCCGTTATCCGCTGATCCGGCTGCGGCTCGCGCCGAAGCACGCGCGGATCGCCCTACGGAAGCTCGTCAACAGACTGCCCGAATCACAGCGCGCGCCGCTCAAGCGCGCCCTGCGCGCAATCCGGGGCCGCCTGCCTTGAGTGCCGCGCCGAGACGGGTGTTGCTGGTCGAGGAGGGCGGGATCGGTGGCGTCGCCGACTACACGGACGAGCTCGCCGGAGCGCTGGTCCGCGCCGGCTGGCGGGTGGATCTGGCAAGCGGGTGCGACCACGGGCGCGCCCCGGCGCCCGGCGTTCGTGTCCACGCCGTCTTTCCCTATGTGCGTGGCAGGACCACGCTGGGCCGCCTGGCGCGTCGTCTGCGCCTGGCGCGCGCGATCAATGGCTTGACGCATCTCGGGGGAAGCCTGGTCGTGGCGCGGCTGGCGCGCGGCTGCGACGTGGTGCACCTGCAGGGCGAGGAGTGGCCGCCGCTGGGCGCGGCTCGGGCCCTGCTGCTGCGCGCGGCGGGCCGACCGATCGTCTACACGCCGCACAACACCTTCGACCGCGGCACGCGGATGTACGGGCGCTCGCACGCGATCATCCGGCGCTGCGCGGCGGCGATCGTGGTGCACTCCGAGTACGACCGTCGCCGTCTGCCGGCGCAGCTGGCGAGCAAGACGCGCGTGATCCCGCACGGCGAGTACGGCGGCCTGGCGCGCCGCGGCGGGAACGAGGTCGATCCGGGCGCTGCGCGCGCCGAGCTGGGAGCCGGAGAGGAGGAGCTGGTCGTATTGCTCTTCGGCCAGCTGCGCCCCGACAAGGGCGTCGGCGACCTGCTGCGAGCGGCGGCCGAGGTGCCGAGCGTGCACGTCGTGCTGGCCGGCGAGGACCACGGCGCGCTCGAGCAGGCCGCGGACGCGCTGCGCGACGAGCGGCTGCGCGGCCGGCTCTCGACACTGCCCGGCCATGTGCCGCCGGAGCGCATGGGCCAGCTGTTCGCGGCGGCCGACGTCGTCGCGCTGCCCTACCGGCGGGCGAGCGCGAGCGGCGTGCTGTTGCTTGCCTACGGCTACAGCCGTCCGGTGCTGGCCTATCCGGTCGGGGGCCTGCCCGAGTATGTCCTGGACGGACGCACCGGCTGGCTGTGCGAGCGCGCCGACACACAGGCTCTGGCCGACGCGCTGCGCGCGGCGGCGAGCTCGGGGCGAGCGGAGTGCCGCGCGCGCGGCGAGCAGGCGCAGCGGTTCTCGGCGGAGCGTTTTTCGTGGGACGCGATCGCCCAGCAGACGATCGCCTGCTACGAGGAGCTGTCCGTCAGGTCGTACGGATGATCAGCACCGAGCAGGGCGCGTGGTGCGAGACCTTGTTCGGTACCGAGCCCAGCAGGAAGCGCTTGGCGCCGGTCATGCCCTTGTTGCCGACGACGATCAGGTCGGCGCCGCGCTCCTCGGCGACGTCGAGGATCGCGTCGGCCGGATCGCCCTGGCGGGGATAGACGTTAACCGTCACGCCGGCCTCGCGCGCGGGGGCGGCGGCGGCCTCGAGCGTGATATCGACGTCCTCGCGCGGGTTGATCGCCCACTGCAGGTCATCGGGGGCGTCGCGACGTTCCTCGCGCAGCCGCTGGGCGGGCACGGGCTCGTACGCGCTGACGATCTCGAGTGTCGCGCCGACCGTGCTTGCGAGGTCGGTCGCCTGGCGCACCGCCTCGCCAGCCGTATCGGATCCGTCGGTGCCAACCACGATCGACTTGAACATGTCTCTCCTTGCCCGCTGTGGCCAGATGCCGGCCGCCGATAGCGACCGGGACGATCATATCCGCGCCTGGCGTAACGTTGTGGGCCGCGTGATCGACCTGCACAGCCACGTGCTCCCGGGCATCGACGACGGGCCCGCGGATATCGCGGGCTCGCTGGCGCTTGCCCGGGTGGCGGCGGCGGGTGGGACGACGGTGCTGGTGGCCACTCCACACGTGAACTGGCGCTACCGCAACGAGCCCGAGGGGATCGCCGCCCGGGTGCAGGAGCTCAACGGGCGCCTGATCGCCGAGCAGGTGCGCACCGCGGACGGGACCCAACTGCAGGTGCGCCCGGGCGCGGAGATCGCACTGACGCTGGTCGGCGAGCTCGACCCAGCACAGCTGTCCGCCCTCAGCCTCGGCGGGGGGCCCTGGCTGCTGGTCGAGCCACCGTTTGCGCCGGTCGCGGCGAACCTCGACGGCATCCTCCGTGAGCTGCAGGATCGCGGACATCGCCTCGTGCTCGCCCACCCGGAGCGCTGCCCGGCATTTCAACGCGACCGGAGCCTGCTGCGGCGGATCGTGCGGAGCGGCGTGCTGACGTCGGTCACCGCCGGCTCGTTCGCCGGCAGCTTCGGTGGCGAGGCACGCGAGCTGGCGCTGGCGCTGGCACGCGAGGGCATGCTGCACAACGTGGCGTCCGACGCCCACGACGCGGTCCACCGTCCGCCCACGATCGCGCCCGAGCTCGAGCAGGCGGGCCTAGCGCCACTGCGGGTCTGGCTGACAGAGCAGGTGCCCGGCGCGATTCTCGAAAGCGCCGAGGTTCCGCCTCGTCCTGCGGCAGCTGTGGTAGAGGTCGACGAGCCGCAGCGGAGCTCGCGCTGGCGTCTGCTCAGGCGAGCCTGACGATCGCGATGATCATCCCGATCAGCACGAACACGAGAATCGCCACCTGCATCCAGATCCAGCTTTGCGGCATCGCGGCAAGTGTAGCCGGACCGCGGCTATCGTGTAGGGGTGGCAGAGGACGCCAGCGTCGGCCCAAGGACGGTCCCTTGAAGAAGCTGCTCGTAACGCCGATCCTCGCGGCGTGCCTGCTAGCGACGGCAGCTCAATATGGAGCTCCCGTGGGCGCGTACGCCGCGAACGTCGCGCCAGGAGCGCGCGCCGCGACGACGGCGCCGCTTGGCGGGGTGAACGTGACTGCCGTCGAAGGCGAACTGCCGTCGTCGCTCGCCGACCGGGAAATCGCGCGCGCACGATCGCTGCACGCAAGACTGGTGCGCACAGAAGTGCCGTGGTCGGTCTTCGAGCCCAACGCGGCCGGCCAGATCGAAGCAAGCGCACAGCGCTTCCTCGACCGCCTAGTCAGCGACGCAGCCGCGAGCGGCATCGGGGTGATCGCGGTCGTCGAGGACACCCCCTGCTGGGCCTCGTCGGCTCCTGCGGCAGTGTTACGCAAATGTCTGCCGGGCCGCGCGAGCAAGGCCAACGCCTGGCCCCCCCGCGAACCCTCGGCCTACGCCGCCTTCGTCGCCCACCTCGCCGCCCGCTACGGCACCCGCCTGGCGGCGATCGAGATCTGGAACGAGCCGGACCAGTCAAACGAAGATTACTTCGCCGGCCCCGAAAAACCCCGGCGCTACGCGGCGGTGCTGCGCGCGGCGTACACCGCGATCAAGCAAGCCAACCCCGCAGTCAGGGTCCTGGCGGGCTCGCTGGTCGGCTCCAACGGGGTCTTCCTGCGGGCGTTGTACGCGGCCGGCATCAAGGGCTACTACGACGGCCTGGCGGTCCACTTCTACAACCTCACCCTGGGCTCGCTGCGGGCGCTGCACGAAGTGCAGCTCGCCAACGGCGACACGACGCCGCTGTGGCTCGACGAGTTCGGCTGGAGCAGCTGCTGGCCGGGACGCAAGATCGAGCAGGAACAGGCCTGCGTCTCGCCGGCGCTGCAGGCCAAGAACATCGCGAACCTCTACCGCTCGCTGGCGCGCACCCCGTGGGTGGCCGCCGAGGTGCTCTACAAGCTGCAGGACTCGGCCAACGAAGCGTTCGGGGTGCTCAACGCCAAGGGGGCCCGCAAGCCGGCGTTCGCGGTGTTGGCCGGCGTCCTGGCGAACCCGTTCGGCCGCCCGAGCGCGGTGACCCTGAACTTGCGCCGCCGCGGCAACGAGGTCGTGGCCGGCGGCGAAGGCCCGGTCGGCGACTACATGCAGCTCGAAGCGCTGCGCGGCGGCGCCCTGCGCTACCGGGCGCTGTTCACGCTGAACCGCTTCAACCGCTACTCGATCCCGTTGCCCGCCGCGCTCGGCACGCACGGCCTGACGGTCCGCATCTTTCAGTACTGGCAGGGTCAGAGCCGGGACGCGCAGCGGAGCATCTGAACGAACCGCACCTGATCGTGCAGCCCGAGGACGACGACACCGGCTGGGTTGCAGCGCAGCATCCGATCAGTCGGCGTTGCGTAATAGCGCGCCGAAGGTCAGCGCGAGGATCTTCAGGTCGAGCCCGAGCGACCAGTGGGCGATGTAGTAGTTGTCCCACTCCACGCGCTCCGCAAGCGAGGTCTGCCCGCGCAACCCGTGCACCTGGGCCCAGCCGGTGATGCCCGACTTCACGCGGTGGCGATCGCCGTAGCGGGCTATGTCCTGGCGGAAGAGCTCGACGAACTCGGGGCGCTCGGGACGGGGTCCGACGAGGCTCATCTCGCCGCGCAGCACGTTGAATAGCTGGGGCAGCTCGTCAAGCGAGGTGCGCCGCAGGATGCGACCGATGAGCGTCCGGCGATCGGTACCCTCTACTCCGCCGGGTGCAGTGTCGCGGCCGAGCAGGAACTCGAAGGCCGCGATGTCATCGCCGTTGAGCCGTAGCTCGCCGGTGTCCGCGCCGTTCGCTGCCGCCGGCGCGCCGCCGCCCGCACCGTTCGCCGCCGCGAACCCGCCGCCGGCTGTGGCGACGGGCTGCAATGACCGAGCTTGCCCGCCTGCGTTGGGCCCGCCTGCGTCGGCGGGTCCCGTGAGGCGCATCGAGCGGAACTTGTAGAGGTCGAACAGCTTGCCGTCGCGCCCCACACGGCGCTGGCGGAAGAGGACCGGCCCGGGCGAGCTGAGCCACACCGCAAGCGCGGCGAGCGCCAGCAGCGGCGCGAGCACGAGCAGCAGCAGCGCCGCCAGCGCGCGGTCCAGGCCGTGCTTGACCGCGAACTGCAGTCCATGGGGGTTGACGCCGCTGAAGGACATCAGCGGCAGCCCGCCGACGGTGTCGTAGCCGACGCGGTCATTGATGGTGTCGAACATCCGCGGCACCACCGAGACTTCGATGCCCAGCTCCTGACAGCGCTGGATGAGCCGGCTCACGCGGGCGTCGGGGACCGAGGAGAAGGCGACGATGAGGTTGCGCACGCCGGTGCGGCGCACGACCTCGTCGAGGTCCTCGGCGGTACCGAGCACGGGCACGTCGCGGCCGCCGACTTCGGCGAGCGGGCGGGGATCCTCGTCGAGGAAGCCGACCGGGCTGAGGCCGTACTCCGGATGGGACTCCAGCCGCCGGGCGACCTGGGCGCCGATGACGCCGGCGCCGAGGATCAGCACCGGGCGGCCGACCGCACCGCGGCTGCGCGCCCAGCGTTGGGCGAGGGCGAGCGCGGCGCGCCCGCCGGCGAGGGCGAGCAGCGCGTAGAGCCAGGTGCGCAGACCGTCGGTCTGGCTGGGCGCCTGGCCGTTGACGAACAGCCCAATCATGGCGACCGCCATCGCCGCGACCGAGACCGCGCCGAGCACCGGCACGAGGGCGTCGAGGATCAGCGCCCGCAGCCGCGGGCGGTAGAGGCCGCGCAGGTAGAGCATCAGCATCGTCAGCACCGGCAGCGCCAGCAGCGGGGCCTGCACGCTCGACACATGCGCGAGGCCGTCGATGCCGCCGAGCGAGAGCGCGACAGCGAGGCAGAGCAGCAGGCAGTCCACAACCGGGCGCACCACGCTCCAGCCGGGTTCCTCAAGCAGCCACTGCAGTGGCCCATGGAAGACGCCGCTCGGCGCCGAGCGCGGCCCGGGCGCGCGCCGCGCGGTCGACCCGCGCAGGGGCAGCGTGGGGGTGCTCGTTTGCTGGTTCAGGCGCGGTCCGTCGCTCATTGCCAAGTGGGGGTCGCGTTTTCTCTACCCACTAGAACTGACGCCGCAGGAGGGCGCTTCCTTGCGCGCGCCACGCTAGCCATGGTCGCCCCTCGCCAGACGGGCGGTGGCGAACGCGACCGCGACGAGCGCCGCTGCGACCAGCAGGAGTGCGAGCAGGTCGGAGCCCGAGAACCACGAGCTGGCGGACAGCGACGCGGTCTGGCTAGTCGCGGCCGGCGAGGAACCGGCGCCGGTGGGCGAACTCGAGTGCGATCCGCTGGCGGCGCCCGTCGCGCCGCCGTGGCCAACCTGGGCGCCACCGCGGCCGGCCTGAGCGCCGCCGGTCCTACCCGACGAGGCTGCCCCACCTCGGCCGCCGGCGCTGGAGCTCGTGCCGCCGCCCTGCGAGCCACCGGCCGAGGCCGCGCCGGAGGAGCCGGCGGTCCCGCCCGCCGAGCCCGCCGAGCCGCCGCCCTGAGAGCCGCCGCTGGACGAGCCTCCTGCGCCGACGAGCGTGGAGCCGAGGATCACCTGGGCGCCACCGCCCGGCCCGCCGTAGCCGCTGAGCAGCGGCGCGCCGGCCAGCGCCGTGGCTGGCAGGCCGAGCGCAAGCGCGGCGAGCAGGAGCGGCGTGAGCAGAATGGAGCGCTTGCGTTTCATCGTTCCCAACCTTGGGTAGTTCATCGGCTTGAGCGACCCATCGGTCAACTCTCCCTTGCCCGTGCTCCTCATCGCCTCACCTTGCTGCCATCCCTGGTCGCGTCGTCGGCCATCGCCTGCCACAGGTCGACGATCGACAAATCCTTGGTTTTCCCAAGGTAGCGAAGCGCGCGTCGCTGTCGCGGGGCCTATCCCCTATTTTGACCCCGTATTTCGCCCCGCGTCACGCGAGTTGCTGAGCATTACTCAGGATTGAGCGATTCAGCTTGGTGACGTCGATCCGCTGCCCACGGCGCACGACGGCGAGCGCTTCGCGGGTGAGCGGATCGCGCGGGTCGAGCCGGGCGGCGTGCGCAAGCAGCACGAGCGCCGCCCCGCGCCGCCCCTGCGCGGAAGCGATCGCGCCGCGCTCGAGCGTCGCGTAGGCTTCACCCGGGGTCCGCCCCAGGGCCCGCGCGAAGTCGCGGTCGGCGCGACTCAGTTCGCCACGGCGCAGCGCGATGCTGCCGGCGACGACATCGGGTTCAGCGCTGAGCGGGTTCAGGCGGGCGGCGTCTTGCAGACGGGCGTAGGCCAGATCGGGCTGGTCGACCCAGACGCGCACGGCGCTCTGCACTTGCAACGCGCTCAGCCAGGGTGCCGCAAGCGAACCGACGGCGGCCAGCGCAAGGACGCCGCCGGCGAACACCAGAGCCAGCCGGGAGCGGTAGCCGACGCGACGCGCCGCAGTCAGCTCCGCACCCGGCGCCCCGACGGGCGGCGTATCAGCGAGCGGCGCCTCGACGGCCGACATTTCGGCGCGCGGCGCCAGCGCACAGCCGAGCCCGAGCAGGGCGAACGCCGGCGCGCCAAGTCCGGCGAACTCCCAGAACCAGTCGAAGGAGCCATGCACCCCCCAGTAAGCGAAGCCCGCGACGGCGGCCGCCGCGACGCCGCGCCCCAACTGATCGGGTGAGCGGGCGATCGCGCGCGCGCACGCCAGCAGCGCGGCGCCGAGGCCGACGAGCGCCAGCAGCGCGCCGACGATCCCAGTGTCGGCCAGGGTGCGCAGCTCGACGCTGTGCGGGTAGTGGGGTGTCTCGCTGCTGCGCCCGTGGACGAGATATGCCTCGGCGAAGTTGTCGGCGCCGATGCCCAGTAGCGGGTGGGCGGCGAATTCGTCGAGCGCGACCCGGTAGAAGTCGTAGCGGTTGCTGCCCAGGCCGCCGATCAGGCGGCTGGCGCCAGAGCTGTTGGCGGCATAGCCCCTGGGGCTCTTGAATGTGTCCCAGGCGTGCCGGGCACGCGTCACCGGGTTGCCCGCGGCAACCCAGCCGCCGGCGAGCACTAAGACGAGCGCGGCAAGCGCCGCCGCCCCCACGCCACGGTGCAGGCGTGTCGCGGCGGCGTGCGGTAGCGGCCCGCGGCGGCGCTCGACGGCAGCGCCGATGCCCACGAGCAGCCCGACGACGAGAGCCGCGGCGAACACCGCGAGCGTCGCGCTGTGGACCGCCGCCGTCGCAGCGCGGCCGCCTTCGAGCAGTTCGCTGACGCGCAGCACCGCCGGCGCGGCGGCAGCGATGCCGGCGGCGACCGGCACGAGCACGGCAAACGTGCGTACCCGCCCCGGCAGCAGCGCGAAGACGAGCACAAGCACGATCGGCGTCGAGTACAGCGCGCCGCGGCTCTCGCTGAGCAGCGCGACGGCGGCGAGCAGCATGGCGCCGCCAGCGAGCGTCCCACGCAGCCACGCCGGCAGCTCGCGACTGCGGGCGAGCAGCAGGGCGGGCCAAAACGCCATCAGCCACTGGGCGGCGTCGGCGTTGACGTAGCCCGCGGGGAAGACCAGGCGCCCGCCGGGCAGCAGCGCCTGCAGGCGTGTCGCGCTACCGGCGGCGGCGTCGACATGCAGCACGGTGTAGGCGGCAAGGCCGACCAGCGCGAGCGTCCACAGGCAGAGCAGCAGCGCCGCTGTGGTGCCCCGCTGCGGCCAGCAGGCAAAGAGGGCGAAGACGAGCAGGTAGAGCAGCGTGCGGTCGGCGCCTTCCCAGGCGTCGCCGGGCACGCCGGCCCAGAGGATCGAGAGGAAGCTGAGCGCGGTGAAGGCCGCCAGGCAAAGCACCGCGACGCGCACCGGCAGCGGGATCTCGCGCCAGCGTGGCCGCCTGGCGGCGAGGGCGATGGCGAGCAGCGCGAGCACTATCAGCGCACCCGGTGCCCAGTGCGTCAGCGGATAGCCGGCCTCGCTGCCGGCCCAGACCGCGAACAGCGCAACCGCTGCGAGCGCCGGCACGGTCGCCGGGGCCGCGCGCAGCGCGGTCGTGAGCCTGACGATCATCCTCGCCAAGATAATCACCGCCGGGGAGACGACAGTCGCTCGGGGCTTGCGCGAGCCCTCGACACGCACGACCGCGAGCGGCGCGCCACCCGGAGCGGTGCGCGCGATGCTGGCAACCACCGGCCCACGACGGGCGCTGCGTCACGAAGGCGATAATCCCGCCGTGACCGGTGCCGGCGAGCTGGCGGAGTTCTACGAACGTGGCTACACCCGCGACCCGCAAGCCGCGCGCAACTCGCGCTGGCGGGCGCTCGGCGCCGTGGGCAAGGCAGACCACGTAATAGGGCTATGCACGCGCGCGACGCGGCGTCCGCGCAGCATTCTCGACGTCGGCTGCGGCGACGGCGCGCTGCTCTGTGAGCTGCGCCGCCGCGGCTTCGGCGAGCGCCACGACGGGGTCGAGATCGCCTCGGCCGCCGTCGCGCTTGCGCGGACGCGCGGTCTTGACGCCGTCGAGCTATACGACGGCGAGCACCTGCCGGCCGGCGCCGGCGAGTACGACCTCGGCATCCTCTCGCACGTCCTCGAGCACGTGCCCGATCCGGCGGCGCTGCTGGCCGAGACAGCACGGGCCTGCCGGGCGGTGGTCGTCGAGGTGCCGCTCGAGGACAACCTCTCGGCGCGCCGGGCGGCCAAGCGCGAGCACGCCGCCGAGGTCGGCCACCTGCAGCGCCTCAGCCGCGACGCGGTCCGCGCGATCGTCGCCCGCGCCGGACCCCGCCTGGTGGGGGAGCTCGAGGATCCGCTGCCGCTGGCGGTGCATCGCTTCCTCGCGAGCCCGTCGCCGCCGGCGCAGGCGCAGGCCACCGCCAAGTGGGCGCTGCGCGCCGGCCTGCACCGCGTCGCGCCGGGCACGGCGCGGCGGCTGTTCACGGTGCACTACGCCTGTCTCTGCCTGCGCTAGCGTTCGTTATCGATTTGGCCAGGCGCCGCCACGCCGCGTTGGGGCGCCGCCCGCGGCCAGCACCCGATCGAGCCCGAGGAGCAGAGCAAGATGGCGAGCAGCGCGAGCACCTCCAACCCGACCGCCCCGACCGCCCCCGACGAGCACCTGCCGACGGACGCGATCTCCTACGAGGATCTCTACACCCGCTGGGAGCACGGCAACTGGAGCGCGATGGATCTCGACTTCAGCGAGGATCGTCGCCAGTGGCGCGAGGAGTTCAGCGAGTTTGAGCGCCAGGCTGCACTCTGGAACTACGCGTTGTTCTTCTGGGGCGAGGATGCCGTGGCCGACAACTTGTCCCCCTACATCGACGCGGCGCCGCACGAGGAGCAGAAGTACTTCCTGGCGACCCAGCAGGTCGACGAGGCGCGCCACGCGGTGTTCTTCAAGCGCTTCATGCAGGAGGTCTGCGAGCTCGGCGATGGCTCGACGGCGGGCACGCTGAACGCGATCAAGCCACAGCTGACAACGGGCTTCCGCAAGGTCTTCGAGCGCCTCGACCGGATGGCCGACGAGCTGCGGGCAGACCGCTCGCGCACGCAGCTGGCGGCGGCGGTGGCGCTGTACCACATCGTCATCGAGGCCACCCTGGCTCAGCCCGGGCAGCACCTGATCTGCAGCTACCTGGAGGAGCGCGACCTGCTGCCGGCGTTCCGCGCCGGCATGGAGAACATCGCGGCCGACGAGCAGCGCCACATCGGCTTCGGGGTGAAGCTGCTGGCGGACCTCAAGCGCGAAGACCCGGTCGGCGTGCCGCGCGCCGTGGCGGGCCTGCTGCGCGACGTGATGCGCTACACCGCCCAGGTGCTGATGCCGCCGGGCTGGGACGAGCGCTACCTGACGTGCTTCGGCTACACCTTCGACAAGGTCGGCGGCGAGGGCGCGCTGTCGCTGCAGACCAAGCTGCGCTCGGCGGGCCTCGACCCGGCGACGCTGCCGGGCCCGGCGATCATGCCGCCCGGTCTAACTCCCCTGGAGCTCTCGCAACGCGGACGCAAGCTGGCTCAGGCCGGCGTCATCGGTGTGCGCGAGGGCCCCTCGCAGCGCGACCCGGAGACGCTCGAGCTGCTGTTCGACACGATCCGCCGCCAGGTCAACCCCGACCACGGCCTGCGCCGGGCGACGACGTTCCAGTGGGAGTTCACCGACCCCGACGTGCCGGCCTGGCATCTCACGGTCGACAACGGCTCGAGCACCGTCGGGCAGGGCGCCGCGCCCAAGCCCGACCTACGCCTGGCGGTGAGCTACCAGGACTTCGTGGACATCATCGGCGAGCGCCTGAACCCGGTGCGCGCGATGGTCACCGGCCGCATGCGGCCCCGCGGCAACCCGCTCGCCCTGCGACGCCTGGCGAGGGTCTTTCCCCAGGGCTGAGTGCGCGCGCGTACGTACGCGCGCACACTCAGCCCGAATTTGCATGTACATGCCCCGGCAGCGCGACCGGCCCTAGCCCGGCAGCACGACCGGCCCTAGCCCGGCAGCACGACCGCCGGCAGCACGACCGGGTCGACGGGCCACCGCGAACCGATTTACGGGCCGAATTCGCGTTCGGCGCCGCCTGCGGTCGCACTCGCTTCGGCGGGGCGCCCGGGCACTGGCGTCGAACGGACGCGGCCGGCGGTAGGCGTCGAGCCGGCGGCGCCGCGTTCGATGCCGAACTCACGCCGAGCGACTTCGACGGCGGGGCGCGCCTTGCCACCGCTGTCGGGGGCCTTGTGCGTCAGCGCCGACGTATGGTCGCGGACATGCAGACCTCGCGCCTTAGCATGACTGGCCGGATCCGGGCCCGCGACGTCCAAGCCCGCTGCGTGCGGCAGAGCCGGCGTTCGATGCAGTTGCCCGGCGGCCCTTGCCGGCGCGTGCCGCGGCAGATTCGTAGCGACAGCCAAACAGCCGGCCCCGATCACCGCGAGGCAGCCGACAGCCAGCTTCGCCGAGCCCGCGCCCAGGCCAAGGCCGGCCCCTGAGCCGGCCCCCGCACCCGTGGCGCTTGTGCCTGCCCCGGCGCCTGCACCGGCACCGGCGCCCGCACCGGCCCCGACAAGGCCCCACGGCAGCGCCAGCGGCGGCAGCACGGCGGCGAGCCCGCGCAGCGAGAGCACGAAGGCTCGGCACGCTGGGCATTCGCGCTGGTGGGCGAGCGCGAGCTGGTAGCGCTCGCCGTCGGGGTCGAGGATGCCGAACGCCAGGGCGCGCATCAGCGAGGCCTGCTGCTCGCACCATTCACCGCCGCGGATCGCCTGCAGCAGTTCGCCGACCTTGATCGACACGCCGGGCCGGCCGGGACCGTGGCCGTCCATGAGTTTGCGCATCGCCTTGCCGCCGATGCCCATCTGCGCGGCGGCCTGCTCGCGCGAGAGACCCTGCAGGTAGCAGAGGCTGGCGGCCTCGCACTCGCGGGCGTTTAGGCGCGCGCGCAGCCCGACGAAGAGCTGGTGCAGCTCGGCGATGCGGTCGAGCTCGGCCGGCAGGTCGCGCTCGCGGGCGCCGGCGGCCCGCGCGTCGCCGGCTAGCGCACCGGCGGCCGGCGGCGCGCCGACGCCGATCACAGCCGGCTGCTCGGCGGCGCGGCGACGGGATTGCGCGCGGTGCTCATCGATCGCCCGGCGAAACGTGATCACATACAACCAGCCTGCAGGATTGGCGACGTCGCGGCCCTGTAGCAGCTCCGTGTAGAGACCCTGCCAGGCCTGGGCATAGCAGGCTTCGAGGTCGCCCTCGTCCAGGCGTATGCCGCCGGAGCGCAGCCGTGCCCGCACGCTGCCCAGCACCTCCTCGCGCCGTGCCGCGAACTCTCGCCGCAGCAGGCGCTCGGCGCGGTAGCGACGCAGCGGCAGGGGGCTCATGGCCCCATAGCTTACGAGCTAGCGTGCGACCTGATCGAATTGTCCAATTTGGTCGACAGTTGTCTGCCGCGCATCGGCCCCATCCCAGAGCGCCCGGTGCCACTCGACAACACTGCGCAGCGCCTGCTCCAGATTCCACGCTGGACACCAGCCCAGCATGCGTTCGGCGCGGCTCGAGTCGAGTGCCAGGTGGCCGGCCTCGGGTGGCCCGGGGTTGGGGTCGGACTCCCAGCGCAGCGCACCGTCCCAGTGTTCGGCGAGGCGCTGGACCATCCAGCCGACCGTGCGCGCGTCGGCGGCCGGTGGGCCGAAGTTCCAGGCGCCGGCCAGCTCGCCACCGCCGGCCTCAGCCTCGCAGTGCAGCGCGCGGGCGAGCGCGAGGTAGCCGCCGAGCGGGTTAAGCACGTGCTGCCAGGGCCTGACGGCGTTGGGGTTGCGCACGCGCACGGGCTCGCCGGCGGCGACGGCGCGCACGATGTCGGGGATCAGCCGGTCGGCGCCCCAGTCGCCGCCGCCGATGACGTTGCCGGCGCGGGAGCTCGCCAGGCGCGGCCCGGTGGCGAAGAACGAGCTGCGGTAGGCCGCGGTGACGAGCTCGGCGCAGGCCTTCGAGCTGGAGTAGGGGTCGGCCCCGCCGAGCGGGTCGCCCTCGACGAAGCGCCGGCCGCCGCCGGTGTTCTCGTAGCACTTGTCAGACGTCACGACGACAACCGCACGCACGTTCTCGCCGGCGAGGCGCACGGCGTCAAGGACGTTGACGGTGCCCATGACGTTGACCTCGTAGGTCAAGGCTGGCTCGCGGTGGGAGAGGCGAACGAGCGGCTGGGCGGCGAGGTGTAGCACGACCTCGGGGCGCTCCCGGGCGAGCGCGTCGCGCACGGCGCGCGCGTCGCGGACGTCGGCGACTATCTCGCGCATGCCCTCGCCGACGCGAGCGAGTTCGTACAGCGAGGGGCTCGTCGGGGCGCCCGGCGCGAGGCCGCTGACGCGCGCCCCGAGCTGCTGCAGCCAGAGCGAGAGCCAGGCGCCCTTGAAGCCGGTGTGGCCAGTCAGCAGCACCCTGCGCCCGGCCCAGAAGTCGGCGTCGGTCGGCGCGCAGCCCGCGGGCTCGGCCGGCGCGGTGCGCTCAGGCTCGGCCGATGTAGGACCCGTGGACTGGGCCACGGAGCGGGCGGGCTCGGGGGCGGGCTCGGCCGATGCGGGGGGCGCGGGCGTGGCGGGCGCGGAGCCAACGGAGTCGATCGGCACGCCGGGCAGCGTATCCTCACGACGTCGATGCCGGAGCCCGTCGTCACCGTCCGCGCCGGCCGGCCGGCGCTGCCGCGCCGCGCCGCGATCCTCGGCGTGCCGCTTGCGGTCGCCGAGTACGGCGAGGTGCTCGACTGGATGGACGCGGTGGTGGCCGCCGGCGAACGCGCCTACGTGACGGCGGCGGCGGTCAACCTCGTGATGAGCGCCCGCGAGGACCCGGCGACGCTTGCGGCGGTGCTTGGGGCGACACTGGCGGTGCCCGACGGCCAGCCGCTGGTGTGGGCGTTGCGCGCGCTGGGCCACGCCGGCGCGAGCCGCATCTACGGACCCGACCTGATGGCCGCCCACTGTGCCCGGGCGGCGCGGGCGGGCACGCCGATTTACCTCTACGGCGGGCGCACGCCGGAGGCGCTGGCGCTGCTGCAAGAGCGGTTACGGGCGCGCTTCCCCGGCCTGAACATCGCTGGCGGCTTCTCGCCACCGTTCTGCCCGCCGAGCGCGGCTGATGACGAGCGCACGATCGCCGCGATCGAGGACTCGGGCGCACAGGTGGTGTGGGTCGGCACCGGGCAGCCCAAGCAGGAGCTGTGGATGCACCGCCTGCGCCCGCGGCTGAGCACGCCGCTGCTGGTCGGTGTCGGCGCGGCCTTCGACTTCCACGCGGGCCTGGTTGCGCAGGCCCCACCGCGACTGCAGCGCGCCGGCCTGGAGTGGGCCTTTCGCCTCGTGCGCGAGCCGCGGCGGCTGTGGCGGCGCTACGCCCGCTACAACCCACGCTTCGTGGCTGGCTTCGCGGCTCAGTACCTGCGCGAGCGCCGCTAACCTGCTGCTCGATGGCCACCCTGGATCCCAGCGCCGACGGCGCGGCGCGGTCGTACGCGGCCGACGTCGCGGTGATCGGCCTCGGCCGCGTCGGGCTGCCGCTGGCGCTGTCCTTCGCCGACCGCGGCCTGCGGGTCCTCGGCGTGGACAACGATGCGGCGCGCCTGGGGGCGGTGCGCGCGGGGCGGATGCCCTTCCAGGAGACGGGCGCGCAGGAGCTGCTGGAGCGGGTCAACGCCACGGGCGCGCTGGAGCTCTCCGAGCGCGTGGCCGACGCGGCGCGGGCGCGGCAGATCGTGTTGACGTTGGGGACGCCGTCGTTCTCGCACATCGAGATCGACATGCGCGACATCCGCTCGGCGCTCGACGACCTGCTCGGGGTGCTGGCGCCGGGGCATTCGTTGATCCTGCGCTCGACGGTGGCGCCGGGGACGACGGAGTTCGTGGCGGGCTACCTGGCCAAGCACCGCGGCTTTGGTATCGGCGAGGAGGTGTTCGTGGCGCACTGTCCGGAGCGGATCGCGGCGGGCCGTTTCCTGGCGGAGATCGACACGCTGCCGTGCATCGTCGGCGGCGTCGGGGCGCACTCGGGCGAGGTCGCGGCGGAGCTGTTCGGGGTGTTCGCGGCGCCGATTGTGCAGAGCACGCCGGTGCAGGCGGAGCTGGCAAAGATCTGGGCGAACATCCTGCGTTACGCGACGTTCGCGCTGCCGAACCTGCTGATGATGGACTGCGAGCGGTACGGGGCGAACGTGTTCGAGGTGATCGAGCTGGTCAATCGCGACTACCCGCGCGGCGGCCTGGCGCAGCCGGGGTTGACGGCGGGGACGTGCCTGCGCAAGGACTTCGCGTTCTCCGAGGAGCGCTCGAACGCGCCGGGGATGTTGTTGGCGGTCTCGCGGGTGAACGAGTCGGTGCCGTTGTTCCTCGTGGAAGGGCTGCGCCGCCGTCTGGGGGCGCTGGCGGACCGCAAGGTCGCGGTGCTCGGCCTGGCGTTTAAGGCGGACACGGATGACGAGCGGGACTCGCTGGCGCACAAGCTGATCCGGCTGCTGGAGCGCGAGCTGGCCGATGTCGCGGTGCACGACCCGCACGTGGCGACGCCGACGGCCTCTTTGCGGGAGGCGCTGCGCGACGCGGACGCGGTGCTCGTGGCGACCAACCACAGCGAGTTCCGCACGCCGGAGGCGCTGGCGCAGATCGCGGCGCTGGCGAGCGAGGACTGCCTGGTGGTGGACCCGTGGAATTGCTGGGGCGCGGGCCAGGTGTTCGCGTACACGGCAGAGCTGACGCCGCTGAAGGCGAGCACGTGAGCCGGGTGCTGGTGACGGGTGGCGCCGGCACGATCGGCGCGGCGGTGGTGCGCCGGCTGCTGGCGGACCCGGCGTACGAGGTGCGGGTGTCCGACCAGCGCGCGGCGCCGCAGTGGATGCGCGAGGGCTGCGAGGTGCACACGGGCGACCTGCGCGAGCTGCGCCAGGCGCGCCAGGCGACCCGGGGTTGCACGCGTGTGATCCACCTGGCGGCGATCGTGGGCGGGATCGCCAACTTCCACCGCCTGCCGCACACGTTGACGGAGGTCAACAACGCGCTCTACAACGCCGTGATCCGCGCGGCCCTGGAGGACGAGGTGGAGCGCTTGGTGTACGTGTCCTCCTCGATGGTTTTCGAGCGGGCGACGGAGTACCCGACGACCGAGGCGCATCTGCCGGACTGCCCGACGCCACAGTCGGCCTACGGCTTCTCGAAGCTGACGGGCGAGGTGTACTGCCGCGCGGCCCACGCCGAGCACGGCCTGCCGTTCACGATCTGCCGCCCGTTCAACGCCTACGGGCCGGGCGAGGTCCCGGACGCCGAGCCGGGCATCGCGCACGCGGTCCCCGATCTCATAAAGAAGGTGCTCGCGGGGCAGCGCCCGCTACAGATCTTCGGCTCGGGGGAGCAGACGCGCACGCTGACGCACGTGCAGGACATCGCCGACGGGATCGTGACCGCGATGGGTTCGGCGGCGGGCCTGAACGAGGACTTCAACATTTCGGCGGCCCGCGAGCTGACGGTGGCGGAGATCGCGCGGATCGTGTGGGAGGCGTGCGGGGAGGACCCGGAGGCGTTCGCGCTGGAGCATGTGCCGAGCTTCGAGGTCGACGTGCAGCGTCGCTGGCCGTCGGTCGAGAAGGCCCGCCGGCTGCTCGGCTGGGAGGCGCAGATCGACGTCGAGCAGGGCATCGCCTCGACGGTGAAGTGGCTGCGAGCCCGCTAAGGTCCGGCCGGTGAGCGTCCCTCTATTTGACACCTCCAGCGCACTGAGCCCGCTGCGCGCGGAGCTGCGCGCCGCGGTCGAGCGGGTGCTGGACTCGGGCCAGTTCATCCTCGGCCCCGAGGTCAGCGCCTTCGAGCAGGAGTTCGCGGCCTACTGCGGCGCGGCGCACGCAGTCGGGGTGGCCAACGGGACGGAGGCGATCACGATCGCGTTGCGCGCGCTCGGCGTCGGCCCGGGCGACGAGGTGGTGGTGCCGTCGTTCACCTTCTACGCCTCGGCCGAGGCGATCCCGCCGACGGGCGCGACGCCGGTGTTCTGCGACATCGACCCGGAGACGTACTGTGTGACGGCCGACACCGTGAAGGCGGCGCTGACGCCGCGCACGAAGGCCGTGATCGCGGTGCACCTGTTCGGCAACATCGCCCCGGTCCACGAGATCGAGGCGCTCGGGGTGCCGGTGCTCGAGGACGCCGCCCAGGCCGCCGGCTCGCTTGCGCAGGCCGGGCGCCCCG
>Ga0307476_10000907_pt1 | contig 19841 bp, 11 predicted proteins | sample atmos_gasesECM2C_2_FD_203314 | JGI IMG/M metagenome (GOLD analysis project Ga0307476, IMG submission 203314) | Hardwood forest soil microbial communities from Morgan-Monroe State Forest, Indiana, United States - atmos_gasesECM2C_05 | ecosystem: Environmental > Terrestrial > Soil > Temperate... | reverse complement strand
CGGCTATCCCGCTCAGTTCGGGTTCAAGATAGGGGGCTTTTCTACCGTCCTCTCGGCCTTCCTTCTGCCGCGCACCTCCTCCTACGGCCTCACCGTCGGCACCCCGAACATCCCTGCGGTCGGAGTCTATGGGGCCAACGTCGAATTCTTCGGCACCCCTTCTGAGCACGGCTTGGGCACCTCCGGGGCCCCCTTCCTCTCCAACCCGGTCGACTGCTCGGAGGCCGACCCGACTTGGCGGATCGCGATCGACAGCGTCGAGCACGCGGGGGCGCTGGTCGGCCTCGGCGTCCCCGACCTCTCCGACCCCGACTGGAAGACCGACAGCGAAGCGGCCCCGCCGGTCACCAACTGCGAGGCCCTGGTCTTCGACCCCTCCCTCGCCGTCGATCCCCTGCAGCCCGGCGGCCCGGTCCAAGCCGACCAGCCCACCGGCCTGCGCGTCGGCCTCGACTTCCCCCAGACCAATGACCCCACCGACCCCGAATACATCAAACACGAAAAAGAGTTCGACCCCTCGATCCCCCAGACGCCGCCGCCTAAGGACATCACCGTCAAGCTCCCTGCCGGCCTCGGCGTCTCCCCGTCCTCGGCCACCGGCCTCGGCGCCTGCTCGGACCTGGCCTCTGACCCCGCTGGAGACCAGGTCCACTACGACAACACCAAGCCGGTCAGCTGCCCCGACTCGGCCAAGATCGGCAGCGCCGTGGCGACCTCGCCGCTGCTGGCGACCCACGAACCGAATAGCGACGAGGTCAACGGCGCTGAGCCGATCCCCGGCGACGTCTATCTCTTGAAGCCCCACCCCGGCGACCTCCCGATCGGCGGCGGCAACCAGCAGGGCAAGTTCCGCCTCCTGATCCAGCTCGAAAACCCGCGCTACGGGATCAACATCAAGCTCCCCGGCATTGCCACCGCCGACCCCCAGACCGGTCAGCTGACCACGGTCTTCACCCAGAACCCGCAGCTTCCGGCCAGCCACATCACCGTTAGCCTGAAGGAAGGCCCGCGGGCGCCGCTGGCGACGCCCGTCACCTGCGGCTCGTTCAAAACGACCTCTGACCTCGTCCCCTGGTCGACGCCGGGTACCCCAGACGCGCATCCGAGCGCTGACTTCTCGGTCACCAGCGGCCCGCACGGGAGCGGCTGTCCGCTCAGCCCGGCGGCTCGTCCGTTCGCTCCCGGGCTCAGCGCCGGGACCGAATCGAACGCCGCCGGGGCGTCCAGCCCGTTCGTCCTGCACCTGACCCGCAACGACGGCGAACAGGAATTCAGCTCGCTCGAGGCGACCCTGCCCAAGGGCCTGGCCGCCAAGTTCGTCGGCGTCCCCTACTGCTCCGACGCCGCTCTGGCGACCGCGGCGACCCGGGCCGGCAAAGCCGAGCAGACCAACCCGACCTGCCCCGCCTCCCGCATCGGCTCGGTAACGGTCGGCGCCGGTCCAGGCACCAACCCGTTCTACGCCCACGGCACCGCCTACCTCGCCGGCCCCTACAAAGGCGCCCCGATGAGCGTGGCGGTGATCACCCCGGCGGTCGCCGGTCCCTTCGACCTCGGCTCGGTGGTCGTCCGCAACGCTCTCTTCATCGACCCGGAAACCGCCCAGGGCCACGTCGTCTCCGATCCCTTCCCGAAGATCCTCGACGGGATCCCGCTGAAGCTGCGCTCGATCGACGTCAACCTCGACCGGCCGAGCTTCACCCTGAACCCGACCTCCTGCGAAGCGAAGTCGATCGACGTCAAGGTGACCTCGACCGACGGAGCGACCGCCAGCCCCACCAATTACTTCCAGGCCGCCGGCTGCAAGAACCTCGGCTTCAAGCCGCGCTTCTCCCTCAGTCTCAAGGGCGGGACCAAGCGGACCAAACACCCGGCCCTGAAATCGGTCCTCACCTATCCGAAGGGCGCCTACGCCAACATCGCCAAAGCGCAGGTGATCCTGCCGAGGAGCGAGTTCATCGACCAAAACCACGTCGGCAATCCCTGCACGCGGCCCCAGTTCGCGGCCGGGGAATGCCCGAAGATCTCGATCCTCGGCAAGGCCAAAGCCTGGACCCCGCTGCTCGATCAGCCCCTGGAAGGCAACGTCTACTTCCGCGCCAACGGTGGCGAAAGGGAACTGCCCGACATCGTCGCCGATCTCAACGGCCAGATCCACGTCACCCTGGTCGGCTTCGTCGACGCGGTGACGAAGAAGGGCTCGGAAGTCTCGAGGATCAGGACCACCTTCGCCAACGTCCCCGACGCGCCGGTCTCCAAGTTCGTGCTCGAACTCAAGGGCGGCAAGGAAGGGCTCCTGGTCAACTCCGCCAACCTCTGCAAGAGCCCGCACAAGGCGATCGCCAACTTCACCGCGCAGAACGGCAGGGTCTTCAACACCGAACCGGTGATCCCCACCTCCTGCAAGAAGAAGGGCGGCAAGAAGCACGCCAAATGAGCAGGCTGTGCTTTCTGGCGGCGGCGGTCGTCGCTCTCGCCCTCGGTGCTGGGCCCAGCCTCGCCGCCGAAGCGCCGCCGCCTGAAGCGCCGCCGGGATGCCAGGGGGAAGGCTGCCGCGGGTCGGGGACGGTGCCCGCCACCGTGCCCGGCGCCGGCTCGGCCGGCTTCGAAGCTCCTGGGCCGCTCGGGCTCTTCGGCGCCACCAAGGTCAGGGGATCGAGGGCGCCGCTGCGGGCGATCGTGCCGGCGGCGGGCAGGCTGACGGTTACGGGCAACGGCCTGGTCGCCGTCGAGACGGCGGTTTCGGCGGCTGGCTCGCTGCCGCTGGCCCTCGTCTTGGCGCCGCCGGCGCAGCGAAAGCTCCGGCGCAAGGGGGTCTTCCACAGCGCGGTCGAAGCGATCTTCATCGCCGCCAACGGCGATGCCTCGCGGGCCGACCTGGTCCTGCGCTTCGACGCTCCCGCCGGCCGCGGGAAGGGGAGATGAGGATGCTCGGCGGGTCGGGATGGCCGGCCCGCGGCTTGGGCGGGGTGCTGGCGACCGCGGCCCTCTGTCTCGGGCTCTGCGCGACCCCCGCGGCGGCGCGCGAACTGGAGATCCCCACCTTCCTCACCCCGGTCCGGAACTCCGATCACTCCCCGGCGACGGCGCCGGGCGGCCGTCCCTTCGAACTGTTCCTTCGCCTCGCCGTCAACCAGAGCCCGGCCGTCGAAGGCGACCCCGGCTCCCCGGCCGTCCCGGCAGGCGACCTCGAGGACCTGCGCTTCGACCTGCCGGCCGGGATCGTCGCCAACGCGGCGAGCTTCCCTCGCTGCAGCCAGGAGGACTTCGCCGCGGCGGCCTGCCCGCTCGCGACCCAGGTCGGTGTCTTCGATCCGACTCTGAGCGGCGGGGGCGGGGGGTTGGCCCCGGTCTTCAACCTGACCCCGCCGGCCGGGGAGCCGGCGCAGTTCGGAATGCGCCTGGACGGCCAGGCTCTCGACATCGATCTCCAGGTCCGAAACGGCGGCGACTACGGTGTCAGCGCTGCTGTCCACGGGCTCGACGAGGACGCCGGCCTGCTGGGCGCGTCGCTGACGATCTGGGGCGTGCCCGCCGACCCCGGTCATGACGGGCTGCGCTTCACCGGCGCCGGGCTGCCGGCGCCGGGCCCCTATCCCGAACCGTTTCCCTACCGGCCGCTGCTCTCCGACCCGGGCTCCTGCGACGGGCCGTTGGTGAGCACGATGGAGGCGCGAAGCTGGCAACAGCCGAGCCTGATCACCTCCGCCGCGGCCTTCGAAGCGCCTCAGATGGGCGGCTGCGACCAGCTCGAGTTCAGCCCCAGGCTCGAGGTCAAGCCGACCACCAACCTCGCCGATTCGCCCTCGGGCCTCGAAGTGCATCTGCAGCTGCCCCAGAACCAGGACGCCGAAGGCAGCGCCGTCGCCCACCTGCGAACGGCTCGGGTCGCGCTTCCGGCCGGGCTCGCGATCAACCCCGCCGCCGCCAACGGCCTCGGCGCCTGCAGCCTCGGGCAGATCGGCTACGCCGGGGTCGCCAGCGAGCGCCAGATCCTCCGCTACGACCTGCCGCCGGTGACGTTCTCCCGCTCCTTCACCGTCTCCTACGGCGGCACCAGCACGGCGCCGATCCTTGCCACCGCAACCCGCGCCCAGGTCACCGCGGCGCTCGAAACCCTGCCGGGGCTGGCCGGCAACGTCAGCCTCGCCGCCGCCCAGGGCGGCTGGATCGTCAGCTTCACCGGGGCGCTGAGCGGGACGAACGTCGCCCAGTTCGCCGGCAGCGTTTCCGACGACCCGAGCCAGCTGATCGCGGTCACCGGCGAAGGCGGCAGCTTCGAACTGCACTTCGGCGCCGCCACCACCGGGCCGCTGCCCTTCGACGCCAGCGCCGATGAAGTCGAGGAGGCGCTGGCGGCGATCCCCGCGCTCGGGCGCGGCAACCTCTTCCCCGGCAACGTCTTCGTCTCCGGTGGCGGCCTCGAAGAGACGACCCGCACCTACCGGGCGATCTTCGCCGGCGACCTGACCGGCACCGAACCGGCGATCAGCGCCACCTCCTCGCTCAGCGGCGCCGGCGCGGGGGTGCAGATCACCCACGCCGACCCGCCGCCGCCGCGGGGGCTGAGCGTCGCCACCCTCGGCGGCATCGCCCCCGGCACGCCGCAGTTCAACGCCTCCCCGGCTGCCTGTCCCGACGCCGCCAAGATCGGCACGGCCCGGATCGACTCTCCGGCGGCGATCGGCCATCCACTCTTCGGCAGTGTCTACCTGGCCAGCCCACGCGACAACCCCTTCGGCTCGTTGCTGGCGCTCTACGTGGTCGTCGAAGACCCCGCCACCGGCCTGGTCCTGAAGCTGCCCGGCCGGGTCGAGGCCGATCCGCAGAGCGGCCGGCTGTCGGCGACGATCGGCGAGCTCCCGCAGCTCCCCTTCGAAGACCTGCGGCTGGATTTCTTCAAGGGCGCCGGGGCGCCGCTGCGGACCCCGAACGCCTGCGGCGGCTATGGGGTCCAGAGCGAGCTCACTCCCTGGGGCGCCCCCGAAACCGCCGTCGCCCGCCCCGGGGACTCCTTCGCGATCGCTGCCGGCGCGGGGGGCGGCAGTTGCCCGGCCAGCGAAGCCGCCGCGCCGGTGAGCGCCAGCTTCGAAGCCGGCACCGTCGACCCGGCGGCGGGCGCCTACTCGCCCTTCGTCCTGCGCCTCTCGCGCCCCGACGGCGCCCGCCCGCTGAGCCCGATCGACACCACCCTCCCCGAGGGCCTGCTGGCGAAGCTCGCCGCCACCGCCAGCTGCCCCGACGCCGCCCTGGCGAGCGCCGCGGCCCGCTCCGGCGCGGCCGAGCAGGCCGCCCCGAGCTGCCCGGCGGCCTCGCGCCTGGGCGGCGCCTACGTCGCCGCGGGAGCCGGCCCGACCCCTTACAACCTCGCCGGCAGCATCTACCTCGCCGGTCCTTATAAGGGCGCGCCGCTGAGCCTGGCGAGTGTCGTCCCGGTGCTCGCCGGCCCCTTCGACCTCGGCACCGTGGTCCAGCGGGCCGCCCTCTACCTGGATCCCGAGACGACCCGAGTCCACGTCGTCGCCGATCCGCTGCCGGCGGTCGTCCAGGGCATTCCGCTCGACCTGCGCTCGCTGCGGGCGAATCTCGACGCCGCCGAGTTCACCCGCAACCCGACCTCCTGCAACCCACTGGCGATCAGCGGCGCCCAGAGCATCCGTTTCCAGGCCGGCGACTGCGCCCGGCTCGCCTTCGCCCCGAAGCTGACGCTCGCGGCGAAGGGGCCGACCCGGCGCGACGCCCATCCGGGCCTGAGCATCGGCGTCGGCTTCCCCGGCAAGCGAAACCAGGCCAACCTCGCGGCGCTCGGGCTGACCCTGCCGGGCTCGGTGCGCCTCGATCGCAAGGGGCTAGGGGCGATCTGCAGCCCCGCGCGCTTCGCCGCCCGCGCTTGCCCGGCGGCGAGCGTGCGCGGCAGGGCGGAAGCGGTGACGCCGCTGCTGGGCGAGCCCCTGAAGGGCCCCGTCTACCTGCGCCGGTCCCGCGACCGCGCCGAGAAGCTGCCCGAGCTCGTAGCCGACCTGCGCGGCCGAGTCGACGTCGTCGTGTCGGGCCAGCTCGCCGTCAGCAAGGCCGGCGTCCTCAGCGCCAACTTCGAAGATCTCCCGGACGCCCCGTTCACCAAGTTCACCCTGACTCTTGCCGGCGGCAAGAAGGGCTTCCTCGTCAACGCCGGCAACCTCTGCGCCCACGCCGGTAAGGCGACGGCCTTGATCGACGGCCAGAACGCCAAGGCCGCCGACCAGCACCCCGTATTGAGCACCGACTGCGCGAAGGGCAACGGCCACGAGAGCCGGAGCGCGGAGCGATGAGCGAACGCCGCGTTCGGCTTCGCCTTGGTCTGCTGGCGGTTGTATTCGCAGGTCTCTGCGCCCTTGGTGCCGGTGCTCGGGCGGCCCAGGCGCTGGCGGCGCCGATCGTCACCGGTACCTGGGCTAGCGCCGTCGGCGTCAGCTCTGCCAACCTGCGTGCCCAGATCGACCCGCAGGGGCTCGCGACCACCTACCTCTTCGAATACACCAGCGAAGCCAGCTACCGGACCAAAGGCTTCATCGGCGCAACCAAAGTTCCCCAGCTCCAGATCGGGATCGGCACCGGGCTGGTCCAGCAGCGCATCGGCGGCCTGCAGCCCGACACCGCCTACCGCTTCCGCGTCGTCGCCACCAGCAACGCCACCACCGTCGGCCCGCTGCGCGCGCTCAACACCGACGAAGAAGCGCCCGTCTTCACCCTGCCCGACAACCGCGGCTGGGAGATGGTCTCGCCGCTCGACAAGAACGGCGGTGAGATCCAGGGACCCGGCGCCAACTTCGGCGGCGGCGTGATCCAGGCAGCCGCCCAGGGCGGGGCGATCACTTACACCTCGGCCTCATCCTTCGCCGGCGCGCAGGGCGCCCCCGGCGCCAGCCAGTACGTCTCCAGCCGCGGAGTCGGCGGCTGGGCACCCTACAACGTCACCCCGCCGGCGCTCTCGGGCAGCTATCCCGAAGCGCCGACCGCCGGCGTGCCCTATCAGCTGTTCTCCACCGACCTGGCCGGCGCCCTGCTCTCCAATGGCCGCCGCTGTCGCACCTCCGCCTCCAGCCAGTGCCCGGTCGCGAACTCGCCGCTGCCGGGCTCGGGCGCACCCGGGGGCTACCGCAACTACTACCTGCGCTCCGGCACGGACGGTTCCTACCGGGCGCTGCTGCAGGGCGCCGACCTCGCCGGTCTCGCGCTCGATTCCGCCCATTTCGAACTCGCCTTCGCCGGTGCTACTCCCGACCTCGCTCACGTGGTCCTCTCGACCTGCGCGGCGCTGACCGCCGGCGCCACCGAAGTCCCCGGAGCAGAAGGCGAATGCGATCCGGCCAAGCAGAACCTCTACGAGAAGACCGGCTCGACGCTGACGCTGGTCAACTCGGCGCCCGGCGCCACCCTCGCGGCCCAGGGCCGGGCGTTATCCGCCGATGGCAGCCGCGTCTACTTCAGCGCCGAACCGTCGCCCGGCGCGGTGAACCTCTACCTGCGCGAAGGCGCGGTCACCAGACAGGTCGACGCCGCGCAGGGGGGAGGGGGGACCTTCGAGACCGCCGGCGCCGACGGCTCGCTCGCCTTCTTCACCAAAGCGGGCCACCTCTACCGCTACGCCGCCGCCACCGGCATCGCCACCGACCTGACGCCGGGCGCGGGGGTCCTCGGCGTCCTCGGCGCCTCCGAAGACGGCGCCTTCCTCTACTACCGCACCGCCGCCGGCCTCTTCCTCAACCGCAACGGCACGACGACCACCCCGGTCGCGCCCGAGATCGACCCCGCGAGCACGCCGCCGACCACCGGCAACGCCCGCCTCAGCGCCGACGGGCGCCACCTGCTCTTCCTCTCCACGGCCGAACTGACGCCGTACGACAACCGCAGCCTCGGCGACGACGAGCCCCAGCCGGAGGCCTACCTCTTCACCGCGCCGGGCACCGCTGGCGCCGGCATCCTCTGCGTCTCCTGCAACCCCTCGGGGGAGAGACCGATCGGCGCCGCCTCGCTGCCCGGCGCCAGCGCCAACGGCCAGGGCCTGAACGCGCCCCACGTCTACAAGCCGCGCCTGCTCTCGGCCGACTCCAGGCACGTCTTCTTCGACAGCTTCGACGCGCTCGTCCCCCAGGACACCAACCACGATCGCGACGTCTACCAGTGGGAGGCGCAGGGAACCGGCGCCTGCTCAAAGCCGGTCGGCTGCGTCAAGCTGATCTCCAGCGGTCGCGCCGAAGGCGGCGCCAGCTTCCTCGACGCCTCGGGCGACGGCGCCGACGCCTTCTTCCTCACCGACGGCTCGCTCGTCCCCTCCGATCGCGGCTCGGTCGACGTCTACGACGCCCGCGTCGGCGGCGGCTTCCCGACCACCGATCCGGCGATCCCCTGCTTCGGCGACGCCTGCCAGCCGCTGCCGCCCGCACCCGAGGACCCCGCTCTCGCCAGCCTGCGCGCGAAGCGCTCCGGCAACCTGCCGCCCGCGGCCAAGCCGCGCCACTGCAAGAAGGGCCAGGTCAAGCGCGCCGGCAAGTGCGTGAAAAAGCGCCCCCACCGGGCCAGGAAGCAGGGAAGCAGGCGATGAGGGGCATCGGCCGGGTCCGGCTCGCGCTGCTGCTCGGCGCCTTCCTCCTCGCCCTCGTCCCGGGCGCCGCCCGCGCGGACTTCGGCTTCCTGCCTGGCGAAGCGGGCTTCAGCGCCACCGCGACCGCCGACGCCGGGGGAGCGCCGGCGACGCTTGCCGGCTCCCATCCCTACTCGCTCGTGACCGAGATCCACCTCAACAAAGCGGGCGCCTTCTCCGACGGCGACCTGCGCGACCTGACCCTGGACCTGCCGCCGGGGCTGATCGAAAACCCGACGGCGCTGCCGCGCTGCGGCGCCGCCCAGTTCGCGACCCCGCGCACCTCCCCCTTCGAAACGAGCCTCTCCGGGGAGAGCTGCTCGGGCACCGCCCAGATCGGCATCGTCACCCTTGAGAGCTCCCACGGCGGCGGCGAAACCAGGAGCTTCGGCGTCTTCAACCTCGCGCCGCCGCCGGGCGCGCCGTCGCGCTTCGGCTTCTCCCCCTACGGCGAGCCGATCACGATCACCCCCCACGTCCGCGAAGCGGGCAGCGAATACGGCCTCACCCTGGGGCTGCGCGACTTCTCCCAGCAGCTAAACGTCTCCGGCCTGCGGCTCGAAATCTGGGGAACGCCCTGGTCGAGCGGCCACGATGGCCAGCGCGGCAACTGCCTGAACGAGACCGAACCCGCGGTCGGCCACGCCGAATGCCCGGTCTCCGCGCTGAACCCGCCGCACGCCACCGAGGCCTACCTGACCCTGCCGACCGCCTGCACGGCGCCGCTCTCCTTCCACCTCAGCGCCGACTCCTGGCAGCAGCCGGCGCCGGTGGCGCGGGAGTGGACCAGCGGCGCTGCGCTCACCGAATGCGACGGCCTGCCCTTCGACCCGGTCCCGCGGGGGACGCCGTCGACCGCGCGCACCAGTTCGCCGAGCGGCTATGCGTTCAGCCTCGACGGCAGCAGCGCGGCGCTGCTCGACCCGCTCGCCCGCGCCTCCTCGCAGGCGAAGCGGGCCGTGGTCACCCTGCCCGAAGGGATGACGATCAACCCCTCGGTCGCCGCCGGGCTCGGCACCTGCAGCGAGTCGCAGTTCGCGGCCGAGACGGTCGACTCGGCGCCGGGAGCGGGCTGTCCCAACGCGTCCAAAGTGGGGGAGCTGACGATCGAAAGCCCGCTGGTCGAAGGCCAGATCGAAGGCTCGCTGTTCTTCGCCACCCCGCTCGAGAACCGCTTCGGCAGCCTGCTCGCTCTATATATGGTCGCGAAGGCGCCCGAGCGCGGGATCCTCGTCAAGGTCGCCGGGCGGGTTGATTCGGACCCGGCGAGCGGGCGGCTGACGACGACCTTCGACGATCTGCCGCAGCTCCCCTACTCACACTTCGAGGTCCACTTCCGCGAAGGCCAGCGCAGCCCGCTCGCCACCCCGGCGGAGTGCGGGACCCACGCGACCGAGATCGAGACCAGCCCCTGGCAGGACCCCGGCCTCGTCCTGCGTCAGACCTCTGCCTTCACGCTCTCGGCCGGGGTCGGCGGCGGTCCCTGCCCGCAGGGGCTCGCCGCGTTCAGCCCGGGGATGAGCGCCGGGACGCTGAACTCCAACGCCTCCTCCTATTCCCCCATGTACCTGCACCTGAGCCGCAGCGACGGCGAACAGGAGATCACCTCCTACTCGGCGACCTTGCCGCGCGGGCTGCTTGGCAACCTCAGCGGCGTCCCCTTCTGCCCCGAGGCTGCGATCGAGGCGGCAAAGCGCCAGAGCGGCGCCTCCTCGGCGCTCGCCCCGGCTTGCCCGCCGGCCAGCCAGATCGGCCGCACCGTGACCGGCTACGGCTTCGGCTCGACCCTCGCCTACGCGCCCGGCACGCTCTACCTCGCCGGCCCCTACAACGGCTCGCCGCTCTCGGTGGTGGCGATCGACTCGGCCAAGGTCGGGCCCTTCGACCTCGGCACCGTGGTCGTCCGCTCGGCGATCCGGGTCGATCGCCAGACCGCCCAGGTCGCGATCGACTCCGCCGGCTCGGACCCGATTCCCCACATCCTCGACGGGCTGCCGCTGCGGCTGCGCGACATCCGCATCTACGTCGACCGTCCCCGCTTCACTCTCAACCCGACCTCCTGCGACCCATTCTCGCTGAGCTCGACCCTCGCCGGCTCCGGCCGGCTCTTCTCCGACCCCTCCGACGACACCAGCGCCCGGTCCGACTCGCCCTTCCAGGCGACCAACTGCTCGGCGCTCGGCTTCGCGCCCCGGCTGGCGCTGGCTCTGCGCGGCGGCCACCGCCAGGGCAACTTCCCGGCGCTGCGGGCGACGCTGAGGCCGAGAACGGGCGACACCAACCTCGCCGCCGCCATGGTCCAGCTGCCGCCGAAGCTCTTCCTCGCCCAGGAACACCTGGAAAGCGTCTGCACGGCGGTGCAGTTCGCCGCCCACGCCTGCCCGCCGGGCTCGATCTACGGCAGGGCGACGGCGACCACGCCCCTGCTCGACGCGCCGCTGAGCGGACCGGTTTACCTGCGCTCCAACAACGGCCAGCACTCGCTGCCCGATCTGGTCGCGGCGATCTCCGGCCGCGGGGTCGAAATCGACGTGGTCGGCAGGATCGACTCCCACAAGGGCGGCCTCCGTGCCCGCTTCGAACTCCTCCCCGACGCCCCGGTCACCAGCTTCACGATGTCGCTGCGCGGCGGCCCGAAGAAAGGGATCATCGCCAACGCCACCAACACCTGTGAGAACTCGCAGGTCGCCAGCGCCAGGTTCACCGGCCAGAACAACGCGATCAAGTCGCTGCGGGTGCCGCTGAAGGTCGACTGCGCCAAGCACAACACCGCCCGCTCCGGGAAAAACAGGAGGTAGGTGAGCGATGATCTCAGGCAGGGCAAAAGCCACCATCCTTGCTGCGGTCCTTGTTGTGGCGGTCGCTGCGCTGGCGGCGCTGGCCAGCGCTGAGGTGATCCAGCGCGACAAGGTGCGGGTTAGCTTCAACGGTGAGCTGTCGCCCAGTCGGCTGCCCCGGCAGGGGCTGGCCCCGGTGCGGGTCTCGGTCTCGGCGAAAATCGTCGCCGTCGACGGGACGACGCTGCCGCAACTGCGGCGAATGGAAATCGCGATCAACCGCCACGGCCACTTCGATCCGGCCGGCCTGCCGGTCTGCCATATCAGGGACATCCAGCCGACCACGACCGCGGACGCCCTGGCCGCCTGCCGCGACTCGCTGGTCGGCGAAGGCCGGTTCTCGGCCCAGGTTCAGGTCACCGAACAGGCCCCGTTTCCCTCGCGTGGGAAGGTCTACGCCTTCAACGGCCGCTACCAGGGCACCCCGGCGATCCTCGCCCACGTCTACGGCACCCAACCGGCACCGACCTCCTACACCGTGCCCTTCGTGATCAGGCCAGGACACGGTGACTTCGGCACGGTCCTCGAGGCGGCTTTGCCGGACGTGGTCGGGAGCTCGGGCTACGTCACCGGGCTCTCGCTGAACCTCGGTCGCAGCTTCACCTACCGCGGCGCCACTCGCAGCTACCTCAGCGCCGGCTGCCCGGCGCCGCCGGGCTTCCCCGGCGCCCCCTTTCGCTTTGCCCGCGCCAGCTTCGGCTTCATCGGCGGTCGCACCCTCACCTCGACCCTGACGCGCAACTGCCAGGTTCGCTGACGCCCTCAGCGCCGCTCGATGTATTCAGCCGGCGATAGGCGGCATGAGACGACGAGCGGCGAGAACTGGCTAACCAGCCAGTTATGATCGGCGGCGATGGCGACGCTCGACAAGACGGGGCCGGTGGCGCGGCCGCCGCAGATGTCGGCGAATCCGCTGCGGCGGGTCGCCGGTGACTTCGTCGACGAGTGGCGGGGGAGGGGAAAGTTCCCCCCGGGGCCCACCGACTTCAGCCTCGCCCGCACCCACCAGGTCGCCCACGACCCGCTGCCGTTGCTGCTCGGTGCCTACGAAGAGTTCGGTCCGATCTTCAGCATGCGGCTCCTGCATTCGCGGGTCATCTTCATGCTCGGTCCCGAGGCCAACCATTTCGTCACCGTCGGGCACCCGGAGAACTTCCACTGGCGCGAGTCGAGCTTCGGCGACCTGATCCCGCTGCTCGGCGACGGCCTGCTGACCGTCGACGACGATTTCCACGACCGGGCGCGGGCGATCATGATGCCGGCCTTTCATCGGGAGCAGGTCTCCGCCGCCGTTGCAGCGATGGAGATCGAGGCCGCGCAGGAGATCGAGCGCCTGCGGCCGGGAACGGTCGCCGACGTCTACGACTGGATGCGCAACCTGGCGATGCGGATCGCGATGCGAGCTCTGCTCGGCCTCGACCCCGACGAGGCCGGCAAGGGCGCCGCCGCGGCCCATCACTTCGAGCGCGCGCTCGGTTACTACGGGATCGACTTCCAGTGGCGGCTGGTGCGCGGTCCCCGTTCTCCGTGGAGCAAGCTGCTCGCCTCGCGCCGGGTCCTCGACGAGATCGTCTTCGCCGAGATCAACCGCTGCCGCGCCAACCCGGATCCCGGCCGCCACGACATCCTCAGCCTTCTCGTCGACGTTCGCGGCGAGAGCGGCGAGGCCTTCACCGACCGCGAGATCCGCGACCAGGTGATGACCCTGATGTTCGCCGGTCACGACACCTCGACCTCGACCCTGACCTTCATGATGCACGAGCTCGCGCGCCACCCCGACGTGGTCGAGAAGCTCGCCGAGGAGGAGGCCCGTGTGCTCGGCGGCGCGACGCCGACGATCGACCAGCTCGAGCGCGAGATGCCCTACCTCGACATGGTCCTCGACGAGGTCCTGCGCCTCTACCCGCCGGCCTGGATTGGGCCGCGCCGCGCCGTCCGCGAGTTCGAGTTCGGCGGCTGCACGGTGCCCCGCGGCGCCTACGTCAACTACGTCTCCTGGGCCAGCCACCGGATCCCCGAGGTCTTCCCCGACCCCGAGGCCTTCATCCCCGAGCGCTTCACCCGCGAGCGCAAGGCGGCGCTGCCGCGCGGCGCCTACGTCCCCTTCGGCGGCGGCCAGCGGATCTGCATCGGCAAGCGCTTCGGCCAGACCGAGGTGAAGCTGGTGGCGACGATGCTGCTGCAGCGCCGGCGCCTCGGCGCCCTGCCCGGGCGGACGATGACGGTGCGGCAGATGCCGACGCTCTCACCCAAGGGAGGGCTCGAGATGCGAGTCGACTCGCGCGGCTAGAATTTCCCTTCTGGCCAGGGGGAGTAAAAAGGGGAAGCTGACCTTCGCGACGCTGCTCGCCGTCGCCTGCTGCGTGGCGCTGGCGCTGGCGGCGAGCACGGCGACGGCGGCGATCTACTGGGGTCAGGGGTCGCTCGGAGCCGCCAACCTCGACGGCAGTGAACCCAACTTCGAATACCTGAAAACCGGCCTGGTTCCTGGTAATGCCGGCGCCACCTGTGGTGTCGCTGTGACGCCCACCTACCTCTACTGGTCGGGTGCGCTCGGGCTCGGCAGGGTCAATCTCGAAGGCCCGGCGGCGCCGGCGACGATCCTGCCCAGTCCCGGGATGCAGTGCGGCATCTCCGCCGACCCGACCAACCTCTATTGGGCGAACAGGGAATCGGGCGAACTCGTCCGCTCCAAGCTGGAAGGCCACGGCCTCGAAATCGGTCTCGTGACCGGCCTCGACCATCCCTGCGCCACCGCAGTCGGCGGTGGCCACCTCTACTGGGTGGACTTTCGGTCGGTCGGCCGTTCCAACCTCGACGGCTCCGAACCGCAGCGCAGCTTCCTTGCAACCGCGCCCGGCGGCTGCGGGATTGCCGTCGACTCGAACTACGTCTACTGGAGCACCCTTACTCCCGATAACCACGGCGCGATCGGTCGCGCCCGCCTCGACGGCTCCGAACGGAACTCGGCCTTCATCACCGGCCTGCCCGGCCACGTCGGCAGCGTCGCCGTCGACGCCAGCCACGTCTATTGGACCGAATGGCACGAAGGCATGGTCTACTCGACGATCGGCCGCGCCGGCATCGACGGCAGCGGCGCCAACGGCTCCTGGATCACGACCAACTCGTTCGACCTCGGCGGCATCGCCGTCGACGCGCGACCGACCCCGGTGCCGCTGCCCCTGCCCTCGCGCGCGATCCATTTCGGGCAGCTCCGCCACAACCTCCGCACCGGCGTCGCCACCCTCGACGTCTCCGTGCCGGCGCGGGGCGATCTCTCGGTGACCTCGCCGCAGCTCGGCTGGAAGGTGCTGAAGGGCAACCCGCCGCCGTACCTGCAGGGCTCGTTCCGCTGGCGGCTGAAGGTCTGGCCCGGCAAGACGGGCAAGGTGGCGAAGCGGCTGCGCACGCAGCTGCGCAACAAGGGCAAGGCGGCGGTCACCCTGACCATCTCCTACAACGAAGAACGCCAGCTGCCGCTGACCGTCTCCAAGCGCATCAGCCTCTGGAAGACGCAGCCCCACGTCCGCCATCGGTGAAGATACGGCGCGATGCCGCGCGCGCTGGTCATCTCCGACACCCACTTCGGCGCCTGGACCGGGCGGGACCTGCTGGCCGAGGAGTTCTTCCTCGAGCGGCTGGCGCCGGCCCTTGACGACGTCGACGAGCTGATCTTCCTCGGCGACCTCTTCGACTTCCTCTTCGGCTCGGTCGACGACGCGGTCGACGCCGCCGGCGGCCTGCTCGACCTGATCGAGTCCAAGCTCGGCGGCAAGCGGCTCGTCTTCCTCGCCGGCAATCACGACCACCACCTGGTCCATCGCGACGAAGAGGACCGACTCGAGGCGAGGCTGGCCGCGGGCGCGGCGCCGAATGGGACCCGGCCTGGCCCGAAGTTCTTTCAGGCCTTCCTCGAACGCCGGCTGCCCTCGCTCGAGGTCGAGATCGCCTACCCGACGTACCGCTACGGCGACGTCCTCTGCACCCACGGGCACTACCTCGATCCCCATGCCCGGCTCAGCGGCTCCCGCGCCGACCGCCTGCTGACCCGGACCCTGTGGGCGATCGCCGCCGGCGGTCCGGAGGAGCCGAAGTGCATCGAGGACTACGAGTCGGTGATCACGCTGCTGACCGAGTGGCTCTACATCGCCGCCCAGATGCCGCACGGAACCCATGCCCAGCAGAACGTCTTCCGCAGCGCGCAGCGGGCGGGACGGGTCGTCTCAAGGTTGGGGGCGCCGGTCCGCGGGGCCGAGGAGCTGGCGGCGCGGCTGCGCGACCGCGACGGCAGCGGCAGTGAGGCCGGCCCGCTGCCGAGCGCCGAGCACTTCGACCAGGTGGTCCGCGAAGAGGCGGAACGCCAGGCACGCGAGCAGCCGCTGCAAGGGCCTCCGTTCTCACGCCCGCTGTATCCGGAGCCGACCGTGATCTCGCGCAGCGATCCCTCCGAGCACGCGCTCGACGCCTTCGCCCAGGTGGTCGAGAACCTCGGCTGGGACGAGCAGGCGGGGACGATCGTCTTCGCCCACACCCACCAGCCGCTCGCCGACGTCCGCTGCCGCGCCGGCCTGACCACTCGCTTCTGGAACACCGGCTCCTGGATCTACGAGCCCGACCTCGGCTCGCGCCAGGCCTACGCCCGCTACCTGCACTACGCCTGGCCCGGCACCGCGGTCGTGATCGACAGCGAGGAGCCGCAGCCGCAGCTGCTGGAGCTGCTCGCCGACCTCAACCCGCTGCGGGGCGGCCCCGGGCTGCCGCCGGCGCCGTGATCCCCCTCGCCCTCGAGTCGGCCTGGGCCGTCGCCGGCGGCCTGATCCCGATCCTCGGCGGGCTCGGGATCTTCTTCATCATCTTCCTTGCCGTCAGAGACAGCCCTGACGACGAGGACGACGACGAGGAGGAGTAGGGAAGGGGGCGCCGTAGCCGGCGCCCCCTCGCATCCCTACTTGATGAACAGCATCTCCTCGTACTTCGGCAGCGGCCAGAGGTCGTCGGCGACGACCTTCTCCAGCTTGTCGGCGGCGGCGCGGACGTCGTTCATCGCCGCCAGCTGGTTGTCGCGGGTGTAGATCGCGAAGTCGAGCCCGTCGAGGCCGGGGTCCTCGTTCGCTTCCTCCAGTTTCAGCAGGGCCTTGCCCATCGCCTCGAGGCTCTCACGGACCTCGCCGGCCACGCCCTCGGCGACGCCGGAGGCGTTGATCACAGCCAGGTAGCGCAGCGCCGCCGGCAGGATCATCGTCTTCGCGATCGAGTGCGCGGTCTCGGCCTCGATGTTGGCCCGGATCGCGTACTGCTCGACCCAGACCTCGAAGCGCGACTCGAGCTCGCGCTTGCTGAGGACGCTGTAGTTCTCGAAGGCGGCGACCGTCTGGTCGGAGATCACCTCCGGCAGCGCGTCGGGCGTCGTCTTCAGGTTCTTCAGGCCGCGGGTCTCAGCCTCGGCGTGCCACTCCTCGGAGTAGTTGTCGCCGCTGAAGCAGACCGCTTTGTTGGCGAGGTAGGAGTCTTTGACGACCTCCATCACCGCCTGCGGCATCGTCGTCCCGGCGCTCAGCTTCTGCTCGAGCTTGCCGGCGAGGTCGTCGATCGCCTCGGCGGCGATCGTGTTGAGGACCGTGTTCGGGAAGGCGAGCGACATGCTCGATCCCAGCGCCCGGAACTCGAATTTGTTGCCGGTGAAGGCGAACGGCGAGGTCCGGTTGCGGTCGCCGCCGTCGAGCGGCAGCGGCGGCAGCACCGTGGTGCCAAGGTCGAGGACCGAGGCCGGCGTGTTGGGGTCGCCTTCGCCGCTGGCGATCGCCTCGAACACTTTTTCCAGTTCGGCGCCGAGGAAAATCGAGATGATCGCCGGCGGCGCCTCGTTGGCGCCGAGCCGGTGGTCCTGGCCGATATTGGCGACCGAGGCCCGCAGCAGGCCCTGGTGCTTGTTCACCGCCTGGATCACCGCCGTGCAGAAGAACAGGAAGTGGATGTTGTCCTCGGGCGTGTCGCCTGGGTTGAGCAGGTTGCTGCCGCTGTCGGTCCCCATCGACCAGTTGTTGTGCTTGCCGGAGCCGTTGACGCCGGCGAACGGCTTCTCGTGCAGGAGGCAGACGAGGCCGTAGCGGCGGGCGACGCTTTCCAGCGTCTGCATCAGCAGCTGCTGATGGTCGGAGCCGACGTTCGAGTTCTCGAAGATCGGCGCGATCTCGTACTGCGCCGGCGCGACCTCGTTGTGGCGGGTCTTGACCGGGATCCCGAGGTCCCGCATCTCCTGTTCGGACTCCATCATGAAGGCGAGCACCCGCTCCGGGATCGAGCCGAAGTAGTGATCGTCGAGCTCGTGCCCCTTCGGCGGCTTGGCGCCGAACAGGGTGCGGCCGGTGGCGATCAGGTCGGGCCGCTCGAAGAAGTACTGCTCGTCGATCAGGAAGTACTCCTGCTCGGGCCCGACGGTGGTGAAGACGCGCTGCGTCTCCTCGTCGCCAAGCAGCCGCAGCGCCTTCACGGCCGAGCGCGAGAGCGCGTCCATCGAGCGCAGCAGCGGGATCTTCGCGTCGAGCGCCTCGCCGGTCCAGGAGGCGAAGGCGGTCGGGATGCAGAGCAGCGCCCCGTTCGGGTTCTCGAGGATGAAGGCGGGGCTGGTCGGGTCCCAGGCGGTGTAGCCGCGGGCCTCGAAGGTGGCGCGGACGCCGCCGGTCGGGAACGAGGAGGCGTCGGGCTCGCCCTGGATCAGCTCCTTGCCGGAGAAGTCGGCGATCAGCTTGCCGTCGCCGGAAGGCTCGAAGAAGGAGTCGTGCTTCTCCGCGGTCGAGCCGGTCAGCGGCTGGAACATGTGCGTGTAGTGGGTCGCGCCCCGCTCCAGGGCCCAGGCCATCATCGCCTCGGCAACAGCGTCGGCCAGGCTCGGGTCGAGCGCCTCGCCGCCGCCGACCGTCGCCTGCAGTTTCTCGAAGACGTCGGCCGGCAGCCGCTCCTGCTGGACGTCAACGCCGAAGACGTTGGCGCCGAAGATCGCGTTCTCGGGCAGAGTCAGGTCGATCGCCCCGAGGGCCTCCCCGTTGGAGCTCCACTGAGCCGCGGTCACGTTCTGCTGGCGGATACGAGTCATCGCTTTACTGGTCCCTTTCCCTTCCGTCCTTGATTAAGAGCCAAAAAAGCCTAGCCGCCCGCGCCAAAGCGGGGGTTTGTCCCGCCGTACAGTGTTGCCCGCCGCCGCTTATCCCAACTGGAGTGGGATCGTGGGTCGGGATGGCGCCGATGCGCGCCGCTGCGGGTCCCCGATAGCCTCCTTGGCCGCGCGGCGCCCGCCGCAGAGCCAAGCCAAGAACCGGGAGGATCCACACCGCATGTTCGTTTCCAAGGCCGCCGTCGTCGGCGGCGGCACGATGGGCGGGGAGATCGCACAGGCGATCGCCGCCGCCGACATCCCCGTCGTCGTCAAGGACATCGACCAGAAGTTCGTCGATGCCGCTCTAGAGAAGGCAAAAGCCGTCACCGAGGGCCAGCTCGCACGCCTGGTCAAGAAGGAGAAGCTGACCCAGGAGCAGGCCGACGCGCGCCTCGCCGAAGTGATGGGCAACGTCACCGGCACGACCTCCTACGAGGAGTTCGGCGACGTCGACTTCGTGATCGAGGCGGTGCCGGAGAAGATGGAGATCAAGCAGGCGGTCTTCCGCGAGCTCGACGCCGCCACGCCCGGCCACGCGATCCTCGCCTCCAACACCTCCGCACTTTCGATCACCGAGATGGGGGAAACGACGCTGCGCGCCGACAAGGTCGTCGGCTTCCATTTCTTCTACCCGGCCTCGGTGATGCCGCTGGTCGAGGTGATCGTCGGCGAGGACACCTCGCAGGAGACCGCCACCGCCGCCTACAACTTCGCCCAGGCGATCAAGAAGCAACCGATCGTCTGCGGCGAGATCCCCGGCTTCGTCGTCAACCGGATCCTGATGGCGACGATCGGCGAGATCTGGCGCGCGCAGGAAGAGCAGGGGCTGTCGCTGCAGAAGATCGACGAGGCGATCGCCGCCGCCCAGGTGGCGCCGATGGGCCCGTTCTTCCTCACCGACCTGCTCGGCCTCGACACCGTCCTCCACGTCGCCGAGCATCTCCGCGAGGCCTACGGCGATCGCTTCTATGTCCACGCGCGAATGCGCGAGCTGGTGGCTCAGGGCAAGCTGGGAGCGAAGACCGGGGAAGGGTTCTATGAGCACGGGCGCTGACCTCGCCGGCGGGGGCGGAGCCGCGGCCGGCATCGCCGGCGGGGGTGGAGCCCCGGCCCGCGTCGACACTGCCGCGCTTGTTGAGCGCTTCACGCTCAAGGCGCTCGTCGAGAGCTGCCTGGTCCTCGAGGAGGGCGTGGCCTCGATGAAGGACATCGACCTCGGGATGATGGC
>Ga0307476_10000906_pt1 | contig 19844 bp, 13 predicted proteins | sample atmos_gasesECM2C_2_FD_203314 | JGI IMG/M metagenome (GOLD analysis project Ga0307476, IMG submission 203314) | Hardwood forest soil microbial communities from Morgan-Monroe State Forest, Indiana, United States - atmos_gasesECM2C_05 | ecosystem: Environmental > Terrestrial > Soil > Temperate... | reverse complement strand
AAATTCTGCACCAGCGCGATCTGCTTGCCGGAGAACGGCCGCACCTGCTGGCGATAGATGCCGATGACGCCAATGAGCTCGTTTTCCTTGCGCATGGGGACCATGAGGAGCGTGCGCGCGCCGGTCAGGTCGACCAGCACCTTGAACGATGCGTCACCTTCGGCATAGGCCTCATTGGCGCGAGTATCGACGATGTGTTGCGCCTGATGTGTTGTAACGATGTGCTGCAGCGGATTGTGCGGTCCGAAATGCAGCACCGGATCGCGCCGCCGCAGCTCGATCCACTCCGGTACGTCGCCGTGCATCGCCGAAACCCGGAATGTGGCGCCGTCGTAGAGCAGCAGATTGCCGAATTTCGCTTCGCAGATGCGGGTTGCATTCTCCAACATTGCCTGGAACACCGGCTCCAGCTCGCCGGGCGACGAACTGATGACGCGCAGCACGTCCGCCGTCGCGGTCTGCTGTTCGAGCGATTCGGTGAGCTCGCGCGTGCGCTGTTGCTCGGCCTCGAACAGCCGCACGTTCTCCAGGGCGATGACCGCCTGGTCGGCGAAGGTGGTGACCAGTTCGATCTGCTTTGCGGTGAACCGCTCTATCCGGCTGCGCATCAGGACCAAGACCCCGATCGGTCTGCCTTCGCGCAGCAGCGGCACGCCGAGCGTGGTGTGGATGTTTTCGAATCCAGAAACGTTGGTCACCCTGAACTCGGGATCGGCTTTGGTGTCTTCGATCTGAACGGCCCTGCCCTCGATCAGGATGCGGCCGACGATCGACCCCCGATCGGGCTTCGCCGGAACGGCATGCGCGGTCATGTAGCGGTGCTGTTCCGCCGAGTAACCGTAGCTCGCGGCATGATGGAAATATTCGCCCCGCGCCAGCCGGAAGGACGCCTTGTCGGCACGGCAGAGCCTGGCCGCCGACTCGATCAGCGTTTCGAGCACGACCTGCAAATCGAACGTAGAGCGGCTGATGACCTTGAGCACGTCGGCCGTCGCCGTCTGTTGTTCGAGCGATTCGGAGAGATCGTCGGTGCGCTGGCGCAATTCGTTGAGCAGCCGCGTGTTCTCGATGGCGATGACGGCCTGGGCGGCGAAGTTCTTGACCAACTCGATCTGCTTGTCGGTGAAGGGACGAACCTCCTGGCGGTTCATGGTGAATGCGCCGATCAGTTCCTTGTCCTTGAGCATTGGAACGGCCAGAGCCGAGCGTACGCCCCCAAGTTCGACGGCTTCGACAACCCGCGGACTCCGTTCAATGTAGCTCTCGTCTGCCGCAAGATCGGCGATGTGAACCACCGTCTTGCTCGCTGCGACGCGATCGAGGGGTGTAATCGGGTCCGGACGGCGCTCCGAATGCCGGCGTACTTCGGCGAAGGCGGGCGGCGTATTGTGCGCCGCAACGTGATGAAATGTTTTGCCGTCCCAGCGGAAAATATTGCCGGACTTGGCATCGCAGACTCGCGCGGCATTCTCCAGCATGGTGGCAAAAACCGGCCCCAGATCCTCCGGAGAGCTGCTGATGACCTGGAGCACCTCCGAGGTCGCCGTCTGTTGCTCAAGCGCCTCGCTGAGATCGTCGGTGCGCTGACGCAGCTCGTTGAGCAACCGCGCGTTCTCGATGGCGATGACGGCCTGCGCGGCGAAATTCTCCACCAGCGCGATCTGATTGTCGGTGAAGCGACGAACTTCCCGGCGTTGCATTGCGATCGCGCCGATCAACTTGCCGTCTTGGAGCATCGGAACCGACAGCAGGCTGCGATAGCCGCCGAGCTTTGCGGCGGTAACGAACAGCGACTCGCCACGGCGATAGGCTTTCTCCTTCGTGATATCGGGGAAATGAACCGGCCGTTTTGAGCGCACGACGCGGTCGAGCGCAGTGCCCGGCCCAGGTTGGATCGGCCCACGCATGCGCAGCTTGATGTAAGCTGCGGGAGCGTTATGCGTTGCGGCGGTTCGAAACGAACTGCTGTCGTAAAGGTAGAGCGTTCCGAACTTCGCGCCGCTGAGACGGGTTGCGTTCGCCAGAATAACGTCGAATGCCTGATTCAAATCGCCCGGTGACGCGCTGATGACTTGTAGCACCTCCGACGTCGCGGCCTGCTGCTGCAAGGCCTCGTTCAACTCCTGCCTAATGCGCTCGATCTGCTCTTGCTGATCGGCAGCGGCAAAGCGAGGCTGAGATTTGGGTTTAGCGACGGCCAAACGCCGGCGGCCGGTCGCCTTTGGGCGCCGCGAGTCCGCTGCCTTGCCACCAGCCTTGCCACGCCGTTTCATCGGGCTACCACCGCTTGAACCCGCCCCAATCATACGCAACTGGGCGTCATGCCGCCACGGCGCTGCTGACGCCGCGGGATCAATCTTGTGGCGATTTATCGCGGGTTTTCTCGCCTTGGCAGTGACGGCCGTCACAACGGCCGGTCGTGACCACGCTCGGTCCGTATCGGACGGCAGGCCGCGAACCGACTGTCGGAGACAACCGATTTGCGCGATAATGCCGCCTCGCCTTCAGGCGATGAGAAAAGCAATAAAGGCGGTTCGCGCGCCGCGAGCGCACGAACGTCAAGCCCAGGGAGAAGCCCTATGGTTGCCTTGACCGTCAACGGACAACGGCACGAGGTCGATGCCGCGCCCGATGCCCCGCTGCTCTGGGTCTTGCGCGAGCATCTCAAACTCACCGGCACCAAATTCGGCTGCGGCATCGCCGCCTGCGGCGCTTGCACGGTGCATATCGACGGCGAGGCAGTGCGCTCCTGCGCGATGCCGCTGTCGCTGGTGGCGGGGAAGTCGGTGACCACCATCGAAGGATTATCGGCCGACGGCACCCATCCGCTGCAAAAGGCCTGGATCGCCGAGCAGGTGCCGCAATGCGGCTACTGCCAGTCCGGCCAGATCATGCAGGCGGCGACGCTGCTTAAGGCCAACAAAAATCCGTCGCGCGACGACATCGTCGAGCACATGGACGGCAATATCTGCCGCTGCGGCACCTATCTCAAGATTATCAGCGCCATCGAGCGCGCGGCGCGGGAGGGCTGAGCCATGAACCAACACAGCAAGACCGTAAACCGCCGCAATTTTCTCAAAACCACAGCCGGGCTCAGCCTGGCACTGACGATCGCGCCCGATGCGCTCTCCGTCTTCGACGACGCTTTCGCTGACGCGCCGGCGCCGTACACGCCGAATGTCTGGCTGACGATCGCGCCCGACGGCACGATCACGGTGGTCGCCCCGGCGGCGGAGATGGGGCAAGGCTCGTTCACCAGCCTTCCGGTCATCATCGCAGAAGAGCTGGATGCCGATTGGAGCAAGGTCAGGCCGGTGTTCCCGACGGAGTGGGACGACAAGAAATTCGGCAATCCGGGATACAATTACACCTTCCAAACTTCGGCGAGTGCGTCGGTGACCGGCTACTTCACGTCGCTGCGCGTGGCGGGCGCGCAGGCGCGCCGCGTTCTGCTCGATGCGGTCGCGGCAAAATGGGCGGTGCCGTTCGGCGAGCTCGCGACCGAACCGAGCGTCGTCGTGCACAAGGCGTCTGGGCGGCGCATCGGCTATGGCGAAATCGCTGCCTTTGCAACCGCGCCCGCCGAACTGCCGAAGATCGCCGAAAGCGATCTCAAGCCGAGCGCAAGCTTCCGGCTCATCGGCAAGGACATTGCGCGCGTCGACGTGCCGCTGAAGGTCTTAGGCGCCGCCCAATACGGCATGGATGTGCAAGTGCCGGGCATGGTCTATGCCGCGGTGCTGCAATCGCCCTATGCCGGCGGCACGCCGCTCGACGTCGACGACACCCGCGCGCGCAAAGTGGCGGGCGTCATCGACATCGTGAAGCTGCCTGAGGGCGTCGGCGTTATCGGCACGACGGTCGAAGCGACACAAGCGGCCAAGAATCTGCTCAAGGTGGCGTGGGGCGATGCGCCGGCTGCGCATCTCGACAGCGAACAGGCGCTCGAAGATTTTGCCGCGATAGGCCGCGACAAGAGCCGCGACGGCGTGCCTTACGAGAACAAAGGCGATGCCAAGGCGGCGCTGGCGGGCGCCAAGCGCGTATTCCGCGGCGAATATCGCACCCGCTACGTCTACCACGCGCAGATGGAGCCGATGAACGCGACCGCCGCCGTCAGCAGCGACGGCAAATCGGCCGAGCTTTGGGTCGGCACCCAGGCGGCGACCAGCCTGCTCAACGGCGTCGCCCGCATCCTGCAGGCCGAGCGCTCCAAGATCGCGCTGCACCAGCAATTCCTCGGCGGCGGCTTCGGCCGGCGCGGCAACCATGAGGCGGTGTACGACGCGGTCCGCCTGTCGAAGACGGTCGGCCTGCCGGTGAAGCTGATCTGGACGCGGGAAGACGACATCACCTTCGGCAAATTCCGCCCGGCGACGGCGCACCATATCGAGGCCGGCTTCGACGACGGCGGCAAGCTCGTCGGCTGGCATCACCGCGTCGTCGCCGAATCCGTCTTGGCCTACGTTTCCGGCGATCCAAAGCCGCGGCAGGACCGCATCGTGATGAAGGGCTCGCCGATCCCGCAATATCCGGTTCCGAACAAGCTCGCCGAGCATGTCATCGAAAACCGCGGCGCGCGGCTGTCGCCGTGGCGCGGCGTCGGCAACGGCCACAACGCCTTCGCCATCGAGAGCTTCGTCGACGACATCGCAAAGGATCTCGGCAAGGATCCGGTGGCGTTCCGTCTCGAGCTCTCGGAAGGCGTGCCGCGCATGCAGCACCTCCTTCGCACCGTCGCCGCAATGTCGGACTGGTCGCGCAAGCGCGACGGCACCGCGCTCGGCGTCGGCACCATGGTGAAGGACGATACGCTGGCCGCCGGCGTCGCCGAGGTCTCGCTCGATCGCAACACCGGCAAGATCAAGGTGCTCAACTTCTGGGCCGCGCTCGATGCCGGCATCGCGGTGCAGCCGCGCAATCTCGCGGCGCAGACCGAGGGCAGCATCGTCTATGCGCTTGGCTCGGTATTGCGGGAAAAAATCACCATCAAGGACGGCCGTGTGCTGCAGTCGAACTACAGCGACTACGAGGTCGCGCGCATGTCCGACGTGCCGCATATCGAGGTCAAGGTGGTCTCGACCGACAACCATCCGACCGGCGGCGGCGAGGAAGGCGTGCCGCTCGTTGCCTGCGCAGTCGGCAACGCCATCGCCGCGCTGACCGGCGTGCGCTTGCGCGAACTGCCGTTCTCGCCCGATCGCGTGCGCGGTGCGCTAGGCGCGTGACGTTGCTGCCGCGCACTTCATAGTTCGCCTCAGGCCGCGCGATCGCGGTGGGAAATCTCGACGACGCGGGCGCGCGCGGCGAGCTGATCGACCAGGGCGTCGGCCTTGGCCTTGTTCACCGCGTCGAGATTGGCGTCCCATTCGTCGAGCAGATAGACCTGCGCGTCGGTCGCATTGACGATCTCTTCGAGCGACTTGAGCTGCAGTTCTCCAGACGAGTAACCGAGCTTCTTGTGCATCGAGTCGGCGACGACGACCACCTCGTCGTCGTCCTCGTCATCGCCTTCGACGTCGACCGGAACCACGCCGCCGGTGAACTTGAACGCAAGTCGGTCGGTTGTCGGCCAGTAATAGGCGCGCTTCTTCATCTCGGTCTTCAGGCTGGCCAGCAACGAGGATTTGCCCGAGCCGTTGCCGCCGCGCACATTGACGCGGCCGGTCGGGTGCGCGAGCGCGATCTGCAACGCATCGCCGAGCGACGACACCACATTGGCGTCGTCGCCTTCCCGCAACACCAGCCGATCGAACTTGATGCGCTTGTCGAAATCCGGGTCCGGCTCGGGCAGCATGTTGGCGGCGACGCCGCCGAACCGCGTCCAGATGGCGATGAAATCGTTCCAGCCCGAGGCCAGCAGATGCAGCTCGTAGGTCATCTCGATCTGCCGCGGCAGCGTCGTGGCGAGCCCGACCAGGAGCGCGGTTTGGCCGACATTTTGCACGGCGACCACGGTGACGGTTGCGAACACGATGGCGAGGCTGACGATGCCGCTCATCGCGCTCATGCCTTCGCGCGCCACGATGGCGCGGATCTGCGCGGTCAGGCCTTCGCGCAGCCGGGCCTTGAAGCCTGACAGCCATAGGCGAAGATTGTAGCTGTTGCCGCTGAACACGTTGTCCCACGCGGTGTAGCCCTGCGCGGTGATGCGGTTGTTCATGCGCTGGTTTTCCAGATAGGTGTGCGCGATCGGCTTCTGCAGCACCCATTGCATCAACAACAACACGCCGAACGCGCCGACATAGGCGAACGGCAGGCTGATATCGATTTCCGCGCCTAGCACGATGGAATTGAAAACCAGGCCGAGAAACAGCTTCAACGCGAATTCGAGCTCGTACATGACGTTGAAGAAGCACTGGAACGTCTCGCCGGTGAGGAACGGCTCAACCTGCTCGCGCGCCGGCTTGTCGCCGAACAGCTTGACCTTGCCGCGGTTCTCGCGCGCGAAGCGCAGCATGAATTTGCCGAAGCCGCGGTAGCCGGCCCGTTCGGCAAACACCCAGCTGATGACGCCGACCACATAGGAGGCCGATTGCGCGGTGAGGATCCAGATCAGGTCGCTGACCAGGAAATGGCCGACGGCGACCTTTTGCCCGGCATTGATGACGAACCACGTCGTCGCCGCGGCCAACATGGCCTCGACCACCATCAGGACGATCATCACGAACAGCGACGGGCTGAGCAAAAAGCGCGCCAGCTGGAGGCGTGAAATCTGTTTTCCTGCCATGGCGTTCCCGGAACGAGGATGCGGCGAGCGTAACGTCTTTGAGTCGGTCGGTCAGTCTAACGGCATCGGGATGGGACAGTAAGCGCGGGCACAATGCGCGTTAGCGCAAATTCACTCGCCTCATCAAGGACTTTCTAGCATCGGCCGGGTTTGCGGGCAGCCCGCTACCCGAATCGCCTGCGCAGCTGTGGCCTCGGCCTCACGCTTGGGCAGCATGTAGCCGCGACAGCTCGGATTCCATCCGGCTGATGTTTTCGAACAGCCGCGCCGTCGCCAGGCGCAGGAAATAGAAGCCGAAGGTCGGATTCTGGTAATAGAGCTGCTCGACCTGCTCATAGGTAATCGACAGCGATTCGCCCTCCTCGATGCATTCGAGCGTCGCGGTGCGCCGGTTGTCGGGAGCCAGCATCGCCAGCTCGCCGACGAGCTGGCCGGGTTTCAGCTCCATGCCAAGCTCGAGCAGACGGTAGCGCCCGGTCACCGTGCAGAACATCTCGCTCGCCGTCTCGCCTTTGGCGAACAGGATGTCGCCCTTTCTGAAGTGACGCCCGGTCATGAACGGCTTGAGCCAATCCATCGAGGAATTGCCGCGAATCGCGCCGCGCACGTTCCGGATCAAGACGATCATCTGATAGAGCCGCCAGCCATTGAGCGGCAGCGCCGCCGTTTGCAGCACCATCGGGACCCAGGAGTGGGTCACGGCGTAAAAGACGATCAGAAAGCAATTCGCGACGATGGCGAGGATGCGCAGCGGGACCATGGTCTTCGTCGAAGCCGTCGCCACGATGAAGAGCGAGCCGACGCTGTTGAAAAGGTCCGTCCAATGCATAGTCATCCTCCGCCACTCGCCTGCGCCGCAATTGCCATGCGGCGCAAAATTCCCAGTCGCAAGCAACCGCCGTTAATCCAGCCCCAATTGCCTCACTGGCAGCGACCCTACATCCCGGCCATGTGACAAATTCGACTGGCCGTTCCAATGTCCACGGCGTAATTTATTGGCGAGTGTGGGTCCACAACCACACCCCTCATGACCGCTGAAGGGGCCTGCGTGACGCTGCCGATCGCGCTTACGAATTTCGCGCATTATACCGCGCCGCTTCGCCGTTTCGGGGCATCGTCACTTGGCCGCATGTTCGTGCTGGCCATTGGGCTCGCCGCCATGACGGCGTTCACGATACCGGAATTGCAGAAATCGGCCAGCATCTGGCTGAGTGCGTGTCTGTGGTGCTGTCTCGGATATTTTGCGGTCGAGGCCTATGTCCGCGCCCGGACCGCATTTCAAGCCGGCAAAGCCAGAAGCTACCTGCTTTCGGCTTCGGGGATCGTGGACCTGGCCGCAATTGTCCCGGTCCCGATAGCGCTCGCCTGTGGCGTCGCGGAGCCGACGGCATGGCTGTTGGCATCGCTATGGGTGCTCAAGCTGGCGCAGAATTCGCCCGGCTTCGCCCAGCTTGCGCGCGTGTTCGTGCTCGAGGCGAGACCGCTCGCCAGTGTCTTGGCGCTGTTCCTGATCGTGCTGTTCCTGTCTTCCGCCGCCATGCACGTGCTGGAGCGCGACGAGCAGCCCGCGGCGTTCGGCTCGTTGCCGCAGTCGTTGTGGTGGGCGGTGGTGACGCTGACCACGACCGGATACGGCGACGAGGTGCCGCGCACCCACCTGGGCCACCTGCTCGGCGCCTTTGTCATGATCTGCGGCATTGCCACCTTCGGCTTGTGGACCGGTATTCTGGCCACCGGTTTCGCCGCCGAAAGCCGGCGGCGCAATTTCATCCAGACCTGGGATCTCGTCAGCAAGGTGCCGTTCTTCCAGACGCTCGACCCGTCGGCGATTGCCGAGATCACCCATATGCTGCGGCGGCTCGAAGTGCCGGCCAGGACCGCCGTGATCCGCCGCGGCCGCGTCGGCGATTGCATGTACTTCATCGCCGACGGCGAAGTCGAAGTCGATGTCAAACCGACGCCCGTTCGGCTGGCAACCGGATCGTTCTTCGGCGAGCTTGCCTTGCTCGGCGATTCGGTCCGCAGCGCCAACGTGGTGACGACGCTGCCGTCGACGCTCTTGATTCTCGATCTCGCCGATTTCCGCACCCTGACGGCGCATCATCCCGAACTGGCGCGCGCCATCGATGCCGAAGGCAAGCGGCGCATGAGCGAGAACCAGCGGCTGCACGAGTTGCAGGTGCAAAGCGGTGCATCGCCGCTCTGATCGACGCGCAGCCATCTTCGTTCAGTCGTAAAGCAGGTTGGCGATCAGGCTTGACGCTGCGCCGGGTTGACCGATCAACGCCGGCGCGCCGAGCAGCACCGCCTGGCCGTCAACTGCAAGCGCCGCCTGCACCGAAACGAGCGCGCCTGGTAGCGGCGGGTGCCCTTCGCCGAGGCGCGACCCGATCAACGGATCAAGCGGCTGAGCCATGCGGCAGCCTTCGACCAGCCAGGACCGGAAGCCGGCAAATCCGCGACCGCTCGGCAATGACGCGACGGCTTGCGCAAAGCGCGCCGACACCTCCCGCATGATCGCCGCCTCGCACATCGAACGAACAAGACGGACCCACGTTCCCTTGTAGGCGACCGTAGCGCGCAATGCGAAGGTCTTGCCAAGCGCCACTTCACCTTCGATGCGACGGAAACGCGTATCGCGATCTAGATCGGGGACCGCGGCGATGTAGATTTCCTCGGCGCCGAGCTGGCGCGCTTCGCCTTCCACGCCGGCGATCATGTCATTGAGAGTGTTGCCCTGAGCGGCAGACAACGCACGAAGGCCGATGTCAGCGGCTCTTGACGCAAGCGCGATTTCCGCCTGATCGGCCACAGTGCGAAGCGACGCGAACAGCGCGCTCGCATCGTGCAAGGTGAGCTGCAGACCGCCCTCACGCAAATCCTCGGCTATGCCGGCAGGCAGCCCGTCGAAATCGACGATGCCCACGGCGGCATCAACCCGCGTCGCGGCAATCTGCTGCGCGGCTTTCAAGCCGATGCGTGGCGTATGCAGAACGTCGTCAACGCGGCTGACTCGCTCGATCCAAGGTTTGACGCGAAAGCTCAAGGCCGCGACCAGATAAGGCCCGCCCTGACGCGGCACGACCAGCACCGCCTCCGACCAATACGGCACGAAGCCCGTGAGCCATGACACGCCGGCCGGCCGCGTATTATTGGTATAGATGACGAGCGCATCGAACTGCGCCGTCTGCATCGCCGCGCGCACACGATCAAGCCGTGCGTCGAACACCGCATCGGGCAATTCGACAAGAGAACGGGCGATCAGGCCGCGGCGCATCGTATTTGCTTCTTCCCACTCACGCGGCGACTTCGAACAATTGGCGCGGCGTCTTGCACAACACTTCGGCGCCATCCTCAGTAACGACGATGGCATCGCCGAGCACGATATAGCCAGCGTCGGGATGGTAGGTGTTGGGATGCACGATCAGCGTCATGCCCGGTTCGAGCACGGTGTCGACGTCTTCCAAAATGTGCGGCTTGGAATCGGCGAACATACCCATGCCGTGACCGCGCACCCGCGTCCATTGGCTGGTGGTGTATTCACCGAGCCCGTAGTTGCGGAACACGTCGTTTTCGGCCTTCGCCACGTCGGCGGCGCGCGCGCCGGGCCGCACCGCGGCGATGCCGGCCTCCAGCGCTTCGACGAACACGGCAAAGGCGCGGCGTTGCGCCTCGCTTGCTTTGCCGACCACCAGCGTGCGGCAAATTTGGGCAAAATAACCTTCCACCGCAGGCGTCAACTCGGTCGTGACCAGGTCGCCCGCGGCGATGCGGCGCTCGGACGGCGGCGTCATGCCGAACACGTCTTTGCCGCCGGACCCGATGATCATGAAATTGTCCGGGCAGCCTTTGCGACGCAGGTGCGCTTCGATATCGGCGACGATCTCATATTGCCGCCGGCCCGGCCGCACCGCTCGCAAAAACTCGACATAGGCCTCGTCGGCAATCTGCGCCGCGCGGCGGACCGCCGCGATCTCGCCCGCGCTCTTGTGCATCAATAGCCGGTCGACCACGGCGGTCGCATCGTCGAGCTTGAAACTTCGTGTCGCGTCGGTGAGCCAGCGCGGCAAAAACCGCCGCGGCGCAGCGGCGATGTGCGCGTTGGCGACACGATCGAGCCGCGCGCCGACGACGCGTGCGATATCCGGTGCGAGATGCACCTTCACCTGCGGCGCTTCGATCTCGGCGCGCTCGGCGTCGGTGGCGCTGTCGAGGAATAATGCGACCTCGCCATCGGCCGCGATCAGCGCGATGCCGTGACCTTCGAGAATGCCGAAATCGGCGCCGAAGCGCAGGTAGTCGCCCTGCCAGGCATTGCCATAGAGCACCATGTGGCCGATGCCGGCCTCGCGCATGGCGGCCACGAGACGCGCTCGCCGTTCTTCCGCAAGCATGCTGCTACGTCCCCTCAAAACCGTATCGCGCTGCGCCGCCGCGGCCGAGACATAACCAGCGGGCGCGTCGTCGGCAACCGCACGAGGGGTCCAACCGTTGCCGGAATCCGGACCCATGCTCCTGGACAAGTCGATTTACCGCACTGCAATATCGCCGACACTGAAGAATTGCGCCAAATCCATAGAGCTTCCCGAATGGCCTGCCCCAAGATCGCGCTGAGGATGCTCATCTTGGGCAGCGTCATGGTTTTGGGCACGGACGCGCGCGCGCAAGCCGATGCCCCCGGACCGGCTCGCCTGGCGCAAGCGCCGACGCCGCCGACGCCATCTACCACTCCACCGTCGCCGCCGGCCGCGAGCCAGCCCGCCACGCCAACTGCGCAGCAGGCCCCTGATCCGGTCGGCAGCGTCGCGACGCTGCAAGGCAGCGCCTCGGTCACGCGCGACAATGCCACCAGCGCGCTTGCGCTCCGCGATCCGGTCTACAAATCCGATGTGTTGCAGACCAACATCGACGGCACGCTCGGCATCACCTTCGACGACGAGACCACGTTCACGCTGAAGCCGAACACGCGCCTCGCCGTGGACGAGTTCGTCTATCAGGAGGGCGGCGCCAACAACGCTGCCGTGTTCAACGTCTTGCGCGGCACCGCGGCTTTCGTCGCCGCCGAGGTTGCCCATACCGGCAACATGCGGATCGATACGCCGAGTTCGACGCTGGGCATTCGCGGCACCTCCGGCCTAGTCGACGTGCCCGAGGGCGGCGCAGCCGGCGGCCAGGTTTCCATCAAGCTCTATCCCGATGCCGACGGCCGGGTCGGCCGGATCGAAGTTTTCGGCCGCGATGGCGCGCAGCTCGGCATTCTGTCGCGTGGCGCCACCGGTTTCGCGATTCGGCCCGGAGCGGGCGGCCGCTTCACCGCGGCGCCGTTGCAGATTTCCCGGGAGGAAGCCGAGCGCGACCGTACCTTCGTGCGCCAGACGTTTGCGGCACGGACCGTCGGCCGCCAGATCAATCAGCAGCGCCCGACGTTCCAACAGCAGCGCAATCCGCTGCGACCCAATCAACCCAACCGGCAGCAGCCGGGCCAGTTGCCGGGACGCGAGCAGCGGCCGGGATTGCAGCAGCAACGGCCCGAACTGCGCACCGTGCCTGGCGGACAGCCATTGCCGTCGCCCGCTACGCGGCCGGCGCTGCAGCAGCACCCCGGCACGCCGCCGACCCAGCAGCAACAGCCGGGCGCAAGACCCAATCTGCAGCCGCAACCCGGCGCGCCGCCGACGCTGCAGCAACAGCCGGGCGCGCGGCCCAATCCGCTGCAGCAACCCGGCGCAATGCCGCCCGGCGGGCGACCGAACGCACCGACGTTGCAGCAGCCCGGCGCGCGGCCGACGCTGCAGCGGCAGCAGCCAGGCGCGCTTCCGGGTCTACAGCGCGCGCCCGGCGGCCTGCGCAAGCCGGCGAAGAAGAACGAAGGACGTTAGCGCGCCGACGAATCGGTACGCTTGCTATCAAAGCGGACGGCCGCGCCGGACGCGGCAAGGCTGATACCAATCAGAAGGAAGATGCTGCCGGTTCCGACAGCCGCCGCCACCACGCTGGCGAGGATCGGAATGATGGACTGGCCGATGCGGCTTGCCATGGTACGCAGCGAATTCGCGGTGCCGATCGCGCCGCCGCTGGCAATGGCGAGCACACCGGCAATGCTTGCGGTGATCGAAATGCTCAGCGCAAATCCGGCGACCGCAATAGCGGCGTACAACAGCGGCAGCGGCAAAGGAAAAGCCAGCAGCGCATAGGCAACGGCGCCGACGAATGTGCTGGCAAGCGTGAGCGGGATACGGCCAAATGCGACGTGAAGCCGGGCATAGATCAGCCGTGACAGCATCGAGCCGACCGCACGAACGGCGAGCAGCGTGCCGACGGCATCGACGCTCAGGCCGCGCTCGGAGCCGAGCAGCGGCAGGTAGACGACAATGAGGTCCTGCGCCACCACGGTGACGACACTGACCACGATGATCGTGGTCAGGCCGGGAGCGAACAGCAGATCGCGCAACGGCACTTTGGCGCGATCGACCGGCAATTTATGCGCGCCGGTGGATCGGGTCAGAAGTGCGAAGGCCGCGGTCAACACAGCGCCGCCGAGACCAATGGCGAACAGAAACTGCGTCGGCGGCACGCTGGCCGATCCACCGGCAAGCGCGATGATATAGGGGCCGACACCCTGCCCGGCCGCGTTGGCGACCATGTAATTGCCGATGGCGCGTTCCATGGCGCCCGGCCCAGTGCCGCACCGGGTGCACTGAATCTGCTGGCTGACCACGAACAAAAGGTGTGCCGTGCCGATGATCGCGGTCGCGACCAGGATTCCCGCCAGATTGGGGAACAGCACGAAGCCGGCGCAGCCGACGATCAACAGAGCGGCGCCAATCCAGGTGGTGACGGCATCATAGCCGCGATCGATAAATCGCCCCAACGGCACGCCGATCCCGATCGGCAGCACGGCATAGACCGCGGTGATGACGCCGACCCAGACCACCGACAGATCGAGCTCGACGGCGCGATAGGTCGTAGCGACCCGGACGATGGTGATGACCACCTGCTCGGTGAAGGCCGTGGAGAGGATGGCAAAGAGCAGGCGATAATTCATGCCGGGCGGTCGCCGTTACGCCAGGCGCTTGTTTTTTGTGAAATCGTAGTCGGCGGCGTGCTCGGATTCGTAGATCTGCAGGCGACGCGATGTGTCATACCCCGGATCGAACACTTTCTTGAGAAACGCCAGCTGAAACGCCCACGCCGCCTCGGCCGCTTCGCGGCGATAGCGGCCCGGCATGGTGTCGTTGAGCCAACCGTGCGGCGCGCCGGGATAGACCTTGATCGTGTAAGTCTTGTCGTGGCGATCGAAACTGTCGCGCAGGCGCCGCACGTCGGCGAGCGAGATCACGTGGTCGGCCTCGCCGAAAATGCCGAGCACCGGACAATCGACGCGCGCGATCACGTCATCGAGCGGTTGCGGAAATTGCTCGTTGGCCTTCCATTCCTTGTCGCCTGCCGCGCCGTACCACACCAGCGCCGCGGCGATCGGATGCGCGGCGGCATAGACCAAGGGATGGCGACCGGTCTGGCAGACGCCTTTGACGGCAATCTTGCGGCGATCGACTTGCGGCAACTTCTCAAGCTCGGCAATCGCCGTTGCGATGTGCGCGTTCGATTCGGCATCTTTGATCGGATAACCGACGTCGCCGCGATGCAGCGCGTCCTGATCCGGATGCTTATAAAAAAAATCAGGCGCGATGCAGACAAAGCCGTCGCGGGCGAAGCGCTCGGCGAGATCGGTAGTGTGTTTCACCAGGCCGTAACGTTCGTGCATCAGCACGATGGCTGGAATTTTTGCGCCGCCGCCGGCCGGCATGGCGAGAAATGCCGGCAGGCCGCCGGCGCAATGAATGGTTTTTGAGATGATGTCCGGCACAAATGACTCCTTACAGACCTGTGGCGAATGCCGTGGCAAGTTTGCGGCATGCGACGGTATCATCGAGCGCCGCGCCGGCCATTTGCAGCCATTCGGCGGCGCCGTCGTTGCCAAGCAGCGGATCGAGCACGCGGTGCGCCTTGGCGACGACACCGGCACGGTCGAGCGGATGCTCAGGATCGCCGATGGCCTCGACGATGCGCTGTTGGAAAACTTCGCCACTGGCCTCGACGTCCACTTCGGCGGGCCAATGCTGCGGATAATAGGCGTCGAGCCGGATATCGGCGATGATCTCGACCTTGCTGGCGAATGCAGACACGTCCGAGTCCGCCTTCGCCGCGCTGCGATCGACATCGTAAAGGCACTTCGCATCCAACGCGGCAAGCGCAATCTGATGGGCAACGCTGACCATGGTCGATTGCCGCGCGCCAGGTTCGGCGCGGGTCGCGATCATGCCCGCGTAGGCCGGCGGCACGCGCACCCGCACCTTGCTGATCGTTTCGGCGCGCATGCCGCGACCAAGGATGGCGCGAAACGCTTCGATGGCGGCAATCCCCTGCTTGGCCGAGCAGAACGGTTTCAGGCTCAGCGCGGCATAAACGCAGTTCGCGCCGACCTTGTCGGTCAGCCGCTCGCGATCGAACGCGATACCGTGGCAATCGGTGAGCCAATTCTTGTCCAAGATCTCCGGATCGCCGCAATAATCCGCGCGCGCCGCCTCGGCCGCGGCGACGCCCCCAGCAACCGCATTGGCATAGAGAAACCAGCGCCCAGACGGCGCGCCGTGGATGCGGCCGACGCCGCCGGCCATCAGCATCACGGCGAGCGAGAGAGCGTGGCCGGTGCGCGCTTCCGACAGTCCCATAAGGCGCGCCGCGGTAGCCGCGGCCGCCACCGGCGCGGCGAGATAAGTCGGCCAAATGCCGCGATAGAGAATTTGCGGTCCGCGCGCCGCGACGCCGACGCGGGTCATGATTTCGGTGCCGACCCATATCGCGCTTGCGACTTCGCTCGTATCGAATTTTTGCTCTTGCGCCGCGAGCATCAGCGCCACCGGAACGGCGCCGGCGCTCGGCGTGGTGCATGACGGCAGATGAATATCGTCGATCTCGGTGAGCCGGATCGCCGCCGCCTGCCGGCCGATGCGGATGGCCAGCGCACCATCATCGCCCAAGCTTTGCAGCGCTTTGCCCTCGGGAATACGGGCGCCGGCCTGGGCGGCAACGACGGTATCGATGAAATGCAGCCGCAGCCGCTCCCGGTCCGCCGCCGCCAAGTCGGACACCTTGGCTCGGGCGACGAAGGACGCAAGCTCCCCGATGACGCTCACGGCGCGATTTCCCAAGGGGCGGCAGATTGTATATCCATATCGGCTTCATAGCAGAAACCCGCTAGCTTCCGCACACCACACTCCTGCATAGAGTCCCTCCGCGAATGGCATTGCCCCTCAACGAAACCCACGATCCGGCCCGGCGCAGCTGGGTCGAAAGCGCCAATGCGCCCGACAGCGAATTCCCGATCCAGAATTTGCCGTTCGGCGTTTTCTGCCCGGCAGCGGCAATGCCGCCGCGGGTTGGCGTGGCGATCGGCGACCAGATTCTCGATGTCGCTGCGGCCGGCCCCTCGCTCGAGGGCTTTGCCGCCGAAGCGGCGCGCGCCGGCGCGGCGCCGTTTCTCAATCTCATCATGTCGCTCGGGCCGCAGGCTTGGTCGGCGCTGCGAGTCGGCCTGTCGCGCGCCTTGAGCGCCGAGCACGGCAAGAAGATCTTAAGCCAGCATCTGACTCCGATGGCGACGGCGGAGATCAGGCTGCCGGTGGCGTTCCGCAACTTCACCGACTTCTTTGCTTCGATTTTTCACGCCAGCAATGCCGGCCGCATGTTCCGCCCGGACAATCCACTGATGCCGAACTACAAATACGTGCCGGTGGCCTATCACAGCCGCGCGTCGTCGGTGCGTGTCAGCGGCACGCCGGTGAAGCGGCCGCAAGGCCAGCGCAAGGGGCAGAACGACGATGCGCCGAGCTACGGACCGTCGCGCAATCTCGATTTCGAGCTTGAGCTCGGCGCCTTCATCGGTATGGGCACCGAGCTCGGCACAATGGTTCCGGTCGGCAAAGCGGCCGACCACGTGTTCGGTTATTGTTTGCTCAACGACTGGTCGGCGCGCGACATCCAGGCCTGGGAATCTCAGCCGCTGGGGCCGTTCCTCGGCAAGAATTTCGGCACCACGGTTTCGCCCTGGGTGGTGACCGCGGAGGCGCTGGCGCCGTTCCGCACCGCGGCTTATGCGCGGCCGGAGGGCGATCCCGCCCCGCTGCCGTATCTCGCGGACGCAGAGGATCAAGCGAACGGCGGGCTCGACATCACGCTCGAAGCCTATTTTTCAACCGAGGCCATGCGCAAAAACGGCGCCGCGCCGGCACGCATCACCCAGACCTCGTTCGCCTCGATGTATTGGACTATCGCGCAGATGGTCGCGCACCAGGCCAGCAACGGCTGCAATCTCGAGATCGGCGATCTGATCGGATCGGGTACGGTGTCGGGCCCGGAGAAATCGAGCTGGGGCAGTCTCCTCGAACTCACCGCGCGCGGTCGCGAGCCGCTTGAGCTGCCGGACGGCGAGAAACGCGGCTTCATCGAAGACGGCGACGAGATCATCTTCCGCGGCTTTTGCGCCAAGCCCGATTATCCGCGCATCGGCTTCGGCGAATGCCGTGCCGTTATTTTGCCGTCGGCGTGATCGTCCGCTACTCCACCGGCACCCACTTCTGCAGGCGCTTACCGGTATCGACCTCGCCGGTATAGAAATTGCCGCGCGAGTCGAACTTGCCGACGTGCACCCAGTGGAATTCGCCGCTTTCGCGGCCCGGCCGGCCGAAGGTGCGGACCACAGCGCCGTCGCTGCGGCGCACCGTCTCCATCACGTTGTTGGTGCCGTCGATCAAGACGAAAAAATTCTGCTTCTTGTCGAGCGGCGAGAATGCCAGACCCCAACTCGAGCCGGAGCCTTTGGTGCTCGGATCGAACACGTATTGGCGAACGAAGCTGCCGTCCTTGCGAAACACTTGCACGCGGTTGTTGGTGCGGTCGCAGACAAAGACCAGACCGTCCTTGGCCAGCGCAATGCAATGCACCGGATTGGCGAATTGCGGCGAATCCGGATTGTAGGCTGGCAGATCGTCATCGGTCGGCGGTTTGCCGTAGGCGCCCCATATCCGCTTGATCTCGCCAGTATCGGCGTCGAGCACGGCAACGCGATGATTGCCGTAGCCGTCGGCCGCGTAGATTTCGTTCGCCTTGGCATCGAGCTCGAGCGACGCCACCAGGCCGAACTGGCTCAAATCCGTGCTCGAGGTCAGCGGGCCGCGCTTGCCGAGTTGTTTGACGAATTTGCCGTCGGTGGTGAACTTCAGCACCATGCTGTCGCCCTTGCCGTTGCCGCTCAGCCAGACAAAACCTTTGTTGTCGACCAGGATGGCGTGCTCCTGCAGCGGCCAGTCGTAACCCAGGTTGTCGCCCGGCCCGCCCCATGACTTGATGACGTCGCCGGCTTGATTGAAGACCAGCACCGACGGCGCCGGCACGCAGCATTTGGAGCGCGGCGGCGTCAGCACGGCGCCCTTCTCATCGTCGGTCAGCGAGCGTGGCCGCTGGAACACCCAGATATTGTCCTGCCCGTCGATCGCCATGCCGCCGACTTGGCCGAGGATCCAGTTGTTGGGCAGCGGTTTTGGCCAGAACGGATCGACACGGAAGGCCGGGCTTTGCGCGCTGGCCGGCATGATCGCAACGAACAGTAGTGCGAGCGTGGCTGCAATCCGACGAATGTGACTCATAGGTGTCCTCCCCGCAGGAAGTAGCGCGTGCTTGCACGCCGCTCTTGTTGTCAATGAATTTCCGGCTCGGCGGTGCGTTGCGTGCCCGCGAGAAAATCGAAATCGCAGCCCTCGTCGGCCTGACCGATATGCTCGGAATACATCGCGCCATAGCCGCGCAGAAAATGCGGTGGCGGCGGTTTCCAGGCGGCGCGGCGGCGCGTGAGCTCTTCCTCGCCGACGTGGAGATGGATTTTCCGCGCCGCCACGTCGATTTCGACCTCGTCGCCGGTTTGCACCAAAGCCAATGGCCCGCCGACATAGCTTTCGGGCGCGACATGCAGGATGCAGGCGCCATAGCTGGTGCCGCTCATGCGTGCGTCGGAGATGCGCAGCATGTCGCGCACGCCGGCTTTGAGGAGTTTTTTTGGGATCGGCAGCTGGCCCCATTCCGGCATGCCGGGGCCGCCCTTCGGCCCGCCGTTCTTGAGCACCAGAACATGATCGGGTGTGACGTCGAGGTCGTCGCGCTCGACCTCGCGCGCCATGTGGTCGTAATTCTCGAACGCGATTGCCTTGCCGCGATGCGCCAAGAAACGCCTTTCGGCGGCTGCCGGCTTCATCACGCAGCCGCGCGGCGCGAGGTTGCCGGTGAGCACGGCGGTGGCGCCTTCGGGGTAAAGCGGCTTGTCCAATCCATGGATGACGTCGGGCAGATGCACCTTGCTGTCGGCGATGGCCTCGCCGAGCGTGCGGCCGGTGACGGTGGTGCAGGATAAATCGAGCATGTCCTTCATCTCGCCCATCAGCGCGCGCAGGCCGCCGGCGAAGAAAAAATCCTCCATCAAGAATTTTCCGGACGGCGTGATGTTGGCGATCACCGGGACTTGGCGCGAAATATCGTCGAAGCGCTGCATGTCGAGCGCAATGCCGGCGCGGCGCGCCATGGCGATAACGTGGATGATGGCATTGGTCGAGCCGCCGAGCGCCATGTGGACGCGGATGGCGTTGTCGAAGGCGGCCGGCGTCAAAATCCTATCCGGCGTCAAATCTTCCCACACCATCTCGACGGCGCGGCGGCCGCTGGCCGCGCACATGCGGGGATGGCTGGCATCGGGCGCCGGGATCGACGACGCGCCCGGCAGCGACAGGCCGAGCGCTTCTGTGATCGCCATCATGGTCGCCGCGGTGCCCATCACCATGCAGGTGCCGAACGAGCGGGCGATGCCGCCTTCGATCTCGTTCCACTCCTCGTCGCCGATGCGGCCGGCGCGTTTCTCGTCCCAGAATTTCCAGGCATCGGAACCGGAGCCGAGCGCGTGGCCGCGCCAATTGCCGCGCAGCATGGGACCTGCCGGCACATAGATCGCCGGCAGCCCCATGCTGATCGCGCCCATGATCAGGCCCGGCGTGGTCTTGTCGCAGCCGCC
>Ga0307476_10000905_pt1 | contig 19862 bp, 11 predicted proteins | sample atmos_gasesECM2C_2_FD_203314 | JGI IMG/M metagenome (GOLD analysis project Ga0307476, IMG submission 203314) | Hardwood forest soil microbial communities from Morgan-Monroe State Forest, Indiana, United States - atmos_gasesECM2C_05 | ecosystem: Environmental > Terrestrial > Soil > Temperate... | reverse complement strand
CGCGGCGGTCGGCGTCCTTCGCGATGAGGCCGAGCACGATGCCGCCGGCCAGGGCCGCCACGCCGACGCCGCCGGCCGCGATCGCGAGCCTGCGCCGCGGGGTCAGGCCCCGGCCGGGCGGTGGCGGGTGCTGGATGGGCGTGGGCTCGAGCGCGAGCCCGAGCTCGCCGTGGACCGCCCCGATCACGAGGCGGCCATCGTCGTAGCCGGCCGCGCGCGCGATCAGCACGTGGTCACCGGGCGGCACCGGCAGGGTGCCGTCCTGCAGGACAACCGGCTTGTCGTCGAGGGTGAGCGTCGCCCCGGGCGGCTCGATGTGGACCGGCACCCGCGGGGTCAACGAGATGTCGAGGTCGATCGACGCGCCGTCGTGGGCCGCGGCCTCGCGCCGCTCGTCGACGTGGCCGGCGAGCGCGACGACGACGTGGTGGGGGCCGGCCGGGACGGTGACCGGCGCCGCGTAGTCGGTGTCGTCGACCGTGATGTGCGCGCCGGGCTGGGTGACGCGCACGGTGAGCAGCGAGGGCTTCTCGATCAGCGTGACCGGGATCCTGGCGGTCGCGCCGGCGGCGACGGTGACGCTGGTCGTCCATGGCAGGCAGCCGGGGCGCTCGACGATCACCTTGTACCTGCCGGGGAGCTCGGGGGTCGAGCACGACGGGTCCGCCTTGCACACGACGCCGCGCGCCTTCGAGTCGACGTAGACCTCGGCGGGGCCGTTCGCGACGGACACCTCGAGCGAGGTCGTCCGGGCGGCCTCCAGCATGGCGATGATCTTCTGCGCCTCGCGGAGCTTGGCGCCCTTCAGCCCGGCCGCGACCCAGGCCTGGTAGGCGGCGAGCGCGTCGAGGTAGGTGCGCTTGTCGAGCAGCACCGAGGCCTTGAGCCCGAGCAGGCCGAGGTCGGTCGGCGCGATCGCGAGGCCCCGCACGATCTCGGCGAGCGCCGGATCGTATTGCCCCGAGTTGGCGAGCCCGCGGGCGCGCCTCGTGATGTCCTCCACGCCGCTGGCCCGGTTGGCGGGTGCGGGGGCGCCGGGCGACGCCACGGCGACGCTGGCACATGCGACGCTCACACCGACGATCCAGGAATGCATCGACGTGTGCATGCAGAACATTCATTAAGAGAGATCGGGATCCGTCGTCAATCGATTTTCAGTCATACGATATGAGTGAAGTGTGCTTTGTACAAGGTTGCCCGGTGCCGACCTCCGGCAGTACTCGAATTCCAGACCTGCTGGATCCCCCTCCGCGCGCAGGGTTCCCCCAGGGGTTAGTCGTTCGAGGCCGCGATCTGGATTTCGGAGATCGACCGGGCGTTGCTGACGGAATCTATCGTCGGTGCCACGCGCCGATCACGATCCCGTCCCGCGTGGTTCGGTGGTCGTGCCGCCGGGATCCGCGCCATCTCCATCGGCCTCGGAGGCTGGCTCGGGGTGTCATCACGACCGGGAGCTCCTCGCGGCGAGCTCTGATTGTATCGATTGTATCGGCTTGTCTGAATCAGGGTGATCGCGTTAGCGTTGCCTGCCCAACATGCGAGTATGCACGTCGTGTAGAAAGCTGCTCAGGGCGGACGCGAATCGCTGTCCCGCGGACGGCGCGGCGGCCGAGGTCGTCGAGACCCTGCCGAAGGACACGCGGCTCGGCGCCTACAAGATCGATCGCGTGCTCGGCGAGGGCGGGATGGGGTTCGTCTACGAGGCGACCCACGAGGTGCTGAACCGGCGCACCGCGATCAAGATGCTGCGCCCCGAGCTCGCGCACCACGAGCAGATCGTGATGCGGTTCCTGAACGAGGCCAAGGCTGTCAACCTGATCGACCACCAGCACATCGTCAACGTCTACGACTACGGCGATAACCTCGACGGCAGCGTCTACTTCGTGATGGAGTTCCTCGAGGGTGAGACCCTGGACGACCTGATGCGCAAGTCGCAGCGGATGCCGCCGCCGCTCCTGCTGCACCTGTTCGGCCAGATCGCCAAGGCGCTCGCCGCGGCGCACGGCAAGCAGATCGTGCATCGCGACCTCAAGCCGGCGAACGTCTACATCATCGCGCGCGAGGACAACCCCTGCTTCATCAAGCTGCTCGACTTCGGGATCGCGCAGCTGCGCGGCGCCGGCGCGATGCCGGGGCTGACGATGGTCGGCTCGGTGATGGGCACGCCGCAGTACATGAGCCCGGAGCAGATCTCGGGCGGCACGGTCGACGCGCGCAGCGACGTGTGGGCGATGGGCGTGATGATGTACCGTGCGGCCACCGGCCAGGCGCCGTTCAAGGGCGAGGAGTTCGCCGAGCTGGCCGACAGGATCCTGCACCACCCGCCGCCGCCGGCCGGCGAGCTGGTGGCGATGCCCGCATCGCTGTCGGCGCTGATCATGCGCTGCCTCGAGCGCCGGCTCGAGGACCGCTGCCCGTCGATCGCCGAGCTGATCGCCGGCCTCGAGCGCGTGAAGCGCGAGTGCAAGCTCGACGACGACGCGATCCTCCGCGCCGTGAAGGCCGACGCGAGCACGATCCTCGGCGGCGCGCCGCCGGTGCGCGGCCAGCGAACGCGCGAGAGTCTGGCGGGCTCGGTGCCGCGCCACCAGGGCGCCGCGAACCTCGCGCTCCAGCCCGGAGTCCCCGTGGCGGCGCGCTCCGGCGTCGCGAAGTACCTCGCGATCGGCGCGATCGTCGCCGGGCTCGGCGGCGCGGGCTACCTGGTGCTCGGGCGAGCCAGGGCCACGACCGGACCGCTGGGTCCAGGCCAGATCGAGGTCTCGATGCCGACCACGCCGGCGCCGAAACCGACGGCGACGATCAAGGCTCGGATGGCCGCGGGTCAGGTCGCCGAGGCGCGCGCGCTCGCCCTGGAGATCCTCGGCAAGGCGATCCACGCCGGCCGGCAGCAGGAGCAAGGCTTCGCGGTCGATGCGCTCGGGCGCGCCCACACCGCGGCGACCGCGCCGCTGCTCTACGACGCACTCGAGCTGGAGCCCGAGGTGCGGGTCAAGGCCGCGCACGCGCTGGTCGAGCTGGCGCTGCCCGACGCCGCGCCCAGGCTGCGGTCGGCGCTCGCGGTGTCGAGCGAGAAGGTGAAGGTCGCGCTCGCCGCGGCGCTCTACCGGCTCGGCGACAAGGACGCCCGGGCGATCCTCCTGCGCGTGCTCGACGATGCGGGGCTGCGGCAGCTCGCCGCGATCGCGATGGCCGAGGTCGGCGACGACGCGAGCCGCGCGGTGCTGGCCGATGTCGTAGCGACCATCCCGGCCGGCCGCGAGCAGTGGCGCAGCGCCGCGGGCGGGCTGGTGAAGCTGGGCGACGCGGCCGCGCGCAAGCTGCTCGCGGGCGAGCTGGCGCAAACGGACGCCGCGCGCGCGGTGGGTGCGGCCGACCTCCTGGCGCGCGCAGGGGACGCCCGCGCGCGCGAGCAGCTCGCGCGGGTCGTGGCCGACAAGGACTTCCCGCGCCGGGCCGAAGCGGCGCTGGCGCTTGCGGGGATCGGCGATGAGCGCGCGGTGGGCTGGGTAGGCGATGGGCTCGCGAGCACGGACACCGAGGAGCGCACGCTCGCGCTCGCGGTGTGCGGGCGCCTCGCGGAGGGCGCGGCGAGGTACGCCCAGCAGATCGCAGCGGCCGCGACCGACGAGGAAGATCTGCGGGTTCGCTTGACCGCCACGGCGGTCCTCCTCTCTGTCACCAAGGACATCCGATGAGCCAGGAGAACAAGGGCAGGACGATGATCGGGACCCGGGCGCCGGTCATGCAGCCGCGGCCGGCACCGGTGCCGGGCCCGGTCGCGAGCGGCCCGCAGCAGCCGACCATCATCCCCACCGGGCCCACCGGCGCCCCGCCGTCGCGCGTGCCCGCGAGCTCTGCACCGATGCCGATGCCCGCGCGGGCCGCGCCGCCGGTGACACCGTCGACTCCGACGATCGCGGCGCCGATGTCCCCGCCCGCAGGCGCGTCGCCGACCGTGGCGATGCGCGCCCAGCCCGCGCCCGCGCCCACCCCCGGCGGCCCGTACGGCACCGGCCACGGCGGCGCGATGCCCGCCGGCGGCGAGCCCGATGTCTTCGTCGGCCAGGAGCTCTGCGGCTACACGATCCGGCGCAAGCTCGCCGAGGGCGGCATGGGTGTGGTGTACGAGGGCGTGCACGGCCGGATCGGCCGGATCGGCGCGATCAAGGTCCTGAAGCTGGAGTTCTGCCGCTCGGAGGACGTCGTCGAGCGGTTCTACCAGGAGGCCCGCGCGGTCAACGCGATCCAGCACGAGAATATCGTCGACATCTACGACTTCGGCCGCGATCCACACGGCCGCGTGTTCTTCGTGATGGAGTATCTCGAGGGCGAGCCGCTGTCGACGCGGATCCGGCGCGGCGCGCTGGCGTGGGCCGAGGCGCTTCCGATCCTCGACCAGACGCTGCGCGCGCTGAAGGCCGCGCACGACAAGGGCTTCGTCCACCGCGATCTCAAGCCCGACAACATCTGGCTCAAGTACGTCGACGGCCGCGCCCAGGTGAAGCTGCTCGATTTCGGGATCGCCAAGCTGGTCGGCACCGAGAGCCCGAAGGAGAAGCTGACGCAGACCGGCTCGGTGGTCGGCACGCCGCACTACATGTCGCCCGAGCAGATCAACGGCGCGCGCGACATCGATCACCGCACCGACATCTACGCGATGGGCGTGATCATGTACGAGATGTTCGCCGGGGTCACGCCGTTCGTCGGCGACACGCTGCAGGCGATCATGACCGGGCACCTGTTCAAGGAGCCGCCGCGGCTGGCCGACATCCCGACGAACCTGGGTGTCCCCCCGCCGATCGCCGAGATCGTCGATCGCATGCTCGTCAAGGATGCGGCGGGTCGCTACGACAGCGTGACCGACGTGCTGTCGGACCTGTACGACGTCAGCCGCAACCAGTGGCCGACCAACGCCGAGCTGCTCAACCGCGTGCGGCCGACTCGCATCCTGCCGCCGGTCGCGCCGCAGGCCGCCCTGCCGCGCAAGGGCGGGAGCCGAGCGCGCGCCGTCGTCGCGCTCGCCGTCGTCGCGCTCGCCGCGGCGGGCATCGCGATCTGGAAGTCGCAGCAGGAGCCACCGGCGACGAAGACCGTCGCGCCGGCGACGCCGCCGGGGCCGGTCAAGCTCGAGAAGCCGGCGCCGCCGCCGAGGCCTGCGATCGACTACGACGCGGTCCGCAAGGACGCGCAGACCTCTGTGCGCGCGTCGCTGCGCGAGACCGAGCCCACGATCCGCATCCAGGGCTCCGACATGCTCGGCAAGATCAAGGACCAGCCGTCGGTCCCGGTGCTGACCGAGCTGACCGAGAAGGATCCCGACGGCGCCGTGCGCGGCCACGTCGCCGAGGCGCTGGGCCAGATCGGCGCGGCGCAGACCAGGGGCCTGCTCGGCAAGCTCGAGGCCGTGGCGGCGCCGCCGCTCAAGGTCTGGTACGCCTCGGCGCTCGCGCGGCTCGGCGATCCGGGCGCGGCGAAGCGGCTGCTCGGCTATGCGCGCAGCAAGGATCTCGCGGTGTCGTTCAAGGCCGGGCTCACGCTCGCCGACGTCAGCCGGCCCGGCGACAAGAAGACGATCGCCGCACTCAGGGCGCTCGCGGCGCACGAGGCCGAGCTCAACCAGCTCACGCCGTACGCCGGGGCGCTGATCCTCACCCGGATGGCGGCGCTGCACGACGCCGAGGCGCGCAAGGTGCTGTACGCGCTGCTCGACAACGACAACGAAGGAGCGCGGCTCGCGGCCGCCGAGGGCCTCGCGAAGCTCGGCGACGCCGCCGGCAAGAAGGTGCTCCAGGACGTGCTGGCGAACCAGAGCTCGCCGAACCGGCTGGTCGCCGCGGTGGCGCAGATCCCGCTCGGCGAGTACGGCGGCCTCGCGGTGATCAGCGAGAAGCTCGACGACAAGGACCCGGGCCGGCGGCGGCTCGCGGCGCGCGCGCTCGGCGACATCGGCGATCCCAGGAGCCTCGACGCGCTGCGCGAGCTCGCCCGCGACAAGGACTGGACGGTGCGGATCGCGGCGGCCGGCGCGATCGTGGCGATCGTCGGGCTCGATCCGAAGGTGCTCGCGCAGGCGTCGATCGACTGGACCAAGGACGCGCTCGACTCGCAGGATCTCGCGGTGCGCAGGGCGGCCGCGGGCGTGCTGGCCGACATCCCCGCCAAGGAGGCGGTGCCGCTGCTCGCCAAGGCGATCGCGGATCCCGACCCCGACGTGCGGCTCACCGCGACCAGGAGCGCGGGCAAGATCAAGACCGCGGAGGCCGCGGGCAAGGTCGCGGTCGCGCTGAAGACCGAGGCCGATCCCAGGGTGAAGGAGCAGGCGGTCAAGGCGCTGGGCGAGATCGGCACGGTCGCCGGGCCGGCGGCGCACGACACGCTCGCGCAGCTGTCCAACGAGCCGGGCCGGCTCGGCGTGCTCGCGGCGGGCTCGCTGATCGCGGTCGGCGACACCGCGGGCGAGGCCAGGCTCGAGGCCGCCGTGGGCAACCACGAGATCGGGATCCGGCTCGCCGCGGTCGAGGCCGCGTCGTCGGCCGGGAATGCCGTCGTCGTGCCGACGCTCAAGATCGGTATCGGCGACAAGGTGTTCGAGATCCGGTTCACCGCGGCCGAGGGCCTGGCGTCGTTCATCGCCGAGAAAGCGGCGGCGCTGCCGGTGCTGACCGCGGCGCTCGACAACAACGACGCGGGCGTGGTCGGCCGCGCGATCGCCGCGCTGACCCGGCTCGGCGAAACGATCAAGGACACCGTGCGCACCCCGGCGGGCATGCTCGACTCGATCGATCCCAGGCAGCGGCTCGCGGCGGTGCCGGTCGTGCGCGCGCTGGCGGTGGCCGAGGCGGTGCCGCTGCTACGCCGGCTGGTGGCGGACGCCGATCAGGAGGTCCGGCACGCGGGCGTCGACGCGATCGAGGACATCGTGGTCAAGGACAAGGACCAGGCGATCAAGCTGTACAAGCCGCTGGTCAACGACGGCGATCCGGTCGTGCGATCGAAGGCGCTCGGGCAGCTGTCGCGGATCGCGCCGCCGCTGCGGCAGCCCACGCAGATCGCGCAGGCCACGCCGACCCCGGCGGCTCCTCCGCCACCGCCCATGCCCACGCTCGATCCCAGGGTCAAGGAAGCGAGCGACGCCGCGAAGGCCGCCGCCGCCGAGGCCAGGGAAGCGGCCGACGCGATCGAGGCGCAGATCGCCGAGCTTGGCAAGACCACCGCGGCGCACACGCGCGACGACGCCACGCTCGACCACGTCAAGGAGCTGAAGGCCGGCTTCGGCGCGGCCACCGCGAAGCTCGATACGGTGGCCGAGAAGGCCGAGGCGGCCGCGAAGGCGGTCGAGGTGATCGCCGCGGCGAGCCCGTCGGACGAGGCCAGCAAGCTGGTCGCCGCGGCCCGGGAGCTCGCGCAGCACGCCCGCGAGGCCGCGACCGCCGCGCGTGGCAAGCTCCCCGCCGCGCAGCAGCAGGCCGACGGCTTCATCAAGGACGAGACCGGCGACCCGCAGAACCAGATCGTGCTCGCCGGCCTCGATATCCGGAACGGCAACTACGCCGCAGCCAGGGCCAACCTCGACAAGGCCCAGAAGCTGCTGCAGAAGGCCGGCGAGCACATCCCGGCCCTCGATGACCTGTACTCGCAGGTCTTCCTGGGCCTGGCCCAGGCGACCCAGGCCCCGACCGCGAGACACAAGCTGCTGCAGCGCGCCGCCGCCGCATGCCAGCGCTTCATCCAGGTCGGCGCCGGGGTCAAGGTCGCCGAGGCCAAGGAGCGGCTCGCCGAGATCAACGGCGAGCTCGAGAAGTCCGGCGCGCAGTGACGCCGCGGCGGGCTACGTTCGGGCTCAGGCCCCGCCGTCGCGCCGCGCGCGGTAGCCGAAGCCGTGCACGGTCTCGATCACATCGGCGGCGGCGCCCAGGCTGACCCGCAGCCGGCGGACGTGGACGTCGACCGTGCGGGTGTTGATGTCGCCGCGCATCTCCCAGACCTGCTCGAGCAGCTCCTCGCGCGAGAACACCCGGCCGGGGTCGCTGACCAGCAGCTGCAAGAGCTTGTACTCCAGCGGCCGCAGCTGGGCGGGCGCGCCTTCGATCCGGACGTCGTGGGTCACGGGATCGAGCTCGATCGGGCCAACCTTGAGCGTGCCGCCCGGCTCGCTCGCCACCGGCCGGGTGCGGCGCTCGGCCAGCCGGTTGGCCAGCGCGGCGACCCGCAGCACGACCTCGCGGACCACGAACGGCTTGACCACGTAGTCGTCGGCGCCGACCTCGAGCCCGAGGATGCGATCCTCGGCCTCGCCCCTGGCGGTGAGCATCAGCACGCCCGCGTCGCCGACCGCCGGGTCGGCGCGGATCTGCTTGCACACCTCGTAGCCCGACTGGTCGGGCAGCATCAGATCGAGCACGACGACGTCGGGCCGTGCGCGCCGCACCTCGTCGAGGCCGGCCGCGCCGGTCGCCGCCGATGCCACCGTGAACCCGGCTCCCCGCAGGTTGAACTCCAGCAGGCGAGCCACGTCCCGCTCGTCCTCGATGATGACCACGCGGCGTTCCACCTGCCGGTTATAGCCTGGTTACATCGCCGTCACATGGCCGGTGCGAGTCGCTCGTAGCGTGACGCCATGCGCCACGCGCCGCCCGACCCGGCGCCCGATCCGGCGCTTGCTCCGACGATGGTGTAGTGTGCGGCGCCTGTCACGCCATGAAGCCAGAGACCGCCGCCGCCCAGGCCCTGCATTCCATCGATGACGCAACCGGCGCGGTGGTCCCGCCGATCTACCTCGCGACGACGTACGCGCGCGGCGCCGACTACGCGCCGCGCGGCCCGACCTACACGCGCGACGAGAACCCGACGCCGGTCCCCGCCGAGCGCGTGCTCGCGGTGCTCGAGGGTGGCGCCGCCGCGCTGACCTTCGCATCGGGGATGGCCGCGGCGACCGCGGTGTTCCGCGCGCTGTGCCGGCCCGGCGATCACGTGGTGAGCCCGCGGGTCGGCTATTACACGCTGCGCGCCTGGCTCGAGCGGTTCTGTGCGCGCTGGGGCCTGGCCCTCGATCTGGTCGACACCACCGACGTCGCCGCGGTGCGCGCCGCGCTGCGCCCGACCACGCGCCTGGTGTGGCTCGAGACCCCGGCCAACCCGACCTGGGAGGTGACCGACATCGCCGCGATCGCCGAGCTCGCGCACGGCGCCGGCGCGGTGGTCGCGGTCGACTCGACCTGCGCGACCCCGGTCCACACCCAGCCGATCGCGCTCGGCGCCGACCTCGTGATGCACGCGGCGACCAAGTACCTCGCGGGCCACTCCGACGTGCTCGCCGGCGCGCTGGTCACCGCGCGGGCCGACGCCGCGTGGGCCCAGATCGTCGAGCTCCGCCACGACGAGGGCCCGCTGCTCGGGCCGCTCGAGGCCTACCTCCTGACCCGCGGCATGCGCACGCTGTTCGCGCGCGTCGAGCGGTCGAGCCGCACCGCGCACCACCTCGCCCACGAGCTGGCCGCGCGCGGCGTCACCGTGCGCTACCCCGGCCTGGCGTCGCACCCGCAGCACGCGATCGCCGCCCGCCAGATGCAGCGCGGGTTCGGCAGCATGCTGTCGATCCAGGTCGGCGGCGGCGCCGCGCGCGCGCTCGACGTCATCAAGCGGCTCCGGGTCTGGATCCCGGCGACCTCGCTCGGCGGCGTCGAGAGCCTGGTCGAGCACCGCCACACCGTCGAGGGCCCGATCACCACCGCCCCGCCCGACCTGCTGCGCCTGTCGGTCGGCCTGGAGCACGAGGCCGACCTGCTCGACGACCTGGTCGCCGCGCTGCGCTGATGCCGGCCGCGCTCGATCTGCGGATCGCGACCTGCGTCGCGCTGCCCGAGCCCGACGTCGACGAGGCGCCGCTCGCCGCCGCGCTCGCCGCCGCGGGGCTGTCCGCCGCGCGGGTCGGCTGGGACGATCCGGCGGCCGACTGGGACGCGCCGATCCCGACGATCGTGCGCTCGACCTGGAACTACCCGATCGCGCCCGCCGCGTTCCTGGCCTGGGTCGATCGCGCGAGCGCCGCCGCGCCGATGATCAACCCGCCCGACGTCGTGCGCGGCAACGTCGACAAGCGCTACCTGCTCGAGCTCGCGGCGCGCGGGGTCCCGGTGGTGCCGACCGTGGTGGTCGAGCGCGGCCAGACCTGCGAGCTCGCCGCGATCGCCGCGCCGAGCATCGTCATCAAGCCGGCGATCGGCGCCGCCTCGATGGCGACCCGCCGGTTCGCGCCCGGCGATCCCGCCGCGCTCGCCCACCTCGCCGCGATCACCGCCGAGCGTGGCGCGCTGGTCCAGCCCTACGTCGCCTCGGTCGAGGACCACGGCGAGCGCGCGCTGGTCTGGATCGACGGCGAGCTGTCGCACGCCGTCCGCAAGCGGCCGCGGTTCACCGGCGACGACGAGCAGGTCGATGGCCCGGTCGCGATCGCCGACGACGAGCGCGCGGTCGCCGAGGCCGCGCTCGCCCCCCTCGCCGGCCGCATCCTGTACGCCCGGGTCGACGTCGCGCGCGACGCCGCCGGCCAGCCCATGGTGATGGAGCTCGAGCTGATCGAGCCGTCGCTGTACCTGACGCGCTGCCCGCGCGCGCTCGACCGCTTCGTCGCCGCGATCCGCCGCGCGCTGGCCGCGGCTCGCGGCGCGACGAGGTAGCGCGCAGCGGAGAGCGACCTGCCGGCCGCGTGAACCTGGCCTATTGTCCTGGGGTGGGCACCAAGCGCAACGCCAAGCCACCACCACCGGCGGCACAGCAACCCCTCGATCAGCATGCGCTCAACGCCGCGCTGCGACTGTTCGTGTCGACGTTCGTCGTCGACGACAAGCGCTCGCAGATCCACAGGCGGTTGCTCACGTCCGAGCGCCGGCTGGAGACCCTCGCATCGCTGCCACGGTGGATCGCCGTCGGCACGGCGCCGCTCGAAGGTGCGGACCGATCGCCGGCGGGCCTCCGCGCGCGCCTCGGCGACATCACAGGAGTTCGGCTCACCGAGGACGGCGCGAGCCGCACCACGATCGCGCGCGCGCTCGAGCTCGATCGTGGAACATCGACGGTGTTCATCGCCGACAGCGGCCACGTCGCGATGATCACCGCCGCCGATGGGCCGCCGATCCTGTGCTCGCGGTTACGCACCTCCACCTCGGCGGCTCGAGGCAAGCGCTGATCGAGCGCCTGCGCCGCCGCAGGGCGGTCGGGACGAGCGGCCGGTCAGCCCAGCGGCGCGCCGGTCCGGGCCTGCGCGTGCTCGCGGGTCACGCCGGGGGCGAGATCGACGACCCGGAAGCCGTCGCCGGTCGGCTGGAACACGCCGAGATCGGTGATCACGAGCGAGACCACGCGCGCCGCGGTGAGCGGGTAGTCGCAGGCGAGGACCAGCTTGTGCTCGTTCTTCTTGGTCACGTGCTGCATCATCGCGATCACGTGGCGGCAGCCCGAGGCGAGGTCCATCGCGCCGCCGATGCCCATGACCTTGCCGCCGGGGACCGCCCAGTTGGCGAGGTCGCCGGTCGCCGAGACCTGCATCGCGCCGAGGATCGCGAGGTCGACGTGGCCGCCGCGGATCATCGCGAACGACGACGCGGAGTCGAACGTCGCGCCGCCGGACACGACGGTGATGGTCTGCTTGCCGGCGTTGATCAGGTTGGGGTCCTCGTCGCCCTCGTAGGGGAACGGGCCGATGCCGAGCAGGCCGTTCTCGGAGTGCAGCCAGGCGTGGCCGTCGGGGAGGTAGTCGCCGACCTGGGTCGGCAGGCCGATGCCGAGGTTGACGATCGCGCCCGCGGGGATCTCGCGCGCCGCGCGGCGGGCCATGTCCGCGGTCGACCAGGGCGTGGGCTCGGGGCTCGATGCTGTCATGGGCGCTTCCTCACGGTCCGGTACTCGAACGCGTTCTCGTGCTCGGGGACGTGGACGATGCGGTGGACGTGGATTCCGGACAGGTGGACGTCGTCGGGATCGATCGCGCCGAGCTCGACCAGGTGATCGCACTCGACGAGCGTCAGCTTCGCGGCGGTCGCCATCACCGGGTTGAAGTTGCGCGCGGTGCGCCAGAACCGCAGGTTGCCGAACCGGTCGGCCTTGTGGGCGCGGACCAGCGCGACGTCGCCGTGCAGCGCGCGCTCGAGCAGGTAGCGCCGGCCGTCGAACTCCTGGGTCGGCTTGCCGCGCTCGACCTCCGTGCCGACCCCGGTCGGGGTGTAGAACGCCGGGATCCCGGCGCCGGCGGCGCGCATCCGCTCGGCGAGCGTGCCCTGCGGGGTGATCTCGACGGCGATCTCGCCGGACGCCATCCGGGTGTGGAGGTCGTCGTTGTTGCCGATGTAGCTGCAGATCACCTTGCGCACGATGCCGGCCTTGAGCCACAGCGCGAGGCCCTTGCCGAGGTTGCCGGCGTTGTTGGAGACGATCGTCAGATCGCGCACGCCGCGCTCGATCACGCCGCGGATCAGCGCCTCCGGGTTGCCGGACAGGCCGAAGCCGCCGACCAGGATGGTCATGCCGTCGCGCAGCGGCGCGAGCGCCTCGGCGACCGAGGCGACGACCTTGTCGGCATGCCGGCCGGTCATGCCACACCTCCGGCGGCCCCTGCCTTGCCGCCGAACGCGGCGACCGCGGCGTCGCCGAACGCGCGCATGCCGGATGCGAGCTCGCCCTCGGTGATGCACAGCGGCGGCGCGAAGATGCAGGTGCCGCGCCGCGGCTCGACATGGAGCGAGATCCGGCGCGCCGCGAGCTCGCGCTCGAGCTGGCTCCACGCCTTCGCAGGCCCCACGTCGACGAAGTCGAGCGCGCCGAGCAGGCCGATCGAGCGCACGAAGCTCGGCGCGGCGAGCCGGGCCTGGATCCGCTCCAGCTCGGCGTGCAGCACCGGCCCGAGGCGCTCGGCGTGGTCGAACAGCTTCTCGTCCTCGTACAGCTGGAGGGCCTCGACGCCGGCGGCGCACGCCGTCGGGTGAGCGTAGTAGGTCAGCCCGCAGGCCAGGAGGTTGGCGTCGAAGTGGCGCGCGACGCGCTCGTGCACGATCACCGCGCCGAGCGGCTGGTAGCCCGACGTGATGCCCTTGGCGCACGTGATGATGTCGGGGGTGACGCCCCAGCGCTGGTGGCAGAACGCCCGGCCGGTGCGGCCGAAGCCGGTCAGCACCTCGTCGGCGATCAGCAGCGCGCCCTCGGCGTCGCACGCCGCGCGCACCATCGGCCAGTACTCGGCGGGCGGCACCAGCACGCCGTTGGCGCCCGGCACCGGCTCGAGGATCACGCCGGCGACCGAGCGGCTGCCCTCGAGCTTCATCGTCATGCCGATGTGGCTCGCGCACTCGCGGGCACAGGTCGCGAGCTGCTGGCCGAACGGGCAGCGGTCGCAGTAGCAGTCCTGGACGTGGACCACGCCGGCGACGCCGGGCTCGACCAGCGTGCGCCGCCAGTCTCCGGTCAGGGTCAGCGCGCCCATCGACGCGCCGTGGTAGCTGCGGTAGCGGCTGACCAGCTTGAGCCGCCCGGTGACCAGCCGCGCGATCTTGAGCGCGTTCTCGTTGGCCTCGGCGCCGCCGAGCGTGAAGAACACCTTGGTGTAGCCCGGCCCCGCGAGCGCGAGCAGCCGCTCGGCGAGCTCGGTCTTGGCCGGGAACACCGCGTGGGCGGTCGACAGGCACAGCTGGTCGGCCTGGCGCTTGATCGCCTCGACGATCCGGCGGCGGCCGTGGCCGGCGTTGACCTGGTAGGACAGCGAGCCGAGGTCGAGCCAGCGCCCGCCGTCGGCGGTGGTGAACCACGCGCCCTCGCCGCCGGTCAGCTCGACCGGCTTGACCGCATCCTGGGTGGTCCAGGTGAAGAAGAACGGATAGTCCATGACGCTCCTGGGTTCAGACCTGCCAGCGCTCGGCGGCGACGTTGTGCACGAGGCCCTGCTGCGCCCACAGCTCGCCGGTGTCGAGGTTCATCGCGATCGCGCCGCAGGTCGCGGCGCCGTGCGGCGACTCGGGGGTCGCCATGTTGGTGCACACGCTGCGCGGCCAGCCGTCCTCGCTGCCGAGCCGGCGCCACGCGTCGGCGAGATCGGCGACCGGCGCGCGCCCGAGGTCGGCCTCGAGCCAGCGCATCCGGTCGTAGGTCGTGCTGGTCGGCGGCACCTTGCTGCGCGCGGCGACGTCGCCGTCGAGGCAGTGGTTGGTGTGGCAGTACCCGCGGCCACCGGCGAACACCTGCTTGCGCCGGGTGCCGGACGCCTCGATCGCGAACGCCGCGCCGCGGTCGGCGACGAAGTAGTGGTGGCCCGAGCCGATCGGGCTGGTCGCGATCGCGTCGCGCGCGTCGGTCGCGCTGCGCCGGTGCAGCGCGCGCCGGACCACCGCCGGCCACACCACGCCGAGCGTGGCGTCGGTCGAGAACAGGTTGTTGATCGCGATCGCGACCCGCGCCGCGTTCATCCCGGCCATCCCGAGGCAGCCGGTCACGCTGAGCAGCGTCGCCGGCGGACCGTCGGCCGACTCGGGGATGCGCAGCACCATCACGTACGGGATCGCGGTGGCGTGCATGTCCCAGGTCTGGGCGAGGATCCGGCCGGTCGGCGACTCGGCCCAGATCACGCTGCACCCTTCGTGGTCCATGCCGGCAGCGCCCTGCCCGGCCGCCCCGGCGCCGGCATCGTCGGCGAGCGGCGCGGGCCGCCAGGTGTCGGGGTCGGGATCGAGATCGCGCAGGTCGGTGTAGTGGTTGGCGACCACGATGGCCGCGGGCGACACCGCCGCGCCCTCGGCGATGCCGATCAGCTCGTCGTACAGGCCGCGGTGGTAGCGCTCGAGCACCGGCAGGTGCACCGACGCGGCGACGTGGACCTCGGCGGCCGACTTGAAGCCGCCGACCTTGGTGCACAGGTAGGTCCGGATCGCGGCGAGCGCCTGGATCTCGCCGCGGAACGTCTCGCCGTGGATCTGGCCCCACACGCGCGGCGGCTGGCCCGCCGGCAGCTCGAGCTGTCTCATCGCGCCTCCTTTTACCCCACCTCGCGCAGCGCCGCGCCGAGCGCGTGGGCGGCCGCCTCGATCTGGTCGAGCGCGGGGATGATGCCGAGGTGCTGGTTGGGGAACCGGCGGACCGCGATCCCGCGCTCGGCGAGCGCCGCCGCGAGCGAGCTCGCCATCGCGCCGGCGTCGATCACGCGGTACGCGCCGATCCCGGCCGACGTCACCGGCCGGGGACCGTGACCGAGCGCGTGGTCGAGCGCCGATGCCGCGCCGGCGACGTCGAGCTGGCGCGCCGCGCGCAGCTGGTGGTGCTGGCGGATCAGCGACAGCTCGTCGCCGTCCCAGGTCGACACCAGCGTCAGCGGCCCGGGCACGAACCAGCGCGGCGCGCAGTGCAGATACCCGGTCTGGCCACCGCCCCACCAGGTCAGCACGTCGGGGGGAAGGCCGATCGCGGCCGACAGGAACGGCCCCTTGCCGCTGCGGTAGGTGTGGGTCGCGGTCTCGACCGCGATCAGCGGCAGATCGAGCTCCGTGCGCACGGCGCCGAGCGCGGCGACGAACTCGGCCGGCAGCACGTGGCCGGTGCGCTCCTGGACGACCTCGTAGACCAGGCCGAGCACGTTCGCCGGGCCGCCCGCGGCGGCGACCGCGGCGCGCAGCGCGGCGATCGCGGCGGCGGTCCCGGCCTGGGCCGGATGCGGGATGCGCGGCCACGCGAAGTGCGGCGGGCCGCCGAGGTGGACGTCGGGGTCCGACAGCGAGCGGCAGCTCGCCGCGGTGTGGCCGTAGTAGCCGCCGGAGAGGCCGATCGCGACCTGCGCGGTCTTGCGCGTGCAGCGGATCAGGCGCAGCGCCTTGTCGACCGCCTCGTCGCGGCTCGACGTCAGGTACATGTGCGGCAGCTCGGGCACCAGCGCGCCGATCCACTCCAGCGCGCGCACGGCGGCCGGCGTGACGTAGTTCATCAGCGTGATCTTGTTGACCGCCGCGCCGTACAGCAGGCCGCGCTCCTCGGCGTCGCACAGCGACGCGGGCCCCGACGCGAACGGCCGGGTCAGCCCGGACGCGAGATCGAACGCGACGTCGTGACCGGCGCCGGCCCCCACCCCCAGCTCGCCCGGCGGATGGGCCGCGGCGCGCCGGCGCAGCACGTCCTGCTTGACCACCGGATCGGGCGCGATCGGCCCGAGCGGGATCCGGTAGTAGATCGCCTGGCCCTCGGGATCCTCGTACTGGCCGGTCAGCACCGACACCACGTGCGCGCCGAACGTCCGGTTGAGGTGGGTCATCTCGGCGGTGCGGCCGACCCGGTTGCGGCTCGACACGTAGCGGTAGCGCGGCGAGCCGTCGGGGTTCTTGCGCGCGCGCGCGTCGCGCAGCTGGAGCTCCTTGAGCCGGCGGCCGATGCCGGCGCTCTGGAACCCGGGCGCCACGGTGATCGACACCGAGTACAGCGTGTTGTGCTTGCCGAGCATCGGATCGTCGTCGGGGCCCTCGACGTCCCGGCAGTCCTCGAGCGGCGCGCCGATCGCGAACCCGACCAGCTGCCAGCTGTCGCCGTCGCCGGGCGCCGGGCTCTCGACCACGACCAGCGCGCCCTCGGCGTCGGCGATCGCGGCGCGGATCTCGGCCGGCGGGGTCCGCCGCGCCGGCTCGTAGACCTGGTACTCGATGTCGAGGATCGCCGGCAGGCAGTCCATCGCCTCGGAGTGCGGCACCGAGCGGTAGCGCAGCTCGGGCAGCCTGGCCGCCGCGGCCGGGCGCGCCTCGCCGTCCTCGACATCGTCCCACTCGGGCGCCTTCTTGCCCGGGTGGGCGTCGAGCCACGACAGCGAGCGCCGGATGGTCTCGAACAGCAGGTCGATCTCGCGGGCGTGGAAGTTGTCGTTGAGCCGGTAGCGCGCGGTCCGGGTGCCGGCGCCGAACACGACCGCGCCGCGCCAGAACCGCTGGCCGATGAACGCGTCGTGGTGGGCGGGCGTCGGCAGGTCGAACGCGAACGCGTAGCCGGTCGCGCGCGGGTGGCCGACCAGCTGCGGGTAGGCGCGCGCGATCTGGGCGAGCCGGGGCTGGACCAGCTTCTCGATCCGCTCGGCGTTGTGCGCGGTCGACACCATGTCGGCGTGGATCCGGCCGCGGACCAGCGACGCGCCGTGCGCGCTCGCCGGCTCGGGGTCGGCGAACCGCGACATCACGACGCCGACCTGGGCGCGCTTGGCGAACGTCACCGCGTCGGGGTAGTCGGGCTGGCCGCGCGCGTTGAGCAGCCGGAACCGCGAGTGCCACGCGAACGGGCCGCCGAGCCCGAACCCGACCTGGACCTCGTCGAACACCAGGAAGGTCTGGTGGAACCGGGTCAACAGGCGCAGCGCGCGGAAGAACCGCTCGGTCGCGTAGCGGTCGCCGCCCTCGCTCTGCATCGGCTCGATGATCGTGCAGAAGTACTCGCCGGTCGCGAGCGCCGCGTCGACCTCGGCGAGCGACGCGACCTCGGCGGCGAGCAGCGGGTCGTCCTGGGAGTCGCCGAACCGGCTCCGCAGCTCGGCGACGTCGCCGGTCGCTGCCGCGGCGTAGAACCCGCTCGGCGCGGCCGGCTCGTCGCCCGGCGTGTCCCACAGCGGGAACGGCGCGAACCGGCACGCGTAGCCCGGGAGCTCGAACGGCGCGCGCTTGCTCGGCGAGTGGGTCGCGTGCAGCGCGAGCAGGGTCCGGCCGTGGAAGCTGCCGTCGAACGCCAGCAGCTTGGTCGCCGCGCGGCGCGGGCAGTTGATCCGGCACAGCGCCATCGCCTTCTCGTTGGCCTCGGCGCCCGACGCCACGAACGTGACGTGCGGCAGGCCGGGCACGAGCTGGCGCAGCGCCTGCGCGTACTCGGCGGCGGCCCAGGTCTCGCCCAGCGCGGTGTCGTCGTTGTGGACCAGCGTGTCGGCGAGCTCGCCCTCGACGTAGGCCCGCACCACCGGGTCCTCGGCGAACCCGCCGACCACGGTCGCGGTCTGGCTCATCCCGTCGAGCACGACCAGCGGCTGGGCGTCGACCGACACCATCCACGGCCCGACCGAGCGCAGGTGATCGAGCACCGGCGGCTTCTTCTCGCGCGGCACGCGGTCGCCGGCGTAGAGCCGGGCGAGCAGCGCCCCCGACTCGGCGAGCTTGCCGCCCGGTGGCCGGCGGATCTGCATCGGCCGCGGCAGGTCGATCAGGTGGCGCGCGGCCTCGGCGGCCTCCTCCTCGGCGTGCTGCGCCGCCAGCCGGTCGAGGTCGTACGGCGGCAGCAGCCGGGCGATCTGGGGGTGCGCGATGACCGCGCCGAGCGGGTTCTCGAGCACCGCGACCGCCGAGGTCGCGTTGCGCGCCGCCCACGCGCCGGTCGGCCGGTAGTTGCCGCTCCGCCCCACGCCGCCGAACGGCAGCTTGGGGCTGGCGAGGTTGGTCGAGCGGTTGCGGTTGACGATGCCCGCGCGGGTCCGCGCATAGATGTGCTCGAACCGCGCCTGCGATCCGGTGAACACCGCGTTGGCGAAGCCGTACGGGCTGGCCTCGATCACCGCGATCGCCTCGTCGTCGCTGTCGATCACCTCGACGCACAGGTCGGGCCCGAACACCTCGAGATCGGTGTAGCCGGGAGCGTGGTGGACGCCGTCGGGCAGCCGGTGCAGCGACGCGGTCCGGTAGAACCCGCCGGGCAGCCGCTTGCCGGGCACGACCGGCTCGGCGCCGGCCTTGCGCGCGGCGTCCAGCGCGGCATCGACCCTGGCGAGCGCTGCCTGCGAGACCAGCGGCCCGGCGAACACGGCCGGGTCGTCGGGGTGGCCGAACGGGAGCTCGCGCACCACCGCCGCGAGCGCGGCGATGAAGCGATCCGCGATCTTGCGATGGACCAGCACCCGCTCGGTCCCGGTGCAGCGCTGACCGGCCGACAGGTACCCACCCACGACGACCTCGTGGACCGCCTGGCGCACGCCGCAGTCGTCCAGCACGACGCAGGTGTTCTTGCCGCCGAGCTCCAGCGCGACCAGGACCTCCGGGCGATCCAGCGTGGCCGCCAGGATCCGGCGGCCGGTCGCCCAGCTGCCGGTGAAGCACAGTCCGCGCAGGCCCGGCGGGTCCAGCAGGGCGGCGCCGAGCTCGCCGGTGCCGATCACGAGGTTGAACACCCCCGGCGGTAGCTCCGCGGCCTGGGCCGCCTCGGCATAGCGCTGGCCGCACAGGGGCGTGAGATCGCTCGGCTTCACCACCACCGTGTTGCCGGTGAGCAGCGCGGGGATGACGTGGGCGTGGCACAGGTGGAGCGGGAAGTTGAACGGGCCGATCACACCGACCACACCGAGCGGCTGGTAGCGCAGCTGCTCGCCCGGCGCGACCTGCCTGCCGGTCGCCTCGGCCGTCACCGCGGCGCGCGCGAGGTCGAAGCGGTTGATCAGGGTCTGGATCTCGGCCCGGGCCTCGCTGCGCAGCTTGCCGGTCTCGAGCACGATGGCGTCGGTGAGCGCATCCGCCCGCGCGGAAATTGCCTGCTTGAAGCGCTCCAGGACCCCCGCGCGCTCGGCGATGGGCAGCCGCGCCCATGCCGGCTGGGCCGCGGCCGCAGCGCGCACAGCGTCCCCGGCCGCCGCCAGCGACATCCCGGTCTCGAAGACCACCGCGCCATCGGCCGCCGGGTTCCGGGACACCACGGCCATGCCGGACGGCGCAACGAATGCGCCGCTGATGAAGTTACCGAGCGCCTGCACCGGCGAAGTACACCGCCGCCCCCCCGGGGGGTCAAGTCTGCGCGGTTCCTGCCCGGGTGTGTCTGGGCCAATTCCTGAGAACTGTGCTATTTAGGCCGCGCGGATGCCCTCGTTGGTGTTCTTGGCCGGCCCGATCGCA
>Ga0307476_10000904_pt1 | contig 19865 bp, 24 predicted proteins | sample atmos_gasesECM2C_2_FD_203314 | JGI IMG/M metagenome (GOLD analysis project Ga0307476, IMG submission 203314) | Hardwood forest soil microbial communities from Morgan-Monroe State Forest, Indiana, United States - atmos_gasesECM2C_05 | ecosystem: Environmental > Terrestrial > Soil > Temperate... | reverse complement strand
GATAAAGGTGGCCGAAAGTGGGTGCAAGAGATGGCTGAGCACGGCTGGAAAACGTATGGAATGAGGATGATCATCTTTGAGGCTCACTTCAATAAGCAGGCAGAAGCTGTATACGCAACGTATGTCATTTGCTAGCTGCATATACTCATATTGATTATCCGTGATAGGCATGATTTCAACGATCGAGTGGGCAAACAAGCAATCTCATCATTTTCAGTTGACAATGAGGACGCATTGGAAACATTTGAGAAGGAGTGGGCAGGCTATGCCTATAGTGCCTTGCTTCATGATGCCGGCCGCACGGAGGCAGAAGGGGCTGCGGCCGCGGGTGTTCCCAGAAGGCTCCCGGCGGCTATTATCGAACTTGACAGAGATCCATATGGACTACCAATAATTCCACCCGCAAGAAGTATGAAGGGTGGCGACCTGGACGTTCTTATCCGATCATTTCTGACCATCCATTATCGTATGTAGTCTGGCTAGTGTGAAAGATTGTATTCAACTGATCCGTACTCGTTTAGGACTGGTCAGCCAGAAATCCCATGTTCGGCCGCCTTGGCTGAACATCAGCGATCGGCAGGAGGAATTTGTGTCGGCCGACTATGTGCCCGAGCATTTTACGATTCGGGAACCATCGCGCTTGAAGGTCTGCGAGAAGATAATGTTACTCGACTTCTGGCGAGCTCGGCAGGACAATCCAAAAACAAAACATGCCTTTCTCTGGACAGCTCATCTCGCGAGTGGCGAGATGATACAACACAATTATGCGATAGGGAACTTTGAATCTAGCAGCGGCCCGGCTGACAAACGTGCAAACAAGATGGCGAAGAAGCCTAAAACAAAAAAGCGACAGAAGTCCTCTATTCGACAAGGAAAGTCGAAGGTGGTGTCAACGGCGGCCGATCGCGAGTCAAGCAATGATTCAGAATTAGAACCTCCAAGGAAGGTCGCGCGACAGAGGAAAAAGACATCGAACGAAGGTAAACCGATCACGTCTGAGAAAAACCAACGATCTGAAATTGCATATACAGGGAGAATAGAGGTATCGGCCGATAGTGACAGTGCAGGTGATGACGAAGACAGAAGGGTTCATGTGGCCGCTGACTCTGTGCACCAAGCAGAACATAACCGAAAGGTGTCCAAGAAGCAACTCACCAAATCGACCATCGTGTCGGCCGACATGGATGTGTCCGAGAGTCATGGTGATGCTGAAATATTTGGTGGTGTGTCTGGGATATCGGGTCTCGAATCTGTCTATCGACGGCCGGTGGCCAAGAAGGGTACCAAATCTACGGCTATTCCTGTCGCTGACGATATAGAAGAGAGTGGAGACGACGAGGGTGAGGCCGGAAATTCAGATGATGAGATAGAATCAGACGTGTCGGACGCTTTGCCAATCATCCCATTCCCACCTGCTACCCATGCAACCACCCCAGTGGCATCACTTATCTTGCAGGATCCGGGCGAGATGCCTACCATCCTATTGGCCCCCAAATCCTCGTCAAGCAGCGTAAATACTCTAAAGGGAACAGAAAAGCCAAAGCCAGCGTATTTATCAAAGGTGAACACTGTCCGTGAATGATCATTTGTGTTTCTCATGGCCGAAATCAGGTATCTGCACAAAACGAACGTATTACAACCACAAACCATGGTGCACCAGCCAAAATGTTATCTGGCCCATTCGACAATATTGTAGATCTTACAGGCGTCCGGCGCACCCGTACACCGTCGAAAAAGCGAAAACAGATGGAGGCATGGGACGAGCCAGAGCCGGTGAAGATTAAAAAACAAAAGGTGAAGAAGACGGATACACTCCCGGCCGGTGAATCCTCGACCCAAAAGAAACAGAAGATTGCTGAGTGTGCCGTTCGGCCAAAGCCAAAGCCAAAGGTGAAAAAAGCACAAAACAATGCAGCATACACGAAAGTCGAATGACATCTTGGTAGATCATCACACAATAGCCGGTCGGGTATCACAATTGATAGACTTGGACTAATAAGAGTTTTACCTTCATCTGCTGACATGTAAACAGTCATTAAATGTTATTGAGCGTTTAACAGTAAGGCAATGACAGTGTACAAGTGTTATTATTTGTGTACACAGAGTATCGACTACAGTAACATATGTCCAAATACAACAAAAACAAAACTGGCGGCCGAATATGTGCATGCGATGTCATTTTTCACCCGGGGTCATTTCAACGTCCTGTGGCGTCAATGTGGAATGATCAAGTGTGGCGGACGGAATCATCTGTGCAGTCAATCCGTTATCTTGTGGATGAACCGACCCTGATGCCGTAGCGATTGTACTGATCAAGCCGTTGTGGGCTGCGGCCGAGGTCGATGAGCCTTGTGCAGGGGTGGCGGGTGACGTAGGACTCCCCTTTGTGTTGCCTGTGGAACTTGACGCGACTCTGTCGGTGGGGTCTGTCACGTCAGGGTGGCCGGCTTCCACTTGACGAGCTGGGGCAGGAGCATGTGCGGCGGCCGGATTGATAATGTCGAGCGTGTTCTGGGAGTCCGATGCCCACACTCCATCATTGGTTGTCCTATTGCCAGAACTCCTGAACGCAGAGGGGTGAAGCTGTTGAGGCAAATTCGAATTGGAACTTAAAACGCATTAAATAATGTCCGAAAATAAATGAGAAAAATGCGTACTATTTCTGAATGAATTGGACTTGGGCGTTCAACGATGCCAACTGCATTCCCAACGACCCAATCTCCTTGCTAAGCTCCCATACCCGATTATTATCGAAGGTCTGCTGGGCAGCTTGTTCCCTCTTCCATCCTTTCATCTCCTTCCTCAACCCGCTCGCATCACTTTTGAATGAAGCCAGGCCCTGTGCGTAGGTGTCGAGTAGTTGCGTATTGTCCTGGGCCAACCGGCGCACTTCCGCTTCCAATCCACCGACGCGTGAATACAGATCTCCAACTGCTGAATGATCGACGTGAGTGACCGGAGTTAGCGGCCGGGGAGTGAGAGACGGCCCAGCAAAGGGTGGAACGTCTGTATATACTTCATGAGATTATCCCAATCGCCCTGTCATGATTGAACTTACATCGAACTTCAGAATCCGAGGCGGGTGGACATGTCAGAGGGTCATAAAGGTCTGCCGTGGGTGTAGCAGCATACTTGACGATAGCTGGTTTGGACAGCGATCCTGCACGCGAGCGTGACTCTGCCCGGATCGAGCGGCGGCTCTTCGAGATTGTGGCCGCAATTGGTTCTGGAGGCGCGGATGAAACGGGGGGAGCGGCCGAGGAAGGTGATGATGTGGCAGCCGGTGGTGGAGGCTTGACCTTTGGCTGCGAGCGCACCTTGACCTTGAGAGTGGCTGGAACAGGAACAGGATCGACGGGAGGTAATGGCTGAACGGCGGTGACAGTATGTTTATTTTGCAGTTTCGGAGCAGCGGGTGTAACTGGCTGGGGGGCAGTAACCACGTGTTGGGGCCTCTTCGTGTTTTCCTGTTGTGACCCAGATGGAACAATTGAGGTGACGTCTTTCAAGGGCGTCGGCTTCTTTGATTTCGGCTTTGCAGGCCCCTGTTCGGCCTTGGCATCCGTGGGCTGCTTGGGTTCCTTTGGAGCTCGATTCCGGCTTGGAGTGTTTGAACACGACTTCTTCTTATCATAGCGGCAAGAAACGCACGCTGTTTGACCTGGTACCGTCCAGCAGATAATGTTGTGGGAGCGGCAATAGTCGCATTCGGGCTTGCTGCGCAGGGGCGGGAGTCTTAAAGCTGCGTCACCAGCCTGATGACGCCAGTCGGCCTCGAGCTCGGCTGCTGTCAAACCATTGGCCGGATGTGAATGTTGTTTCGCTTTTGGTTTTGATGAAATTTCGACAGACTTCGCAGGGGCGGACGCATGAGGAGAGACGTCTGGTGGAAGCTGGGGTGACAGGCCGCGGCTGACTTGCTGATCAACGTCCATGTCGTCCTCTTCTTCATCTTGCCCATCCTTAAAACCACTTTCGTCATCGTCTGGACTAACACTACCATGCCCTTCCACGGCCTGCTCTTCTTCGTCCATGTCCTTCACACTTCCTACATCTCCATCCAACTCGTCTTCTTCATCTCCTGAGCTGTCGTTCACCTCTGATGTTACCTCGGCTGTGCGCCGTCGTTTTCCCCGGCTGCTGTCATCTTGATTTACCATGGGTAAGACTGCTTTGCGCTTCCCGGCTACAACGGGTGAGATCGTAGATGATTCGATGGGATTAAGCTTCGGGTAGAGGTGGGGTGGGATTCGGGGGATGGCCTTCTTTTGATCGTGGGCTTTCACCACCTTCTCAAAGAAACCCACGAAGAGGACTGTTTGCCGGTCGACGGAAATCCGCCTGAAGATCTTATTCAAGACGAGGAGTAGTGGAGGAAGTGGGGGGTCCTCAGGCTTCCATGAAGATACTGCTAAAGTCTGTTGAAACTCGTAGTTAGTATGTCTATACAATTTAGGCTGGCTGGCACTTACAATTTCATCAACGAACACCAGGCTGTCACGAACGAGGTCAACCAGACTCAAGTCTTTAGCAGTGGTAAGCCAGGTCCGAAAGTGTTTTTCCATAGCAACTATGTCATCAGGGGTTGCAGCCATGACTGGAGGAGGAGAGGAGCAGGGCAACAGTGACAACGCAATATAAACATCAATCAGGTGACCTTTGATCGGCGATCAAGAGGTCGTCCAAACCGTTCGACTCGTTGATGGTAACACTCGTTTTCTCTCTTGATATTACCTCGTATGTGATAACCGTCCCCTATTTGGCTCATGTCTCATCTTTCTGCAGCTGTGCACTGTATGCTGGGCACCAAACGGCCGCGCAAACGAAAAGCTGATCCGCATGAAGAATCATCTACCCTCAAGAAACACCAGGTCTCCCTGGATGTCCCGCGCCACATTTCCCCAGCTGTTAGCATACCGACTCACACAATACGCGCACGTATATTTCGAAATGGCCGAAGCTACACCCCACCTGTGACTTTGGACACTCTGCCGGCCGCACCCCACCAGTCTTCATCCTCTTCCATTCCTGTTTCATCGAGCCGTGGCCGGCCTCAGAGCCCCTCAACCACATCACACCTGCCAGATCCGATATCCGGCCGGACGTCCGCATGTTCTCGAACACCTCCGTCGGCCTTGCAGGAGGCATGGCTCCTGGATTTCCCACCCGGTCGACTACTAACCGACTTACAGGTTGTTGATCGTCGTGTCCGGCTCCTGCTGCCTAAAAATGCAACTATTGTTTTGCCCAGCAGTACAGCACCTTGCATGACTGCCCGAGAATTTCATGTTCCACAACCAGATCCTTCGCTATGGGTTGGCCGCTACGTTAGTGTTCTATTTATCATATTTAACTTTTGACGGTGGTTCTTAATTTGGTTTGTAGAAATGTAACCCAACATGTAGCGAGGAGGCGCGCCAGTCAGCTGAGTTTTATAAGTCGTGGCTCGATAAACCACCCAGCACGGTTGAAGCTTTGAAGCAGCTTATTCATGCCCGGCTTGAGATGTGGCGAGCAGCACATCTCGAACGTGCTCGACTGAAAATGGTGGAAGCACAGCTATTAGGCGTACGGCGTGCTTTAGAAAGGATAACACAAACTCGGAATAATGAGGCGAGATAGAATAAATGTTGTATTGTTTCTTGTATTGTATATTGTTGTTCGACTTGAGAGTCTATTTGAGTAACAGTGCCTAGACTTTGTTCTCATGCTCGGCCAGAGTGGTTTGTAAGTCTCATGTGTTTGCAACATTGCAATTAGACTTTCCTGACCATGTCAGGGGGTGTTTGAAAATTGGATTGCAAAGAACCATATATTCAACATTTCAGCAGAGGTTGAGGGTTAAGCCTTAGTTGGATAACGCAATTTACAGTGAGAAAGCATCAACAGAAACAAACTGAACACATAGAGAACGGTTCGATCCAAATCATTAATGACATCGTATCCCGGAATGAATCCATTATTATAAAGTCAGAAAACCACAGGTATTAAACAGGGTGACTACATTGTAAAGTCAGCCAATGACAAACCAATCCGGCCGAGTTTGAATGTTAAAATCTGGGAAGACACTTAGGGCTGCACACCGTGACTGTGCCTTATGGTATGTACAGACCCGTAGTACGATTGCCGTACCAGTGCCATTAAGGCTCAGCTCAACTATGTAGACGGGACAGGTAGACGGGACAGGAAACACCCGTCCAATGCTGTTACAGTGCGGCCGTCAACAGCATTAGACAGGTACCAATGCAATTTTCGTGACAGAATAGCAAACTAACTTCCATGATGGCCGCATTATATGATATGCTTGGTCACCAACTTCACATCTTTGCACCTCCACTATTTGTCCACTACAGGCCGGCAACCGCTCAAATGGAAGGACCAGCGTCACCGCATACTAGAAGTTGGCTACCTGCAGAATTTTTGCAGCTTCCATGCGGCCCGGCCGTTTGGTACAATTTGTGCGACGTCATTGCAGGATCTGGCTAAGCCGTTGTGTATCATCAGTGTGTATAATCCCAGGGTTTAGCAGGGTACAATGTGTGGATAAATATTACAGCGCAAGGCCCATCAATTCCGTACAATGTGACGGTAATGATTGCAAGACCAACCCAAGCCGTTGTGTACAATGAGTGGTAAATAATGGTACTGTATGATGAGTGGCCCTTGCAGATGGCCCTCGACCGGGCTGTTTGGTACAACGTGTACGCCGTGATTGCAGGATCCGGTCTGGCCATTGTCTATGTTGAATCGGTACTCATTCCAAGAATCTGCATAGGGTACAATGTGAGGCCAAGCATGACAGGGCTCGGCCGAACCGTTTTGTCCAATGAGTGGCAAACTACTGTTGGGACTCGGCAGAGCCGTTCTATACGACCAGGGGTACTCGCTAATACGGCTCAGCCCAGCTGTTTAGTACAATGTGTGCCGCATGATTGCAGGATCAGGCTGAGCCGTTGTCTATTACGAGTGTGCATAATTCCAGGGTTCGGCCTAACAGTAGGGTAAAATGTGTGGATAAGCATGACAGGGCACGGCCGATCAAGGACCGTTCTGTTGAATATAGTCTGCAGCCCATTATATTCGAGTGTACAATGTATACATGTTCACATCATGGCCCGGTCAGTGCATTGTATGCAATGATGCACAACTAATAATCCACATCAGGGAACCGAACTGAAAATGATACCCACCAGGGAATACAAGCTTTCATTTGACCCGAAATTTGTGCTCAAACTTGTGGTCAATAATTTCCGGCACCCTAAAACTACTCATGTCCACTCAAATATGATTCCATCACCAACATAAATCGAAGGTATCAGACACCTTAGCCCTTAGCACAATGGAATGATGGCATTTGTGTTTGTGGTTACATGGCATAATTTGATATAGTAAACATGATGGCAACTAGGCTAAGGTAAGGAACAGGACGGATCATCAAGCCCGGGCCTTAAGCCTGCCCACGGTGCTGCTTTGTCTTAGAATGGTCGAAATGAGCCACGCTAAAGAACAGGGCAAGTATCTCACTCCTAGTGATGTGCAAGGCTCGGCCCAAAGCCCTGAAGCCCGGGCTGCCGAGCCCCAGAAGCCTGACCCGAGCCAAGCCTTGGAGCGGGCTTGGTAGGGCTCAGGGCTCGGCCCACTATTTTTGAAGCCTGACCCGAGCCCAGAAGCCCGGGCTTTGTGGCTGTGATATAAACCGATCTAGGTGACAAAAAGGAAATAGTTTAGCATCAAAAAAAGGTAAGTAAAAAATAAAAAGACTTACATTTCGATCTCGAGGCGCTAGGAGATGAGGAACGAGGGGGCTAGAGATGTCGACGAGGAGTTGATCGATGTCCGGAAACTCCCGGTTTTCCAATCAAGCAAGAACATTAACACGTATGAGCGTAATGTTGGAACTGGAATTGTAAGTAAGCAGCTTGTCGTTTAACTGACCGTTCAGTACATTTTTATCACGTCCATTACGCATTTCTTGCGTTCCCTCTTCAAGCCCCGGCCCAGGCCCAGGCCGAGCCGAGCCGAGCCTGAGCCTGCTGCCAAGGCTCGGCTCACGACATTTCAAAGCCCGAGCCTGGTCAAGCCGAGCCCAAGCCCGAGCTTTCGAGCCGAGCCGGGCCCTGCACATCACTACTTACTCCCAAGCAGTCAAATTCAAAGCACACCTAACCGTCGGGTGAATGTGAGTTGAACCTTGCCAAAATCCCGACAATAGGGAACAATCCGAGATTTCTGATGGTGATGAGACGGCTCTTCGTGCCCGGACGGAATGGAACCTTTCAACATGCCCTCATCACGGCCGAGGTGGGTGTATCTGATAATGATTGAGTACGGCGCAGTATTCCAAGTAAACTCACACAAAAACAGCATTCACTCAAACATGATCTCTGTGGGCAAAAGGCCGTTTCTTCAAATGGTGGAGATCAGGCACGCTAACGAGCAAGGTTAAGCATCATAATTTTGAGCAGTCAGGTTCAAAGCACACCCCAACCTATGGAGATGTCGGATGGTGGTGACATGCTTCTTAATCGCCGACCCGAATCAATCCTGTTAACATGCCCTCATCGCGGCTGAAGGGATGGGATGTCTGATAATAATAGAATGCGGTACAATGATCCTAGTAAGCTCACACGAAAAATTCATCCACTCAAACATGATTTCTGTTGGTAAGATCAACAGAATATATAGGACACCCTAAGCCTCAACCCGATGGCATAATGGCATTTCTATGTGGATGCAAGTGGAATATGGTAGTCAACAGTATGGTAATTAGGCGAAGGTAAGGAAGAAGACAAGAATGAACAGCTGGTAAATCTATTACGCAACGTGCAGTACTGCCTGTAAGGCACATCCCTGCTGGGTGGTGCTGCCACAAATCTAATACTTCCTCCTCCCGGGCACCCAGTAAATCCTGAAAAGTTGCACAGCATTTATCCTACACCCGGTGCCAGTTGGAGCCAGTCTATATCCAACTCGGCCAGACTATACATAGTGCACGCACTCGCATTATCTCATCCTTTTTCGTTTCTAAACACGACAAGTCCGATTATTATCCCACTATTGCACATCAATGTATTCTGCGCTACTACGGGATTTTCCATAAACATACACAGATTGTGATCACAGCGAGAAAAGCGTAACTTTGTGGAAACCGTACACTTACAGATTCATTGGAAATGTTCAGTCTGGTTAACGTATTCCTCAACCGGAAATTAGTACACAGCTATCGGCCGGCTGGCAGCTTATACTCCTTTCTTAGTGTTACTGAAGAAAAATTAAAATATGGCAAACATGATATTCAGTCATTCAGTGGCTCAGGGTGACAGACTAGAGTAGTGTACGTAACAGAGGATCGACCAGCGGTGGATAATACAATGCCCACATCCTGCAACAACGCGGAACATCGCCACATCAGGGTCGTTTGCAATCTAAAATGGTATATATCATTCGTGAAAGAAAGATCTCACGATCAAGAATGGCCCCATGCGACAATCCACGTGCGATAGTTGAGCTCACTGACTATGTTGCTCGGTACATGGCTGCAAAGTATCTCCAATCAAAGCAACCCTCTCTCGTTGTCCCCATTCCACGGGGCTGGACCACGCGAATGGTATCAGAATGTGATCATGCTGTATCTGTGATCATGGTGGCGGTGCACAACCGACGTAAGAATTCTTTGACCCTGATATGTCGGCCGGTGTTCACTATATTCTAGAATCCACCGGGTGGGACGTTGATCGATATTGTAGCAAGCTTAGCCCTAATCAGACCGGCCAGAACCTTGAAATCGAGGCACTGCAGGAAGATCGCTTTCCACCCATCTTGTCCAGACCTTTCCCAGTTGTGATGGATCCGAATATGTTAACTGATTGTCATGGCAATATAATGGTGTGGCACCTCCCTGACATTGTGTCTAAGGAAACTCAGGTACGTTAAACGCCTAATAATGAGTATTAATGAATAATGAATGTTTGTAGTCGAATCTTTGGGATGACACAAGCATTCTGAACAATCACATAGCCATCCAGCCGAAATCCGGAGACTGGAGGATCGGCCCACAATTCTATAGGAATCAAAAGGATGTGTCACAGCAGCCGGGCACCGTCAGCATGTCACCAGGTTGGTTTGGACAACATCAGACAGTATGTTCATTGTATTTTGTATACCTTAGCGAAATCAATTATCACTCTTACAGCCAGCAATTTACAAAATAATTCCCTCTACTATCTTGCAAGAATCCGGCGACGGTCAGGGTCTTGAATGGGTAGCCAGGACACAATGGGTGGCCGCCCTAACCGGTGCTATACTGTCGATCATCCATCCACAGCAGTACTTCATCGGCCGGTTAGCCCTCCTCGAGTTAGCTCAGCGGCCCGACTCTGTCTCTTACATGAGTGATGTAAAGAACATTCTGAGGATTTGGGCCTCACCGTATACATGTGTCTCTGTCATCGTCAATCGCCAAACACCAGTCCACCGTAATGTAAAGGGCCGAGATTCCTGGATGGATATGTTATTGACCTATGGGCCATATCATGGCGCCCGGATGGAGTTGCGCTCTCTAGGTGTTCGGCTATCCTATGAGCCTGGTACCATCGTCGCTATATGTGGAAAGGTCGTTCCACATGCCGTTTCAGATTGTACGGGTGAGAGGGCGTGTATTGCATACTACATGCGAGACAACGTGCATACATGTTTAAATATTCCAGCCGGAACTTGGATGAATACAAACATGTTGTAATTAGAATTATTACAACATATATTGTTCATTCCTCTTCATCGCTAGTATTCGTAAATCCCCCGGAAGACACTATGCTATCAGAGTCCTCATCTTCATCTGGGCTTTGCGGTGAGACTGAACTACTGCTAGATGACTCTGAACTGTTGCCATCAACATTCATTTCAATGTCACCGTTCACCTCATCATCGCTTGAGTTAGATGTCAACGAGATTATGCTGCTGGTTGCCAGATGATAGCTAGCATCCGAGGTCAGAGTCCCCCGACGATGTGCGTCCACCTTTACCGTAGGGCTGGTAGCGTGATATGATACTCCCGGCCGCGATATGGAGCGAGTGGCTACTGGACGCATGCTGGAGCTTCCATGTGTAACTTTTCCCACATTGTACCCGGCGACCTCAACCTCTTCACTGCTTGTAGAGTTCAGTGAAATCATATCGAAGTTGTGACTCTGATCGGCCGGTCGTGGTTGGCCAACAATCACAACATTGTTCTTCTCCTCCAAGATGGTACTTTGATATGCTGAAATTGTAGCTTGGCTGGCCTCGATAGTTTCTGTAAGCCCACTAACAGCATCACGGATACCATCTAGAACAATAGCCACATCGTGTGCTGTCAGGGTCGCAACCTCATGTATGGTCGCAGGTATTGGCTCAGCACTTGGCTCGCTGGCTGGATGCACAGGTGTCACCTTCCAAAAGCATGAGAATTGAATAGGATTTGGATTATTGCACGCACCTGGGCAAGAAATACGGTCAGAGCCTCCTGCACGTCAGGCTTCCAACTTTGCATTAGACGCGCCGAACCCTGCCCAGGTGCTGCCCACCAGTTTAGTTTATAATTATGTACTAGTCGATATCGGTAGGTTGTGTCCTGCTCAGGAACATGTCCACAGTTCTCCAAGTCACGCAACCGAATGCCGGTTGGCGGCCGATCAACATCGATCCATGCGGCTAGCATTCTAACAAAGTATGGGATACTACAGCTCAACCCTGAGAGCCGAGCCGAGCCAATCTGCATCGTAATACTTTGCTATAACTACTTATAAGAGCAAGTAGTTAGCATGGTAAAAGAACTGACCATTTCAATCTGAAGATTCTCATGCCACCACCTGGCCTGTTCTTCACGGTCTGTGTCATCAACGAAAGCATTGAAGGCGGCATTGAGCCGAGAAAACAAAAAATCTAGGAATGCCTGCCGTGCCTCTTCGGTAGCGTCCATGATGGTAAGAAGCAGGATATCAATCGAAATGCAGTGCAAATATGATGTTACACATCGATTAACTATAATAGGCATATACACAAAACCGGGGTTTACAATCCGATGCCTAGATTGCGCATGGACTGCAACATCACACCACATACTGAGCTGCCTTTCTGCATAACATACATTTCCAGACCGATGATCCATCTCTCCACCCGACAGGACGCCATCCCGTAGCAACCTCCACTCATTTGCCTTCGCAAGAAAGTATCGAGTTGTCCATTCCATTTCATGTATCGCGATTGCCAATCCCTCTTCCCATCTCTCGCAGCATTCTCTTGCTGCTAGCCAGTGCATCCGATCAACTAGCCATGGGTGTATCAGACGATATCCGGCCGGAATGTGTGACGCTCACACTCTGTCATGACATCGTCGTCTGAAATGTCCCGGCAGGGACGTGGATGCATACAACCATGTTGTAATCAGAATATATACATTATGTAACATTTATTCCTCTTCATCACTAGTATTCGTTAATCCCCCAGAAGACACCATACTATCCGAGTCTTCATCTTCATCCAGGCTTTGTGGTGATGCTGACCTACTGCTTGACGACTCTGAACCGCTGTCGTCAACATTCATATCATGGTCGCTTGAGCTAGATGACAACAGAATTCGGCTTCCAGTTGGCTGATCATAGCACATATTCCATGCCAAACCCGGCCGACCACTGAGCTCAACCTTCACACCCGGCTGCACGATCGACCGAATGGGTGTGGGACAATTGTTTGACCCGTGCTGTCCAAAGCTTGCCACTGTGTACCCGACCGTTTCTACCTCTTCACTGCTTGTGGAGTGCAGTGAAATCACGTCAGAGCGGTCATTATCACGGGCCGCTCGCTGTTCTCGAACAATCACGACATTGTGCTTCTCCTCTAGTATAGCGCTTTGGTATGCTGAAACTGTAGCTTGACTAACTTCAATAGTTTCCGTTAGCCCGCTAACGGCATCACGGATTCCATCTAGTGCAATTGCCACGTCGTGTGCCGTCAGGGTCGTGACGTTATGTATGGTCGCAGGTATTGGCTCAGTCGCTGGCGAGTCTGCTGGCTGTAAAGGGGTCACCTTCCATATGCATTAGAATGTACGATTAGAGGAGTACTGTCACACACACCTGGGCGAGAAATGCGGTTAGAGCCTCCTGTACCTCAGGCTTCCAGCTGAGAATTACAGACGCCGAACCGTGCCCAGGTACCGCCCACCAGTTGAGGTTGTAATTCTGTACTATTCGATACCGGTAGCTTGTCTGCTCCTCGGGCAAGTGTCCACTGTCCTGCAAGTCACGCAACCGAATGCCAGTTGGCGGCCGATCAAGATCGATCCATGCGGCTAGTTTTTTCACAAAGTATGGGGTACTAGAGCTTAACCCTGCGAGCCGAACACTGCCAATCTGCATCGTAATACCTTCCTATGACGACCAATAAGAGCCAGTGATTAAGATGATAAAAGAACCGACCATTTCAGTCTGGAGATTTTCATGCCACCACCTTGCATGTTCTTCACGATCTGCGTCATCAATGAAAGCATTGAAGGCAGCATTGAGCCGCGAGAACAGAAAATCCAGGAATGCCTGACGTGCCTCTTCAGTAGTGTCCATGATAGTAAGGAGCAGGTTATCGATTAGAATGCAGTGCAAATGTCATGCGACAAATTGGTTAGCTATACTGTAATAGGTATATTCACAAAACCAGGATTTACGATCTTGTACCGAGATTGTGCATGCACTGCAAAGTCACACCACATACTGCGCTGTCTCTCTGCATAACATACGTGTCCAGACCGATGATCCATATCTCCACCCGCTAGTGCACGATCGCGTAGCAACGTCCACTGGTTTGCCTTTGCAAGAAAGTATCGAGTTGTCCATTCCATTTCGTGAGTAGTTATTGCAAGTTCCTCTTCCCATCGCTTGCATCGTTCTCGTGCTGCTAGCCAATGCACCCGATAAACTATCCATGCGTCAGTTAGATGATATCCCGGCTGGATTGTGTGACACTTACACTCCGTCATGACATCGTCTTCTGTGGCCTCTCCAATAATATGGCTGGACCAAAACCAGGCCAGGTTTTTATTCCTCTGGCCGGGCGCATTGATGTCGTAAATCACCGAGCTGGCTTTCAGATCTGCTAGTGACACTTCTTTATATGTTTCAGAATCTTTCTTCGATTCTGCACCAAGTGAGATGAGAGCGCGCCGGGCAAAGCCATATACGCGTCTATGATGGTTCAAGACTCGGCCGACCGATTGGATCCCACTTCGAGCCCGAGTCGATTGGATGTTACCCTTTGCGTGACGTAGATCTTCCCGATACTTGAAGGATTTTTCACCAATCCCACGACGAAGGCCGTGCAGGGCATCATTCGCTTGGCCTTCTCGCAGGGATATCTCCTTCTTCACATACCTGTGAAGTTTCAGGCGCACACATTCGTTATAACCGAGTGTCGAAGGAAGGTGTAGCACAAGCGACTCCGGCTCGCCATTAAAGAGTTCCTCATATGTCGGCCGGAAGGGATCGTCCTCTTCATCAGAATCCTCATCACTTAGAGGGATGATGTTGTCTTCAAGGTCTTGGAGTTCGCCGATACCTTGGAGATGCATAATTGCACTACGGTTGAATGCATCAACTCGTTTCCGAAGACGTTCTCTACGTTGAGCAACATCGAGCCTGTCGGCCGTGCTCCAAGCGAGCCCGAGCCTTCGTACAAACTCTCGAAGCGTTATCCTGTATTTGTCTGGTGGTTATTGTGCAGTTTTATCATCACCAATTGTCGACGTACTGTGATTCTTCAATGCTTAACCCACTAGCCAGCCATGATGACGCTCCCATATTCCTGCCACTGGCCTGCTCTTCCTCTACTTGCATTAATTGAACACTCGATCGGGTAGGAACTAAAGATATTGATTAGCAAATCCAACTGAAAAGTGTGGTCTTTACCTTTTCGTTGCTCGGCCATGTAAATATCCATAGCCTTGACGTTATCCTTTCGTTTCCTCTGTGCCCGATTGCCCTGCTTAGTCCAACGTCGAACATTGTCTTCGCCGGCTGTCACCGAAAGGTCTTGGAATGCTCCTTGATGCTCGGGAAGACTCTCAACCGCTTTCTTGTACTGTTTGCACACTGTTTCAACTGTCTCTCTGTCAGTACAAGAAGGTTGTAATGGAGAGTCGAGGGCCCTACCAATCTTTACCAGTTTTGTCCAGTTATTATCATTCATATGATCATCGAGAGTCTCTGCACGATTGGCGTCAGATGCGGTCCGGGTCGAATGAGCACATCCATTGAGGCCGGACCATAACGATTCGATAATTTCACCCGCAACCAGGCCGGCCCCCTTTATGTATGTTGGCGCATACCGAGGCAGGCACTCCGGCTTGTGTTCTGTAACATGTAACAAACCAATACCAGGAATGATCTCAATTCCATCAGGAATGTGAAGGTGATGATTCCTTGCGATCCTCTCCGAAAGTTTTCTGATGTACTGACAGTTCACGTCGTAGTAGAGAATAAGTCTGTGCAGCTCTTCCATGTTCATTGACATTATTGCCTGACAAAGCGCATAGTCCATGTTCATTTGCCTGAAACACAGGATGAAATACCAGTGTCAGCGATGCAATATGAAGTGAACAAACTTACCGTTCTCCCTTCTGGAAGTTGCATACACTCCCTGGTGCAAATGCTCCATGACGTGCACACGCTGCTCCACATAGGCCAGTGTGATTACACCCCCCATGCTCAACGTTGGCATTAGCTCCCGCGCGGTGTGCGCTACAGGTCGCTTTCTATTATAGTTTGAACCGCTGAATGGTGAACGGTCGTCTGCACATACCTCTCTTATTTCAATGGCTTCCTCGAGGTGGGACAAGTAGGGCGCTTCTTCTGTCATCATGCCATGACCATCCGCGAGCCAAACATCATTCTCCGGCCGCTTCTGTCTCAGATGACCCAGTTTGAAGTTTCCGTCAATTACCAGGCTGCGGGTGAACACGGCCCTATTGACTACGAATCAGCCAAACAGCAGGTTAAGGTTACAACTTCATACTGATTAGGGTCTTCTTTCCAATTTTCAGGCAGGTTAATACCTGGTTGTGGACAGGCACCACAAAATAGCGCGAGTTCTGTTGGCTGGGGCTCTCGGTTAACATACCCGAATGCATGCCACTTCCTATATTTCAAGTTCCTCCACTGACGACCAACCCTTATTAGTTCACGATATCGATTCTAGACAGCTTCAATGTAACAGTCAAACGGTTAAACAATCGGGTGACTCACAGGTACAGTGTGGGGAAATGCAGGGGAGGTTAGTCTGCGAAGTCGCTTATAGTACTGATATGCAGTGGTGTTGCATACAAGGTTGTCCAGCCGGTATGCATCCAGTACTCGAAGTGTGAATACTGTTTTTATTCGAAGAAAGCTTGTTGGGAAAAGCCCCATTTTTAATAGTTGGATATCATCTGGGTCGTCATTTGATATGCACCTGCATGGCCGAATGACAAGCTTGTGTACGCCAGATGTGTCTACAACAGTAGCGACTTGAGGAAGATCCTCTGGTGGTAGTATGGCTGCACCCGCCTGCGGGTGAAAAGCATTCTGACTGCCGGCCGGGGGTATACCATCCTCATCCTCATCGACCCATTCTTCATCATCAGGTATTGGATTGTCGGGAGGGTTCCATTGGCCAGTATTCGGACACTGGTCACCATTGTGTCCAAGATGAATCTCACACCCAACACTAATTAGCCAGGAAGGTGCCCAATGAGTACCCGTCCACTGCTCTACACGATGGAATGGCGTTCTCGAGTGCTCAATTCGAGAACATCCAATGCAGAGCATCGGCCGGCCGATGCATTCCAGACATCGCCAAGTAGCTTCTGCTGTTCGACATGTAGTGCAGATATCGATTTCGCGCCCTTCCGCTTCCATGATAGTCGTTAAGTATTGAGGTCGTCGTGGAAGCCATTCACGGATATAGTCATTCTGTGTCTAGCCAGGCTCTATCACCCTTTCAATTGATGATGTGAACAAGAGCTTAACAAACCTTTGTATGTGGCGGGTTATACATTGGTATATCACTCCAATTTTCATAGCCTTCCAAAGTACCACTGTCCTGGAGATTATTTGCAATTGAAGTAGACGGCGTGCCGATGGATCCTTGAACAGTTGCCTGATTTGGCGACATGACTTCCTTATAAAATGATCCACGCTTTCTATGCACTTCCACATACTTGACCTTGTTGATACGTGGATGTAGCTTCTTGTAATGTGCGCCAGGCATGTCGATGTGGGTGAAAAGAATCACAAGTGTCCAATTTCAGATTGGTTATACTGAGATGAGTTAATATGTCGTGGGATTACTGCTTCATGTTTGTCACTAACAATCTGTATATTGGGGATCGTCGGCCGATGTCATACGTAATGAGCGGTCAATCCCAAACCGGTAAATCATCGGTGCGCATCAGTTGTAGTGCGGCGTTATCAACCAAGAGCTGTTGGGTCATACCGTCACTCAGGGTCATGGATTTGAAGGTGACTCACTGATGAGAACCAAGAAGCCACCGAGGAAGACAAATAAGGGTCTTCGAAAAGTCGCGTGTATTGGTGCTTGGCATCTTTCCAAGGTCATGTTCTATGTTGGATGTGCCGGTCAAAGTATGTAGACCCAGCCAGCTCCGCATCGTAAAGATTAAGTTCATCCATACAGAGGTCAATATTGGTACAAAGGTTTACGGCACTTGTTCTGGCCTTCACTACTAGGATGGTATTGTCAAGAACGGTTATCTCATGTCGAAAGGTTCGAATATGGGCACTAGGAAGAGGGCCGTCACTGTCAGAAACTAACTGAATCATGGCTTGCGGGCGTTGGAGAAGGTTCAATTCAAATCACCCAAAGGTTGTGCTACAAATTCCACTGCTTCAAAATGAGATACTTACTCGCTCTGTAGCGTGGCTTCGTTACCTTAGGCCAGTTATCATCATGTTTACTACCACATTACACTATGCAACCACCAAATACGGCATCACTTTGTCCGCGATGAGGGCATGTTGAAAGGTTCGATTCCAGCCGGGGACTAAGAAGCGTGTCATTACCATCCGACATCTCCGATCGTCCATACGTCTTATCGGGATTTGGAGAGGGTTCATCCCGAAGGTTGGGTGTGATTTGAACTTGACTGCTTGGAAATATGATACTTACCCCGGCTCTTTAGCATGGGTCATTTCGACCATTGGAAGAAAAAGCTGCATTCTTTTGAACAGTTGACGCCCATCATCGATCGCCGTGTTTCTTACCTTAGCTTAGTTGATGTTCACTATCACATTAAACTATGTATTTACCAAATACAAATGCCATCATCCCATCGGATTGAGGCTTAGGATCTTATATATTTTGCCAACAAAACCGTGCTTGAGTGAATGTGTTATTCGTGTGAGCTTACCAGGATTATTATATACCATCACTTCGGCCGCGATGCGGGCACGTCGAAAGGTTCGATTCCGGCTGGCAACGAGAAGTGGGAATTTGGCGAAGGTTCACCCCACATTTACCCGGAGGTTGGGGTGTCCTTTGAAATCGACCATTTGGATATGAGATACTCACGTAAAAACCTGAGGTCGATCACCTGAAGAAAACTTTATTGAAACGAACCTCAAGCTCAAGAGGTAAACGAATCGGATACAAAAATCGATAGTCTACTTATAGACTTCGTCCAGCAAGAATGTAAACAATAAATGTAAAAAAAAAAACAAAGCAATCGCAACTCGGCCACACGTACATCGGGCATGTTAACCCCTCATCATCTCGACGTCCGCAGCCATCGGCAGGGGTTGCCCAAGCTGATATGCGGGCAGAATCGGCTGCTTCGCTCCTGGGGCCAGTCGTGTATCCTGCGGATTGACCGTTCCTGACGACGTAGCGACGGCGGCGAGTGTGCTGACGTGGACAGCGGCTGACGTTGAGGAGCTGGGTTCAGGGGAGGCCGGTGGAGTAGGACTCCGAGCCATGTGCTGATTGGGACTCGACGTGATATCATCGGTCGGCTCCATGGTGTTAGCGAAGCCACCCTGTACGTTGGAATCTTGGAGAAGTGGAATGGCGGGCGGGCGATCACCCATGATGTCGAATGGATTGTTGCTATATGGTGCCCACTGTGTGTCATTTGGCATAACACGGCTCGAGTCGAGAAACTCGGACAGATGGGATGTGCCTACATTCGACCTAGAAATCGTTAAATAACGTCAGAAAACCGTTGAGCACAGTACATACTGTTTCTGTAAGATCTGAACGTTCGCGGTCAATTCCGCCATCTGCCTACCCAGCTCCCACAACCGGTCGCGATGGAATGCCTGGTTGTCGGATTGTTCCTTCCTAAAACCTTTTAGCTCCTTGCGCAAGAGACTCGCCTCACCGTTCAACGAAGCTGCCCCCTGTACATAGTCGCGTAGGCGGGTATTGTCTTGGAATAACCGCCGAACGTCCGCTTCTAACCCACCTATGCGTGCATAGAGCTCGGTAACGGCCGGATACTGGACATGCGGGGGGGGTGTTGGTAGACGGGGAACGAGTGAGGATCCGGCAAATGGTGGGATGTCTGGATCTATGATGAGATTGTCATAACCGTCATATTATGATTGAACTTACATCGTACTTCCCAATCTGATGCAGGCGCACATAAGAGAGGATCCAAAACGTTTGCCGTGGGTTGGGACAACGATCCTGCACGTGAGCATGACGTTTCGTGGTTCGAGTTGAGCATCTCGGTGTTCGCAGATGGGAACGGCTCTGGAGAGGCGGGTGATCCCGGCCCAACGAGGGAAGCAGATGTTAACGTGACGGCTGGGGGTGGAGGGTTGACTTTGTGTTTCTTGTTGACC
>Ga0307476_10000903_pt1 | contig 19872 bp, 11 predicted proteins | sample atmos_gasesECM2C_2_FD_203314 | JGI IMG/M metagenome (GOLD analysis project Ga0307476, IMG submission 203314) | Hardwood forest soil microbial communities from Morgan-Monroe State Forest, Indiana, United States - atmos_gasesECM2C_05 | ecosystem: Environmental > Terrestrial > Soil > Temperate... | reverse complement strand
AGGATATTCGCCTCGCGCACGAATGTGGCGATGGGATGCCTGGGCGAAACCATCACGCAGATGTCCTGGTTGTCAAACCCTGACTGGTTCAACGTTTGTACGACCTCGTGAAGCTCCGCGTCGTAAGAGTACATTCCGTAGGCGGCTGGCGGATTTGCTGTCATGGTCGGATTCTCCGATTCTAGATTGCACAACGGACGCTAGTCTGGACACCGGGGAAGCGAGAACCCTCGTGAAGCGGAGGAATTCCTTTTGAAGGGCGCCCGCAACTACGGCAGTGACGCAATGACAGTACACAATTAGGTGAGGCACGAAACATCGGGTAGATGCTGTAGCTTCGAGGGTTTGTAGGAAAGGCTTCTTACGAGAGGAGTGGGGGATCGGGGTATGCGTGAACCTCTCAGGCAACTGGCGGGACTGTGGAGATTCGGTCGGATGGACCCGGCACAACAGTGACCTCGGCACTGCCGCCTCGAGAACCGACGACTATGGTACGGGCAGCGTCAGACTCGCCGAAGCCCTTCTTCCCTTTCTCTTCGCTACTTGCTCTTCGGTACCTGCCAATTTGCTGAAAACCAAGTTGGAGAGCAAGCCAGCTCCTTACGCTTTCGTCTTTGCATTTGGAAAAGTTATTCTGTTCCCGCCGGTTTTCCGCACACTCTAGGGTGATCCCTGTATGTTGCCGAGATGCTTGCGTCGCTAATCTTGCAGGAACGTAAATCGGACAACGATGTCTATGCGCCTACTGAGTGCACGCCTCATTGTTTCTCTCATCGTCGGCATCACGCTGGTATCTTTAGGTTTTTCCTACTATGAGGTCGTGAGAGAGCAGCGCGCTCTGCGTAGCGATCTGGAACGGCGGGCCGAGGTGCTCGGCGAAAGCCTCGCTGGCAATGTTGAGAAATCGTGGGAGACCGGATCAGAGCGGGGATTGCAGCGCCTGGTGCAGCGCTTCGGTAACCGCGAACACCTGCTTGGGGTTGCCGTCTACGACCGTCAAGGCAAGGCAGTCGCGATCACGTCCGAACTAGGACAAGCCCTCAGGACCGCGCCGCAGAACGTTACCAGAGCCATGTCGGAGGGTCACGGAGAGAGTTCGTTTGTCCGCATGGGTGATGATCCGGTGAACATTTTTGCATTGCCTCTGCGCCGTCAGGATGAGGTCGTTGGCGGACTGGCAATCGTGCACGATGTCAGCTACATCCATGCCCAAACCCTTCGTGCGTGGCGCGAGGCATTCCTGAGAATTCTTGTGCAGGTCTTCCTCATCGTGTCCATCACGCTGCTGATCGTGCGCTGGAGCATCACCGGCCCGATCGCTCGAGCCGCGCAATGGATGCGCGCGCTTCGCATGGGCAGAATTTCATCGCGTCAGCAAATGCCGGACCTGGATTTATTCAAACCGCTCGCGTCAGAAGTGGCCACCCTGGCAGAAAGCCTCAGTCAGGCACGCAACGCGGCAGAAAGTGAAGCCCGATTGCGCGAAGTCTCCGCAACCATGTGGACGGCGGACCGCCTCGCAGTGCAGGTCCAGACGCGCCTGGACGGTGGCCGGCTTTTTGTAGTGTCGAATCGCGAGCCTTACATACACCAGCGGAACGGCAAACCCCTCGAAGTTGTTGTCCCGCCAAGCGGCCTGGTGACTGCTTTGGAGCCGGTGCTCGAAGCCTGCGACGGCACATGGATCGCACACGGCAGCGGAGACGCCGACACCGAAGTCGTGGACACACAAGATCGGCTGCGTGTGCCACCGGACGATCCTCGTTATACGCTGCGCCGGGTATGGCTGAGCAAAGAAGAAGAGGAGGGTTATTACTACGGGTTTGCCAACGAAGGTCTTTGGCCGCTCTGCCATATCGCGCACACGCGTCCGATCTTTCGGGCACAAGACTGGCAGCACTATCAGGAAGTCAATCGCAAGTTCACTGCCGCGGTACTTGAAGAAATCGAAGAGACACCAAAACCTGTGGTACTGGCCCAGGACTACCACTTCGCGCTGCTGCCCCGGATGATCAAGGAGAAGAGACCCGACGCACGCGTGGCCATTTTCTGGCACATCCCATGGCCTAACCCGGAAGCCTTCGGCATCTGTCCTTGGCAGCGTCAACTTGTAGACGGACTGTTGGGAGCAGATCTCGTCGGATTCCATATCCAGTCACACTGCAACAACTTCCTGCAGACAGTGGACCGGGTTGTTGAATCACGGGTCGATTGGGAACACTTTGCCGTGTTGCGTCAGAACCACCGCACCATCGTTCGGCCTTTCCCAATCAGCGTGGGCCTTGTAGACGAGGGCTCCATCGAAAGCGATAGTTATGGAGTCACCGATCGCGAACGCTCTACCTTGCTCCACAGTGTAGGCGTCGAGGCGGCATTCGTGGGGATTGGTGTCGACCGGGTGGACTACACGAAGGGGATCCCGGAGCGGTTCCGGGCGATCGAGCGATTTCTGGAGAAGTATCCCAGGTATCGGAGCAAATTCACCTTCATACAAATAGGATCGCCAAGCCGCACCCACATTAAGCGCTATCACGACCTCTTGGCGGAGGTGGAGGCTGAAGCGGAACGAATTAATTGGCGCTTTCAAACTGGCAAATGGAGGCCAATCGTATTTCTGAAGCGACACCATAGTCACGAAGAGATCGAGCGCTACTACCGGGCTGCCGACCTTTGTCTCGTGACATCGCTGCACGACGGCATGAACCTGGTCGCGAAGGAATTCCTCGCTGCGCGGCCAGACGAACGCGGTGTACTAATCCTGAGCCAGTTCACTGGAGCCGCACGCGAGTTGCGCGACGCTTTGCTGATAAATCCTTACGACACCGATCAGACCGCCGAAGCAATCCGGGTTGCTTTGGAGATGGACGCGGAAGAAAAGCAAATGCGCATGCACCGCATGCGCAAGATCATACGAGAACACAACATTTACCGTTGGGGGGGAAGTCTGGTCACCGAACTCTGTGAACTCAGGCTCGATGCCGCGGAGCACGGTCAAGACGAACTCCCTGCTGGTTTGACCGCGGCATGATCCACCCTGCGGTCAACAGAGTAATAGTAATAATAGTAATAAAGAGAGCGTCAGCGGGATACAGCAGATTACGGTTTCGACTCCCTGCGGCTGTTGGTGTCACTGTTGGGCGCGGTCGCATCCGCTTCTGCTTCGATAGTGACTTCCACCTCGGCGCCCTGCTTGAGGCGCACCTTGTCGCCATTCCCGTCGGTCAAACTGTTCTCGATGCGCAGCTCCCGATAGAGATGATCCGCGCCTTCCACAGCAATCTGAGCCTTTTCAGGCACGCTCGGAGACGGAGACTTGACAATCTTTTCGACTGTCGCAGGCAGAGTGGTACTTGGTTTATCGCTCATAGTTGATTCCTCATCTCAGCAATCCAGCAGGACCTACAGAACGAATCCAATTCCCGCACCTTATCGACGCTATTCGGGCCTCGATTCCCTATCGTTGTTCTTCCCAACGCTTCCGGGCTCGTCTTTGTGACCGAAATCCAGACCAAAGTGTGGCTCCGATTGCGTGCCTGTGATTTTAATAGGGATTTCCGTACCGGCTCCGTCCTTGCTGAAGAACGGATCGACAGGCTTCAGAACAATCGATTTCCACCCGGTGGTCATTTGCGAGATCTTCGCATCCAGCCAAGCCTTTCCACGAAAGTCAAACGTTTGTCCGTCTAAGCTGTAGTCGCCAGTCATATCAACCCGCGTACCTGGAATAAGAAAATGAAGCATAGAAAAGGACAGCAATCCGTCTTTCAGAGTGAACACACCTCGCAAATCGACCGGGACATTCTCCTCGGCGTGCTCCTGCGCCTGCTTCGGCTTCCCCTGGCTGCGCAGACTCAACGAGTCGAGTTTCCCTTGGACTTTCTCGCTGGCAAAGTGCCCACTCAGCACATGAAATGTGCCGGCCAACGCCAGCCTGTCCGCCACGCTCGAGTCACCGGGGCGAAGGCTCAGTCGTGTTTTCATTTCAACCGGACCGCTCATGATCGACGGATCGGTGTGCACGCCCAGTTTGAGCAAGTCTTCAATCCGCGCGTCGTCCATGGCGACGTCGAGTTCTATATCGTGACCATTCGGTGCGCTCACGCGGACCACCGAGCCATTTGCGGTAAAGGAAGTATGCAGGAAGGTGGCATTCACCGGCCGGAGATACGTGTCTCCGCTGGTGCCGTCGACAACAGCATGGAACTCTGTGTGCAGTGGCACGGGATGACCGCTTGTCGCAACTCGAAAGTCTGGCGTATCGGTTTTTCCATGCACGACAATATTGCTCAGAGTTCCCGAGTATTCGCCGGTAGATGAGAGTGTTCCCCCGATGCCTTTGATCGTGCCCAGATCGGCCCTAGTGAATGAGTAGTCTCCCTGCACCGGCGTGTCCCGAGGACTGTCTGGTTTCCACGGTCCAAACAGACCGTTCGATTGAATGTCTCCCACAGGCTTGGGATTAACCAAGGTGGCATTGAACTGGAAGGGTTGGCCGGGACCAATATCCTTCATCTTCAAGTCGCTGATGGCAAATTCCAGGGGTAGCTTTCCCGGCTTTGAGGTGTTGATCACGAGCTTCGCGTCTTCGCAAATGAACTGGTCGACAAAAATGGTCATCTTCGGCGCTCTCGAACTCATGTTTGTTATTTCCCGACGATTTTCCTTGGGCGGGATGTTCAGTTCCAGGCCTTTCACGTACACGGTCCCTACATGCATCGGAGAGTGGAATAGGGCTAGCAAAGCGGTTTGAAAGCGGAATTCCTGAACTCCGATCAAGGCCTGGACTCCCGGTTCATAAGGATTGGGATCCGTTGCGCCAAAAATCTTCAAGCCATCGCCGGAAACCTCAATCCCATTCACCAGAGAAACATGAAAACGCGCCAGCTCCACCTTGCTATGGAAGCGATTCGACAAAGTATCAACGACGCGAGTGCGCAGAATCGGTTCAGCGCGAGCGATGACCAATCGCACTGTCACTGCTGCGCTGGCTAGAAAGATAAGAGCGACTACTCCGATCCATTTCCACGGCAGCGCGCGGCCCGCTTTCTTCCGATTTCCTTTGTCGAAATCTTGCACAACCGCCATCTGAACATTAGAGTCAGCATCCGCGCTAGTGGTCCATACAGTATTTCATTCAGATTTTTGAGGGGGGGGCTCTGAACAAGTTACGCGTGGATTGCAATGCTTGCCGCCTAAACAATTGCGATCCCTCAGATCAATGAGAGTTTGACTATTCTGACCGACACTGTGCGGGACGTGTACTCTAACGAGACCCGGGTTATCAAGGCCACCGTAACGTTACCCATGCCTCGCTGTTCAAGCGGCGCGGGCGTGGCCGAGCGTCGCTTGGCCAAGGGCCTGCCTGATTGCACTTAGAACATTGTCGTACGAGGTAAGCATCTGATGCTGGCGGGGAGCTTTCGTCCACCACAAGACTCGGACCTTCAGGGCGTTCGAGTCCGGGTCGCCTAAATCCAAAACTAGAGCTTCAGGACTTGGATCTGACAACACTCCTTGCACCTTGCTCACGGTTTTCACGATGAAAGATTTGACTTCGTCCAGGTCTGTTATGCCTTTCAAGTTCAAATCATATTCCCATCGACGAATGTCGAGCGCCGTGTTGACCGTAACCGAGTGAGTAAACAAATCGGCGTTTGGGATCACTATTCGTCTTCCATCATAGGTCTTAATGATAGTGGCCCGGGCCTGAACCTCTTCCACCGCGCCTTCGTAATTGTCCACCTTGATCTCATCGCCCAACCGAAACGGTTCGGCCCAAAGCAACAACAAGCCGGCAAGGAAATTCTGCAATATGTTCTGAAAAGCGAACCCAATTGCCACGCCGCTGATGCCGAGGATCTTTATCAGATCGGCGGCCTGGAAAGAAGGGGCCACAACCGAAAAGGCGACCAGGAAGCCAAGAAGAATGGTTGCCGCTCCGGCGAGGCGCGCGAACACGACACCCAGGCTTGGGCGGTATTTACGAGTAGCACCATGGATCACGCGGCTCACCAGATTGCTGAGCCCGTAAAAGAGGAGGAAGACAATAATTCCCAGAATCAGAGATGGAAGCCGCGCAAAAAAACTGTCGCCCATATGATGAGCGGAGTCCCAAAACTTCGCGAAGTTTGAGTGCGTAACCAAATGGGCTGAAACCAATGCCGTTCAGGGCGGGACATTTGCTGGTTCGCAACGCCCCGCCCTGCGGTTTTCTGAAACGCTAACCCTTCGGCGGCCGAGGCGCGCTCGGACGGGCGGCCGGCTGTCGTTGCTGCAACTGTTGCTGCTGGGCTGCATGTTTTTGCTGCAATTGCTGAGTTTGTTGCTGGTGCTTCTGCTCCAACTGCTGCGTCTTGGCTGTATCAGCTTTCTGTTGTGCGAGCCGCTGATGCTCCTGGTCCTGCTTCTGTTGGAGTTGCTGGCGTTCCTTATCCTGTTGTGCGCTGAGCTTTTCCTGCTGCTTCTGGTATTTCTGGTCCATCTTCGCATTCCCAGTATTTGGCGCGGCAGGGCGCTCCATAGGCGGAAGATCCTTGGGATGCGTTGCAGTGGCGGGGCGGGAATTGCTTTCCCCCGGACGACCCGGCTGCTCGTTGCCCCTCGGCTCTGCCCCGCCGCGATTGGCTGGTGGATGGTAAGGCGCTCCGGCCTCCCTCGCCGCTACCACCGAGTGTCCGCTAAATTCACCCGGTTTCTCGGTGGCCGCAATTGGCGGCCTGCCCTGGTTCACCGAAGCCCGCAGTTGTGGGTTCGAGCGGGCAGCCTGCACATGCTGAGTTTGAACCGCTACCGGCGGCACATGTCTCCCACGGGCCGCCGCCTCTTCTTGAGCTGTTGGACGCGCCTCAATCCCGCCGTTACCTCCGTTGTAGCTGACGCGGTTTACCGTGTTGTTCACCACCGTCGTGTTGTAAACGTTGTGGATGTTGGTGACGTTCACATTCGCCACCGCGCGGTTATAAAAGAAGTGTCCATTGTCCCAACGTCCGCCCGCAAACCCCACACCGAAGTAACCGAAGCCGTAATTGACCCCGCCATAAAAACCCACCTCCGGACCCCAGTAACCCTCATGGAAGATGAATGCATCACCACCCCAGCCCCACCACCCCGGGGTCCAGAGGAAGCCGACTTCCGGCGCCTCGACCCAAGTTCCCGGCACCCAGTAGTAATCCTCGGCATCGTCGTCCCAATACCAATAACCGGGCGTCCAGATATAACCGTCGCCTGGGCAAACGGGTTGCTCATACACCGGCAGCGCTGGCGGCGCGATCGTGATCGCTACTCTGAACTGCCCCAGAGCACCCGCCGACATGGCTAGCATCACCAGTGCGAGCGACAACCAACGAAGCGTCAGGGAACGAATCGATAAATTTATGTGCATTTGCGCTTCCTCTTGCCCAATCATCCTTCGCTTGCCCGGTATTGCTCTGCTGCTGCGGGTTGCGCGGATTGAAAGGCCGAACCACCAATCTTGCCTTCGCAAAGCCTAGCGGCGATCAATGACGTCGTTCCATCCGCTGAACGCCCTACTTGGCGCCAGCCGTGGCTGTAGATTGTCCTGCTGAGCCTTCTTGCATCGTGCTGAGCTTGATATAGCGTCCAACCTCCGCTCTTGGGTAAGCATCGAAACGGTGGCATATATTGGAGCCACGATCGGGACGTACGCGATGACCAAACCTTGCCCGGGCTGCAGCCGGCAACTAACCAGGCGGCGGCCTGCGGATGATACCGTGCACTGCGATTGCGGCAAACATGATTGGCAGGGTTAGTCCTTCCTTAGGGTCTCTCAAATCGGTCAGACACAAGCACTGAGGCAATAGACGTAAACACCAGACTGCTTCTCACTTCTTCAATGCGTTCATGAAGGGTCTGTCGTAGCTCTTCCGCGAGTTGCCGCGCTTCTTCATCGTCCTCTGCGCTCACCGCGCGGGAACACAACTCAATCACTCGATTTTCGAATGAAGTGACGCTCATGCCGCATACGTTAGAGTCTCCCGGGCGGCGGGAGAAGAGTTCGCAAATAGCCTGACGAACGATCGGGACCGCGGCTACGCTTCAGATGCTGACGTTCAGATGCGTAATGACCGACAAGTGTTGATGAAGAATGTCTGTCACCGCTCATTTCTGATCGTCGGCTGAGCAGGAGCGGGGTTGTTCCTCGCCTGAATGAAAAGATAGCCGAGCAACATCAGGAGGACCCCGAGTGCGACGTACATTAGCACCGGACTTTTTTGTTTGCCCAGTAACAAGGGATTCCTGATCCACAAACCGTCGAGACAACGACCTTACAAAGTGGCGTAGCGGGGAGTTGTAGCTATGTAAATGGCGGGGTGATCGTAAGAGTCGGAACGTGGCATCCCACACTAACTCATGATCACCCCAAGCCCGGGAGAACCCATGAGGTTCCTCGCTGTCAATGAAATTAACTTACACAGGGTGGGCTTGCAATACAGTTGATCCCTTAAGTGTTGTTCGTTGGTCTCAGTTTTTGAGTAAAAACTCTGAACAGAACCCTAGAAATGCGAATGTGTGGTCGCCGCAACGTCGTCACACCGCGGAACGATGTGGGTCCGAAAAGAAGTGTGGCCGACGATGTTGCTACGAGAAAGTGAGTTGCTGAATCAGTCTCGTATTTAGGGACGGTTTGGGAAGCAAAAGCAGGGAAAAAGAGTGGACAAAGCATTGCGCTCGAAAAGCGACTCCTCACTTCCTCGGGCTCGGATGCCACAGGTGTCCCCCCACGGGAGCCTAGCGGAACTCCGCCTTCAGTTTCAGGAGAGAATTCTCGAATACAACCACGTCCTGCCGATCTCCCTGCCTTTGTTCGAGATGGATTTTGCCCAAAGCTTTAGAGCCGTCCAATACCGTGAAGCCAGTAGGAGCTAAACCGTTTTCATTTAGCAAAGATGTTCTGGGCCCGTTGCAAGCCTGCGGCGACGCCCCAGGCGGGGTTTGGCGGATCTCCAACTGGGGCGCTGCGGCATTACAGACCAATTTTCAGCTTCGCCGCAAGGGTTCAGGGAAAGAATTTCCCAGTCCTAAATTGATGGGGTTCGCCGCAGCATCTTATAACTCAAAGATGATATGGGGGATTTGCGCCCGCCGCCCGTGGAACTGAAGTTGCTAGGAGACTTAGATCGACGACGTCTTCTTTGTCGAAGCAGTAGTATCGATGTAACCTGCGCCACAATTTTCACACTCCGTCGCTCAATGGTGAACTATGTGGTTGCGAAAAGAGTGGGTCTGTTTTCAGTTACTGTTCTTCGCGTTGTGCGCCATCGTACCCCTCACGTCTGCACAGCAGAACCGTGAATCGACGGACGGGAATTACTCCCTCACGTCCAAAACCATCGATCAACATGCTAAGCCAATAATGTCGCACGTATTGACCCCCGACGAAGGCTTGGCTGTTCTTGGCGCGGCTCTGGAATCCCGCGCACATCCTGGCTCTAGGCCCGATTGTTCACACCTCGTCCACGCAATCTACGAGCGCGCAGGATTTCCCTATTCCTACGCAAATTCCTCGACCCTGTACGCCGGAAGCGCCGAATTTCGGCGCGTCGCGCGTCCACAACCAGGGGACTTGGTAGTGTGGCCCGGACATGTAGGAATCGCAGTGAACCCGGCACAACGTTCATTCTTCAGCGCCTTGCGTTCCGGACTGGGCGTCAACTCTTACGATTCCGCATATTGGAGGGAGCGCGGACGTCCACGTTTCTTCCGCTACGTCACGGACGTCACGACTACGATTCAAGTCGCTCCTTCAAGCCAAGAAGCAAATCTGAAAACAACAGCAAGTTCTGAATCGGATGCGCGGATGGCTCAGAACCCAGGTTTCACGCAGAGTGAACAGCCTGAGACCCAAACCGATCCTGCCAAGCCTACTCTTCAGCTCGTTCTGGTGGATCATTCACAGCGCCCCAATCCTAAGGAAGTAACTGATGCTTTGGAGCAAACCCTCGGTGAAGCCGGAGAAGTGCTTCGCGGCGGAGACGTGGTCAATCCGCCCCGTCCGTTGATCGTTTTTGACCGGCTTTTCGTCGAGCGAGTGCACCTGCAGGGTGATCGGGGTTGGGCCGAGATTCGTCTCAATGGTGCCTTCAAACTCCCCAGAGGAAAGACGAACCTGCCAAAGCACGCCGAACGGCAGCGTTGGCCACTCGTCCGCCGCGATTATGATAGTTGGGAACTCATGCTTCCTCCCAATGTCATTTATGTCCCGAACGACATCGCTGTTCGGATGTTGGCCCATCAACTTGCGACGCTCACCGACGAAACCGCGGGGGAGACGAGCACTCCCGAACGGAAGGTAGAATTGAGCCGCCTCCTGAGCGTTCTTCTTCAGGAACAACCGGGGAAGGGGATGTAAGATGCTCGAGAAGCCCCTGCACCAAGTGGTTAATCGGGAATCGACCGTATTGCGGACGAAGCGCTTTCTTCTTATATTTGTCGATTGTCCTTTACTGTGTCGCCACGAATGTTCGCCAAGAATGGGAGTCGAGCAAGAATCTGCAGCCCTTTGGGTACGTGGCTCTTATGGCTCTTAATGCTGACTGCCTTTCCTTGCTACGCAGTCACGCCCACCGACTATTACAACCACATAGTGTTCGACAACAGCATTACGCCTGACTACTACTACTACAGCAGTGGGCGATCGGTGTTTCCCAGCGCAGTCCAATTGCTATCGGGGGCGCTGCCCGTCGAGAAGAAGAATTTCTTCACACCCCCGAATGCTCTGCGCCTGCAATGGCGTTCCGTAACTGGTGGAAGCTGGGAGACGGAAGTACGGGTGGTCAGTATGCGCAACCGCCCTATAGACTTCCGCGGTGACATGCTTTACATGTGGTGCTATTCGCCCGAACCACTCCCTGCCGCCGACTTGCCAGTGATTCAGTTAGAGGACGAAGAACATGATTTCACGGAACCGCTGAAGCTGGATGGCCTCACCAGCGACTTGCCCGCTAAACGATGGGTTCAGCTCCGGCTTCCGCTCGATAAGTTTGCCACTGCTTCCATTCATCCTTTTCAGCCGCGCAAGCTGCACAGCGTGCACTTCGGCCAGAGCACAGAAGATGACACTCCGCGGACCTTAATCATCGACGAGATCAAAATCGACGACAGAAGCGCGGCTTCGCCGGTCTCGCCCGAAGTAAGGAATGCTCCGCCGGCGCCGCAAAACGTGCAAGCCAAAGGCTACGATCGGCACATCGACGTCAGTTGGGATCCGGTGGAGGACAATCGTCTGCAGACCTACGCGATCTACCGCTCCCTGGAAGGGCACAGGTTCCAACCCATCGGTATTCAGACGGCTGGCATCAATCGCTACAGCGATTTTCTGGGGCGGTCAGGGGTGAAGGCCGCTTACCGCGTCAGGGCCGTGGACCGCGCTTACCGCCAGTCGGCCTTTTCCGGCATGGCAAGCGCGTCGACCAGAGAGCTGTCCGACGACGAACTACTCACCATGTTGCAGGAAGCCTGTTTTCGCTATTACTGGGAGGGAGCTCATCCCGCTGCGGGGGCAACGCTGGAAAACATTCCCGGAGATGACCGCATCGTCGCGACTGGCGCCACCGGATTTGGCGTCATGGCACTCATCGTAGGAGTTGATCGCGGTTTCATCACTCGCGAGCAAGGCATCCAACGCCTCACGCAAATCTTGGACTTTCTCGAGAAGGTGCCGCGTTACCACGGCGCGTGGCCCCACTTCTTGAACGGATACACCGCTCAGAGCATGTTGGTTTTTGGCATGTTTGATAACGGCGGAGATCTAGTGGAAACCTCATTTCTGATGGAGGGATTGTTGGCCGCCCGCCAATACTTCAAGGGAGCTAGTGCGGATGAGCAAGGTCTTTACCGCAGAATTACCCAGCTCTGGGAGGCCGTGGAGTGGGACTGGTACCGGCGCTCCCCGCAAGATGAAGCCCTGTTATGGCATTGGTCTCCGCAATGGTCCTGGTACATCGATCACCGGCTCACCGGGTTCAACGAAACCATGATCACTTACCTGCTGGCGATTGCCTCGCCTACGCATGCCGTTCCAGCCGATCTTTACTACACGGGATGGGCGGGCCAGTCACGGGCGGCGATTGCCTATCGCAGCGGATGGTCGGGCTCAACCGAAGGAGATCGGTATCGAAACGGCCATACTTACTACGGCATCAAGCTCGACGTGGGCGTGGGCACCGGTGGACCACTGTTCTTCACGCAATTCTCGTTCATGGGCTTCGATGCCCACGGCATTCACGACCGGTACACTGATTATTTTGAGAACAACCGCAATATAGCGCTCATTAATCTGGCGTATTGCGAGGCGAACCCTGGACACTTCCAAGGCTACGGGCCACAGGATTGGGGACTGACGGCAAGCGATGACCAGTTGGGCTATCTCGCCCACGCTCCAGATCTCGCGACCGACGACGGCACGATTACTCCGACAGGATCGCTCTCGTCGTTTCCCTACACACCCGAAGCCTCAATGGCTGCCCTCAAGTTTTTTTATCGCGAACTGGGTGACCGGCTCTGGGGAGTTTACGGTCCGCGCGATGCTTTCAATCTCACCCGAAATTGGTTCTCACCCATCTATATGGGCCTGGATCAGGCCCCTATGGTGGTCATGGTGGAGAACTATCGCACCGGCCTCATCTGGAAGATGTTCATGTCCAATCCGGAGATTCAGCCCATGTTAGATAAGATCGGGTTCCAGCCCGATAAAGCTGGAGACACACCCGGCGCCGCGCGCTAGCCGAACATTTCTTTCCTGTCCCTCGCTCTAACCGGCAGAATCCCCGGTCATTTTCCCGACAACCTTTTCTTCGATCATGTCATCTGAATCGCCGCTTCAACAAGGCGGGACAGAGCTTCTTCGCCAGAGAGCCAAATACTTGGCGAAGGGGATTCGCTCGCCTCCGCCTTTGTAAAGGTCATCGACTTAGTGAGTGCGCCGTTACCAATCGAAGGAGCCTTCATGCCGCATCGAACCTTGCCCGTAATCCTAGTGTTGGCAGTCACATTCTTTGTTGGAGCTGCGGAGGCTCAGTTTCGCGGTTCCCTCCGCGGAACGGTTACTGATTCCCAGGGCGAAGTGGTTTCTGGCGCGACCGTGACTCTAACGGACACCGCAACAAACAGAACCCTAGGCGCCACGTCCGACGCCAACGGCATTTACGAATTCAACGCGCTCGCGCCCGATCCCTACCAGCTTACCGTGGAGCACGAAGGGTTCACCAAGAAGGTGCTGGAGCAAGTGCAGATCATCCCCGAGCAGCCCAATTCACTGAACTTGCAGTTGGAGGTAGGCAAAGTCCAAACGACTGTAACCGTTTCAGGGACAACCCAGGCGCTGGACACCGAGACGGCCACACTGAGTGGCACGATCACCAGCAACCAGATCCAGAACATGCCGTCGTTCGGACGGGACGTGACCAAGCTAACGGTGCTGGCTCCCGGCGTGTTCGGCGATAACGCGCAGGGAAGCGCCGGCGGCTCCGAAAGCATTCCCGGCACTGGGTCCGCGCCAGTGGCGTCGGCCGGTAATACCGGAATCTTTGCCACCGAAAACCTTTCGCCGATCCTTAGCAGCGGCAACCAGGCTCAGAACAACGGCATTTCAATTGACGGTATCAGCACCACCAGCGCCGTCTGGGGCGGATCCACCGTCATTACGCCATCTGAAGACTCCGTCGATAGCGTAAAAATCGTCTCCAATAGCTATGACGCCGAGAATAGCCGCTTTAGTGGCGCTCAGATACAAATCATTTCCAAGAGCGGCAGCAACCAGGTCCATGGCAGTCTTTTCTTCGCCATGCAACGTCCCAACCTGAACGCTACTCAGCGATACAACGGCCATAACCAGAAGGACCTTAGAGATCCATACTTTTTTGATCAATTCGGCGGCAGCGTCGGCGGCCCCATCTGGAAAAATAAGATCTTTGCTTTCTTCAACTATGAGACAGTTCGCACTCCCGCTAACGTACCCGTGCAAGCAAATGGATGGTATGATACGGCGGCTTTTGACGCTCTGGCATCTGCCGGCGGACCCATCGCCAATACCTACCTTACCTTTCCTGGTTCCGGCGTTATCGCCACTGGCATCAATCCTTCCACGTGCACCGATGCCGGTCTCGCGGAAGGGGTAAACTGCGTAACGATTCCGGGCCAGGGGCTGAATCTCGGAACGCCCCTGACGACGGGTGTGGGCACCCAAGACCTCGGCTGGACGCAACCCACGAACCCGGGCTGCGGTGGGGCGGGCACCGGCTGCGGAACGACTGGGAGCCCCCTAGGCACTACCGCCGACATTGCCAACTTCCAAACCGTCTCCAGCTCCAGCTCAACCCACGCGCAGTACAACGGGCGCCTTGACGCCAATATCACGTCTAAAGATAGCCTCGCCTTTGCGATCTATTGGGTGCCACAGTCATTCAGTTCCCTCAACGGCCCGGCCCGCGCGTATAACCTCTTTCATTACACTCAAATCAATGACGCGTTCTCCGTAGTCTGGAACCACACCATCTCCTCGAGCTTCCTCAACGAAGCTCGGGTGAACGCAGCCGGATGGCGCTGGAATCAGATCACATCCAACCCTCAGTCGCCGGTTGGACTTCCTACGGATTCCATTCAGACAATCGGCAGCATTACTCCAAAATCCTTTGGACCTAATGTTGGCAGCATCTACGACCAGTGGACGTATACCTACAAAGATGTGGCCACCAAGATTATCGGCCGACACACCATTAAATTTGGCGGCGACCTCACGCGGCTCTCCTACTTGCAGAATTGTGCCGGCTGCGGCATTCCAAGTTACAGTTTCTTCAACCTGTGGGACTTCCTCAACGATGCGCCGGCAACCGAATTCGAGCAGGTCAACCCCACTAACGGAGCCCCGTCGACGATTCGCCAGGACGACCGCGAGAATCTATGGGGCCTTTTTGCGCAGGATGACTACAAACTACGAAGGAACCTGACCGTAAATCTCGGCGTGCGCTACTCTTACTTTAGTCCGCTCTCCTCCAAAGAGGGCAACATGTTTGTGGCCACGCCGGGCGCGGGGTCGGCTTACTTGACCGGCCTCACGGTTCATAAGGGAAATTCCTGGAACTCGCAGAAGACTAACTTCGGGCCCGAGATAGGTTTTGCCTGGAGTCCGGGTCGATTCCACGACAGAATCGTAATCCGCGGCGGTTACGGTCTGAACTACAACCAGGAAGAAATCGCAATTTCGAGCAGCATCGTCAATAATCCTGGGTTGGTCGTCACTCCCTTCTTGAGCAGCGCCTCACCATCATCAATAAATCCTGACATAATTTATGGCATTTCGACCAACGTGCATTCACTATTCGGGTATCCGGCAAACCCGAACCTGATTACAACGTTAGGCCCGAATGGATTGCCTCCAGCAGGCTCGGCGGCGGTTGGCGTGCAAATCTTTCCCAACACCCTTCCCACGATGTACGTTGAACACTACTCGCTGGACATCCAGAACGATCTGGGACACAACTGGATCATGTCGTTGGGATATCTCGGAACCTTATCGCGTCACTTCTTTTTCAACGAGAATCCGAACGCTGCCCCCGTGGCCGACGGCTTCGCCCTGAACCAGCAGATCAATGGCGGGAACTACTGGGCCGTTAACGACAAGGCCAACTACAACGCCTTGCTGGCTGAAGTGAAGCATCAGTTCTCGCACGGGTTTATGTCTGACGCTCAATTCACCTGGTCCAAGAGCCTGGACGACAGTTCCGGGCCGTACGCCGAACAAGACTATCCCTACAACCCAAGCCTGAATTACGGACCCTCGGATTACAACGTCGGCAAGGCGTTCAAGCTTTATAGCCTGTGGCAGCCGGTCCTCTTCCACACGAGCAGGAGTTGGATGGAAAAAGTCGCTGGGGGCTGGACGCTCAGCGGCATCTTCTATTGGCACTCCGGGTTTCCCTGGACTCCGACGGCGAGTGTGCCGAGCGGAAGCCTCTATTGCGGCAGTTGCGGGTATAATTCACTGCCTGCCCTCTATCTGGGCGGCGCGGGCAACAGCACCAGCAACAATACCTTCAAGGGCCCGGCCGCTGGCGGACCAAATTTGAACTATCCGCTGGGCGGCACGGCGTATTTCGCGGCGCCAGCGTTCCCCCCCCCATACACATGTAGCCCTACCACCCCTAGCATCTGCCAGTTCGGAAGCGCGCTGCCGCAGGTCGCGCGTCGCAACTTCCTCACCGGTCCCGGATACAGGGATGTGGATATGACGCTGGCCAAGAGCTTTGGCCTGCCTCACGCTCCGGTACTTGGCGAAAACGCCAAGCTTGAGTTGCGAATGGATGTCTTCAATGTTTTCAACAATTTGAACTTCAACCCCGGCAGCATCTCGAATAACATTGCGAACTCGAACTTCGGCGTGGCTCAGTCAGCTCTTGCTGCCCGCGTCGTCGCGTTGACGGCGCGCTTCAGCTTCTAACAGCGCTCTTCTGAGCTCGCGCCAGTACGGCGTGCCCTCTTGCCCGTTAGAGTGCGTGTGCCCGGAGTGAGCGTACGACTGACTCCTGGTCGCGAGGAACGCCACCTAGTGGCACCGCCGCTCGCGACAAACCCTGGAGAGACTTTCGGCATCTTTTATGCGGGTTGTCGGGTTAGAATGATAATGTTACGGGACTGCGACACTCTCCGGCACTTCGTCCATCTGGCGTTGGAAAAGGTCTTCGAAAGCGGTAGCACCCAAGCATGGCGAGACACGAAAGTTTCTGGACAGGATGGCACGAACGTCTCTCGGCACTGGGCAACGTCCCAGCCGTGCTCAAGATCGTATGGGACTCCGGGCCTGGTGTCGTAGTTTTTGGACTGGTTTCGCGCCTCTTTTCCTCGCTCCTTCCGGTTGCACTTCTGTGGATTACCAAGCTGATTATTGATGGCATCTATCAAGCCCTCTCCACACATCACCCGGTCAGACCTGGTTTCTGGTGGCTCGTCGCCGCGGAGTTTTCACTGGCTGTTCTGAACAGCGTTCTTATCCGCTCCATCGACTACTCCGATTCGTTGCTGGCTGATAAGTACACTCGGCACGTCAGCATTCGAGTCATGAACCATGCGGCAGGACTGGATCTGATCGCCTATGAGGATCCGGTTTTCTACGACCGTCTGGAACGCGCGCGAGTGCAGGCAACGGACCGCCTCGTGATGATTCAGGCGATCGGACGGCTAGTGCAGCAGGCTATCACTACTATCACGCTCTCGGTCTCCATCATGCTGTTCTCTCCGTGGCTGATGCTGCTACTCATTGCGGGTGTGTTTCCTGCATTTCTGGGCGAAAGCCATTTTGCCTTCCTGGGATACGCCAAGAACTTCCGGCAGACGCCGATCCGGCGACAACTGGACTATTTGCGACTTCTGGGTGGAAGCAAAGAAGCCGCCAAGGAGTTGAAGCTCTTCGGGCTCAAGAATTTCCTGAGTGAGCGATTTACCCGTCTGTCCGATGATATCTACAAAGAGAATGTCGCTCTGTCTCGACGCAAGTTGATCGCCGGTTCGTTTCTGTCGGTGGTCGGTACGATGGGCTACTACTCCGCGTATGTTTTCGTTATCTGGCGCACCGTCGGCGGTGCGCTCAGCATTGGTACTTTGACGTTTCTCGCCGGTGCGATTCTGCAAGCCAGCAGCAACATCGAGCAGATATTTTCGACCGTCGCCGCCATTGGCGATCAGGCCCTGTTCCTTACCGATCTACTGGCTTTCTTTGAGATGCAACCAACGATCCGCTCCAAACCCAGTGCCCTGCCCGCGCCGAGGCCAATCACGCACGGATTTGAGTTTCGAAACGTCTCTTTCCGCTATCCGGGAAACTCACGTCTGGTTCTTGATCGGATTAATTTCCAGCTTCGCAGGGAAGAGCGGCTGGCGCTGATTGGCGAGAACGGCCAGGGCAAAACGACGATCGTAAAGCTGATTACCCGGCTTTACGACCCCACGGAGGGACAAATCCTACTCGATGGCATCGATCTTCGTGAATACGACCTTGAAGATCTGCATCGTGAGATCGGGGTCATCTTTCAAGACTTCATGCGCTATGAAATGACTGCCCGGGAAAACATTGCGGTCGGCCGTGTCGAGGAAATCAACAACCTGGAACTCCTGCAGACTGCGGCACAGATGAGTATGGCGGATCTCGTGATTGGACGGCTGTCCCAGGGCTACGAACAAATGCTGGGCCGACGCTTCGATGAAGGAGTGGATCTTTCCGGTGGCGAGTGGCAGAAAGTCGCGTTGGCACGGGCTTACCTACGCGACGCACAACTCCTGATTCTCGACGAGCCGACTGCCGCTCTCGATGCCCGCAGCGAATTCGAAGTGTTTCAGCGGTTTTCAGAACTCACGTCAGGGAAAACTGCGCTCTTTATTTCACACCGATTCTCAACCGTGCGCATGGCCGACCGCATCATAGTCCTCGAGAATGGCAGGATTGCTGAGGAAGGGACTCACGCCCAACTGGCGAGCCTGGGCGGCCGTTACGCCGAAATGTTTGAGATGCAAGCATCGAGCTATCGTTAGGAACACACGAAATGGCACAAAGCGGCGATCTGGAACTCGTCGGCGTGGAAGCCGATGGCTTGCGCCCGCCTCCAAGAGAAATGGAAACGGATACACCTACTTTGCGTTCGAGCGCCGGGCAACTGGCCCGTAACCTGGCCTGGGAACCGGGCCGGCGGGAATCGCGTCACTTTCACGAGCGTTGCCGAATCTTGTCTCATGCATTCAAACCATTGCTGGCGGCACTCGACTCCCTACCTGCTAACACTGTGTCCGACGATCTGCGTTCGCTGCAGGAAAACATTCTCCTGCTCGAGACAGAACTCGAAGATACTTGTGAAGCATTCGAGCGACCTAACAACACTGCTCAGGCCGTTACTCCCAATGGCACAGTTGTTCCCAGAATAGCAGCGCTAGCGGAGGACTATCTCGCTGCTGCCGTGTACAGGTTTGGAGAAGTAACCTTCACTGATTACGTCCAGGCCTTTCAGGAGGTCACCGTTCTTAACATGGCGGAGCTGTGGGCTCTGATCCCTGCGCTCAAGCTGGTTTTGCTGGAACAGATTGCGGAGCGTGGCCACCGTTTGCTTCGGGACCCTATCCGATCGTACGGCGTCAATGATCTTGTCGGCAGTCTCCGGGATATTAGACAAACCAGCTGGAGGGTTGTGATCGAGCCACTGATCCTGTTCGATCACGTTCTTCGCCGGGATCCCGCAGGGGCTTATTGCCGGATGGACTATGAGAGCCGCGACCTGTACCGGACGAAGCTTGTGAATATCGCAGATCACTCCGACTGCAGCGAATTGAAGGTCGCCAGCGAAGTGCTCGCACTGGCTTGTGAGTCGGAGAAGCACCCGAACGAGAACAAGCGCGTGACCCTGCGTAACTCGCACGTTGGCACTTACCTGTTCGGCGAGGGAACCGCATTGCTTGAAGGTAAGGTGGATTTTCATCCCCCAGTTGACCAGCGATTGCGCTCTTTCCTGCGCACGCACCCAGATGAGTGCTATCTGGTCGGGATAGCGATGTTCACCGTTGCCATTGTGTTAAGCGTTGTAGTTCTGTTAACGGCCCGGGCGACCTCGTTGGGGCTCGTTCTGCTTTCAGTGCTCGCGGTGTTGTTGCCGAGTTCGCAGAGTGCGGTCCAGATCATGAACTACCTGGTCACCCAGTTCCTGGCGCCAGAGATTCTGCCCAAGTTAGATTTTTCGGAAGGACTTCCACCAGAATGCGTCACGCTGGTGTCGATCCCATCCCTGCTCCTAAACAGGAAGCAGGTCCATAAGCTGGTCGATGACCTGGAAGTTCGGTTCCTGGGGAACCACGATCCGAATCTCCATTTTGCGCTGCTCA
>Ga0307476_10000902_pt1 | contig 19879 bp, 12 predicted proteins | sample atmos_gasesECM2C_2_FD_203314 | JGI IMG/M metagenome (GOLD analysis project Ga0307476, IMG submission 203314) | Hardwood forest soil microbial communities from Morgan-Monroe State Forest, Indiana, United States - atmos_gasesECM2C_05 | ecosystem: Environmental > Terrestrial > Soil > Temperate... | reverse complement strand
CGCGAGCTTCGCGTGCTGGTGCTCGACGAGGCGGATCGCATGCTGGATATGGGATTCCTGCCCGCGATTCGAAGGATTGCGGCCGTCCTGCCCAAAGATCGCCAGACCATGTGTTTTTCGGCGACCCTTGAAGCCTCCGTGGTTCACCTGGTGAACGACTACATGCGAAACCCGGTGCGCGTTGCATTTGGATCCACGCTTAAGCCATCAGAAAATGTTCGCGTGCAGGCCTTCGAGGTCGATGCCGATCGCAAACAGGAAGTGTTGCATCGCCTGTTAGCCAAAGAAACTGGCCGCTGCCTGGTGTTCGCGCGCACCAAGCGTGGAACCGAGCGGCTGACCAAGAATCTGAATCGCGAAGGGTTCGCCGCTGCCATGATTCACGGTGACCGTTCGCAATCGCAGCGGACCGCAGCTCTCGTCGGATTTCAGCAGGGACGCTACCGCATTCTGGTCGCGACCGATCTCGCCTCACGAGGCATTCACGTGCAAGACATCGCACATGTCATCAATTACGATTTGCCCGAAGTGGCGGAAAACTTTATCCATCGCGTTGGGCGTACTGGCCGGGCGGGCGAACGCGGCGTGGCTTCTACTCTCTTTGGGAGAGAGCAGCGATCCGATCTGTACCAACTGGAGCGCACTCTTGGAATTCGAATGGAGAGAATGAGTTCCACCAACGACCATTTGGAAAAGGACCCACCCCGGAAGCAGGATACGATGCGCGGGGGCAGTGTTCGCAGTCAATCTCTCGAATCCGCTCCGCGGTCAAGGATGGTTCGGCTTCCGGGAGAATTCCTGCAAGTGCAAATGCAGAGTTAATCCGGATTTGCTTGACGCGGAATTAGCGCGAGGCGAGCATTTTCAAAGCTCGCTTGGCCTGCCGATTTCTACGAGCAGCCGCCTTGCGCAGCCACTTCTCGGATTCAGCTCGATTGGCGAGCACTCCGTCGCCATCACGATAGCGCAGTCCGAGGTTGTACTGCGCGGCGGCATCGCCTGCCTCCGCTGCCATGGCGACCCAGCGCGCTGCTTCGACACAGTTCTGAGGAACCATGTGTCCCGTTTCGTAGGCCATGCCTAAGGTAAAAGCCGCGGACGCGTCCCCGTACTTGGCCTGGCGTCGCAATCCCTTAATTTCGTAGCGGCTTAATTGCTCCACTGCGGAGGATGTAGCCGGGTCCGTAATGCGATGGTGGCTGGCCTCAAGCAGAGGAACTGTCGTGAACCGCCGCGAGTCGCTGTCGGTCCTTTTGACCTCCTCAGGTACTGGCCCAGTTGTCGAGGGCAAGCTTCTTGAGTAGCTGGGAACAACCACTTCCGCTGCGGCGGGAGCCATCGGCTTTGAGATTGCTTGTGCGCTGTGAAGAGACTCATGACGCCACACTTCGAGAAACAACAAGGCGGCGACGAGTGACAGCACCCACACCGGGGTTGCAATAGCTACGGCGCGGACCGCACGCAGACTGAGGTTGATGCGCAAAGTAGGCAGGCGATGATCGAAAGCCTTTTGCATGCGGTTTAGAGCCGTTCGAAGACCGGATACTGCCGGAGGCCGTGGCCACACCTTAAGGGCACGATTGGGGAGACTCGCCAAAACGTGGACGGCTGGCTGAACAATGGGAGCCGTGGCCATCGCTTCCGCATGAAGGCTCTTGAGTTCAACGGTTCCAGCTTCGATCTTCGCAGCGGCGTCGAAGATCAGGGTTCCAGTCTCGAACGATGGTGGAATCTCGATCAGTTGGGCTAGAGTTTTATCGTTCGCACGCCAGACCTCAGGCGCGTCATGTCTGCTGTCATCCTCAACCACTCCCGTGAAGGATGGGAGAACCGGGTTCATGGGCGCTTGCAAACCGGGGACCGTAACCCCTAACTTCTTTGGAGCAGTGACGGGTGCAGCAATCGTTTGATCAAGATCTAACTGCGGACCGTGCAGTTGGTCCTGCAGGCATTGGAGAGTCCAGGCGGCCGCCAACAATTTTTCAAACGAGGAATGATCGAGGGTAAACGGATGATGACCCGCGCTCGCTTCCGCATCCATCGGCGGAGGGACCTCTCGCAAAGGGGGATTAACAACGGGTGAGGAATCTTGGAACCCCACGCCCATCGGCAGATTATACACCGGTTTACAAGCCTCGATCTGCGGAATTGGCTGCCTATCGCCCCGGGGAGGGTCAGCTGCCTATGGCAGATCGCCAAAATCAGCAGTATTCTTTTCTACCTTTTGTGCCATCCTGAACTAAGAGCCCGACCCGATAAGAAGTTGCCCTGCTGCTGTATTCTTTGAGAATGCGTTGTTCTTTACCGGCTCACGATCAAGCCTTGATTCAGATTGTGGACGCTGCGCTCACCGATACTGCGCGTAGAAGCGGCAACTGGCTCGCATGCCGTCCCGGATGCACGCAATGCTGCGTTGGCGTGTTTGCCATAAGTCAGCTCGATGCGCTCCGGCTCCGCGAAGGCCTCGCGAAACTGGAAGAGTGCGCTCCGCAGCGCGCCGCAAGGGTGCGGCAACGTGCGCGGGAAGCGGTTTCCCGGCTGGCAAAGGATTTCCCGGGAGACCCGGTTATCGGGTTGCTGGATGGCGGGAAAAAGGCGGAACGACGCTTTGCTGACTTCGCGAATGATGAGCCTTGCCCGGCACTCGATCCAGCGACTGGGCGTTGCGAGCTCTACGAATCGCGTCCCATGACTTGTCGCGTCTTTGGTCCCCCGGTTCGCTCCGAAGATGGATTGGGTGTTTGCGAGCTTTGCTTTCAGGGCGCAACCAACGAAGAAATTGCAGCGTGCGAAATGATTCCGGACCCGGATGACTTGGAATCCACTCTAATTGAGGAACTCGAAATGACTACGGGCGCTCGCGGTCAAACGATTGTGGCCTTCTGTTTAGCATCTTGATTCCTTTGACCGAGGTTCGCCCAATCACTCGTTGATTCCGCAATCTGATGATCTCTCAATTCGATGACCCTTCATCACAATGATTCGGCAATTTGACGCGTTGATCCTCGGCGGTGGCGCCGCTGGGTTAATGTGCGCGCTGGAAGCGGGCAAGCGCGGACGGCGGGTGGCCGTGCTCGAGCGGGCAGAACGCGCGGGCAAGAAAATTCTCATTTCCGGTGGCGGCCGCTGTAATTTCACGAACATTCACTGCGCTCCGGAAAACTTCATCTCCGGCAATCCTCATTTCGCAAAATCAGCGCTGGCCCGCTACACCCCTTCGGATTTTATCGCACTGGTGGGGGAGCATCGCATTCCTTACCACGAGAAAACCATGGGCCAGCTTTTTTGCGATCGTTCAGCTCGCGATATCACGGATATGCTCGAAGGTGAATGCCGCCAGGCTGACGTTCAGCTTTTTCTGCAGACCTCAATTCAGGAAGTTCTGAAGACAACGGAGTTTGTAGTGCGCGCCGGAGAAATAGAGTTTCGCGCCCCAGTATTGGTGATCGCGACCGGAGGACTGTCGGTTCCGAAGATGGGCGCGACGGACTTTGGCTACGCTTTGGCGCGGCAATTCCGATTGGCGATCCGCGAACCTCAGCCTGCTCTGGTGCCCTTTACGTTTGACGATAAAGACCGCGGCCGGTACTGCGACCTGGCAGGAGTATCTGCTGACGTAGCCGTTTCATGCCATGGTCAGCGCTTCCGGGAAAGAATGCTCATCACTCACCGAGGCCTGAGCGGGCCGGCAATTCTGCAGATTTCGTCCTATTGGAAACCGGGCCAGTCAGTTGTAATCGACCTGGCGCCCGGCAGCCATGTGACGGCACCGCTTCGTGAATCGAAGACTCCAAGAAACATCTTCGCAATGAGATCAGCATTGCACAATTTCTTGCCGCAGCGTTTCGCCAACCGGTGGATGGATCTGCACACACCCGCCACCTGGACAAACTCCGACCTCGCGAAACTGGAGTGTCTTGTGCACGAGTGGCTTGTCATTCCAGCTGGCACGGAGGGCTACGCCAAAGCTGAGGTAACCGCGGGCGGCGTGGACACCAATGAATTGTCGGCGAAAACGATGGAGAGCCGAAAAGTATCCGGATTGTTTTTCATCGGCGAAGTGGTGGATGTGACGGGGCACCTGGGTGGGTTCAATTTTCAATGGGCATGGGCGTCGGGAGCCTGCGCGGGCCGGGCGCTATGACGGCGCATGGGACCGGCAGGACACGGCGACCTAGGCCAAAACTGCTTGATACTCTTCGTACGCTCCCTTGAAGTCAGTAAGCTTGTGGTCTGCCTCGAAGTGCCAGATCCTGGTCGCGACTTCGTCGATGAGATCGTGGTCATGCGTCACCAGCAGCACCGTCCCGTGATAACGCTGAAGCGCAATGTTGAGCGCGTTGATCGACTCCAGATCCAAGTGGTTGGTGGGTTCGTCGAAGACCAGGACATTCGGCTTCTGCAGCATTAGCTTGCAAAACAGCAGGCGGGCGGCTTCGCCTCCAGATAGCACGTCGGTGCGCTTGAGAGCATCTTCGCGTGGAAACAACATTTGACCGAGCAGGCCGCGAATCTCTTCATGCGCGGCCGAAGGATCCCACTGGTGCAGCCACTCGAACGCCGTCATGTCTCCCTGAATCAAAGCCCTGTGATCCTGCGCAAAATACCCGACCGCTGCTTCGTGCCCCCAAATTACTTCTCCACTTGTGAGGAATGGCCCGTCATAGCCGCTGGTCTTGCGCAGTTCGGCGTCGGGAACCGTGGGAGAATTTGCTAGGAGAGCATTCAGCAGAGTCGTTTTGCCAGCGCCGTTCCGTCCCATCAAAGCGATTTTTTCCCCCCGCATCACGCTGGCGGTGAAGCCGCGAATGACTTCAGTCTCGCCGTAAGATTTCGCGACGCCTTCCAGTTCAAGAATGTGTTTTCCCGAAGGCCGCTTCTGTTCGAATTTCAAAAACGGCCGCTGGATGTTCGATTTGGCCAGTTCCGTGACTTGCAGACGCTCGACTTCTTTGCGCCGTGACTGCACCTGGCTGGAACGGGTGCCCGCCGAGAAACGCGCAATGAATTCGTTGAGCTGCGCAATCTTCTTTTCGCGCTGCGCATTTTGTCCCTCGATCTGCGAGCGGATCTGGGTCTTCGCGACCACCATGTCGTCGTAGGTGCCGGTATACGTGATGATGGTCTGGTAATCAATGTCGGCGATGTGCGTGCAAATACTGTTGAGAAAATGGCGGTCGTGCGAGATCACCAGCAGCACGCCATCATAATTATTCAGGAACCCTTGCAGCCAGTGGATCGAGTCGAGATCGAGGTGGTTCGTAGGTTCGTCGAGTAACAACGCGAGTGGATGTCCGAACAGGGCCTGCGCCAGCAGGACACGAACTTTTTGTCCGCCTTGCAGCTCGCCCATTTTTCGTTCGTGCAATTCGTCGGGAATATCGAGGCCTTGCAGCAGAATCGCGGCGTCGCTCTCGGCGGTATAACCGTCTTCTTCGCCGACAATACCTTCCAATTCACCGAGCTTCATTCCATCTTCATCCGTAAGTTCGGGCTTGGCATGGATGCGATCGCGCTCTTCCATCGCTGCCCACAGGCGCTTGTTGCCCATCATCACGGTATCGATAACGCGATAGGCATCGAAGGCAAACTGATCCTGGCTGAGCAAGCCAAACTTTTTCGGACGGACTACAGTTCCCTTCTGAGGATCGAGTTCGCCGGTCAGAAGCCGCATAAACGTTGTCTTGCCAGCGCCGTTCGGTCCGGTCAGGCCATAGCGCTTGCCCGGGGTGAATGCCGTCGATACATCTTCAAACAGAACTTTAGCGCCGTAGCGCATGGAAACATTGCTAACTGAAATCATGATTTCTCAAGGGAACTGCGGAAAATTTGCCCAAATGGGGGAACGCAGCTGCTGTCATTAGGATATCACGACGGCAGGCGTGGTTCGTTATTCAGCCGGAAACGAAGGTCACGTGTTAGCCTTTTTTCCGAGCGCAGCTTTCTCAACGCGATTGTCATTCCGAGCGTAGCGAGGAATCTGCAGTTGCTCGGGATCGCGAGAATGCAGATTGCTCGCGCCACAAATCGACGCTCGGAATGACCATCTTTGACTGAACCGGTGTCACAATAAAATGCGCTATCCGAGGATGAATTCATGAATGACGTTCGCCCTTCTTCTGTTGATCTTCAATCGACCGCCAGACGAATCATGTTGGAATACGGTTTCGAACCGGATTTCCCTCCGCAGGTTCGGCAGCAGCTTGCGGAACTGAAAGCGCATCCGCCGCAAATCAAACCAGGTGGCGATATCCGCGATTTGCGAAACCTGCTCTGGTCCTCGATCGATAACGACACTTCGCGCGATCTCGATCAGATTGAACTGGCCGAGCGATTGCCCAACGGAGACATCAAGGTGCTGGTTGGCATCGCGGATGTAGATGCCTTCGTGCCCAAACATTCTCCCATTGACGAGCACGCCGCGAAAGAAACAACGTCGATTTACACCGGCGTGAGGATTTTTCCCATGTTGCCGGAAGAGCTTTCCACCGGCGTGACGTCGCTCCTCGAAAGCGGAGACAAACTGAGTGTCGTCATCGAGTTCACTGTCGACGCGGCGGGCTCCGTCAGTTCGAGCAATGTTTATCGGGCAATCGTTCACAACAAGGCGCAACTTGCTTACAACTCTGTGGGGGGATGGCTGGATGGCACGGGCCCGGCTCCGGCGAAAGTGGCCGCGTCGATTGAATTGCAAGCGCAGCTTAAGCTGCAGAACGAGGCCGCACAATCCCTGAAGAACCAACGCTACCGGAATGGCGCGCTCAACCTCGAGACCAGCGAGGTACATCCGGTTATGCTCAATCAGCAGGTTGTCGACGTCGTGAAGCAGGAGAAAAACCCCGCCACCGACTTGATTGAAGACTTCATGATCGCGGCCAATGGCGTGGTGGCGCGCATGCTGGACAAAGTATCGTCATTGCGCCGCATTGTGAAAACTCCCGAACGCTGGGATCGGATCGTGCAACTGGCCGCCGCCCACGGCGGAAAACTTCCTCCCGATCCCGATTCGAAGGCTCTTAATGATTTTCTTCTCCTGCGGCAGGCCGCCGATCCCGATCATTTTGCGGACGTGTCGCTCACCGTAATTAAACTGATCGGGCCGGGCGAATACGTTCTGGAACGCCCTGGGGATCCAGTTGCCGGGCACTTTGGCCTTGCCGTCCAGGATTACACGCATTCCACTGCTCCCAACCGCCGCTTCCCCGACATGGTTACGCAGCGGCTGATCAAGGCAATGCTTGCCGGTCAATCTTCTCCTTATTCTGACGCCGAACTGGCGGCCATTGCGAACAACTGCACGCTGAAAGAGAATGCCGCCCGCAAGGTGGAACGGCAAATGTCAAAGCGGCTGGCAGCGATCGCCATGAGCCACAGAATCGGCCAGATATTCGATGCGCTCGTTACCGGCGCGACTCCGAAGGGAACTTTCGTTCGGGTGCTGCAACCGCATGTGGAAGGGTTGCTGGCACAAGGAGATCAGGGATTGGATGTGGGAGACAAGTTGCGGGTCAAGCTGATCCGTACCGATGTTCAGCGGGGTTATATCGACTTCGCGCGAGCCTAGACCTTGCAAGCAAGGTCTCAACAGCCTTTGCCGCTGTACAAACGTAGCTTGCTAAGTTTCATTCGTGAAATCGAAGTACACGCCGAAAGCGGAAGCTCATCCCTTTTTCTGTTCGAGTTCGGCCCAGCGTGAGTAAAGCTCATCGGCGACCTTCTGAGCTTCGTCCATCTCGGCGTGCGCTCGCACCAGACGCGGTCCATCGCTGGCGATCGTAGGATCTTCGAGCTGCGCCCGTTTCTCCTGCAGCGCCTGCTCGGCTTCGGCAACGCGCTGCTCGATGGTTGCATACTCGCGTGCTTCCAGATACGACAGTTTCTTCTTCGGCGCTGATGACGCACTCATTGCGCCCCGAGGCAGGCTTCCGCTGGAGCGAACGCTCTTCGCTGGCTGCTTCCTCTCTGCCTGCCACGACTCCCATTGCGAGTAATCTGCAAAACTCTCTGCACTGCTCTGCCCGTCCAGGCCCAATACGATGGTTGAAACGCGATCGAGCATGTAGCGGTCATGCGTGACCAGCACCAGCGCGCCGCGATATTCGAGCAGGCTTTCTTCCAGTATTTCGAGGGTGGGAATATCGAGATCGTTGGTGGGTTCGTCCAACAGAAGCACATCCGCAGGCTGGAGCATGAGCTGCGCAATCAGCACGCGCGCCCGTTCGCCTCCGGAAAGACGGCCAATAGGCTGATTGAGCTGCTCGCCGGTGAACAGGAATCGTGCGGCCCACGATGCCACGTGAACCACGCGGTCCTGATAGATTACGGAATCGCTGTCGGAAGCCAGGGCGCGGCGCAGTGTTACATCCGGATCGAGTTGGCGAGTCTGATCGAAGTACACGATTCGCAACCATTCAGCTCGACGAATATCTCCGGCAGTCGGCGCCAGTTCTCCGCGCAACAGGCGAAGCAGCGTGGTCTTGCCGCTGCCATTCGGTCCCACCAGCCCTACTCTCATTCCGGCGGTAATCACGAAGTCAAGGCCACTGAAAAGTGTACGACCGCCAACCTCGCAAGCGACATTTTGCAGTTCGATCAGCTGTTTGGTTTTGCGATCGGTGGCCGAGAAGTCAATGTCCGCGGTCGTGGTGCGGGTTCTGAGGTTCAGGTCCGCAAGTTCAGTCATCAATTCTCCGGCCTTATCGATACGGGCTTTGGACTTGCGCGTCCGCGCTTTCGCTCCGCGACGCAGCCACGCGATTTCATTGTGCACAAGGTTTTCCAGCGCTTCCTGCCGCTTCGACTGCGAGTGCAGAAACTCTTCTTTCTTTTCCAGAAACTTAGAGTAATTTCCCCGAACACGCAGCAGTCCATTCGGATAAGTGCGATTGAGTTCAGCCATCTCGGTGGCAACGTTTTCAAGGAAGTAACGATCGTGGCTCACCACCACGCAGGCGAATGCCGCCTCTTGAAGCAAAGCCTCGAGCCACTCGATCCCCGCCAGATCCAGATGATTGGTGGGTTCATCAAGCAAGAGGATATCCGGCCCCTGCACCAGCGCCTCGACGATCGCCAGTCGCTTTTGCCATCCTCCCGACAATGCAGCCGCCGGTGTTTCGAGTTCATCGAAGCCGGCGCGGCCAAGGGTTTCCGCAAAGCGTGTGCCGCGTTCATTGGTAGAAACTCCGGCGCGGCTCAATGCTTTCTCGACTACCGACCGAATTGTTTCCGCAGGCGCGAACTTTGACTCCTGCAGCACGCAGGTCAGCCGCACCCGCTTGCGCACGGCAATTTCACCGCTGTCCAGATCTTCCTCGCCAGCCAGAATTCGAAGCAGCGTCGATTTCCCGGAACCGTTTGGACCGATCAGCCCGATGCGATCATTCTCGGAAACGGTAAAGGAGACATCTTGAAAGAGCACGGTGGATCCGAAGGCTTTTAACATGCCCTGCGCATTAATGATCGGCGCCAATGACTTGGGACCTGCTTCCTTTGGAGTGATTGGATGGCCTTGGCGGAACCGGGCCGGATCGAACCATCAGGCGTGCGATCTGGATTAAAACTCAGATCACTTCCTGGCTAACTCTATCACGGCGATTTCTGGAGGACAGTTGTACCGCACCGGCAGCAGCGAGCAACCAACGCCGGCGGACGTATAACCGACCATGCCGCCGTGTTGCCACACTCCTTGACGGTAAGATCTCGGGCAATCAGCGTTGCTGAGAATGCTTCCAATCAGCGGCAGGCGGATCTGTCCCGCGTGAATGTGGCCGCAGAGACAGAGGTTCATTCCTGCAGCGGCGGCCTCTTCGAATATTTCCGGCGAGTGAGCAAGTAGAACCTTAAAGACTTCGTCCGGCACACCCTCGAGGGCTCCGTCCAGATCGTCGAAGCCGTAACAATGCGGATCATCCACGCCGACCACCCACAAGCTGGCTCCCCCTCGCCTGATCTCGATCGCTTCGTTGATCAACATGCGCACACCGAGGTTCTCGATCTCTGCGGCCATCTCGGACTCATCATGATTGCCGAGAACAGCAACGACGCCGTGGTGAGCTTGCACCTTCGACAAAACCGTCTGCAGGCGCGGATAGACTTCGTCGCATGGTCCCATGAGTTCGAAGCGGTAGTCACCAGTCATGACACAAAGGTCGGGCTGCACGTCCTCGATACTCTCCGCTACGATCTCGGCCAGGCCGTCCATGCCATCAATGTGCAGATCGGCAAGCTGCAGGATTCGAAAACCATCAAAGCTCGCGGGCAGATCCTCAAATTCCAGCCGCAGATGCCGCACCACGGGTTGCAGCGCGTTTCGAATTCCGCGCCGGTAAATCCCCGCAATCCGCAAAAGGGTGCGCAAAATCGGCCGGGCGATGCGTTCGCGCATGACCAGCGAATCCTTGTGCGCGTGCTCCCTTGTGCCTGAGAGCATGGCAGCTTCAATCGCGCGGCGAGGCGCCAGGCGCCGTTCCAGATCGTGGCCTACTTCAAATTCGCTGTTGGAGTGGATCATCAATATGTGAAGTTCGAATATCCGATGTTCGACAAGAGGCCAGCGTTGTCCTTTAACAGAATAGCGTACGCCACGCGGGGGGAGGAAAAACTAAAGGGCTTCATCCTCTGGGAGCCGCTGATCCGGCCCAGGCGCGCCCTTGGCTGGGTCACTTCTTTTCGTGACGATATGCCGAAATAATTGGTGGACCTGGTCGGGTTCGAACCGACGACCTCTTCCATGCCATGGACGGCGGCAGCCATTCCGTGGCTTTTGCTTGCCGTAATTTAGCGACCAATCACGGTCCAAAACGGTCCATTTCAGGTTTGCCGGGAGAGTTGCCTCAACAGTCTTTCCGGCTTGCATCCCACATCGTTGCCGGCGCTTCGGCGCCCGCAGCGTGGGATGCACTCACTTCCGCTCGTTTTGAAGAGGCGGCATGAACTGCGCTCCGCGATCGTAAAACGCGGTTGACCTTGAGACGCGGTCAGAAAGTTCGCTATCGGATGCGAGCCATTGTCGTGCAGCCAAATCCGTGGTTCTGCGCGGTCCGACTAAAGGGGACTCGCGTGGTTTACGAAATCGCCCGGGGAACCATTTTCAAACGCGCTGCTCAGATCCCGGACCGCGCCAGCGGCACAACGGTTAAGCGTGGCCCACCTTTATCTGACCGCGAAAACGGTGCGCTCGGTAATGGTCCACTCCGGCGGCGGCTTACTTCCAGATGCCCGCTCGGCAAAATCGAACCATGCTTGCGGACCATCAAGTCACGACGCCTCACGTATCGCTCGAGCCCAAGGCCTGCGAGAACTGCCGGCGACCCTTCCACAGAAAGCAAACCTCGACCACGGTGGTTTTTGCAATCCCTGCAGCAACATGTACCTCGAAGACGCGGGCCAGCTCTGGAGATGTATCGAATGCGGCACCAAGCGCAAATTCGGGCGACCGGCAGCCGGATGAAACCAAAGGAAAATTCCCTGTGCTGCTCCCACTGTTATACGGTCACCGAGCACGCTTTCTGCCACGTGAGTCGGAGATGCAAGCTTGAGTTTTCCGCGGTTGGCCCGGTTCACCAGCGGTTCACCAGCGGTGTACTCCGCCAAAAGGTGAACCGAGGTATACCGCAGTGTGGCTCTGAGCCGCATGTTTGCTGGTCATAGTCGCGGTTTCCCTCCCGTTTTTCGTGGGTATGATTACCAATTCCCCGGTTGTCTGGCGGTTGTCTGGCGGTTTTGACCAGGCCCCAAGACCAACCAAGAACACCCAAAATGGGCCTCCTAGCCGCATGTTCGCTGGTCTTTTCACTGGTTTGTTTGCCGGTTTTTGCCGGTACGATCACCGGGCAGATCCAGACGTCGACGGGCGGCGCAGTCGCGAACGGCACCCTGATCTTCACCCTCAGTCAGCCCGCGATCCTCGCCCGGCACCGTGCTTCTGACCAGCCAGCACTGTGGGGACGCATTCACTTCCGCTCGTTTTGAAGAGGCGGCATGCCACGCTCCTTGAGGGAAAGAGGCGGTTGATTTTTGAAACGGGATCAGGAAATTCGCTATCGCAGCAAGATGCGAGCTCCCATTGTGTTCACAAAATATGCGGGAGCTGAGATTGCAGATCGCCAAAGGAACGAGCTGAACCCGGAAAAGGGCTCTGAACGCGGAAATCAGAACATTAACAATCCGGCTGCTTTATTTTCGTGGTCGTGAGTGTAATCGAGATTTTTCGACAACAGGCCTTCTGAGGTCTCTCCAACTCCCGAGGCTTCATTGACTTGGCTCGTTTCACAGACGTAAGATTCGCGCCAGTGGCCGAGCAAACCATCTCGCACTACCGCATCGTCGAGAAGTTGGGAGGCGGGGGGATGGGTGTGGTTTACAAAGCTGAAGATGTGAGGCTTGGTCGCTTTGTCGCGCTTAAGTTTTTGCCCGACAATGTCGCACAAGACCCGCACGCCTTGGAGCGTTTCCGCCGCGAAGCCCGTGCGGCTTCTGCCTTAAACCATCCGAACATTTGCACAATCTACGAGATCGGCCAACATGAGGGTCGCTCTTTCATCGCCATGGAGTTCTTAGACGGGCTGACGTTGAAGCGCTCCATCGCTGGAAAGCCGCTGGATAACGAAACCTTTCTCTCGCTTGCCATTGAGATCGCCGATGGATTGGATGCGGCCCACGCGGAAGGCATCATCCACCGCGACATCAAGCCTGCCAACATCTTCGTGACCAAGCGGGGCCACGCTAAGATTCTCGACTTCGGGTTGGCGAAAGTTCTACCGGTCCTCGGCGGCGCCAGATTAGCAACGGCGCAATCGACGGTCACGTTGGAAGAGCACCTGACCAGCCCCGGCGCAACCGTGGGCACGGTCGCGTACATGTCGCCGGAGCAAGTCCGCAGCAAGGAACTCGACGCCCGAACCGACCTATTCTCCTTCGGGACGGTGCTGTACGAGATGGTAACGGGGACCTTGCCTTTTCGTGGTGAGAGTACAGGGATGATGTTCGACGAGATCATGAACCGTGCTCCGGTTCCTCCGGTGCGGCTGAATCCCGGCGTGCCAACCGACCTGGAACGCATCATCGCGAAGTGTCTGGAGAAAGACCGCAACCTACGCTACCAGCATGCTTCGGATATTCATACCGACCTTCAGCGGCTGAAACGGGACACTCAGTCCTCACGCTCAGTAGTTGCTCTACAACCCGAGGCCACATCCCATCCCAGGAAGCGCTCGAAGGTGATCGTTGCTATTGTCCTCGTGCTGGCGTTGATGGCGGTCGGAGGCTACCTTTACTTCCGTCATCCACGGCAGCTCACCGATAAAGACGTGGTTGTGCTCGCCGACTTCGCCAATTCCACCGGAGATACGGTTTTCGACGATACCCTCAAGCAGGCGCTCAGCGTAGCCCTGCGCCAATCGCCGTTCCTCAGTGTGCTCTCTGACAACAAGACTGCTCAGACGCTGAAATTGATGACGCGTCCGGCCAATTCGACGCTTACCCCGGAATTGGCGAGGGAAGTTTGTCTCCGCACCGGCAGCCAGGCTTACATCGCGGGAGCGATCGCTGCCTTGGGCACCGATTACGTAGTGGGTTTAAAGGCAGTGGATTGTCAGAGCGGCGAGGTATTGGCTCAGCAGCAGATCACCGCACCCGCCAAGGAGAAGGTTTTGGACGGACTGGGTCACATGACAAGCCAATTGCGCAGCGAGCTGGGCGAGTCTCTGTCCACGGTCCAAAAGTTCGACATTCCGCTCGATCAGGCCACCACTTCTTCTCTCGAGGCTCTGCGTCAATATACCGCCGGACTTCGAGTCGAAAATCAGCAAGGCGATGTTGCTGCCATTCCGTTTTTCAAGCGGGCGATCGAACTCGATCCAAACTTCGCCAAAGCCTACATCTCTCTCGCCACGTCCTATTCCAATCTCGTTGAGTACGGATTGGCCAGCGAGAATATGCAGAAGGCTTACGAACTGCGGGACCGTGCCACTGAACTGGAACGTTATAGCATTTCGGCGAACTACTACGCCGACGTCACTGGCGAATTGGACAAGGCGAACGAGGTGCTCGAGCAATGGTCACATGACTACCCTCGCGACGTCCATCCTCCAGTCGCGCTAGCACTCAATCACAATCTGGTTGGACAATATGATCAGGCGGTCGGGGAACTTCATGAAGGTCTGCGCATTAACCCAGACCATTCTTCCTGCTATCTGAACTTGATCGCCAACTACGCAGCCTTGAACCGCGTGGACGACGCAACCGCTACCTACAATGCTGCACTGGCGCGCAAGCTGGATCATCCTCTGCTCCACGTCAATCGTTACGGCGTAGCTTTTCTCCAGGGCGACACCGCAGAGATGCAGCGGCAAATAGCTGGGGTCACCGGGAAGTCGGGGCTCGAGGACTTTGTTCTTTCCATTCAGTCGGACACTGAGGCGTACGCCGGACGATTTCACAAGGCGCGCGAACTCTCGCGGCGAGCCGCCGAGTCAGCCAGCCGAAATGACAAGAAGGAGACTGCCGCCGAGTGGCTGCTGAACGCGGCATTGCGCGAAGCCGAGATCGGCAATCCGCAGCAGGCTCGGGAGCAAACTTCCTCCGCCATGTCCTTGTTCCCTTCCCGCGATGTTCGAGTGCTGGCAGCCTTAGCGCTCGCCCGCTCCGGAGATGCGGCTCGGGCGCAAGACATGGCCGACGACTTGAGCCGTAGCGCCCCAGCGAACACTCTGCTGAACTGTTACTGGTTGCCCACGATTCGCGCTTCAAGCGAGCTAACTCGCCATCATCCCGACAATGCCTTGCAGCTACTGCAGGCGGCCTCACCGTGCGAACTAGGTGAACCCAATCCGCAAGTCCAGATCGCTGGCACTCTCTATCCCGGATACGTCCGCGGTCAGGCTCACCTCGAAAACGGAGACGCGCAGCAAGCGGTGGCCGAGTTCCAGAAGTTGATCGATCACCGCGGCGTGGTGCAAAACTTCGTGCTGGGGGCATTGGTACACCTACAGATGGGCAGAGCCTACCTCGCCACGGGCGACACTGCGAAGGCCCACGTCCAGTACCAGAATTTTTTCGCGATCTGGAAGGACGCCGACCCCGACATCCTCATCCTAAAAGAAGCCAAGGCGGAGTACGCAAAGTTGCAATAGTAGCGTGGGCAGGCATTAGCGATCATCGTCCGGTTCGCCCCACTGAGCAGAAATTCTCAACTGCCGAGAATTTGCGATATACGGGAGAATCATCGGCTACCAGGATGTTCAGTTCGGGGGAAAAAGAATCCATTCTGCACTCCGGCACTCAACGTGACACTGCTCGCACTTGGAAGAATTCCGTTCTAATCATGCCGTCTTTTTCACCGCCCCACGCTTACTTCCTCCCGACGCCAAATAGTTAGTCCGGGTGCTCCCAGCGCTAGTGCGCCGAGCGTGGCGGGTTTGGGAGTTACACTAGATTCTTCCGCGCTGTCTTCATCCGGCCCCTTGGTCTGGCCAGCTTTGATCGACTTCTTTGGAATGGTCTCATAGGCGTATCCGGTCAGGGTGGCCGTGAAGCCTTCGAGAAGTTTACGAGTTACGATAAGCCGTGCCCAACCGTAGTGAGTTCGACCACTGATTTTGAAGCTTAAGCCGAGGTAAGGAGGCCACATTTCCAACGTCGAGCACGACTTTGGCAGCATCCTGAGCTTTATCGAACAGACCTACGGCATAACGACCAACATTTACCCGGCGTACGAGTACGCGGACTTCTTCGCTCCCGACAACCCCTCCCCGACGGCTCCGGCCCCTGGGGGAGCTTGGTTTTCGACGCCGAGGGGAACGCGTACGGCACGACGATCAACGGAGGGACGTCCAACTTCGGCACGGTTTTTGAGCTGACGCCCCATTCCAATGGCTATTGGACAGAGACCGTCCTGCATGACTTCAACTGCAAGGGCAACGAAGGCTGCATGCCGACAGCAGGCCTCGCTATCGACGCTGCCGGGGATCTGTATGGCACCGCAAAGACCACGACCTTCGAGCTTTCACCCGGCTCCGGTGGCTGGAACCTCACCGTCCTCCAGAACGAGGGCGGGCCCTTCAACCTGATCCTCGACCAAGCGGGCGACCTGTATGGCCCACTCGGGCTAGGCCAATATGGCCAGGGTGCCATTAGCGAACTGGTGAAAGACGATGCCTGGACCGAGAAGTGGCTGTACAGCTTCTGCTCCAAGAACAGCCGAAAGCACGACTGTTTGGACGGCAGCTACCCGTACGCCGGCGTGACCTGGGGCCCCGATGGCAACCTCTATGGCACAACAGTGCAATACGGCGTCCACGGCTACGGCGTGGTCTTTCGGCTGGCCCCGCAGCAAGATGGCACGTGGGAAGAAACCGTGCTGCATTCCTTTCCTGCCTTTGAGGGCGACGGCCAGAAGCCCTACGAGGGCGTGGTTCTCGACAAGGCCGGGAACGTTTACGGCGCAACTTACCAAGGCGGTAGCAGCACGAGTTGCGGTGTGATCTTCAAGTTGGCTCCGCAAGCGGATGGCCAGTGGAAGGAAAGCATTCTGTACGATTTTCCCAAGCTTTCGCAGGGCTGCATCGCGAACACCATGGCCTTCGACGCGCACGGCAATCTTTGGGGAACGGCGCAAAGCGGCGGCGCGTCGGACAACGGCGTGGTGTTCGAGCTGACGCCGCAGCCGAGCGCCAAATGGAAGTACCAGGTGATGCACCAGTTCAACGGGAAGGACGGCTCCCTGCCTGGCTCCGCGGTCATTTTGGACAAGCACGGCAACCTGTACGGGACCACAATCCTGGGCGGCGCCCACGGTGGCGGCGTGGCCTTCCAACTCACGCCGTAGCTCTGTGTGCCTTTGCACCCACAATCGTCACCGACAGTCGGGGGATGTCCCGCCTGATAGCTGGCGATAAATCGCGATTTCACTCATTGAGGGTTCTGAGCGCTATCGCTGTTTACATCCGTTGGCCAGCTTGGCGACGGTCTGGGGTATAGAAGGTTGATGCTCGACGGAGGCGTGCCCCCGTACAGACCCGGACGAGCGGTCATTAGCGCATCCGGTTCTTATCGCAGATAGGTGGCGGCGAAACGAGCGTCGGAAAAGGAATGGAGCATGTGGGGTGGAGGTAACCAACGCTGAGCCAAAGTGAGAGTGCGTGGCTACAAAGGCGAAGTTGCATCGCAAAACTCCTATCTGACGCGGTGGAACAAAGAAACCGAACAGGTCGAGTTAGTTATCGGAAAGCTCCACGAGTGGCCGGAAAGCGAAGCTCGCGAGACAGCCGGATAAATCGGCCGGCACCGTACCGCACGAAGTACAAAACATCTGGCCGCCAGGGAGCGAACTCCACATTGTGCGCAAGTGGTTGCCATCGTTCATTTCCTCGTAGCGCCGCCTTCGTAATGCACCTTCTGCACCGAGCCGTCCGTGCGGTCTTCTTCGTAGTCGATCTGGTACTGCAGGATGCAAACGGGCTGTTTCGCAACCCAAGCCGTACCGGTGATGTTGTAGTCCTTTAACTGCCCGGCCATAAGGAGAGCGACCTTATCCATATGGGTCTGTTGGGTCGTGTCGATTGCGTACTTATCTGTTTCGAAGCCGTTGATGGTTTCGTGCCCGACTTTCGTCACCCTTGGCTTGCTGATGAAAAGGCCCGAGGGCGTTCCGTCCTCCGGAACGAGTGTGGTTCCCATCAACCACCGGTGGGGGTCGGAGCGGGTGTAGTGGTTGGTTTCGAAGATATCCGTATAACCATCGGCGACGGTTATCGTCCCTGCCGGAATGTGCGCGCTTCCCATGTCCACTTCTGGATGTGAAGTAGGCTGGTCAATTTCCGTCGAATGGCGCCGCTGATGAAACGACACGTCGAGCTTGTCGCTCGACAGATCGGTCTCAAAATCCCTGTATGAACCGTCGCTTTCGTTCTCCCTGTTGGAGAAGTGAATCGCCTGAGACACTGGAAGACCCTGGGGTATGGCCTGCACGCAATAGGTGCCTCCATCGAAATGCGTTGCGTCAGAAGACATGGGCTTGGGATCGTCTTGCTGCACAGGTTGGAGCTGCTTCTTGCTGCATGCGATCGTCGCGAGCAATGCCAGGCACAGACCTACGAGAATCCATCGCTGGAAAAGAACTGCTCCATTTCTATTCATGAATTGCTCCTTTTCAGGCACGTGCGTGGCTTCTCAGCTCAGTCGGTCGCGGTGCAGGGTTGCGCCCGTCCACGTGCCGGTGTAATTCCCGTCGACGCCTGACTTATTCGCCCCAAAACCGACCGTTTCGACAGCGCCGGGGCGTCAAAGGAACGAAAGTGCCCGATTGGATAGGCGAACCGTTACCTGGTTACAATTTTCTGCATCGCAGGATGCGTCGGGGCCATTCTTCGCGTCGGCATGTGCGAGACCGCCGCGTTTTGCCGCCCTTCGCGCATGCGCTCCTGCATCCGTTTCATTCCATCGAGATCGTGAGTATGATCGGCGAAGCGGATGCTCTCGTAGTTCTTCCGCAAGGCCGTGATACGATAGCCGAAACTTAGACTTGCGTTCCCGCCGCCCAGTTCGTGCGCTTCAAAGGAGCTGCCTGTGCGGTTGGAGACGTACAGCCCCTTGCAGTCGCCATACGGCGTCAGGAACACCTGGTATTCCTGGGAAGTGTTGACCGTTTGGATGAAGTCGGCATCGAGCGTGACGACTGCCAAGCCATTCACTAACTGCGCCGAGCCGAAATCTTCAAACCAGTTCTTGGGTGATTCGATAGCCGACATGGCTACGATGCGGTTGCCGCCATCAATGGGTACGATGGCATTTTTCGAGCCAGTGCAGTTGATGTTGCCGCCCGAGTCGATATTACAAGAACTGCTGGTGGCAAGATTCTCGGCGAAGAACGAAAAAGAATTGCTGTTGTCGGCTAGGGCGAAGAGAGTGGCGAACCCGGACCCACTATTGTTCTCGAAATATCCGGCACTCCCATCATCTACGGTGCCAAGCACCCCGAGCTGTGCACTTGTGGTACCGCCGTCGCCCCAGACGCCAGGTCCGTAGCGACCTGTAAAGTAACTCGCCACACCGCTTTCCGTTCCGTTTTGCCCGAAGACGCCAGGACTTCCCCCGCCGGTTCCCAGACCGTAAACACCGACGGCGGTTCCATCCGCGGCATTGGACGTTCCCAGCACTCCGTAGGAATTGCTGGCGGTGCTGTCCGTGTCACCCTCAACACCCACTCCAGATCCGCTGGTTGCGTTTGCTACGCCCCACACATTGATGGTAGAGCTGCCAGACGACTCTATCCCTAGTTGGCCGCCGTTCCCGTTCACGAAGATTCCATATCCGTTGCTGGACGAATTGACGTTCAATCCGCCATCAGCTCCGGCGTTGGACAGTGTGAGAGCCGCAGTCGAGCTGTTGTTCACACTGATGGCGTTGACGTTGGTGAATGTGTTGGCCGCCGCCAACTGCGGCACCTTGCTTGTGTCCACATTGAGGGTCAAGCTGCCGCCGATGCCTCCGCCGGTCAGATCGGTGCCAGCGTTGACCGCTGTTACGACTTTCGTAGTGTCGACGTTGAGCGTCGTGCTGCCACCTAAGGCGACGGTTCCGCCGCCCGTCAGGTCCGTGCCAGCCTTCACCGTCAGCCAGGAGTTCGCGAGCATGGCGTTGGTGATGCCGCTATCCGGGACGCTCAGAGTGACGTTGCCGCTGTTGCCGCCGCCGCTCAGGCCTGTTCCCGCCGTCACGCCAGTGATCGTGCCATTGCCCGTACCCGGAAACGTCTGTCCCTTGGCAAACGTAATCTGTCCGTTGCTGGCGATGTTGAGTCCGGTTTCGGCAGGTGTGCCGTTGCCTTGCGAGAACAGAAGATTCAGTGAGCCGCTGGCGTTCTTGGTGTTGTTGCCCACCG
>Ga0307476_10000901_pt1 | contig 19940 bp, 14 predicted proteins | sample atmos_gasesECM2C_2_FD_203314 | JGI IMG/M metagenome (GOLD analysis project Ga0307476, IMG submission 203314) | Hardwood forest soil microbial communities from Morgan-Monroe State Forest, Indiana, United States - atmos_gasesECM2C_05 | ecosystem: Environmental > Terrestrial > Soil > Temperate... | reverse complement strand
AGAACGCGAGCGTGGGCGAGCGCTGCAAGATTTCAAGCCACACATTCATCTGTGAAGGTGTCACCATCGAGGACAACGTTTTCATCGGCCACGGCGTGATGTTCATCAACGACAGCTTTCCCCGAGCCACCGCCGACGACGGCAATCTGCAAACCGAAGCCGACTGGAAAGTCGAGCGAACAGTAGTCAAGAAGGGAGCGTCGATCGGCTCTGGAGCCACGATTCTCTCGAACGTCAGCATCGGTGAAAACGCCATTGTGGGAGCCGGCAGCGTGGTCACCAAAGACGTACCGCCCAGGAGCATCGTGGCTGGAAATCCAGCAAGAGTTCTGCGTTATATCGAAGAAATTACGGAGGCTTCAAAGTGAGTGGTTCTCATAGCACACCCAACAGCATTCCTTTTCTTGATCTGGTTACTCCGCACGTTGAACTCGAGCAGGAGTTGACTGAGGTTTTCCGCAAAGCCTTGCTGACTGCGGGATTCATCGGCGGCCCGATGGTCGAGGAGTTTGAGAAGGCCTTCGCGACTTTCTGCGAGGCCAGTTACGCGGTTGCGATCAGCAGCGGCACCGATGCCCTGCGCTTCGCCCTCATGGCCAGCGGAGTGAAACCCGGCGACGTGGTAGTCACCGTGCCGCACACCTTCATCGCAACGACGGAAGCGATCTCGCAAGCCGGCGCGCTACCCGAGTTCGTAGACATCGATGAGCAGACGTACAACATGGACCCGGCAAAACTCAAAGAATATCTAAAGAAACAGTGCACGGTCGACGATGCCGGAAAGCTCGTAAGCCGCCGCAGCGGCCGCCCGGTCACGGCCATTGTCCCGGTCCATCTGTACGGACAAATGGCCGACATGGATCCGATCCTCGAGCTGGCCGAGCGCTATCGTTTGGTCGTGATCGAGGATGCCTGCCAGGCGCACGGTGCCGAATATTTTTCACGAAAGCACAACCGCTGGATGAAGGCCGGATCGATGGGACGAGCCGCGGCATTCAGCTTCTATCCGGGAAAGAATCTAGGTGCATGCGGCGAGGCGGGTGCTGCCACCACAAACGATGCCGGCATCGCGAAGACTATGAAGATGCTCCGGGACCACGGCCAGGCCACAAAGTACTATCACGATGTCGAAGGCTACAACGGCCGACTCGACTCGATCCAGGCCGGTCTTCTCCATGTGAAGTTGGCCCACCTGGCAAAGTGGAACGCCCAACGCCGCGAACGCGCAGCGGAGTACAAGCGACTGCTCAAGTCTGTAGACCGCGCCTTGGTCCCGCCTTGCGAACCGTCATGGTCGCGCGCTGTCTATCACCTGTACGTGATCCGAACTGAAGATCGCGAAGGTTTGATGGAGCATCTGAAAAAGGCTGGTATCAGCACCGGAATTCACTATCCCATTCCGCTGCATCTGCAGAAAGCCTACACGGCAATGCAGTACAGCCTGGGCGACTTCCCCGTAACAGAGAAGGCCGCCGCGGAGATCGTTTCCCTGCCGATGTTCCCGCAGCTTAAGGAGCTACAGCAAGCTCGGGTGGTAGAGGAAATTCTTGAATTCGCTTCAATGACATCTCGCAAACACGTCGAGCATGATGCAGTGGCTCTATCCACCGCGGAACAGACAGCGTAAAAATGAGCTTTCGTTTCGACAGATTCGCGACGCTGTACCTTGTCAATCCGCTCCGGCGGAGTGCGTCTAGTAGCGAGCCGTCCATCCCGATTCTCATGTACCACAGCATTTCGGACGATGCAGAAACAGTGCATCCTTATTACCGCACATCAACCTCCCGGTTAGTATTCACGAAACACATGCAGTACCTGCGCGATCTCGGATACAGCACCATCAACGTGGCAGATGCAGTGAGTTTGTTGCAGACCGGTGGATTAACGAGGAAGTATGTAGTAGTCACTTTCGACGATGGCTATGCTGATTTCTATACACACGCATTCCCTGCACTGAGTCGCCATGGGTTCACCGCAACCATGTTTCTGCCAACTGGATATATTGGAACAGGCCGGAGACAGTTCAAGGAGAAAGATTGCTTAACTTGGAGTGAAATTCGGGAACTGCGAAAACACGGAATGTGCTTCGGTTCGCACACGGTAACCCATCCCCAACTTTCCACTTTCGAAACAATCGCCGTGAAAGATGAGATCGTAAACTCAAAGCAGACGATAGAGGACAACCTCGGGGAGTCGGTGGACTCTTTTTCTTATCCATTTGCCTTCCCCGAGACCAACAAGCCTTTCATTCAGAAGTTGCGGGGCACGCTCGTCGATTCGGGATACCATCAGGGCGTTTCGACCAGCATTGGTACTGCTCGCCAGCAAGAAGATCCTTATTTTCTGCGTCGCCTTCCTGTGAATTCCTATGACGACATTCCTCTGCTCAGTGCCAAGCTGCAAGGCGGCTACGACTGGCTCCATAAAGTCCAGTACGCTTCAAAGCGACTAAGGGTGAAGTTTTGATGGAACTCTCGATTATTATTGTGAATTGGAACTCCGCGGCGCTCCTTCGCAAGTGCTTGCAGAGCATTTTGTCGAACTCCGCAGGCTGCGATCTCGAATTGCTTGTCATCGATAACGCATCGTACGACGGCAGCGCGAAGTTGATGTCTAAAGAATTCCCCGCGCTGACGTTCATCCAATCCACCAAGAACCTGGGATTCGCTGGCGGTAACAATGTTGCCTTCCAGCAGTCCCAAGGACGCTACGTTCTGTTCCTGAATCCTGACACCGAGGTTGTCGGCGATGCACTCAACGCTATGCTTACGGTGCTGAGAACTCGCCAGGATGCGGGTGTCGTTGGTCCCAAACTCGTCAATCCGGACCTTTCTGTGCAGATTGATTGCATGCGAGCATTCCCCACTATTCTGAACCAACTGTTCGATTCCTCCTTAACCAGAATAGTCTTCGGGACTTTTAACTTTGCGGGAGTCAAACCTGTGATCAAGCAGAGTGGGGATCCAGTCAGCGTTGAAATGCTTCCCGGAACGTGCGTCATGCTTCGCCGCGAAGTCTTTGAAGAGGCTGGACGGTTCAACGAGAAGTACTTCATGTACGCTGAGGACGTTGAATTGAATTACCGAGTAAAAGCGGCTGGATGGACCAACTATTATGTGTCGAAGGCGGTGGTCGTCCATCACGGTGGATCTAGTTCCGAACAGAAGAGCGAAAGTTTCTTTTCGACAGTGATGATAAGAGAGGCAGTCTGGGAGTTCCTCCGCGCGAGTCGTACGGAGTGGTATGCGTTAGCGTATCGCGCCACGACATGTTTGGCCGCCGTTACGCGAATCGCTGTTCTGTGCTTGTTGCGGTTCCCAACCTTTAGTCACGAGATCCGTTCCCGGGCTACCTACCGTTCGCACAAATGGACAAAGGTTCTCCGTTGGTGTGTCGGTCTGGAAGGCTGGGCCCATGGATACAAACCAGTATCATCCCCGCCTCGAAACGGGCACGTTCTGGTCGGTCGCGAGAGAGAAGCGTAAAAGGAATGTCCGTGTCGGATCCTGCCATTGCCGCTACGAGAATGCAGGCAAGTGCGAACGTTGCTCCGTACACAAATATGCCGGAAAATGGTGCCCGCACGATATCTATCCTCAACACGTGGTCGTCCCTGCAGGGTGTCAGTCAGCGGTGGAGGGAGTGGCAGCAGAATCCGAATGCCGACATCGAGTTCGTCAAGTTCATAATGGAAATTCGCCCCGAGTGCGAGCATCCGTATGTAATGTGTGTACAGCACGGGAACGAGACCGAGGCATTATTGATTGGCCGACTGGAGCATCCGCGAGTCAGTATAAGGGTCGGCTATCTGCAAGTTGCCCAGCCCGAACTGCGAGTCATCTCATTTCTCTATGGTGGCTTGCTCGGCACGCTCAACCAGGAGAGTTCAGATGCACTCGTCAGAGCGATCGTGGATCGGATCGCTCATCGTGACGCCGACGCGGCCTTTTTCAGTCATGTCCGTCAAGGTTCTCCCCTCGCACTATCGCTTCAGAGCATTCCAGGGATCTTCAGGCGTGACACAGTTTCGACCGTCCAACCCCATCGGTCACTAAGAATTCCTCAGAGTGTGGATGCCTTTTATGCTGGTTTGTCCACCAAGGTGAGGAAAAACCAGAAATGGCAAGCGAAGAAGCTGCTCGAGTCCTTCGCGCAGCGAGTCGAGGTTCGGTGCTACACGAAGGTCGGCGACCTAGGTACGCTTTTTCGCGACGTTGATCAGATTGCGAGTACAACATATCAACGAGGCTTGGGCGTTGGTTTCGCCGACACTCCGGAAATGCGCGGCAGAATGCAGCTTGCCGCGCGGAAAGGTTGGCTGCAAGCGTTCGTCCTATACTTAGCTGACAAGCCCGGAGCCTTCTGGATTGGCACCAGGTATCGAAACTGCTTCTTCAGTGACTTCATGGGGTACGATGCCACCAACGCCAAGTATTCGCCTGGGATGTACCTTGTCGTCAAAGGGATCGAGCATTTCTGCGAAGAGTCGGAAAGTGAACGCATCGCGGAGATAGACTTCGGCCTCGGCGATGCGCAGTATAAACAAGTTCTCGGTACAGATGCATGGCTGGAGGAATCCTCGTACATTTATTCATTGAATCTGCGCGGTGCCGTCCTTAACCTCTCCCGAACTATCACCGGTGTTGTCGACAAAGGTGCGAGAGGCTTCCTTCGCAAGCTGAACTTGGAAGCCGCCATCAAAACCGGCTGGCGAAAACGAGTCGCTCAGCGGTAGAAAATCAACTCGCACGAACCAGTTAGATCGCATGATTTATTACATCGCAGAAACAAACGCCAACCCGCAGGGCATCGCGTTTGCCCTGATCATGGGAATTTTCCTCGTAGCTTTGCCTCGGCGCTACGCCATCATCCCGGTTCTGATGCTGGTGAGCTACATGACGATGGGGACCAACATTGTTGTTGGCGGCCTCAATTTCACTATGCTGCGGCTCCTGCTGGTCTTTGGTTGGGCGCGGTTGATCATCCGCGGGGAACTCCGAGGCGTAAAGCTAAATAGGATCGACAAAGCGGTTATCGCCTTCGTTATTTCCGCGCTCCTGACCTACACTCTGCTCTGGCAAACATATGGCGCATTCAAGAACAAACTCGGCTTAGCCTACAACGTAATCGGGTTCTTCTTCTTATTCCGATTTCTTATCCGGGATCTAAAGGATGCGATTCGCATTGTCAGAATCACGGCGATCTTGATCATCCCGTTAGCCGCAATGATGCTGGTCGAGAAGCGCACGGGCCACGACCTGTTTGCCTTTCTCGGAGGAGTACCTGAAGCGTCGCCGGTTCGGGACGGTGTGGTCCGGTGCCAGGGTCCTTTTTCTCACCCCATTCTTGCCGGCAGTTTCGGCGCGACTCTACTGCCTCTGTTTCTTGGCCTGGGAGCGCAAAGAATCAAGCTGGCCAAATTGACCGCCGCCACAGGGATCGTGGCGGCCGCAATCATCATCTTCTGTTCAGGTTCAAGCGGTCCGGTGTTGGCCGGCTTAGCCGGGATTGGTGGTTTTCTCTTGTGGCCTTTACGCAACAAGATGCGCCTCATCCGATGGGGTATCGTCGCTGGCATCGTCGTTCTTCAGCTCCTGATGAAGCCCCCATTTTGGTTCATCATTGCCAAAATCGATATTTTCAGTGGGAATACCGGCTGGCATCGGGCACATCTGATTGACATCGCTTACAGAAACTTCTTCGACTGGTGGATCGTGGGTACGCGTTCCGTCATCAACTGGGATATCGGTTACGACCACAATATTGATATCACCAATCAATACATATCCTACGGAATTGATGGCGGCCTGATCACGTTCTCGCTTTTCATCGTAATCATCGTTAGGTGTTTCAGTGGTGTCGGGAGAACTCTTAGGGCTCTGTCGGACCAGCCTCAGAGCAGCCGGATGTTTGTGTGGGCCCTCGGAGCGGCCCTGTTTGCCCATGTGGTGAACTATTTCTCGATCTCCTACTTCGATCAAACCATTATTGCCTGGTACATGCTCCTGGCCATAATTTCGTCACTCGGTGACTATGCTCTTCGGCTGAAACCCGCCCCACTTCCCATAACGGTGCGGCCGGCGGAGATTGCAACCGAGAGCTACGTCCAAATGTTTTCAGCAACTTAGCAAAAGGGATTAGCCCTGACGATCACTGTCAAGATGTACTTCCGGCATCACCAATGAGGCTCGTGCGCCGTTATACTCGCTTTGTCTTCCGACAAAAGGAGCATCCGTCGCCATGGGTTTTTCATCCCCCAACCTTGGTAACCGCGGACAACGATTCGCTGTCCTTCTCGTTTGCGTTGTTCTTTCCCTATCGGCTCTCAGCTTTAGTGCGAACACGTACTATGTTTCGCAGTCTGGTGGATCGGTGAACTGCGGAGCCGACGGTACGCAGACCAGCCAGCCATATTCATGGGTTAACGCCTCCGGTCACTATGCGGCAGGAGACACGATCAAACTTTGTGGAACGATCAACGGGCCAAACACGGTCGGAGGGACAGTTTTTACTTTGCAGGCATCCGGTTCCTCGGGTAACCCTATTACGATGTTCTGGGAGTCGAACGCCGGTATCGCAGAGCCAGCTTGCGGGACGGGTAACGGCAACGCCTGCATCAAGACGAACAACCAAACGTATTGGGTACTCGACGGCAACCTGACGAAGAACAGCATCACATCCACGGCGAACGGTACAGCCGGCACATACGCAAATCAGGTTCCTGCGAACGGAATCTGGGCGCTAAATTGCTCCAACTGTGAATTCAAGAATCTAGACGTTAGCAACATGTACGTCATGGTGGGTGCGAATGACAGTGCTCCGACCGGATTTTCCTGGGACCCGAGCGGCTTGGTGATTAGCGGCAGCAATTACTTAATTCATAACAACAGCTTCGAGCAGATGCGCAGTGGGGTGGTGGGAGGATTGTGGAACGATGGAGACAGCAACAATCGAGTTTACAATAACACCTTCAATCACATAGGCGGCGGCATAATCTACGTCGGCAACACCAGTGGAGTGCTGTCGAACATATTCGTTTACGGAAACCACATCTCGAACATGGCAACCTGGGATAATGTGAATGACTATTATCACCACGACGGTATCTTTTTCTGTAACAACTCCGGGGACGCGAGCAGCGTCAAGAATATTTATATCTACGACAATCTGTTTGATGGAGACGAGGGCGCGAACTGCACTGCTTGGATTTATTACAACGAGGGGCTGAACGGAATCTACGTCTTCAATAATAAATTCTTCAATTCGTCGGCTAGGAGCTGTGCCCAGATGGAAGGCGGCTACACCGGGGACCAGAACTTTTACGTCTACAACAATTACGTAGACTGCGGCGGGCTGGGAGACGGAGCCACGGCAATGCAGTACGGCCGCGGCGGTATTACGATAACCGGCATGACGGTTGAGAACAACACGTTCAACAATTGCGACGTCGATTACGATTTCAATGGTGTAGTCATCGGTGCCGGGACGATTGACCACAACGTGTACGGGGCTTCGAATTGTACCGGTTCCCGTTGCTTCCAGTGGAATGGCAACACTTCAGCGCTTGCCGCTTGGCAGGCGATCTGCTCATGCGATACACACTCGCTGAGTCCTTCGAGCACCGGGGCAGACAGCTCAGGAATGCCGCAGGCTGGTTCCGCCATGATCCACGATGGAACGCTCCACTTTGCGAATTTAGCCAGTTTATGCACTGGAAGTCTCACCGCGCTCTGCACAGACTATGCGGGGAACCCCAGGCCGAATTCAGGAACTATGAATTGGGATGCTGGAGCGTACCTCTATGGTTCCAGTGCTGCTCCGTCTCCTCCTTCGGGTCTCCAGGCTACCGTAGAGTAGTCTCTCGACGGCAATTGACTTTCTTAGGCCGATTGCCATGCGCCGGAAGTCTCTCATCAGTCTTTGGCTGTCGAGGGCTTCGATTAACCTCGAAGCCCGGGCATCTGGGGCACCCAAGAAGTCGGCCAACCAATTGACATGAGAATCTGCTTTATTTGCCATTCGTCGAGACTCGGAGGCGCGGAACGCGTCTTCCTCGAGATGATCGATGCGCTCAAGAGCGCGGGGAACGACTGTTTCGTGATTCTACCTAGCCGCGGCGAGCTATGCGCGGAGTTACTGGCACTTGCAGTGCCATTTTCCATCATATCGTTTCCTTTGTGGACGAGCTCGACGAGACCTTCGTGGTTTCAGCAGATCAAGACTGGAATAGGCCTGGTCTCGAATTCAGTGCTGGTGGCATGGGCAATACACAAATGGAAAGCAGACATCGTTGTATCTAACACCGTAACGGTTGGGGTTGGCGCCATGGGCTCTAGACTCGCAAACCGCTCCCATGTCTGGCATTTGCAGGAGTTTGGGGGAGAGGACCACGGCTTATTCTTTGTATTTGGGGAGGCCCTCTCCCTCAGACTTGCGGGAGCTCTCTCATCATGCTGCTTATGTCTCTCCGAGGCGTTGGCCGCTAAGTATAAGAGGTTTATCCCCGCGTCCAAAATAGCGGTGGTACATCCATCGATGCATCGAGCATTTCGGTCAACGGAAAACAATGAAAGTGTTGGCTCGTTGTTGCCTCCGCGCAACGGACGTTTCCGTTGTGTAATCGTGGGCACTCTGGCTGAAGGGAAAGGTCAAGAGGACTCCATCCTGGCGTTTGATCTCCTCTCTAAGGCCGGGATTAGCGCCGAGCTGTTTATCGTGGGGAGTGGCGTCCCTTTTTACAAACGTCATTTGGAGGAGTTGATAGTTAGAAAGCGCTTGGAGGGCAGGGTACTGCTAACTGGGGAGGTACGGACCGCGCTTCCAGTGATGCAAGCGTCAGATATAGTTCTGGTATGTTCGCGAAGTGAAGGCTTTGGAAGAGTGACCATCGAGGGTATGATGGCGGGAAAGCCGGTGATCGGTGCCCGCGCTGGCGCAACGGCGGAGTTGATCGCAGATGGCGTCAATGGACTTCTCTATACCCACGGTGACCCGAAGGATCTGGCGGATAAGATTGAATATCTCTATAAGAATCCAGAAGTCGCGGAACAGTTAGGCAAAAATGCCCAGTCCTGGGTCGACGGTTTTTTCACGCCGGAGCGCTATAGCAGGGAAATCTTGGCACTCTTGAACTCCTCTCTTAATCCGAGTGTCGTTGTGGCAGCTTCGGCTCCCACCGCCTAAACTGGGCCGTAGGGTGGCCCCCGTCGACGCTCTCGGTCAGTTTCACACTAAAACTCAAATGAATTGCGACACACACGAACCGATGAACTTGACAGTTGAGACACCAGTTGCGGAACCGAAGCATCTGGCGGGCCATCATTTGGCGTGGAACAGCCTTCTGAATCTTGGTACGTCTGTTTTCATCGTCGGACTCAACATCCTTTTTGTTCCGCTCATGCTGCATACCTTCGGTACGGAGTTCTACGGTGTCCTGTCCGTCACTTGGATGGTATTAGCGAATTTCGGCTGGCTTGACTTTGGTTTTAGCAGAGCGTCGGCCAGATATGTCGCACAAGAACTCGCGCGCGAACGCCATGATGATGCTGCCCTGTGGACTCTGACTGCGTTAGTTTCCCAGGCAGTCTTGGGAGGGCTGGGTGCTCTTCTCATCTGGTATTTTTCTCCCTTTATCGTCGACCACATACACGTCCAGAAGGAGCATCGTGAGCTGGTAATCCTCACGCTGAAGCTGTTCGCCTTTTCCATTCCGATCGATTTTGCGAACAGATCGATCACGGGAGTGATGCAGGCAGGTCAACGATTCGACTGGGTAAACGGGCTCAACCTTTTCAGCACTCTTTCAACATTTGCTGTCTATGGAATCGGCATCCTCAGGGGCGCGGACTTTAAGGCTGTAGTATATGGCTTGTTCGTTCTGAGAGTCGTCAACTTGCTAGCATCCTATTGGGGCGCGACGAAGGTGCTACCTGCCCTGAAATCGTTTTCATATCTTGAGGGCTTAACCGCAAGTTACTGGGCTCGGGCATCTGTTCTGATCCGCTATGGATTGTGGGTCGCGTCAGCCGCGGTGGTGGTTCCGCTGCTGCTCTTTTTTGATCAATGGATGATTAGTCTGCTCGTGGGGGTCTCCCTTCTTCCCTACTACACGATCCCGAGCAATCTACTCTGGCGTATGGGACTCTTCCCTACGAGCCTAACGACAACGCTTTTTCCTGCGTTCAGTGCGATGGAAGCAAAGACCGACTGGGCACGCATTGAAAGTTATTTTGTCCGCGCTCACCGTTATTTGTTGACTGTCATAATTCCCATCCTCTTTGTCCTTTTCGTCTGGGGGAGGGAAATTCTGCGCATCTGGATTGGGGCAGCATTTGCTGCGCAAGCAACTCTGCCACTTCGGTTATTGGTGTTTGGCTTCGTTATCGGATTACTGGCGCCCTTGTCTGGTGCTCTTCTTGAAGCGATAGGAAGGCCCGACATGCTGGTGAAGGTATACCTAATCGAACTGCCTTTCAACATCGTTGTCGTATGGTCTCTGACTAAGTATTTTGGGATTGGGGGTGCCGCGCTCAGTTACACTGTGCGCACCGCAATCGAAACGGTCATATTGTGGGTTGTTGTTTATCGGATCGTGCCGTTTTCGGCGACTGGACTCTTGAGAAAAGGCCTGTTTCGACCTTCTCTGACGATCATCCCGTTTGCAGTGGGCGCTTACAGCCTCCGAGGCGCTAGCATTAGGAACTATTTCGATATTACCTTCACTCTAGTTCTTCTGGCTGGGTATGTCGTATATGCGTATTTTATCGTATTCGACACCCAGGACCGCATTTTTGGCATTCAGTTTTATCGTGCAAGAAAGGAAAAATTCCTGGCCAAGATTTTCGGGCGCCCAGTGCTCGCTGGCGTAGAAAATGGTTAGACGAGACCAATCCTGGTTTTTCTATGATTCTTGCGGAGAAAAGACGCAACGGTAAAGGCATCATGGTATGAGTTCCCTTCGGATATCCATTGCGATGTGCACGTTCAACGGTGCTCGCTACTTGCGCGAGCAATTGAGCAGCATTGCGTCCCAATCCACGCTGCCAGATGAGGTGGTCGTCTGCGACGACGGCTCTTCCGACGATACCATCCAAATTCTCTCGATGTTTGCCGAGGAAGTGGCCTTCGACGTTCGCATATTTGTGAACGAAGAGCGGCTGGGGGTCATTAAGAACTTCGAGAAGGCCATCGGTCTTTGCGACGGTGACATTATCGCGCTATGCGACCAGGATGACATCTGGAAGTCGCACAAGCTGGCAAAGCTCCTGGAGGCTTTTCAGACTGATCAAGAAGCCATCTATGCGTTCTCGGATGCCGAAATGGCGGATGAGGCTGGAAATCCGTTGGATCAGACCCTTTGGGATGCCGTTGGGCTGCGGACGGACCTGGCCAAGTTTTCTGGCCAGCGACAGCTGGAGATGCTACTCAGAAAAAGTCTGGTCACCGGAGCTACATTAGCCTTTCGTGCGTCGTTCAGGGACCTTATCCTTCCCATCCCGACGGAATGGATGCACGACCTATGGATTGCGTCCCTGGGATCAGCCCTGTCTCACGGTATTCCCGTGCCCGAGACTCTGCTTCTGTACCGGCGCCACGCCGCCCAGGCTTGCGGCTGGCGGACCAAGACATTCCGGCAAGTGTGCGAAATCTCCCTGTCGGCGTCCGCCGAGGAGTCTTGGAGGAAAGTAGAGCAATTCCGAGAACTTCATCAACGTGTTCTTTCTGCGCCGGCGCCAATCCGGGCAAGCGCCGAGCGTTTGCAACTCTTGAAGCAGAAAGAACTGCACCTAATGACGCGTGCAGAAACTCGGTCCACAACCGGAATCTCCAGAGTCGCGAAAGTGCTTTCCGAGCTACGCACTGGACGGTACAAACGCTTTTCAGAGTCCTCTTGGTACAGCATTATTCGGGACCTCTGTTAGGCAGTCTGCTATGCCTCTCGAATGGAGTTTCGTCACAGAAAGGCGTTAGATCACCAGTGAATACAGGCAGTGATCCTATTCGGGTCCTATACAGCTTCCCCCACAAGTTGGGTGGCGGGAGAATTCAGACCACAGCTTGGGAGCAAGTAAAGGGGCTTGTTCAAGCCGGAGCTCAGGTTTTGGTACAACCAGCGGTGCTCCAGGTCCCCGTACCCGGAGATCCCGTCATTCAACCGACCCTGTCCAGAGGAAAACTAAGGCTTCCCTACAGGGTGTTGGGCACTCGTCGCACCTGCGAACTGCACGACAGGATCGTCGCCCATCGCCTGCGGAGATTAGCGGGTAAGATCGATATCGTCCATTTGTGGCCTCTCGGAGCTTCTGAAACTATAAGAACGGCCGAGGATATGGGGATTCCGACGGTCTTGGAGAGAGCCAACGCCCATACACGCTTCGCCTACGAGGTGGTCCAGGCGGAGTGCCAACGCATCGGCGTGCCGTTGCCTCCCGGTCATGAGCATGCCTATAATCCGGAGACCCTCAAACGAGAAGAAGAAGAATACAATCTAGCGTACCGCCTACTCTGTCCCTCGGAATTTGTGGTCAAGACTTTTCTCGACCTAGGTTTCAAACGGGAACAGTTGGCCCGCCATTTTTATGGTGTGGACGAGCGGTTGTTCTACCCAGGTCCGCAGAAGAACGGCAAAAATCCGTTCACAATGATTTTTGTGGGCGTCTGTGCGGTTCGGAAGGGACTCCACTTCGCGCTAGAAGCTTGGCTGAAGTCTCCAGCTAGTCGGGACGGTAAGTTCGTCATCGCGGGGTCGTTTATTCCGGCCTACGAGGAAAAACTACGCCCCATGCTCTCCCACCCAAGTGTTCAAGTCTTGGGACACCGCGAGGATGTAGCCGACCTGATGCGAACCAGCGATGTCTTCGTGCTACCCACGATTGAAGAAGGCTTCGGTCTCGTGTGCACAGAAGCGATGGCAAGTGGCTGTGTTCCGATTATTTCTGACGCTTGCACCGACATCTGCAAGCACATGGAGAATTCGCTCGTTCATCGTGTCGGCGCCGTCGACGCTCTCAGGCAACATATCACGACGCTGTATGAGGACCCTGCCCTTTTGTTCAGGCTGCGCCATGCCGGGCTGTGTTCAGTCCCACAGATCACTTGGAAGGCTGCAGGCGTGAAGTTGCTCGACCTCTACGGTGAGATCGTCGCGAACTACCGTGAAGAACGATCATCAAGGATTGCGCTAGCCTCGCCAGCTCCCAGTGATCAGATGTCTGTGTCTCAATGATGAGGTTCTTCTGCCGAAGCCTTGTCTCGAAACGTCGAACCGTTCGAAAATGAGGTTAGTTCCGTGAAAACCAAGTACGTGGTTATTACTCCAGCCCGCGATGAAGCGCAGAACATTCGCCACACTCTCGACTGCATGCTTCGCCAGACCGAGCTTCCCAGTGAGTGGATCATAGTGAATGATGGCTCTACCGACGATACAGGAAGCATCATTGACGGGTACGCGGCTCGTCATTCATGGATACGAGGAGTGCATCGCAGGAACCGCGGCTTCCGAAAGCCAGGAGGTGGGGTGGTCGAAGCCTTCAACGAGGGTTACCAGACTCTGCAAACTCCCGATTGGGAATTTATCGTCAAATTCGATGGTGACCTCTCCTTCGAACCTGATTACTTCGAACGCAGTTTCCGCAACTTCGTCGACAACCCGAAGCTCGGCATAGGCGGCGGAACCATTTGCTACATAGTTGATGGCGCTAAAGAATTCGAAGAGGTCCCAGCTTTCCATGTGCGTGGGGCAACAAAAATTTACCGTCGCAGCTGTTGGGAAGCGATCGGTGGGTTCTGGCCCGCACCAGGCTGGGACACCATGGACGAAATAAAGGCCAACTCGCTCGGCTGGGACACCATGAGTTTCAAGGACCTGCACCTCGTTCATCATCGCCCCACGGGTGAGGCAGATGGATTCTGGAGCGGACTAGTCAAGTACGGAAGAGCAAACTATATCTGCGGTTACCATCCTTTATTCATGTTGGGGAAGATTGTCCGGCGTCTGACTGTGAAACCGCCAGTCGTCGGAGCGCTAGCTCTGATGTATGGGTATGTGACCGGCTACCTGAAGCGGATCCCGCAAGTGGATGATCCAGTGGCCATCGCCTACCTTCGAAGGCAACAGCTCAATCGTCTTGCTGGACGTGCAAGCATTTGGGATTAGCTTTCGCGATCGACGATGGATGCCATCGGCCAGTTTGGGATTTCTACTACCAAAAGTGAGGATAAAGTGTGCGGTATTTGCGGGAAACTGAACTTTGACGCCCAGGTGAATGTCACTCCTGGTTTGTTGAAGACAATGGCGGACACGATTCGACATCGGGGGCCCGATGATGAGGGGTACTACGTCTCTGGTCCGGTAGGTTTCGGCTTCCGGCGCCTGTCGATTATTGACCTTGCGACAGGTCACCAGCCGATCTGCAACGAAGACGGCACAGTTTGGATCGTGTTCAATGGGGAGATCTACAACTATCAGGAATTGAGACAAGATCTGAAGGCCAAGGGACATGTTTTCAAGACCCAAACAGACACAGAGGTGATCGTTCACCTGTACGAGGAACTTGGCGAGTCCTGCGTCGAAAAACTGCGGGGAATGTTTGCCTTCGCGATCTGGGATAGTCGGAACCGTACGTTGCTGCTGGCCAGAGATCGTGTTGGGATCAAGCCCCTATACTACCGTCTAACGGACAAAAGCATCATCTTTGGCTCCGAGATCAAAGCCATCCTCGGGGACCCTGAAGTGGCTCCTGAAGTTCTGCCCGCGATGGTCGACCGTTTCTTGACCTTTTGTTACGTCCCTGGTGAGGAGACGCTGTTTCGAGACGTCCGTAAATTGTCACCGGGGTCCTACATGTTGGTCAAACAAGGCGCAGTCCAGATCAAGACATATTGGGACCTTCACTTCTCACCTGTGGCACAGACAGTGCAAGATGCAGAAGAACAACTTCTTGCATTGCTGGAAGAATCAGTCCGGTTGCATATGATCAGCGATGTTCCGGTGGGATTCCTTCTCAGCGGCGGAATTGATTCAACCGCTATGCTCGGGTTCGCCGTGGGGAAAACAGGGCACAAGCTCAGCAGCTATACGATCGGCTTTTCCGACCCAAGCGTGACCGACGAGCGTCCCTTTGCGAAACTGGCCGCTGCCAAGTACGGGTCGGAACACCACGAGATGACGATCGGCGCCAGGGACTTTGCCGATTTCCTGCCGCAGTACGTCAGGCACATGGAGGAGCCGGTCTGCGAGCCCCCAGCGGTTGCTTTGTATTACGTGTCGAAGCTGGCGAGAGAGTACGTTAAGGTCCTGATTTCAGGCGAGGGCGGGGACGAAGCCTTCGCCGGATATCCAAATTACCGGTCCATGATGTGGCTTGAACGTATCAAGCGGATCTGTGCTCCGATGAATGGAGCGCTGTCCGCGGCTGTGAGATCTCTCGCACACTTGCCCGGTACTCACAGACTGGCGAAGTTTGCGCCACTCCTTAACACACCTTTCGATTCCTATTACTACAGCCGAGCATCGACTCCCTTTAGCTTCTTCAACAGTCACGCGAGGGAATTGTACACGGATGAGTTCATGCGTTCGTCGGACAAAGGTTTCTCCGCCCTTCCGGCGACAAGGCACTTACGAAGTGCGGCCGCAGACGACATTTTGAACAAAATGCTTTATGTGGACACGAAAACCTGGCTACCAGATGATCTGTTGATCAAGGCCGACAAGATCACGATGGCGAACTCGATCGAACTTCGCGTTCCTCTTCTTGACCACAACGTGCTGGAGTTTGCCGCGTCGCTGCCGGTGAGTTATAAAGTACGAGGTTTCACCACAAAATACCTCGCCAAGAAGGCTCTAAGTAGAAGAGTGCCTCGAGAGATTCTGGATCGACCAAAGACAGGGTTCCCGGTCCCGTATAATTCCTGGCTTGGAGGACAACTCAAGGGTTGGTTGAACGACATACTTCTGGATCGTGAGACCTTAGCCAGAGGATATTTCCGCAAGAATGCTATCGAAAAGCTGCTAGAGGAAAACGGCCGGTCCGGCGCCTACGCGAAAGAACTGTTTTCGCTTGCTGTGTTGGAACTGTGGCACCGCGAATTTCTTAATAGAGATGTGTTTCCCAATCACTCGCTAGCGACGGACTCAGCCGATCGCCTTGCCGTCCCTACCTAATTGAGCGCTCCTGATAACGGAAATCTCCGAGTCAACTGTGAATCAAGATTCAGTGAAAAACGTCGGCCAGACAGCTTGGAAGCCAGCTGTCGCAGCCATTGCAGGGGTTAGACCAGCCGAGCCAGTATCTGTGATGCATAAGCTAGATGAAGCTGTGGCAGGTGCTTACGAACTTGATCCACTCTGTGATTCTCGCTGGGCGGATTTCGTCGGCCGCCATCCCCGAGCGTCAGTATTTCATAGCCCAAATTGGCTGCGAGCACTGCGTAGCGTATACGGTTACGACCCGGTACTTGTCACAACATGCCCTCCCGGAGCATCCCTGACGAATGGGCTTGTATTCTGCCGAGTCACCAGTTGGTTGACCGGTCGGCGCTTTGTGTCTCTGCCGTTCTCTGATCACTGCGAACCGTTAGTTGATCGGTCGGAGGAGCTCGATGAGATGTTGCTGCACATGAAGCGATACATCGACCGTGATAGGTGGAGATACATAGAAATCAGACCTGTGTCATTCCAGCCGAGTGGCGCCACTGAATTCGGGCATCTTGTTACGTATAGCTTTCACCGCTTGGATCTTAGTCTCAGCTCAGAGGGGCTGTTTCGTAACTTTCACAAAGACTGCGTTCAGCGAAAAATCCGCCGAGCTGAACGGGAAAAGCTGCAGTACGAAGAGGGAACGTCGGAGGACCTGCTACAGAAGTTCTATCGGCTTCTAGTGATGACCCGCCGACGGCAGTATCTGCCGCCTCAGCCATTAACCTGGTTTCGTGGTCTGATTGCCGCATTCGGAAACGATCTTAAGATCCGTGTGGCGTCCAAGAATGGAGTGGCTGTGGCCAGCATTCTCACGCTCTCGCACAAGAAAACCATGATTTACAAGTATGGTTGCAGCAATGCGGCGTTCAATAACCTCGGAGGAACGGCGCTTCTGTTCTGGAAAACCATACAGGAGGCTAAGGACGACGGCCTCGAGAGTCTTGATATGGGCCGGTCCGATGTCGGCAACAGGGGCCTTATCGCTTTTAAGGAACACTGGGGTTCCAGTGCAACACCGATCAACTACTGGACTTACCCAAAGCGGCCCGAGAGTCGCTCAACTGGCTGGAAGAAAAGTTTAGCTGACAAACTCGTTTCGGCTGCACCAGATCTGGCACTGGAAACGGCAGGCAGACTTCTGTACAGACATATCGGATAGAGTAGCCGCCCAGCTTGGAGGGGTCCTTGAAGGGCAGCTGGTAGCAAGAGCACTCAATATGTTCATAAACGGAATCTACTATTTCCTCAAACCGGCCATACCCTGGCGACTGCGCCTGGAGTTGCGACGATGGCGGGCCAATCGCCGGCGTAAAGTCTTTGCAGACGTGTGGCCGATCGATCCGAGAGCAGGCACCACTCCCCCAGGGTGGCGAGGCTGGCCTGAAGGTAAGCGCTTTGCGTTGATTCTCACCCATGACGTCGAGGGCATCAAAGGAGTGTCGCGAGTCGAGCAGTTGATGAACCTCGAACAGAAATACGGATTTCAGTCGTCCTTCAACTTCGTGCCCGAAGGCGAATACCGTGTCTCCGACGCCGTAAGAAAGATGTTGGAGCAAGGTGGATTCGAGGTTGGAGTGCACGGTTTGGAACACGATGGCAAGCTCTACAACTCTAAGGGGAAGTTCGCCGCGAAAGCTTCGCGGATCAGGGAATATCTTCAGCATTGGAATGCTTGCGGCTTTCGTTCGCCGCTTATGCAGCACAAGTTAAGCTGGCTGCACGAGCTAGGTGTGGAATACGACACCTCTACATTTGATACAGATCCGTTCGAGCCAGAGCCGGATGGCATGGGCACCGTCTTTCCCTTCTGGGTGCCGGGTCCGAACGGCAGGGGGTATGTAGAACTTCCCTACACGCTGGTTCAAGACTTTACTCTTTTCAGCGTACTGCGCGAACGGAACATCGACATTTGGAAGCGGAAGCTCGATTGGATCGTCGAGCAGGGCGGCATGGTATTGCTGAATACCCACCCCGATTACATGTGCTTTGACGGTAAGCCAGCCCAGGACGAATTTCCCGTGGAGCACTACGAAGAACTGCTGCGCTATGTCCGTGAGAAGTACGAAGGATCCTATTGGGCTGCGACGCCGCGAGAAGTTTCGCGGTACTACCGTGACACAATACCGCTTTCCTCTCGGAATACTCGAAAGAAGATCTGCATGCTGGCTTATACACCTTATGAGTTTGACAATCGTGTCCGGCGTTATGCAGAGACACTGGCGAAACGTGGAGATCAGGTCGATGTCGTCTCGTTGGCCACAACTCATTTTCCGAAACCCGTCGAAGAAATCAGCGGTGTCACGGTGCATCGAGTCCAGAGCCGGGAGTACGATGAGCGGCACAAATGGACATACGCGTGGCGCTTGCTGCGGTTTTTGTGGAGATCCTCGCGTTGCCTCACGCGGCTTCAAGCACGGAATCGATACGATTTGATCCACATCCATAACATGCCGGATTTCCTTGTGTTTGCAGCGTGGTACGCGAAACTGAGCGGTGTGAAATTGATTTTGGACGTCCATGATCTCGTGCCGGAGCTGTTTGCAAGCAAGTTCGAAACCACAAGGAGAAGCGCCTATGTAGGTTTGTTGAAGAAGGTGGAGAAAATGTCTGCGGAGTTCGTCGATCACGTGATTGTCTCGAATGATCTTTGGCGCCAGACGCTGATTTCCCGCTCCGTTTCCGAAGAGAAATGCTCTGTTTTTCTCAACCATGTGGATCCTGACATTTTTTACCAACGTCAGCGGACGCGAAGCGACGATAAGTTCATCATTCTTTTTCCGGGCACTTTTCAGTGGCACCAGGGATTGGATATTGCGATCGAGGCTCTTGCGCGGATCAGATCGAAAGTGCCGAACGCCGAGCTTCACCTTTACGGCGGCGGGGGCGGCCAGGCAGTTGATTTGGCACGGCTAGCAAAGCACCTTGGCTTGGATGGCAGCGTCAAGTTCTGTGGTGGCGTATCGTTCGATCATATTGCGGAAGTAATCGCAAACGCAGATCTAGGAGTCGTTCCCAAGCGAGCCGACTCGTTTGGCAACGAAGCTTACAGCACAAAAATAATGGAGTTCATGTCCCAAGGCGTCCCGGTTGTTGTCTCGAGGACGAAGATTGATAGCTTCTATTTTGATGAAGGAACGGTTCACTTCTTTCCCTCAGGCAATAGCCAAGCGATGGCAGATGCGATGCTGGACGTCATTGAAAATAAGGACCTCCGCCAAAGGTTAGTCGCAGGAGGATATGACTACGTGGAGCGCAACGGTTGGCAACGGAAGAAACATGACTATCTGAACCTTGTCGATTCGCTTTCGACAGAAGTGTTCAACGATGCCAGGCTGGTCGATGCGCAGAATGCCAAATTATCATCTGCTGCCATTGATCGACGGAAGGGATAATGTGCAGAGATTTTCCTGCAGCGCAGCACTGAGCAGGGGATGCGGTTGGGCAAGAATCTATAAGGGGCAAGGGTCGTGAACAACAAATCAGCGGATTGCAATGTTACCGTCATTGGGGCAGGTCCCTACGGACTTTCCTCGGCAGCATATCTGCGAGCAGCGGGTATTGAAACGCGAGTGTTTGGCAAGCCGATGGCATTCTGGGAGAACCAGATGCCTGCTGGCATGTGTCTGCGGTCAAATTGGGGAGCGTCGCATATCGCGGATCCGAAGCAAGCGTTGACTCTTGACGAATACGTTCGTCAGAGGGGCAATCATATAGCGAAGCCGATTCCTCTCGATCGCTTCGT
>Ga0307476_10000900_pt1 | contig 19949 bp, 24 predicted proteins | sample atmos_gasesECM2C_2_FD_203314 | JGI IMG/M metagenome (GOLD analysis project Ga0307476, IMG submission 203314) | Hardwood forest soil microbial communities from Morgan-Monroe State Forest, Indiana, United States - atmos_gasesECM2C_05 | ecosystem: Environmental > Terrestrial > Soil > Temperate... | reverse complement strand
GCTGGAAGCAATGGTAGTTCTGCCGGTCAAGCAGCGTGATCGCAACGGGCGCACGGCCGAGCGTCTTGGCGGCCTCGAGGCCGCCGAAGCCCGCGCCGACGATGACGACGTGCGGCCGTTGTTGTGGCATGGACTAGGCTTCCGCGCCGGACGGTCCTGAGCGCCTGATATGGCCATCCGGTGCGACAGTTGCCATCCGCCGCGCTGCCGATTAGCACTGCGGCGCCTGCCACCAGCCTCAAGGTCGGATTATGCCCAGCTACAAGCTCCTCCTGCTCGCCGGCGATGGCATCGGCCCGGAAGTCATGGCCGAGGTGAAGCGGCTGCTCGGCTTCTACGCCAAGAAAGGCGTTGCCGATTTCCAGACCGAGGACGGCCTGGTCGGCGGCGCCGCATACGACGCCCACAACGTCGCCATCACCGAAGAAACCATGGCCAAGGCGCATGCCTGCGACGCCGTGATCTTCGGCGCCGTCGGCGGACCGAAATGGGACAATGTGCCGTTCGAGGCGCGGCCGGAGGCGGGGCTGCTGCGCTTGCGCAAGGAGCTTGGGCTGTTCGCCAATATCCGCCCGGCCATCGTCTATCCGGCGCTGGCCGACGCATCGAGTCTGAAGCGCGAGGCGGTCGAGGGGCTCGATATTATTATTCTCCGCGAACTCACCGGCGGCGTCTATTTCGGCGAGCCGAAAACCATCACCGATCTCGGCAATGGCCAGAAACGCGCCATCGATACGCAGGTCTATGACACCTACGAGATCGAGCGCATCGCCCGCGTCGGCTTTGAATTGGCGCGCAAGCGGCGCAACAAAGTCACCTCGATGGAAAAGCGCAACGTGATGAAGACTGGCGTGCTGTGGCACGAGGTGGTCGGCCAGGTGCATGCGCGTGACTACAAGGACGTGCAGCTCGAGCACATGCTGGCCGACGCCGGCGGCATGCAGCTGGTGCGTTGGCCGAAGCAGTTCGACGTGATCGTCACCGACAATTTGTTCGGCGACATGCTGTCCGACGTCGCAGCGATGCTCACCGGCTCGCTCGGCATGCTGCCGTCGGCGTCGCTCGGCGAGTTCGATCCGAAGACCAAGCGGCGCAAGGCAATGTACGAGCCGGTGCACGGTTCCGCGCCCGACATCGCCGGCAAGGGCATGGCGAACCCGATCGCGATGCTCGCGTCTTTCGCCATGGCGATGCGCTATTCGTTCAACATGGGCAAGGAAGCCGACCGGCTCGAAGCCGCCATCGCCGCGGCGCTCGGCAAAGGCCTGCGCACCGCCGACATCAAGTCGGAAGGCTGCAAGATCGTCTCTACCGCGGAGATGGGCGAGGCGATTGTCGGCGAGTTGGAGAAGCTCTCGGCCTGATCACGGTCGCCGCTGCCCGATATGTCCCAGCTTATTCTCAGTGCGCATTCGGGAAGCCACGACGCGGTTGCCGCGGTCTTCGACGATTATGTGCTGAAGGCGGCGGTGCAGCTCGAGCGGCTGACGCGACGCAAGAGCGACGGCCGCGAGCATCCCGACCTCGCCATCGACGAGGTGCTGTCGATCGCCGGCGCGACGCGGGCGGATGTCGACGTCGTCTGCTTCAGCCGCTCGGAATTTCCGACGATCTTCTATCGCAATATTCGCGGCGTGCGATGGATCCGCGAAAAGTACCGCAAATATGTCGAGGGCAATACGCGGCGCTACATGCCGCCGGAATTTCTGCGCCACCACACCACGAAGATCGACGACATTTTCGACGTGCCGAAATTCCGCCGCGCCGGCGACTTCCGCGACGACGCGGACATGTTCTTCTACAATCATCACGAATCGCACGCGCTGGCGCCGCTGTTCTACACCGACTGGGATGACGCGCTTCTGGTCACGGCAGACGGCGGCGGCGATACGGTCAATTACAGCCATCGCCATTTCGCCGACGGCGCGCTGACGACGATTTATGGCGGCGAGGAATGTTTGCTCGACCCCTTGCCGACCGACAGTCTGGGCCACGCCTATGAGACCGTGACGGGCGCCCTCGGCTTCATTCCGCGGCGCCATGAGGGCAAGTTGACCGGGCTCGCCGCCTTCGGCCAACCGGTTCTGGCGGACAAAATCGGCGCGCATTTTTCCGTCGAAGACTCAGGCCGCGTGCGCTCGGATTTCCGCGATTTCCGTGACATGCACGACACCATCCGCAATCTTGCCGTCAGCGTCAGCCGGGAAGACGCCGCCGCTTCGATCCAGAAGGTGCTGGAAGACACCATGCTGCGCTCGGTCGAGCGGCTATTGCAGCGCCACAAAGCCCGCCATCTCGGTCTCGCGGGCGGCGTCTTTGCCAATGTGCGGCTCAACCGCGTTCTCGCCGAACGGCTGCCGCTCGATGAGATTTTCGTCTTCCCGGCGATGGGCGACGAGGGCATGCCGGCCGGCGGCGCGCTTTGCTATCTGCTGCAACGCGACGGTCTTGCGCACTGGCTCAAGCAGCGGCGGCGGCTGCACGAGATGTATTTCGGCCGCGATTACACCAATGCGATCGACGCTACGCTCAAAGCAACCGCCGGCGTGCGCCGCACCGGTGAGACGCCGATCGACGGTGCCGCAAAGCGGCTAAACGCCGGCCAGCTCGGCGCGATCTATACCGGCCGCATGGAGTATGGGCCGCGTGCTTTGGGGGCGCGCTCGATCCTCGCCAATCCGTCGCGCCGGGAAACCCACGATCTGCTCAACCAGCGTTTGGCGCGCACGGAATTCATGCCGTTCGCACCAGTGATCACCGCGGAGAATGCCGCGGCGGTGTTCGACGTCAATCCGGTCAACGCCTATGCGTGCCGCTTCATGACCATAACCTGCAATGTGAAGCCGCAATGGCGCGAGCGGATTGCGGCGGTGGTCCATGTCGACGGCTCGGCGCGGCCGCAGATCGCCGAGCGCGACACCAATCCGCTCTATTACGATATCCTCACCGCCTTCGAGCGTGAGAGTGGCCTGCCGGTGCTGGTCAATACCAGCTTCAACGTCCACGAAGAGCCGATCGTCAACAAGCCGTCCGAATGCGTCAAGGCGCTGTTGGACGGCCGCATCGATTTCATCGTGACGACGCAAGGCATCTATGAGCGGACGGCGCCCCGCCCCGACCCCGCGTAAGGTCTTAAGTGCCGTGAGCGCAGTGGATCGCAGTTACGTCAGAACGGGGCGCCCGGCGTGATGAAGGCGCGCGGCAGCGGGTAGCCATTGGCGCCGGAAAAGTCGGGGCCGATGAACCAGAATGACGATTGGCCGGGATCGCCGCCTGCCGGGAACGCGTAGTCCATGAATTTACGGTCGCCCACCGACACTTCGGTCCCGGTCTCGAGGTAGGAGCGCCGCGGAATGACGATGACCGTGGTGCGGCCGTACTGATCGCGAATGATGGTCCTGGAGGGCTGGATCACCGTGCCGCTCGCGGTCCGCATCACCCCAGGGTGCGGCGGCGTCTTCCTGATCGCCGCGTCGGCAGATCCGGCTTGGGCGGCAAACACGGCTAAGACGGCAACTGTGACGGCAAATCCGCGCATGGTCCCTCGCTCTCCTGTGCGGCCAGTGTAGCCTGTTTCGGCCGGCGGCCATAGCGCCTCGGCAACGGCCTTAGGCGGTCCGGGTTCCGGCTTGCTCGCCGTCAAATAGGCCTTCTCAGAAGAATTTCCTCGTATCGGCGGACTTTTTGTCACGTTATTCTGCGGATAGGCGATGCATTAGAACCATCGCATAGCTTGGCGCTCCGGAGGGAGGGCCAAGCCACAACAAATGCGCGAGGGAGGATTTGCCATGCTGACGCGACGATCCGTATTGGGCGCGGCCGGTGCAGGCCTGACGCTTGCCGGCAGCGGTTGGCCGAGGTTTTCCGAAAGCAGGGCTGCGGGAGCACCGGTGACGCCGGGGGTGCCCGCAGGGATTGCCGATGCCGCCACCATGGAGACGCTGCCGGGAAAGAAGCCGCTGATCAGGCTGAGCTACCGGCCGCCGAACTATGAATCGCCCCTGGATTATTTCCGCACTTCGATCACGCCGAACGATGAGTTCTTCATTCGCTATCACCTGTCCGATATCCCCGATGTCAATGCCGCGGCCTACAAGATCGTGGTCGGCGGCGATGGCGCCAATGGGCAGACCGAACTCACGCTCGACGATCTGAAAAAGCTTCCGGCCTACGCAATCGTCGCCGTCAACCAATGTTCGGGCAACCGGCGTGGGCTCTCCAACCCCCATGTCGCCGGCGTCGAGTGGGGTTTTGGCGCCATGGGTTGCGCGCGCTGGAAGGGCGCCCGGCTCAAAGACGTGCTTGCCATCGTGGGTCTCAAGCCGGAAGCGATCGAAATCGCATTCAACGGCGCCGATGGGCCGGCCTTCGACAGGACGCCCGACTTCATCAAGAGCCTTCCAGTGTGGCGCGCGGTCGATGAATCGACGTTGATCGCCTACGAAATGAACGGCGCGCCGCTGCCGCATCTCAACGGCTTCCCGGTGCGCCTCATCGTGCCGGGCTGGACCGGCACTTATTGGATGAAGCACCTCATCAGCGTCACCGCGCTGACCAAGCCGCAGGGCGGCTTCTGGATGAACCCGGCCTACCGCATTCCGGTCGGCATGTTTCCGGTGGTGGCGCGTTTCGTCACCCAGGAAAACGCCACCACGACGCCGATCACCGAGATCGTCGTCAATTCGCTCATCACCAGCCACGCTGACGGCGCCAAGGTGAAAGCCGGCAACACCACCGTCAGCGGCCTGGCGTGGGACGGCGGCTACGGCATCACCGGTGTCGAAGCCTCGATCGACGGCGGCAAGACCTGGTCGGCAGCGGCGCTCGGCGAGGATCTCGGCCGCTATGCCTTCCGGCCCTGGAGTTTTGCGTTCAAGGCCAAGACCGGCAAGAACACGGTGACGATCAACGCCACCAACAAGATCGGCCAGACCCAGACCGCGGCGTTGCTGTTCAATCCGGCCGGCTACCACAACAACGTGATGCAAAACATCACGCTCAACGCGGCTTGAGGGAGGCTACGATGCGCACCATTGCGTTTGCCGTTATCGCCGTGCTCGTCGCGCTTCCAGCTCTCGCCGACGAGCCGACGATCGAGCTCAAGCCGGGTCCGGGCCTCGACAAGGTGGAAGCCAATTGCGGCGCCTGCCACAGCCTGGTCTACATCCAGATGAACTCGCCGTTTCTCAACGCGGCGGCCTGGAACGCCGAGGTCACCAAGATGATCAAAGCCTTCGGCGCGCCGATCAGCGACGGCGACGCCAAGGACATTGCCGCGTATCTGGCCGCCAATTACGGGACGTGAGAAAGCCGCCCGCGTAGCGCGGACCTGAGTTTCGCGGACTGCTCTTCGCGTTCGGGTGTTGCAGCCAGGATCGGATTGCGCTGGCCACAGAAGGTGCGTTTGACCTCGGCACGGGCGAACATTTCGGCAAGCTTGGCATCGCCGTTCACCAGCGTCAGCCGGTCGAGCAGGCAGGCGACCATCGCCCGGTCCACCACCTCACGGCTGGCGCTGCAATACCAGCCGGCGATCTGCATGGCGGGTTGGTTGAACGGCCGCGCGAAGCCGAGACAGCGGCGCTCACGGTCCTCGGGGGCGACGGCAAAATCGACCAGCGGCACTGGACCGAATTTGCTGTCGATCTGGCCGTCGGGCTTGACGTCGTCGGTGACGGCGTAATCGACAATGCGGGTGGCGATTTCGCTGGACGCATCGAGGAAGCGATCGCTGGCCACGGCCGGCCGGTAGATTTCGACCATGACATAGGGACCGACTTGGGGACCGGCTTGGGGTCCGGCGTCGGCCGGCTCGCCGAAGCTCAGCAGGTCCTTGCGCGCACCGTCCTTGGCGCGGCGCTGGATGGCGTAGGTGTAGGTGCTGCCGGCAAGCTCGGGCATCAACAGCTCGAAGGCCGGGTAGGGGCGCTCGACCGGGCTCCAGGCCGGCCGCTGCGCCGATGCCGAGCCGAGCGCGGCAACAATGTCCGCGGGCGCCGCGAAAAGACTGGCGGCGGCCACGGCAACAACCGCGAGGCCCCCCAAATAGGCCAGGAGGCGTACCAAGGTGGCGCGGATGTCGTCTGGAATGGAAGTGGAGGCCGGCCGCACGCTCTCGTCCCAGCATCGTTGTGTTAGGGACGTTTCTCGCCTAGAAGCGCTTCCGTTGCGGTTGCCAGGATGCTGAACAAGCAGTGAATTTTTCGGTGGAGAGTTAACAATGGGTTACAATGTCGCCGTGGTCGGGGCGACCGGCAATGTGGGCCGCCAAATGCTCGACATTCTCGCCGAGCGGTCGTTCCCCGCCGATGAAGTGATTGCGCTCGCCTCACGGCGCAGCCTGGGCACCGAAGTGTCGTTCGGCGACCGCACGCTCAAGGTTAAAGCGCTCGAGCATTTCGATTTTTCCGGCGTCGACATTTGCCTGATGTCGGCGGGCGGCGCCGTGTCCAAGGAATGGTCGCCGAAGATCGCGGCAGCCGGCGCGGTGGTGATCGATAATTCCTCGGCGTGGCGCTACGATTCCGACGTTCCCTTGATCGTGCCGGAGGTCAATGCCGACGCGGTCGTGGGTTTCCGCAAGCGCGGCATCATCGCCAATCCGAATTGCTCGACGGCCCAGCTCGTCGTCGCGCTCAAGCCGCTGCACGACAAGGCCAAAATCACGCGCGTCGTGGTCGCCACCTATCAGTCGGTCTCCGGCGCCGGCAAGGAAGCGATGGACGAATTGTTCTCGCAGACCAAGGCGGTGTTCCAGATCGACGAGGTGGCGCCGAAGCATTTTCCCAAGCGTATCGCCTTCAATATCATCCCGCAGATCGACACCTTCATGGAGGATGGCTACACCCGCGAAGAGTGGAAGATGGTCGTCGAGACCAAGAAAATACTCGACCCCAAGATCAAGCTGACCGCGACCTGCGTCCGCGTGCCGGTGTTCATCAGCCACTCCGAAGCGGTGAATATCGAGTTCGCCGATCCGATCACGCCCGATGAGGCGCGCGACATCTTGCGCAATGCGCCGGGTTGTCTGGTGATCGATTCCCACGAGCCGGGCGGTTACGTCACGCCCTACGAGGCGGCCGGCGAGGACGCGACCTATATCAGCCGCATCCGCGAGGACGCCACCGTCGAGAACGGGCTTTCGATGTGGATCGTCTCCGACAACCTGCGCAAGGGCGCGGCGCTGAACGCCATCCAGATCGCCGAATGCCTGATCAACCGCAAGCTGATCACGGCGAAGCAGAAGGCGGCTTGACGCCCGCTGAGCGGCGTCGGCTTTAGCCCCGGCAACCGCGCAGGAATTCGGTGCGCGCTTGGCGTTCAGCGGCGGCCGCGGCGGGCGGCTGGCCGAGACACCAGTCGAAATGGACATGGCGTTCCGGCGACCAGCGCGCGCCGCGTGCGCCCGCCATGCAGTTCCGGCTCGACAGCGCGATGCGGACTTGATTGAGCGCGGCGTCGGTATAGCCGGCGCAAAATGCCGGATCGGCCGCCTGCGCGGTGGCCGGCACGAAACACGCCAAGGCCGTTGTGAGGCCTGTTAATAGGATTGCCGTCCGCGTCGATGCTTTGAGCATTTTTTCCCTCCCTCGAATCGCACCGGCCGTATTCTTCATGGCTCCGACGCCAAGTCTAGAGAGCCAGTCTGGCGAGCAAATCTAGCGGGCGTGGCGGCAGTGGCACGCGGCGTGCTAGGCGGCTAGGTTGCGTAGACCGGGGTGAGAGGGGATCCAAACGATGACCGTCCGTCCGCGCCGCAGCGTGCTTTACATGCCTGGATCGAACGCGCGCGCGCTGGAAAAGGCCCGCGAGCTGCCGGCCGACGGCCTCATCCTCGACCTCGAAGACGCGGTGGCGCCGGAGGCCAAGGCGCAAGCGCGTGAGGCGATCGCCAAAGCGCTGCGCAATGGCGGATTCGGCGACCGCGAAGTGATGGTGCGGATCAACGGCCTCGATACCCGGTGGTGGGTCGATGACCTCACTATTGTTGCCGCGGCCAAGCCAGATGCGGTGCTGGTGCCGAAAATCTCGAACCCCGGCCAGTTGCAGGATCTGGCGGCGCGCATCGTCGACATGGGCACCGATCCGAGCGTGCGGGTCTGGGCCATGATGGAGACGCCGCTGGCCATGCTCAATGTCGGCGACATCGCCGCGGCGGCGCTGGATTCCGAAACGCGGCTCGCCGGCTTCGTCATGGGCACCAATGATCTTGCCAAGGACACGCGCGCCCGGATCGTGCCGGGCCGCGCGCCGATGCTGCCCTGGTTGATGAGCTCTATCGCCGCGGCGCGCGCCTATGGCCTCGACATCCTCGACGGCGTTTATAACGACCTCGGCAACACGGAAGGTTTTGCCGAGGAGTGCCGGCAAGCGCGCGATCTCGGCTTCGACGGCAAGACGCTCATTCATCCGAAGCAGATCGAGCCGTGCAACGAGGCGTTCTCGCCGAGCGACGACGAGGTGGCGATGGCGCGCAAGATGATCGCCGCGTTCGAATTGCCGGAGAACCGCGACAAGGGCGTGGTCCAGATCGACGGCCGCATGGTCGAACGCCTGCACGCCGAGATGGCGCAGCGCACGGTGGCGATCGCGGATGCGATTGCGAAGACGAAAAGCGTAGAGAAAATTCCGTCATCCTCGGAGCGACGGTAGACTTCAGTTCTTCAGCCGATACCCGGTCTTGAAGAACCACCAGACGATGGCCATGCAGACGGCGAGAAATAGCAGCGTCATCGCCAGGCTCACGGCGACATTCACGTCGGCGATGCCGAAGAAGCTCCAGCGGAAGCCCGAGATCAGATAGACCAGCGGATTGAACAGCGTCACCGTGCGCCAGAACGGCGGCAGCACGCTGGTCGAATAGAAGGTGCCGCCGAGGAACGTCAGCGGCGTGAGGATCAGGAGCGGCACGATCTGCAATTTCTCGAAACCGTCGGCCCACAGTCCGAGGATGAAGCCGAACAGGCTGAAACTGATAGCGGTCAGAACCAGGAAGCTGATCATCCACACCGGGTGCGCGATATGGATCGGCACGAATAGCCAGGAGGTGGCGAGGATGATGGTGCCGAGAACGAGCGACTTGGTCGCCGCGGCGCCGACATAGCCGAGAACGATCTCGAACGGCGACACCGGCGCGGAAAGCAGCTCGTAGATGGTGCCGACGAAGCGCGGAAAATAGATGCCGAACGAGGCATTGGTCACGCTTTGCGTGAGCAGCATCAGCATGATCAGGCCCGGCACGATGAAGGAGCCATAGCCGACGCCGTCGATCTGGGTGATGCGCGAGCCGATCGCGGCGCCGAACACGATGAAGTAGAGCGACGTCGAGATCACCGGCGAGACCACGCTCTGGAACAGGGTGCGCGCGGTCCGCGACATCTCGTACACATATATGGCGCGCACGGCGTAGACGTTCATGGCTGGTGCCTCAACAGGCCGACGAAAATGTCCTCCAGCGAGCTTTGCGTCGTGTGCAGATCCCTGAAGCGGATGCCGGCGACATGGAGCGCATCGAGCAGCGCGGTGATGCCGGTGCGCTCGCCCTTGGTGTCGTAGGTATAGATCAATTCCTTGCCGTCGGCGGCGAGCGTCAGATGGTAATCGTCGAGCGCCGCTGGGACCGTGTCGATGCGTTCATGCAGCTCCAGCGTCAATTGCTTGCGGCCGAGCTTGCGCATCAATTCAACCTTGTCCTCGACCAGGATGATCTCGCCTTTGTTGATGACGCCGACCCTGTCGGCCATCTCCTCGGCTTCCTCGATGTAATGGGTGGTGAGAATGATGGTGACGCCCGACGCGCGCAGCGCCCGCACCAATTGCCACATGTCCTTGCGCAATTCGACGTCGACGCCGGCTGTGGGCTCGTCGAGGAACAGGATTTGCGGCTCGTGCGCCAGCGCCTTGGCGATGAGCACCCGGCGCTTCATGCCGCCGGACAGCGTCATGATCCTGGAGTCTTTCTTGTCCCACAGCGATAGCTCTTTGAGCACTTTCTCGATGATGGCCGGATTGGGCGGCTTGCCGAACAGGCCGCGGGAAAAGCGCATGGTCGCCGGCGGCGTCTCGAAGGCGTCGGTGGTCAATTCCTGCGGGACCAGGCCGATCAGGGCGCGCGAGGCGCGGTAGTCGGTGAGAATATCGTGGCCGTCGACGGTGACCGCTCCTGTAGAAGGCTTGACGATGCCGCAAATGACGTTGATCAGCGTCGTCTTACCGGCGCCGTTCGGGCCGAGCAGCGCGAAAATCTCGCCGTGGCGGATGTCCAGGTTGATGTCCTTCAAGGCCTGGAAGCCCGACGCGTAGGTCTTGTTGAGATGCGAGACGGAGATGGCCGATGTCATGATTTCGGTGTTTTGATTATGGAGTGCGTTTTAGCGCGTCACTGGCGGCTGGGGCCAGCGAAACCTGCGGTTCGGCCATGCGTTATTAGCGTGCGACACAGGAGAGCAACCATGCCCGAAATCCGCCAACACTACGACATCTGCACCCAGATCACGACAGTCAGGCTCCCGCCGGACAACCAGGATGAAATTCTCAAATTGATGATGGAGCGCGCCCGTTTCATGGCGACTCAGCCCGGCTTCGTCTCAGTGAACCTGCACCGCAACAAGGACGGCAGTCATGTCGTCAATTACGTTCAATGGACCAATCCGGACAAGCTCGCGGCGGCGCATCACTCGCCCGAGTTCCGCAAGAAATGGCCGCGCTTCGGCGAACTGGTGCAGGAGGCCGAACCTTGTCTCTATGACGTCGTGCTGGTCGAGGCTGCTTAGGCGTCCGCGGGTTCGCGGTTACACCCAATCCTTCAGACCCACGGCCGCTCCGACTTGGCCTTCTGCTCAAAGCCCTCGATCTTTCCGGCTTTGAGATTGGTCATGCCGATATCGTCAAGGCCTTCGAGCAGGCATTTCTTGCGGTGCGGATCGATGTCGAATTTCACCACGCCGCCGTCGGGGCCGCGGATTTCCTGTTTCTCCAGATCGACGCTGAGCGTCGCATTGGCGCCGCGCTCGGCGTCGTCGAACAGTTTCTCCAGGTCTTCGGGCGACACCTTGATCGGCAGTACGCCGTTCTTGAAGCAGTTGTTGTAGAAAATGTCGCCGAACGAGGTCGAGATCACGCAGGTGATGCCGAAATCCATCAGCGCCCAGGGCGCGTGCTCGCGCGAGGAGCCGCAGCCGAAATTGTCGTCGGCGACCAGGATCTTCGCCTTGCGATAAGCCGGCTTGTTGAGCACAAAATCCGGATTCTCGCTGCCGTCGTCGCGATAGCGCTGTTCCGAAAACAGACCCTTGCCGAGGCCGGTGCGCTTGATGGTTTTCAGATATTGCTTGGGGATGATCATGTCGGTGTCGACATTGATCATCTTCAGCGGCGCCGCGACGCCTTCCAGCACGGTGAACTTTTCCATCGTCGTTCCTTGCGAGCTTTGCGTCCTGGCCGGCTAAATGGCCCGGCTGGGCGCGCCGGTCAACCCTGCGCCGCGGCAATAGCCGTTTCGGCCTTGAACTTGGTTTCGCGGTCGAGGGTACAGACCTGGATGTGATACTCGGTGTAGTACTTCTGCCGCGCCAGCTTCTGTGCCGCGATATGCTCGGGATTGGTGCGCCAGGCGCGCATGCCGTCCTCGTGCTCGAACTCGACAATGGTCGTGCGTTCGCCGTCCTCGGCGAAATAGCCTTTGTGCGAGATGTAGCCAGGCATGGTGCGGGCGAGCTCATTCATACGCTCGACCAGGGCGACGTATTCGTCGCGGACTCCGGGCCTCAGGCGGGAACGGAAAACGGTGATGATCATGGCGGTGCGTCCCTGCGGCACTGGCGATGGCATATCGATGCGGTGCCATCATAGCACGGCTGTCAGGCCGGGGCCTGCTTGTCGTTTTTGGGCACCGCGTCGAGATCCAGAACCCACGGCCGCGCCGAGCGAAACCAGTTCTGCCGTCGCGGGACCAATTGATCGCGCTGGCGCAATATGCCGACCCGCACCGTGTAAGACGGCTGCACGCCTTCGCCCGGCGTCGTCGAATAGATCGGCGAGGCGCAGGTGCCGCAAAATGCCTGCACCCGCGGTTTGCCGCTGTCGGCGGTGGTCTTCACATAAATATTCGGTCGCCCCGTCATCTTGAACGTGGTGCCCGGGACCGGGATCGAGACGCGAAACGCCGTACCCGTGGACGTCTGACAATCGGTGCAATGGCAAATTTGCGTCTTCTCCGGATCGGCCTCGCCTGCGATCTTGATGGCGCCGCAGGAGCACCCGCCGTCGATTTTCATGACATCAGTCCCTTCGCTTCATCGGCTGTTTGTTCGATGCCTTCCATGTCGGCGTCCGACAGGCCGAAATGATGGCCGATCTCGTGCACCAGTACGTGCTGGACGATGGCGCCCAAGGTCTCGTCGTGTTCGGCCCAGTAATCGAGGATCGGCCGCCGGTACAGCCAGATCATGTTCGGCATCTGCACGGCGGCGCTTTCACTGCGGAACGGCAGGCCTACGCCTTGGAACAGGCCGAGCAGGTCGAACTCGGTCTCGGCCTGCATCTCGGTGAGGACGTCTTCGCTGGGAAAATCGTCGACCTGGATGACGAGGTCCGCGCACAGATCGCGAAAGTCTTTCGGCAACTGCCGGAACACGTCGCCGGCCAAAACTTCGAGCGCGGCCAGCGAAGGCGCCTTGACCGGACGCCAAGCCAGCGGATTGGATGCTAGATCGGCCATAATTGCAATGTAGCGTGAAGGGCAATGAGCGGAATAGGCCAGATTGAGAGGCGTCGATGTCACTGCGGCGATTGATGGTGATGACGGCGCTTGCCTTGCCGGCGATGCTCGGTGCGGCGCAGCACGCCACCGCGCAAACTCAAACGCCGCTGATCGCACAGCCGAGCCAGCCAACGGCGCGCTACGGGCGCCCGCGCATTGAGATCTATCCGCGACCCCCGCTCTACCGCCGCTGCGTCGATTGGTACGAACTGCAATACCGGCCGAGCGGCACGGTGCTTTATCCGCAAATGCGGTGCTGGTGGGTGCGGAGGTAGCAATTGTCATGCTCCGCCAACGGGTCCGGCCCGAAGTGGCCGGCCCGATGACAAGCTCCAGCGGAGCATCCAGTAATCACCGCGTCTAACCGTCACGGATTACTGGATCATCCGCCTGCGCGGATGATGACATGCGTTACTTCCACTCCCGCACATCGACGAAGTGCCCCGCGATCGCCGCGGCGGCGGCCATGGCCGGCGAGACCAGGTGGGTGCGGCCCTTGTAGCCCTGGCGGCCTTCGAAATTGCGATTTGAGGTCGAGGCGCAGCGCTCACCAGGATTGAGCTTGTCGGGGTTCATGGCGAGGCACATCGAGCAGCCGGGCTCGCGCCATTCAAAGCCCGCCTTGACGAAGATCTTGTCGAGGCCTTCGGCTTCGGCCTGCTCTTTGACCAGGCCGGAGCCCGGCACGATCATCGCCTTGACTTTGGCGTTGACGGTCTTGCCGTCGACCACCTTGGCGGCGGCGCGCAAATCCTCGATGCGGCCGTTGGTGCAGGAGCCGATGAAGACGCGGTCGAGCGCGATGTCGGTGATCTTCTCGCCGCCCTTGAGCGCCATGTAATCGAGCGAGCGCTCGGCGGCCTGGCGCTTGTGGGCATCAGCGATGTCGTCGAGGCGCGGCACGCGGCCGGCGATCGAGACGACCTGCTCGGGGCTGGTCCCCCAGGTCACCAGCGGCGGCAATTTGGCGGCATCGAGCTTGATCTCGCGGTCGAAATGGGCGCCGTCCTCGGATTGCAGCGTCGCCCAGTAGCGCATTGCCGCATCCCAGTCCTTGCCCTTCGGCGACTTGGGACGGTCCTTCACGAACGCATAGGCCTTTTCGTCGGGCGCGATGAAGCCGGCCTTGGCGCCGGCCTCCACCGACATGTTGCAGACCGTCATGCGGCCTTCCATGGTCAGCGCGCGGATCGCTTCGCCGGCATATTCGATGGCATAGCCGGTGCCGCCGGCGGTGCCGATCTCGCCGATGATGGCGAGGATGATATCCTTGGCGGTGACGCCGTCGGGCAGCTTGCCGTCGACCACGGCGCGCATGTTCTTCGATTTCGATTGGATCAGAGTCTGCGTCGCCAATACGTGCTCGACTTCGGACGTGCCGATGCCATAGGCCAGCGCGCCGAAGGCGCCGTGGGTCGCGGTGTGGCTGTCGCCGCACACCAGCGTCACGCCGGGCAGCGTAAATCCCTGCTCGGGGCCGATGATGTGGACGATGCCCTGGCGCCTGTCGAACTCGTCGTAATATTCGAGGTCGAAGAATTTGGCGTTCTCGGCGAGATACGCGATCTGCGCTTCGCTCTCCGGATCGGGATTCTTCTGCCGGCGGTCGGTGGTCGGCACGTTGTGATCGACCACGAGCAGCGTTTTGTCCGGCGCGCGCACCTTGCGGCCGCTTAGCCGCAAACCTTCGAACGCTTGAGGGCTGGTCACCTCGTGGACGAGATGCCGGTCGATATAGATGAGGCAGGTGCCGTCCGGCTGCTCGTCGACCAGATGGTCGTCCCAGATCTTGTCGTACAGGGTGCGGGGCTTGGCCATCCCGAAGTGCTCCTGGTCGTACCGTTCTACATATAGGCAGCGCCGTCCTTTAGCGCCTCAGGCGATCGAGGAAAAGGGCGGGCATTCTGTCGCCGTCCGGAGCCATGCGATAGGATCGGGCAGCCCAAGGAACAGGACCGCCATGCAGCGCAGCGAGACCGCGATCAGAACGACCCATGCCGGCAGGCTGCCGCCGGTTGGCGCGGCCGACACCGTGACCGGCCAGGTGGCCGAGGTGGTCCGCAAGCAGGTACAGCTCGGATTGAGCTGCGTCGGCGACGGCGAGTTCTGGAACGGCCGGAATTTCCAATATTACGCCCAGCAGTTCGAAGGCATCACGACGCGGCCACTGCGGCCCGGCGAACGCGGCTCCGGGCGGGAAGCGACCCGCGAACGCGATACGTTCCCGAAACTCTATGCCGACATGGATCGGGTCGGCACCATGTTCTGCGTCCCCGGCGAAGAGCCGCGCTATTCGCCGCCGACCAAAACGATCGTGACCGGTCCGATCAAGGGCCGCGCCACCGAAGCGATCCACCGCGAGATCGATGTCTTCAAGGCGGCGCTCGCGGCCGCCGGCGGCGCCGACGAGGCTTTCATCTGCGTGTTCGCCCCGGGTTGGCTCGATCACCATATTTTCGACGAGCACTACGGCAACGACGAGGAATTCGTCTTCGCGCTCGCCGAGGCGCTGCGCGAGGAATATCGCGCGGTGGTCGAGGCCGGCTTCATCCTGCAGATCGACGATCCCGGCGTCATGACGTCATGGGACATGATCAAGCCGGAGCCGAGCATTGCCGAATATCGCCGCTATCTGAAGCGCCGCATCGATGCGCTCAATCACGCACTCGCCGGCATTCCGGAAGATCGCGTGCGCCACCACTTCTGCTGGGGTTCCTGGCATGGCGCGCACACCCACGACTTGCCGCTCAAGGAAATCATCGATCTGGTGCTAGAGGTGCGGGCGCAAGCCTGCAGTTTCGAAGGTGGCAATGTGCGTCACCAGCACGAGTGGACGTTGTGGAAGGACGTCAAGTTGCCCGCCGGCAAGATCATCGTGCCGGGCGTGGTCAGCCACGCCACCAACCTCATCGAGCATCCCGAGCTCATCGCGCAGCGGATTTGCAACTTCGCCGAAGCGGTCGGGCGCGACAACGTGATCGCCGGCACCGATTGCGGACTGGGCTCGCGGCTGCACGAGGATCTGGTCTGGGCGAAGCTCGCCGCCCTGGTCGAAGGTGCGCGGCTTGCTTCGAAGGCGCTCTGGGCGCGGTGATTAAATACACATTGTCATCATCCGCGAAGGCGGATGACCCAGTATTCGATGACGGCTCGGTGATTACTGGGTGCCCCGCTGGAGCTTGTCATCGGGCCGGCCACTTCGGGCCGGACCCGTTGGCGGGGCATGACGACGTAGAGTATTACTCCGCCGTCTTCTCCTCGCCAGCTCCGGCAGTGTGATCCTGCCGCTCGACGATGCGAGCGGACTTGCCGCGGCGACCGCGCAGATAATAGAGCTTGGCGCGGCGCACCTTGCCGCGGCGCACGACCTTGATGGAATCGATCATCGGCGCGTAGAGCGGGAAGACGCGCTCGACGCCTTCGCCGTAGGAGATTTTTCGCACCGTGAAATTCTCGTTCAGGCCCGAGCCGGCGCGGCCGATGCAGACGCCTTCATAGGCCTGCACGCGGCTCTTTTCGCCCTCGACGATTTTCACGTTGACGATGACCGTATCGCCCGGCTGGAAATCGGGGATTTCCTTGCCGGCGGAAAGCTTCGCCATCTGTTCGTTTTCGATTTCTTTGAGCAAATTCATGACGAATTCTCCATCGGCTGCGCTATGCGACGCGCGGCTCCGACCGGGGTCTAGCGGGTTGGGCGAGCTTCTACGCCACTGCGCCGGATTTGTCACCCTCCGGTCATCCCCTCCGCGACCCGCCGCGGAGGGGGCTTAGGAAGGCCGCCCAGAGGTCCGGCCGGCGCTCCTTAGTCAGCCGCTCGGCCTCGGCGCGGCGCCAGGCGGCGATCTTGGCGTGGTCGCCCGAGAGCAAGATTTCCGGGATCGGCCGGCCCTCCCAGAGCTGCGGGCGGGTGTAGTGCGGATATTCCAACAGGCCGTCGGTAAAGCTCTCTTCGGCGCCCGAGGCTGCCGCGCCCATGACGCCCGGCAATAGCCGCACGCAGGCGTCGATCAGCGCCATGGCGGCGATCTCGCCGCCGGACAGCACATAGTCGCCGACCGAGACCTCTTCGAGCCCGCGCGCCGCTACGACGCGCTCGTCGACGCCCTCGAAGCGGCCGCAGACCAGAACGACGCCGGCATCGCCGGTCAGCGCATCGATGCGCGCTTGCGTCAGCGGCGTGCCGCGCGGCGACATCAGCAGGCGCGGGCGGGTGTCGGTCGCTACCGCATCGATGGCGCGGCCGAGTACGTCGGCCTTCATCACCATGCCCGGCCCGCCGCCGGCCGGCGTGTCGTCGACGGTGCGATGCTTGTCGGTGGTAAAATCGCGGATATCGGCGACATCGAGCGACCACGCGCCTGATGCCAGTGCCTTTCCGGCAAGGCTCGAGCCCAACGGCCCTGGAAACATTTCAGGAAAAATGGTCAGCACGCTTGCCCGCCACATGGCCTAGCGCCGCCTGCCGCTGTGCTTGGCTGGAGCCGCCTGCTGATCCATGTCCGGCGCGACGACCACCAGCCGCCCCGCCGCGAGATCGACCACTGGCACGGTAGCCTCGTCGAACGGTAGCAGCTGCGTGGTGTGGCCGCTGGTCGGCCGCACCTCGATCAAATCGCCGGCGCCGAAATTGTGCAGCGCGACCACAGTGCCGAGTTTTTCGCCGGCGCGGTCGACCACTGCGAGACCAATAAGATCGGCGTGATAAAATTCGTCGGGCTGGTCGGGCGCCGGCAGGCGCTCGCGCAGCACGTAGAGCTTGATATTGGTCAATCGTTCGGCGGCGCTGCGGCCGGCAACACCGGCAAGCTTTGCGACAAAGTGATCCTTGGCGCGGCGCAGCGATTCGATCTGCACGACGCGGCCGTCCTCGGTCTCCAGCGGCCCGTAGCCGGCGATCGCTTCCGGATCGGCGGTGAACGAGTACAACCGCACTTCTCCGCGCACGCCGTGCGCGGCGCCGATTTGACCGAGGCAGATGCGCGCGCCGCCAGCCATGGTTGGCGCCTGCTAGGTTGCCGGCGCTGCCGGCGCCGCCGGCGCTGCGGGTGCTTTCGGTGCTGCGGCGGCTGCGGCCTTGGCCGCTTCTTCCTTGGCCTTGCGCTCCTTGCGCGGCACCGCCTTCTCCGGATTGTTGCGCTTGGTGCGTTTCATGACGCCGGCGGCGTCGAGGAAGCGCATTACGCGGTCCGAAGGCTGTGCGCCCTTGGCGATCCAGGCCTTGGCCTTTTCCAGGTCCCACTTCAGCCGATCGGTTTTTTCCTTCGGCAGTAGCGGATTGAAATAACCGAGCCGCTCGATGAAGCGTCCGTCGCGAGGGCTGCGGCTGTCGGCCACCACGATGTGATAGAACGGCCGCTTCTTGGTGCCGGCGCGGGCCATGCGGATGACGAGAGGCATTTTTCAGGTTTCCTTTCTTGAAACGTTGAACGGCGTGTTTGTTTGAATCCGAGTTGTCATTTCTTTTTGCCGAAGCCCGGAAAGCCCGGCGGCAAGCCGCCCGGCAGCTTCGGCCCGAGTCCTGGAAGCCCGCGCGGCAGTCCACCACCCGGCAATCCGGGAAAATTCGGCGGCAGGCCAGGCGCGCCCGGCGCGCCGGGGGTTCCGGGCGGCAGGCCGCCTGGCATCTTTTCAGCGAGCTTCGCCATCTCTTCCGCGCTCGGCATGCCACCACCGAATCCGAGCATATTGGCGAGGCCGGCCATCGGGCCGCGCTTGGCGCCGCCCATGGCCTTCATCACGTCGGCCATGGTGCGATGCATTTTCAAGAGCCGATTGATGTCTTCGGGCTTTGTGCCGGAGCCGGCGGCGATGCGGCGCTTGCGGCTCGCCTTGAGCACGTCGGGATTGCGCCGCTCCTGCGGCGTCATCGAATCGATGATCGCGACTTGCCGCTTCAGCACGGTTTCGTCGAGATTGCGCTCGGCGAGCTGGTTCTTGATCTTGGCGATGCCCGGCAGCATCGACATCATGCCGCTCATGCCGCCCATGTGCTGCATCTGCGCGATCTGCTCGCGCAGGTCGGAGAGATCGAAGGTGCCCTTGCGCATCTTCGCGGTGACGCGCGCCGCTTTCTCGGCGTCGATGGTCGACGCGGCTTTTTCAACGAGCGAAACGATGTCGCCCATGCCGAGGATGCGGTCGGCGATGCGGGCGGGATAAAAATCCTCGATGGCGTCGAGTTTCTCACCGGTGCCGATCAGCTTGATCGGCTTGCCGGTGACCGCGCGCATCGACAGTGCCGCGCCGCCGCGGCCGTCGCCGTCGATGCGGGTCAGCACGATGCCGGTCAGGCCGACACGTTCGTCGAACGCACGGGCGAGATTGACGGCGTCCTGGCCGGTCAGCGCGTCGGCGACCAGAAGAATTTCGTGCGGAGCGGCGGCGCGTCGGACTTCCGCCGCTTCCGCCATCATCGCTTCGTCGAGGGTGAGGCGGCCGGCGGTGTCGAGCATCACCACGTCGTAGCCGCCGAGGCGAGCCGCCTGCACGGCGCGGCCTGCGATCTGCACCGGCGTCTGGCCTTCGACCACCGGCAAGGTATCGACCGCAACCTGGCGGCCGAGCACGGCGAGCTGCTCCATGGCGGCCGGCCGGCGGGTGTCCAGCGACGCCATCAGCACTTTGCGCTTGGCGCTGTCACTCAACCGCTTGGCGACTTTGGCGGTGGTGGTGGTTTTGCCAGAGCCTTGCAGGCCCACCATCATGATGACGACCGGTGCCGGCGCGTTGAGGTCGATCGGCTGCGCGTCCGAGCCCAAAATCTCGATCAACTGGTCGTGGACGATCTTCACGACCATCTGGCCGGGTGTGACCGACTTGATCACTTCGACGCCGACCGCGCGCTTTTTCACTTCGTCGGTGAAAGCGCGGGCGACGTCGAGCGCGACGTCGGCTTCGAGCAGCGCGCGCCGCACCTCGCGTAGCGCCTCCTCGACGTCGGCCTCCGACAAGGCGCCGCGCCGGGTCAGGCGATCGAGAACCGCACTCAGTCGTTCCGAAAGACTATCGAACACGTTTTGCGTCCTTTAGAACGGCCGTCCTCGCGGACGGCCTATGCAAGCGCTTTTGCGCCCGAGGGCGCATCGCGCTGTCGGGCGGTTACCTCCGGCGTCGGGGCCGGTCGGCGGTTGCAATTCGTTCTCTTGCGAGAGCGGGCGGAAAATAGGGAGAGTTGCGCCTGGGGTCA
>Ga0307476_10000899_pt1 | contig 19999 bp, 13 predicted proteins | sample atmos_gasesECM2C_2_FD_203314 | JGI IMG/M metagenome (GOLD analysis project Ga0307476, IMG submission 203314) | Hardwood forest soil microbial communities from Morgan-Monroe State Forest, Indiana, United States - atmos_gasesECM2C_05 | ecosystem: Environmental > Terrestrial > Soil > Temperate... | reverse complement strand
GGCCGTTGGGCGGCGCGCTGGAAGCCGCGCCCTTTCAAGGCGAAACTGATGTCGTCCATAAAAAGCGAAATTGATGTCGTCGTCTGGGGTACCCACCCTTCGAAAGGCGCGAAGGGTGGGGCAGCCTTGTGTTGTGAGGGGGATGCAATAAATCGAGAGTGGGCTAGCCTGCCCGCAGTTCTATTTTGGCCGTTGGGCGGCGCGCTGGAAGCCGCGCCCTTTCAAGGCGAAACTGATGTCGTCCATAAAAAGCGAAATTGATGTCGTCGTCTGGGGTACCCACCCTTCGAAAAGCGCGAAGGGTGGGGCAGCCTTGTGTTGTGAGGGCGGAGGCAATAAATCGAGAGTGGGCTAGCCTGCCCGCAGTTCTATTTTGGCCGTTGGGCGGCACGGCTGGTCGATCCAAACCGACGTGTCCGCGAGAATCAACGTTTCGCGACCTGTTTTTGCCCCAGCCTGCGGCGTGGAATCTTCTTCAATTGCGGCATTGTGCCACCAAGGGGACGCCAGTCGGCGTGCGCTCTCCCGCTCGATGAGAGCTTTGAGAGCCTCACGAAGCAAGGCTGCGTTCTCCGCCACCCCGGTGAACTCATGGGCGGTGCGTACAAGATCGTCATCGAGCGCAACCGTGGTTCTCATGCATGGATTATGGCATCAAGTGATGCTTGATTTAGTGCCTCGGCAATCGCTGTTCTGATTTTTTGGCACTGGCGGCCCTGCCGACGTCGGCGGGGAAAAGCAGGTTCCTCACCGGGCTTTCAGCCCGGTTCGGAATGACAAGGGAGAGAGACAGATCGGTTCGGAATGACAAGGGGGAGAGACAGGCCGGTTCGGGGTGACAAAGGCACTATATAATCTGAACAGATCTTTCTTACTACGTTCATTCTTGCTACGTTTTTTTGCTGCGTTTCATTTTTGCAATTCGTATCTGGGAGTGTGATTCTTTGAGCTCGCATGTGCCGCATCAGCATGGAGGACCGCCGCCGCAGGGGCCGCAGCCGCTGCCGGGGGTGGACGCGATTATCGCCGTTGGGTCGGGAAAGGGCGGCGTGGGCAAGACCACGCTGGCGGTGAACCTGGCCGTTGCGTTGGTTAAGATGGGACACAAAGTCGGGCTGCTCGATGCCGACGTATATGGGCCGAACGTGCCGCTGATGCTGGGGGTCAACGCGCAGCCGCGGATGGTTGGCGAGAACCGCATTGAGCCGATTCAGGCTTTCGGGTTGAAGGTAATTTCTGTCGGTTTTCTTAATCCGGGCGACAAGCCCATCATCTGGCGCGGGCCCATGCTGCACCAGATCATGCGGCAGTTTCTGGGGCTGGTGGAGTGGGGACAACTCGACTATCTGATTGTCGATCTGCCGCCGGGGACAGGCGACATTGCGCTGTCGCTGGTGCAGACGGTGCCGCTGACGGGCGCGGTGGTGGTGTCGACGCCGTCGGACGTTTCGCTGCAGGATGCGCGCAAGGCGATTGAAATGTTTCGGCAGATGAAAGTGGACGTGGTGGGCGTGGTGGAGAATATGAGTTACTTCACTTGTCCGCACTGCCAGCATGAAGTTGACATTTTTTCCCGCGGCGGTGCTGAAAAGATGGCGGCGCAGTTTGGGGTGTCGTTCCTGGGGAACATTGCGCTTGACCCGGAAGTGCGCAAGTCTGGCGACGGCGGCAAGCCAGTGGTGCTCGAAGGCGAGAACTCGCCGCACGCCAAGTCGATTTATGAATTTGCGCAGAGAGTGGCGGCGCGCACGGCGGAAATCAGGGCTAGCGCCCCGGCTAGCGTGATTCAGATTCAGTAACGGACAGCGTATCGCGGTCTGTCGTCCTGAGCGCTGGCGCAAGCCAGGCTGAGGGATCCTACGTCGGTCAGCCATCACGACGCAGTGAGTGAGACTATCGGCTGCTCATGCCATAATCACCCATCCTGCACAGGCAACGTACGCGCATCGTGAGGTCCCTCACCGCGGCTTTGCCGCCGCTCAGGATGACAAGGGCTTCGAATTGTTGGGGCTTTTGAATCTTGCCAGGCGAAAGATTGGTTGCGGCTCGCGGTCTTTCAGAATGAGATCTGCCATCATCTCTCCGATTGCTGGGCCGTGCTTGAAGCCGTGGCCCGAGCCTCCGCCTACGATCCACACATTTTCGTTTTGGGGATGGCGGTCGATGATGAAGTTGCTGTCGGGCGTCTGTTCGTACTGGCAGACGCGCGTTTCGACCAGCGGCGCATTTCTCAGGGCAGGGAAGCGGAAGGCAACATATTCGCGAATGTCTTTTAATGTGTCCTGACTGATCACGCGGTCGCCGTTGGTGGGATCGAAGGCCGGTCCACGAGTGTCGTCGGCGATTTTGAAGCCGCGGCGGGCGTCGCCTGAGATGGCGCCGGGAATGCCGTAGCGGAAACGGTCGCGGTGGTCGGCCCAGACGGGGAGATGTGCGTCGCTGAAATATTGGGCGTGGCGCGCGGGGACGCCGAAGAAAAAGACATCCTGCTTCGTGGGTTGAATCAGACTGCCGATGATTCGGGGAAACAACGTTCCCAGCCAAGGTCCGCAGGCGAACACATAGACGTCTGCCGTGAGCCACGAACCGTCGCGTAACTTCACCCCGCGAGGCAGGGAGGTTCCTAACCCTCCGCGGAGGATCTCGATCTGTCGGTACGTTCCTCCCATCGTTATGAGCGCGTCCACGACCGCTTGGCAGCTGGCGCGGGCGTCGAGGTATCCACATTCGGGCTCGAAGATTCCTCCCTCGATGTCTTCAAAGTTAATCTGCGGCCAGCGCTTTTTCATCTGCGGCGTCGAGAGTTCCTGGAATTTGATTTTCGCCGCGCGCAGCGCCTCAAGTGATCCGGGCTCGAAGGCGTCGTCGTTATTGAGGCCCGAGGCCATCCACAGGACGCCGGTGCGGTGCAAGAAATGACGCTTCCAGCGGCGCTCGTATTTTGTCCAGAGCTTAAGGGAACGGGCGGCCATCTCTGAGTAAGGCTGATTGGGGCCGTAGGTGCCGCGCATGATGCGGGTCTCGCCGCCGGAGGATGCGCGCGAATTGCCCGGTCCCCAGGCGTCGAGCAGCGTGACTCGGGCGCCGCGTTCGAGAAGATGGAGGGCGGTCCAGCCGCCGAAGGCTCCGGCGCCGATGACTGCGATGTGTGGATTCTTCATAGGTATGTTTCCATCAGATGGAGAGCTTACACGAAGGAAAAGCCCCTACCCAGTTTCTCGAACTCGGCCGGACCGCAACTTTCATCCAAAAGGCAAGCTCCTGCATCTAAAATAGTTAGGTAAAATGGATGGGAAGCGGTTTCTTCCCCCGGCTAGCCGCCGCTCGGACTGAGACAACTGACATCATTGGCTGACATCATTCGCTGAAATGGTTGCGTATGCCTGCTGACCCTAATATCGGGAATCGCGAACGCGAAATTCTGACTGCGCTGGTGGAGACGTTTATTTCCACGGGCGAGCCGGTGGGTTCGCGCACGCTCGCGCGGTCGAATCGCGAGGGGCTGAGTCCGGCATCGATTCGCAACGTGATGGCTGACCTGTCGGATGCCGGCTTTCTTGAACAGCCGCACGCCTCGGCGGGGCGCGTGCCGACGACGGAGGCGTATCGCTATTACGTGGAGCAGATTTCCGGCAGCGCGCGGCTGGCGCCGCAGGAAGAGACCATGATTTCGGATTCGCTGGCCGGGATTACTGACGTGCAGGAGTTCATGGAGCGGACCTCGCACGTGCTGTCGCTGATTTCGCGCAACGTCGGCGTGACCGTCGCGACTACCGGGCCGAAGAATGCGCTGGAGCATGTTTATTTTTCGCGGTTGGGTGAACAGAAAGTATTGGCTGTGCTGGTCACGCGTTCCGGACTGGTGCGCGACCGGGTGCTGCGGCTTGATTTGTCGCAGTCGGAACTGGACCTGGCGGCGCGGTACATCAACGAGAATTTCCGCGGCTGGACGATGGAATCGATGCGGGCGGAACTGGCTCGCCGCCTGGAGCAGGAGCGCAGCGAATACGATCGGCTGATGAATTCAATTGAACAACTTTATAAGCAGGGCGCGTTGGCGGCTGAGCAAGGATCGCAGGTTGTGTTCGTCGAAGGCGCGGCGAACCTGGTCACCGGCGAGCAGGACCGGGAGCGCCTGCAGGAGATGCTCAAGACGCTGGAGGAGAAAGAAAAAGTTGTGCAGCTTCTGGGTGCGTATCTCGATGTGAAGCAGGAGGCCGTGCGAGTCGTCATTGGACTCGACCAGACGCTGCCGTCGATGCAGAATTTTGTGTTGATCGGAGCGCCCGCGCATGCCGGCAACGAAGTGATGGGTTCGCTGGCGGTGATTGGGCCTACGCGCATGGACTATCAGCATACGATTACCGCGGTTTCGTATATCGCGCGGTTGTTTGACAAGATTTTGAATGAGTCGGAGTAGTACAAAATTATTGAAGATCGGGTTATGAAGATTGGGTTATGAAGAAAGCAAACGGAAAATCGGAAACGGAAATGGCAGGACTTGATCTGGAGCACGAACTTCCTCCCGCAGACGGCGATGATCGTGGGGCGGAATCGAACGCTAGCGGAGTTGCGGCTGAAGTCAGCGGTCCCGCGGCAGAATTGCAGAAGCTGAAGGCTGAGCGCGATTCCTTGCTCGACCGGCTGGCGCGGGCGCAGGCTGAATTTGACAATGCTCGAAAACGCGCCGTCAAAGAGCAGCAGGACTTCCGAGAGTTCGCGGCCGCTGACGCGATTAAGCCACTGCTGCCGGTCCTCGACAGCTTTGAACGCGCTCTGCAGGTCAAGTCGGAGCCGGGAGACTTCCGCAGCGGCGTGGAACTGATCTACAAGCAGTTGCAGGACGCGCTCGCGAAAATCGGAGTGCGCGCTATTCCCGCCAAGGGCGAACCGTTCGATCCTCATGTGCATGAGGCGATCGAGATGGTCGAGACCTCGGATGCGGCCGACCATGAGGTTGTCGAAGAATTGCAGCGCGGCTACAAGTTCAAAGACCGCCTGCTGCGCCCGGCCATGGTCAAGGTCGCAAAGAATCCGTGAGGATTCGAGCGCGCGTGAGATTCCAGTGCCGCAGCTTGCCCAGACTTTTTTCCTGAAGAGAGGTTGATTCTGACGACGAACGCGAAGCGCGATTATTACGAGGTGTTGGGCGTGACTCGCACGGTCACGGAGGTGGAGCTAAAGAGCGCCTATCGCAAGCTTGCGCTGCAGTTTCATCCCGACCGCAATCCCAACAACCCTGATGCGGAAGAAAAATTCAAGGAAGTGAGCGAAGCCTATGCCGTGCTCGCCGACACCGACAAGCGCTCGGTTTACGACCGCTACGGGCACGCTGGACTTGGCGGCGGCTCCGGGCAAAGTGGTGGCTTTGATCCGACGGTGTTTCAGGACTTCAGCGACATTTTCGGAGAGTTTTTCGGATTCGGCGACATGTTCGGTGGTGGTGGCCGAGGTGGGAACCGCAGTCGCGTGCAGCGCGGCGCCGACCTGCGCGAAGATCTGACACTCGAGTTCGAAGAGGCGTTTTTCGGCACTGAGTCGCAGGTCACGGTTCGCCGTCACGAAGCTTGCGAGGACTGCCGCGGATCGGGTTCGGCGCCCGGCAAAGGTCCGACGACTTGCCGGTCTTGCAGTGGCCGAGGCCAGGTACGGTACCAGCAGGGATTCTTCAGCATCGCGCGCACTTGTCCGGCGTGTCAGGGGACGGGCAGCGTTATCACGGATCCTTGCCCGAAGTGCAAAGGCGAGGGCCGCATTCTGCGGCAGCGCACTGTCGACGCCAAAGTTCCCGCCGGGGTTGAGGACGGAACGCGCATCCGCTTTTCCGGTGGAGGCGAGGTTGGCGCATTCGGCGGACCTGCCGGAGATTTGTACGTGGTGCTGCACGTGAAGGAGCATGCCTTCTTCGCCCGGGAAGGCAACGATTTGCATTGCGTGGTTCCGATATCGGTGGCGCAGGCCGCGATGGGCGCGGAGATTCGCGTGCCCACCATGGAAGGCGAGCACACCTTAAAGATTCCTGACGGCACTCAGCCCGGCGCGGTGTTTCGGATCCGCAACAAAGGTGTGCCGGTGTTGAACGGACACGGGAAGGGCGATTTGTACGTTGAGGTTCGGGTGCAGGTTCCGACCAAGATCAACAAACGCCAGAAAGAGTTGCTGCAGGAGCTCGACGCTCTCTCGAAAGTTGACAACCAGCCATTGCTGCGTTCGCTGCTCGGTAAAATGAAAGACATGTTCGGATAGCGTGGGCAACACTGCTGAGCTGCCACTTTCTTATTGCTCAACCCGCATAACTCAGCGCTCATGACTCGACGCCGATGGATCGCCGAAGAATTTTCGGGTAATCATGCTGCGTTAACCGATGCACACGCTGATCACCTCGTCCGCGTTCTGCGGGCTCGCGTTGGACAAGAATTCGATATCTCAGCCGGTGGACTAGTAAGACGCGGACGGATAGTGTCTGTGCTGGAGGGTCGAGTTGAATTCGAACTAGGCGAAGAAATGCCCGCCGCGCGCGTTGCCAACGTCACGCTGTTGCTTGCCATTTTCAAGTTCGACCGCATGGAGTGGGCGATCGAGAAATGTACCGAGCTGGGCGTCTCGCGAATTTTGCCGGTAGTCGCCCGCCGTACGGATGCGCACCTGGCTTCGGCTGCGACAAAACGCGCGGACCGTTGGCGCAGGCTCGCGTTGCAGGCCGCGGAACAGTCCCGCCGAGTAGCCGCGCCCGAGATTGCGGCGCCCATTAAGCTGCAGGACGCGGTGAACGCGACGGGTGTTGCCTCGCGCATTGTGCTGGCAGAGTCGGAGGCACAGGTTCCGCTGCGCGATATGCTTGCTTCCCGCCCCGAAGGAGAAATCGTGCTGGCGATTGGTCCCGAAGGCGGCTGGGTTGAGGAAGAGTTGCAGCTTTTCCAGAGCGCGGGATTTGTTTCCGCTTCTCTGGGTAATACGATCTTGCGGGCCGAAACTGCGGCCATCGCCGCAACTGCGATTGTATTCTCAGAATTGGGTTAAACGAATCATGTTGAGCCACGCCGCAGGGGACGAACTTTCTGAGTTTTTCCCGCGCGCAGCATGGCCGGCCCTCGTACTCTTACGGTGATATCCTGACTTCAATGCCGTCGTCGAAAATCAGTTCCCGCCCCGCTCCGTTTGTTCCCGATGATCGTCAGCGCGAAGCCATCGAGCACATTCACGGCCCCATGCTGGTGGTAGCGGGTGCGGGCACGGGCAAGACTTCCGTCCTCACCCATCGCATTGAGCGCCTGGTCCGCGACGGCCACGCGCGACCTGACGAGATTCTCGCCCTCACCTATACCGTTAATGCAGCTCGAGAAATGCGTGAACGCGTATGCAAGTTGCTGGGCGGCGAAACGGTGAATGCATCGACCTTTCACGATTACTGCCTCGACATGCTGAAGCGCGTCCACCAGGATTTCGGCGTCCTCGATGACAAGGATCTGTGGATCTATTTGCGCCGCCGGATGCGCGAACTGCATCTCGAGTACTTTATTCGCGCGGCGAATATCGGACAGTTTCTGAATGACCTGCTGGAGTTCGTGAGCCGCTGCCACGATGAACTGATCACGCCGGAAAAATACTGGCAGTATGTCGAGCGGCTGGAGCGGGGCGAGGTTCCCATGCCACGGGTCGCCAAGTCAAAGAATGTTCTTGATGACGCGGAGGTCCTGGGGCGATGCCGCGAGATTGCGCGGGTGTTTGAAACCATGGAGCGCTGGCTGCGCGAAGAAAACCTTGGCACTTTCGGCCACATGATTACGCGCGCCCACGCCTTGCTGCACGGCGACGAAGATGTTTTGGCCGAGGCTCGGGCTCGCGCCCGCTTCATCCTGGCCGACGAATTCCAGGACGCCAACCTGGCGCAGATCCGAATTCTCACGCGGCTCGCAGGCTCTGCCGGGAACCTCTTCGCGGTTGGAGATCCTGACCAGGCAATTTACCGTTTTCGCGGAGCCTCGAGCGCGGCTTTCGATTTGTTCCATCGAAATTTTCCTGGGGCGAAACAGGTGGCGCTGGAAAAGAATCGCCGTTCCACCACGCCGATCTTGCGTAGCGCCTTTGCGTTGATTGACCAGAACCCGCCTGTGTTTGCCCGGGATGCGCAGGGCGGCGTGGCACACCACCGCCAGCCTCTGCAGTCGGCCCGCGAAGAGGAAGCCGCGAAGGCGGGAACACAGCTTCCAAGTGCGCTGGTGTCAGTGGTCGTGCTCACCAGCCGGGACGCCGAGGGTCCCGACCTGGTCGCCGTCATCCGCGACGCGCAGAAAAAAATGAAGTGCAAATGGTCAGACTTCGGCGTCCTTTATCGCTCGCATTTTCATCGCGATGATGTCGTGCATGAACTCGCCAAGGCTGGGATTCCGTTCGTCATCGAGAGCATGGATATTTCGGATACTCCCGAGGTGCGCGATCTGTTCGCCTGCCTGAGCGCGATTGTTTCCAGTGGCGACGACGTGAGTCTGTTTCGAGTGGCGGCCTTACCGGCATTTCATGTGAACCCGGAAGAGCTTCGCCGGGTCATGCGGGCCATCGCGCTGGACAGTCGAGAAGGAAAGGTCGTGCCACTTTCGTCAGCGCTGGATCGAGTCGCCGGCGGCGCCGAGGTTCTGGCGGCGGTACAGAATGCCCGGGAAGAGATCCGACGCAAGGAAGCGAAAGCTCCCGCGGCGCTCGACATCATCGTGAAGCAATTTGGGCTCGACGCCGGATCGCCCATCCTTCAGGCGGCGCTGCGCTTCGTAAAGGACTGGGAAACGAAGAAAGTCAACAAGACGACGGAATTGGAAGAACTGGTCGACTACCTCGGATACTTTCGCGAGGCGGGGGGAGTGATTCCGATGGAATCGAATGAAAACGAAAACGCGGTTCGACTCATGACCGTGCACGGCGCCAAGGGTCTCGAGTTTCCCCACGTCTTCATTCTTCGAGCGAATGCCAATTCGTTTCCTAGTTCATATAAGGAGACGCTGGTTGCGTTTCCCAGGGAACTGCGCGACGCGGACTCGATGACCGAGGCTGACGACAAGACGCTCTACGGTCAGGAGGAGCGTCGTTTGTTTTACGTGGCGATGACCCGCGCGCGCGACTCGCTGCACATTTATTCGAGGCAGGGAAAAGGTAAGATCAACAAGAATCCCGACGGCTATATGCGCGAGTTGATCGAGAACAGAAGCCTGAGCGGATCGCTGATCGCGATTCCGGCGCGCGGCGCGCAGACCAGCTTAGACATATTCGCGGAAGCCTCCCTGTCGTATCCCGCTGAATCGCAAACGAACTTGTGGTTCGAACTGCCGGTGCTGGAGGGTTTGCAATCGCGGCTCAGTGCGTCGGCCGTCGACACCTACGAGCGCTGCGGATTGCAGTTCAAGCTGGAGCGCGACTGGCGACTGTCGGCCAAGCCTGCCGCCGCCATGCAGTATGGGGCGGCGATTCATCGCATCCTCAAAACTTATTTCGATTCTGTCGCCCTTGGCCGACCAAAGACAGACGATGAACTTATCGACCTGTTCCGCCGCGATCTGGCTGAAGCCAAGATTCTGGAACCTTACCAGCACGAACTGTACGAGAACCAGGGCGTGGAGCAACTGCGAGACTTCCTTGCTGCTGTTCGCTTGAGGACGCCGGAAGTGTTGCATACCGAACAATCTTTTGAGATTCGTGTGGGCGAGACCGCGGTGGCTGGGCGCATTGATCGCATTGACCAGCAATCCGACGGCAGTGTGGCCATCGTCGACTACAAGACGGGTAAGGCTCGCGACCAGGAAGACGCGGACGAGAGTTTGCAGCTGTCGCTCTACGCGATCGCAGCCCGGGAGAAATGGGGATACAACGTTGGCGCACTGATCTTTTACAACCTGGAGGAGAACGTTCCCGTCGTTACAACTCGCAGTGAGGGTCAGCTGCTGGAGGCCCGCGGCCGTGTGGAGGCTGCTGCCCAGGGAATTGCCGCGGGCGTGTTCAAGGCGAAGACGGGGATCCATTGCAACTTCTGTGCGTATCGGAGTTTGTGCCCGGAGAAGGAGAAGCGGATTCCGCGGCGTGTGGAGAGCCGCGCCGGTCGTGTGAACTAACCGTTTTCTGTTTGCGCGATTGGCCGCCCAAAAACTTAGGGGACGCTCTTGAGCGTCCCCTTTTTACTTCGTACTGAACTTTCTTAGTGCTTCTTTTTCTTCTTTGCCTTTTTCTTGGTTGCCATTGTTCCTATTCTCCCTTCCATTTTTCATGGAAAATGTCGCAGCGGTGTTTTACTGCAACTAGTTGATGTATAGAGTTAATGAAAAATGAAGTCAAGAAAAAAATGATGATCGAATCGTGCAAGGTCGCGATACCAAAGTCACACCGAGAGAGTTTTCGAAGCAGAAGTCAACTAAATTCTTTCAGACGGGAGCGATCGCGCAGGAAATTTTGCAGCGAACATGTCTTGATCGCGAGTTGAAGTTGGCAGCGGACGAAAAGATCATGTCGCTTCACTCTACTGGCTGAGTCATGAGCGTTCTCTTGTTCGTGCGACGCATTCCGGCAGCACTGCATCTATAATGAAAAGCGCGAAATCTTCGCGGGAGCTTGATTCATGGCCTCTTTTGACGATGTTGTCATCATCTCCGGCTGCCGCACGGCGGTCGGAAAATTTCAGGGCAGCCTTTCGGATTTCAGCGCGACGCAACTCGGCGCCATCGCCGTGCGCGAAGCAGTGAAGCGCGCAGGCGTCGACGTGGCGCAGATCGATGAGTGCATCATGGGTAACGTCGTGTCTGCCGGGCTCGGCCAGAATCCGGCGCGACAGGCGGCGATCTTCGGCGGACTGTCTCCTGCGACAGGTGCCATGACAATCAACAAGGTTTGCGGCTCAGGATTGAAATCCGTCGCGCTGGCGGCGCAAGCAGTGCAGACCGGAAACAGTTCTGTCGTTGTCGCGGGCGGCATGGAATCGATGACCAACGCTCCTTATCTTCTTCCGCAGGCGCGCAAAGGATACCGGCTGGGCAACGCGCAGATTGTCGACTCGATGGTGCATGATGGGCTGTGGGATATTTACAACGACTACCACATGGGGATTACTGGAGAGAATGTTGCGGAGAAATATGGCATCACGCGCGAAGAGCAGGATGAGTTCGCGTTGAACTCGCATCGCAAAGCGCTGTCAGCGATCAAGGAATGCCGATTCAGGTCGCAGATTGTGCCGGTGGAGATCCCCGCGAAGAAGAAGGGCGCGGCTCCTACGATCTTCGATAAAGACGAGAGCCCGCGGGAAGATACGACCATCGAAGTGCTGCGTGCTCTGAAACCTGCGTTCAAGAAAGACGGCACGGTCACTGCTGGAAACGCTCCTGGAGTTAACGACGGCGCCGCGGCCCTGGTCGTAACCAGTGCGAAGCGTGCGGCGGAACTTGGCGCGAAGCCAATGGTTCGGATTGTGGCGCAGGCGACTAGCGGCGTGGAACCGAAGTGGGTGATGATGGCACCGGTCGGCGCTGTGCGGACCATCTGGGAGAAGACTGGGTGGAAGAATGAAGACGTGGATCTCTACGAACTTAACGAAGCTTTCTCAGTGCAGGCGCTGGGAGTGATGCGTGAGTTGGGGCTGAACCCGGACAAGGTTAACGTGAACGGCGGGGCTGTTGCCATCGGCCACCCGATCGGGGCTAGTGGCGCTCGCGTGCTGGTCACACTGATTTATGAGATGATCCGCCGCGATGTGAAGCGTGGGATTGCTGCGCTTTGTCTGGGTGGGGGGAATGCTGTGGCTATGGCAGTCGAGCGGTAGAAGAGCTCGGGTGTGCTTACCCTACGGCCGAGATCGGCAGCGTGACGGTGAATATCGATCCGCCCTCGGGAGAGTTGGTCGCTTCCACGCTGCCGTTGTGTTCCTTCATAACTGACTTGCAGATGCTCAAGCCTAATCCTGTGCCGCGCCCCGGCCGCTTCGTCGTATAGAAGGGATCGAAGATGCTGGCCAGGTTTTCCTTCGGAATTCCCGGGCCGTCGTCGTGAAAGCTCACCCAGACCGAATTGTCGCCCTTGCCCAAGCGAATGCGCAGCGTACCTTTATCCCGCGCCTCGCGGATTGCCTGCTCGGCGTTCACGATCAGATTCAGAAATACCTGCATCAACTGGTGGGGGTCGCCTAAGGCGTAAGGCACGCCAGCCTCTTTCAGAAAGTCGACGGTGATGTTGTTCTTGCGCAGCGAATAGGCATGCAGGTTCAGCGTGCGCTCGACCACCTCCGCGAGATTTATGCGGCTCTTGCCGGGCGCGGGCGGGCGCGAGAAATAAGTGAGGTTCTGCACGATCTCTGCCGCGCGTCGCGCCTGTTGCTGGAGCATGGCCAGCTGCTTGCGCGAAACTTCGTTGGTCTCGGTGTCTTGCAGCAACTCGCTCACGCCCATGATGCTGGTCAAAGGATTGTTCAGTTCGTGGGCCACGCCGCCGATCATGGCGCCCATTGCCGCCAGGCGCTCGCTCTGGACGACCTGCTGTTCCAGTTTGCGTTCGACAGTAATGTCGCGCACCGAGATAATGACGCCGTTGGTTTTGCCCTCGGCATCGACCAGGCGACTGCCGGCGGCACGCATGGTCCGCCAGGCTCCGTCGCGATGCCGCGCGCCGTATTCCGCGGACGCGAAAGCCTGTTTGCCGGAAACAACTTCGTGGTAGAGGGCAGCGAGTTCCGGCGAGTGATCGTCCAGTTCGGAAATCTTTTTTCCTAACATGTCTTGCGGCTGGTAACCGAGAAGATCGCGAGACCGGGCGCTGACGAACGTATAGCGTTCTTCCAGGTCGACGACAAGAATGAGATCCGGAAAACTTTCGAGCAGGCGGCGACGAAATTCTTCCTGCTGTGCTAGTTGCTGCTCCATCTTCCGCTTTTCCGTGATGTCGACCAGCGTTCCCTGGTAACGGATAATGTTGCCGGATGTGTCCCACACGGCGCGCGAGGAGTCCAGAAAGACCGCGGCGGTTCCGTCCTTGCGCCGCAGTTTGATCTCACGGGTGCGAATTCCTCCGCGATCGTCCACCGCGCGCCCCAGTACGGGCTGGCCAGGATCGAAATTCAACGCTGCTGACTCGGCCGCTAGAAGGTCTCCTTTCTCCGCGTATCCCAGCATGCTGACGAGCGCCGGATTGGCGTCCAGCAAATGGCCTTCGGGCGTGCTGAAGTAGACGCCTTCCTGCAAGGTCTCAAACAATTCGGTGAAGCGCATTTCTTTCTCGCGCTGCTCGGTCACATCGCGGCCCAGCAGGCTGACGCCGACGACCTCATCGCCCTTAATAATGCCGTTCAGCACGCATTCAAAATAAAGAGGCCGTGAACTGTTTTTCAGGCGGAGGCGGGCCGTCCCGGACCATCGCCTCTTTTCCAGAAAGCGGCCCAGGCTGCGTTCCACATCCGCTTGGGTCGGCTCGTCGACCAAATCGTAGACTTTGCGGCCCACGAGTTCGCTGTACGTCGATCCGGTCAACTCGGTGATGCGGCGGTTGACGGTGCGCAGCGTGCCGTCGAGCGAGACTGCGCAGGCAGGGTCGTCAAAGGAGTCGATCAACTCTTTGAAGTTTCGTTGCGAACGCAGGATGACCTGGCTAAGCTGGTCGAGTTGTTCTTCTGAAGGCGCTGCGCCCACGTGCTGCAGCCCGCGCAGTAGTCCCTTGAGCTCACTGACCTCGCGGCGTCGCCCGTAGGCGTAGACGGCGAACAGGATCGAGAGAATCAGGACTCCGATCGGTATAGCGCGAAGGGCATAAGGGATGCCCTCCAACCGCTCCCACAGCAATGCTGCCAGCGCCACCGCCAGGAAGACCAAAAACAGTAGAACCCATCGCCACAATTGCGATTCTTCCTGCTCCAGATTTCCGGGAGGGCGAGGCGCGGGCGAAGGGTTCAAGGGGTCCGTCGTCATGGGGAACTGCCGAGCTCAAAGGCGTTTCTATTCTATATGGGGCCATAGAATCAAGTGCATGGTAGGGCATCCCGGAGAAATTCAGTACGCGCGGACCTCGGGCACACCCCGTAGATAGCGATGTCGTCGGCACTGGGGCGTGCGAGCGAGCCAATTGGAATCCACTCTTTTCCACAGGTCACGGTGACATCCGTCACAGCCAGCGCCGCGCTCTCATGCGTAAGGTAGGTATCTGGCACGCAGGACTTCGTGTGTCCAGATGCCGGGTGCCCCACTTCTCGCATTGTTGGCGAGAAGTGGCGAATTGCCTCATGCTCTATAAAACTCTTAGCGCCGCCGTCTACGGCATCGATGCCAACATTATTCAGGTGGAAGTCGATTGCTCTGGCATCAAGTGCGATCAGGACCACTTTCACACGGTTGGCCTGCCCGACGCCGCCGTGCGCGAGAGCCGGGACCGGGTTCGCGCCGCGCTGAAGAACTGCGGCTACGACATCCCGCCTACGCACATCACCATCAATCTCGCTCCGGCTGACATCAAGAAGGAAGGCTCCGGATTCGATCTTCCTATGGCGCTTGGGATAGTCGGAGCCTACGGGGGCCTCACCAAGAAAGACATGACGGACTGTTTGTTCGTTGGCGAGCTTTCGCTGGACGGCGGGGTGCGCGGGGTGAGGGGAGCCCTCCCCATCGCCATCGAAGCGCGCGGCAAGAAAATCGCCCGCCTGGTTGTGCCGGAGGCCAATGCCAAAGAGGCCGCCATGGTCTCGGGTCTGGACGTGTATCCTGTGCGCTCGCTGCTCGATGTGATCCACTTCGTGAACTCGGGCAACGGCATCGTCCCGATCAAGTCCGACGGCGATTCGCTGCTGCGCGAGTCGCAGCAATTCTTCGTCGACTTCAAAGACGTACGCGGCCAGCAGACCGCCAAACGCGCCATCGAAATCGCCTGTGCCGGAGGCCACAACATTCTGATGATCGGCCCGCCTGGCTCGGGCAAGACCATGCTGGCCAAGCGCATGCCAACGATTTTGCCGCCGTTTACGTTTGAGGAGGCGCTAGAGACTACCAAGATCCATAGCGTGGCTGGAGTGCTCGATCAGGGCAGCGGCCTGGTCGGAACGCGGCCTTACCGTTCGCCGCACCATACGATTTCCGATGCCGGGCTGATCGGCGGTGGGGCCATCCCGCGGCCGGGGGAAGTTTCGCTGGCGCACAACGGCCTGTTATTTCTCGACGAACTCCCCGAATTCCCACGCAACGTGCTCGAAGTTCTTCGCCAGCCGCTTGAGGATGGAACGGTCTCGATCGCGCGTGCCTCCATGTCGCTGACGTTCCCGGCGCGATTCATGCTCGCTGCCGCCATGAATCCCTGCCCTTGCGGCTTCCACAACGACCGCACTCGCGATTGCCAGTGCACGCCGCCCATGATCCAGCGTTACGTATCGAAAATTTCTGGACCGCTTATGGACCGCATCGATATTCACATTGACGTCCCGGCGGTGAACTACAAGGAGATGCGCTCGACGAACGAACCGGAAAGTTCGGCCACGATTCGCGAGCGGGTCATCCGCGCACGGAAGAAACAACTCGATCGCTTTGCCACGTCTCGCGAGAAACTGTACTGCAACGCGCAGATGCACTCCCGCCATATCCGGACATTTTGTGAACTGTCGACGGACTGTGAACGATTGCTGGAACGAGCGATGACCCAGCAGGGCCTGAGTGCCCGCGCCCACGACCGCATCCTGAAAGTGGCCCGCACCGTTGCCGACCTGGAAGATGCCGCCAACCTGGAGCCCAAGCACATTGCAGAGGCGATCCAGTACCGTAGCCTGGACCGGACGTACTGGGCGTGAGACGTCGAGGTGAGTCTATTTGAGTGCTTTGAGTGGTGGAGCAATCTAAGTCCACTCGACATACTGACCCCGGGTCTCAACTTTACAGTGACTACCTTATTTCTACCTCGACGTTAGTTCGATAAATTTCCGCTAACTTGGCAGGTACTTCGGGGGAGGGACTTGTCACGGACGGGGAGCATCGCCTCGGCGCAGGCCAGCGCATAGAGTGCTGCTCCCCTTCTTGCGAGAAGTGGATGATTGGCGAGGCGAGTTCTAGAATCCCTTGGCCTTTAGCATCACGTCGAGATCTTCCGGATGCAGCGCGCGGACCATGGCATCTTCGCGGATCAAGTCATTTTGAAAGACCAGCTGGGCCAGGGATTCTTCCAGCGTGAATGAGCCTTGCTTGCGGGTGATGGTGATCTCCTGCTGCAGGTGCTGCAGCGCGTTCTTGCGGATATGCTGGCGCGCCCCGTAGCCGACCATCAGGAGTTCCGCGGCAGGCACGCGGCCTCCGTTTCGCCGGGGAATCAGACTCTGGGTCAGCATGGCGGCGAGAGCCATAGCCATCTCGGCGCGAATGGAGTGCTGGCGTTCCTGCGGGAACGAGTCGGCGATGCGCGACACCGTCGAGGCCGCGTCGGTGGTGTGGAGAGTCGTAAAAACCAGATGCCCGGTCTCGGCGGCTGACAGCGCGATTCGTGCCGTCTCCGGATCGCGCATCTCGCCTACGACAATTACGTCCGGCGCCTGCCGCATCGCTGCCCGCAGCGCGGTAGGGAAGTCCGGCGCGTCGATTCCGATCTCCACTTGCTCAATCACGCTGAGGTTGTGGGTGTGCTCGTACTCGATGGGATCTTCAATCGTGACAATGTGGCGCGCTTCGCGCTGGTTGATTTCGTTGACCAGCGCGGCCAGAGTTGTAGTCTTGCCGGATCCCGTCGCCCCTCCAATGATCACGAGGCCGCGTTGCAGCTTGGCTAGCGCAGTGACTCCTGCCGGCAAGTGAAGGTCGCCGATCGCCGGAATTTTCGTGGGCAGCGCGCGGACTGTGGCGGCCGCGCGGCCGCGCTCGCGATGTAGATTGATGCGGAAGCGGCCCAACCCTTCGACTCGGTAGGACGAATCCGCAATGTGGCGGTCCTCGTAATCCCGGCGGGCGTGCGGCGCGAGCGCCGGCAGCACGGCCGCTTCGATTTCCTCTCCTGTGAGGGGGCTGTCGCCGACGACGACGATAGTTCCCTCCACGCGGATGGAAGCGGGGGCCTGCGGCACGAGGAGCAGGTCGCTGCCCTTGCGTGACGAGAGCTGTTCGAGCCACGAGTCGAGCTGGTCCGACGATTGAGTACGGGTTTCCGGATGAATGAGTTGAACGCGGGCTGGATTGGGTTCGGCCGTCATAGTTCTAATTTACCGCAACATGGCAGCCGGCGGTTTTGGAGGGCGAAGCCGACCAGAGTGAGGCCTTTACTCGTAGCGTAGCGCCGTCATCGGATCAACTTTTGAGGCGCGACGAGCTGGGATGTAGCAAGCCAGGAGCGCCACGAAAATCAGGAGCAGTGCGACCGCAGCAAAGGTAAGCGGATCGGTTGGACTTAGTCCGAACAGGAACGACTGCAAGGTACGGGTCAGACCGATTGCTCCGGCGATTCCGATGGCCACACCAATTATGGCGGTGACCAAACCTTGGCGCAGCACGAGGCTGAGGACATTGGCGCGGGTGGCACCCAGCGCGATCCTGGTGCCCAACTCGGCAGTGCGCCGGGCGACCGAATAGGCCATCACCCCGTAGAGGCCGACGACGGCGAGCAGAAGCGCAGTCCCTGCGAAGGCGCCCAGCAGGACCAAGTTAAATCTCCTTGATTGCAGAGAGACCGCGGATACTTCGGCGAACGTACTGACTATGGGCGGCACATTAGGGTCGAGTTCGCGCACGATCCGGCGGGCGGCTGACATGACTGCCGAGGGATCGCCGGCCGTTCGCAGCACCGCGACGAAATTTGACGTAGCTTCAGGGCGCTGGCGGTAGTTCACATAGACGATTGGACCGGTGGGTTTTTCCAGACTGTCCTCATGGACATCTGCTACTACACCCACGATGGTTAGCGGGCGCAGGTCGCCATCCATGTTGCCAAACTCGAGCCTGCGCCCGATCGGATCCTGCCCCGGCCATTGCTCCCGCGCCAGCGATTGGCTGATGACGGCCACGTGCGGTGCATCCATGGTGTCGCGATCGTCGAACAACCGGCCTTGCAGCAGCGGAATTCCCAGCACGCGAAAATATCCTTCGCTGACCAGACAGTAGTCTCCATACCCGGTGCGCGCATTGTGAATCCAGTTTTCCCAATCGTCCGTTGAACGCGGCGGTTGCCCGGCCGGCGTCAGCATGGCATAAGTTCCACTGGCAAGCCCTGAGGTGAGGGGTAATATGGCTGCGCCACCTCCATCCTCGACGCCGGGAATGTGGCTCAACCGCGCCAGCAGTTCAGTCAGGAATAGCGCGCGCCCTCGCGCTGCATCTTTGTCAGCAAAAGACAGCGCGAGATCTACGGTGACGATGTGATCGGTGCGGAAGCCAGGATCGACGGAAAGAACCTGCAGCAGGCTGCGCCCGAGCAGTCCCGCTCCGGTGAGAAGCACGAGCGTGATGGCCAACTGTCCGGCGATGATGGCGCGACCCACACGCTGGGTTCGCCGAGAGTTGGTTTGCGAACGGCCTTGTTCGCCGAGCGCCCGCTGCACATCCCCTGAAGTTGCGCGCGCCACGCTGAACAGTCCCAGCCCGACTGCGACGAGCAGACAGATTCCGAACGCAAACAACAGGACGGGGAGAGAAATCGGCGCGTCCTCGAAGCGCGGCATTTCCGGCGGAGCCAATTGCAGCAGAGCGATTCCGCCCCAGCGCGCGAACAGCACGCCCAACCCGCCGCCCGCGAGGGAGAGGACGAGCGATTCGGTCAGGAACTGTCGCGCCAGTCGACTCCGGCCGGCGCCGATAGCGGCGCGAATCGCCAGCTCGCGCTCTCTGGTTGAAGCCTGAGCGAGAAGCAGGTTCGCCACGTTCGCGCAGGCGATCAGCAGCAGGAAACCAACCGCGCCCAGCAGAATCAACAAAGCTGGGCGCACGCTGCCGGTCATCGCTTCCTGCAATCGGACCACGGCGACGTCGGTCATGTCGACGTCTCGTCCAAACTGTTGTTTGATCTGACGGGCGATGACCGTCAACTCCGCTCCCGCCTGGATGGGATCAACGCCATCGTGCAGCCGGCCGATTACCTCCCAGTTGTGCGATGTGCGGCTGGGTATCCGCTCCCAGAGTTCTCGCGGCACCCATATTTCGGCTTGTTCAGGAAAGCGGAATCCAGCCGGCATCACTCCGATCACCGACACCGGCTTGTTCAGAATCGTGAGCTTGACTGCGGAAAGATCGCGGGTGCTACCCAACTGCTGCGTCCAATATCCGTAACTCACCAGGGCAACCGGAGCGGCTCCGAAGCGATGGTTCTCTGGTAGAAAGCCGCGCCCCAGCACTGGCCGAACCCGCATCAGAGGAAAGAAATCCTGGGAAACGGAAGAGATGATCGTCCGCGTCGGCTCAGCCCCGCCCGAGACGGATTCTTCGCCCGCTCTAAATTCCGCTACACCCTCTAATGAATGATTCTGCGAACGAATGTCTTCAAAGTTCGGATCAGTGAAATACACTCGGCGGCCGCTATCGTCGAGTTCCCAGAGTTGCACGATCTGGTTCGGATGATCGTACGGAAGAGGCCGCAGCAGGACGCCGTAGACCACGCCAAAGATCGCAGTGGTCGCTCCGATCCCGAGCGCCAGCGTGAAGACGGTGATCAAGGTGAACCCCGGACTCTTCCGGAGCACCCGCAGCGCGTAACGCAAGTCCTGGATCGTAGTTTGCATGGGGCTGGACTCCTGATCGAAATTGGCGTCGGTCAAGAATCCGCAGCAGATCGTGTGCCAGGAGACGGTAACCTTTCTACACTGAGAACAAAGGATATAGGGTCCTCAGTAGTATGTAGCTCCGTCCGTTCGCGGACTGGGCTGGTCGATACCGGACAAAGCACTTGGGGTAAGTTTGATGTTTAATGCCCGAGTCGACTTCCAGCGGTTCGGAAAACGTTTCCGATTGGCCAGTTCTGGCTAAGTTGTTTATTCCACAATGTGTTATGGGTACGCCGGGGACTGAGAGCCTGTAACTCCGGGCTCACGAGAGATGCCACT
>Ga0307476_10000898_pt1 | contig 20000 bp, 14 predicted proteins | sample atmos_gasesECM2C_2_FD_203314 | JGI IMG/M metagenome (GOLD analysis project Ga0307476, IMG submission 203314) | Hardwood forest soil microbial communities from Morgan-Monroe State Forest, Indiana, United States - atmos_gasesECM2C_05 | ecosystem: Environmental > Terrestrial > Soil > Temperate... | reverse complement strand
AAGGAGCATGTCTCCTGGCGCCATTGGATGGCGATCCTCCTCGGCCTCGCCGGCGTGCTCGTCATGTTGCGGCCCAGCGCCTCGGGAATGGCGAGCCTCGGCGCGCTCGCCGCCCTTGTGGGTGCCTGCGCCTACGCGCTCAACGCCATCGCCGTACGGGTGCTGACGCGCACCGACACCACCGTGAGCGTCGTGTTCTGGACCATCAGCCTGATGACGGTGCTCGCTGCCGCACTGGCGGCGCCCGGGTGGGTGCCGATCCAACCGGCGCACTGGAAACTGCTGGTCGCGCTCGGCTTGCTTGCAGCCACGGCACAGTACCTCTTCACCGAGGCATTCCGTTCCGCGCCGCCGGCGGTGGTCGCCCCGTTCGAGTACACCTCGCTCCTCTGGGGCATCGCCATCGATCGGCTCGTCTGGCAGGTGTTGCCCTCGGCACGGGTGTGTCTGGGAGGGAGCATCGTCATCGCGAGCGGCCTCTATCTGATCTGGCGCGAGCGCGCGGATATGCCAGCCTCTGAAAAGCGGGAGTCATGGAAGTGGACCCCGGAGTAAGTGCAAAATGTCGCCCCCCCTCGCCGACGTTGGAACAACACCATGAGCAACAGCACCGAGATCCTGGGACGTTTCGTCTGGCACGAGTTGTTGACGACTGATACCGCCGCCGCCGCCGCCTACTACCCGAAAGTCGTGCCGTGGCGGACCGCTCCGTCCAACATGCCGGGCTACACCATCTGGATGGCCGGCGAGGCGCAGGTGGGTGGTCTGATGGAGCTGCCGCCGGAAGGCTCGGGCGCCCACTGGCTGGTTTACGTTGGCACACCGAATGTCGATGACACCTGCGCCAAGGCGCAACGCCTCGGCGGCCGCGTGCTCAAGGGGGCTGCCGATATCCCCAACGTTGGCCGTTTCGCGGTGCTCGCAGATCCACAGGGAGCGACGTTCGCGACTTTCACGCCGGGCGCGGGCCAGCCTGCGCCTGCTCAGCCCGCACAGGGCGGTTTTTCCTGGCACGAGCTGGCGACCACCGATGTTGCTGGCGCGCTGCGCTTCTACGGCGACCTGTTCGGCTGGCGCAAGGGCCCCGGACACGACATGGGGCCGATGGGCGTCTACCAGATCTTTGAGCACGGTGGCACACAGGTGGGTGGTATGTGCCCACCTGGCGCCGCGCACACCGCACCATCCTGGCTGAGCTACGTGCAGGTGGCCGACTCGGCTCGGGCCGCCGCCGCGGCCAAGTCGGCAGGTGGCCGGCTGGTGCACGGACCGATGGAAGTACCGGGCGGCTGGATCGCGTTGTTGATCGATCCTCAGGGCAGCTCGTTTGCCGTCCACGAGTTTGCGGGTGCTGCTGCGGCAAAGCCGGCGACCCAGCCGGCGGCTGGGGCGAAACCGCCAGCGTCCAAGCCTGCCGCAGCGAAGTCTCCACCACCGAAGCCTGCAGCAGCGAAGCCCGCCGTGGCGGCGTCGGCCGCTCCGAGCGCCTCATCGAAGCCAGCGAAAGCGGCGCCGGCCAGGGCGCCAGCCACCGCCGGCAAATCCGCTGCGCCGGCGCCGAAAAGCGCGGGCAAGCCGAGGCGCCCGGCCAAAAAGGCGGCAAAGAAGCGTGCCACGGCGGGTCGGAAGACTCCCCGCAAGCGCACCGCGCGCAAGACGGCCCGAAAGACAGCCGGAAAGACGGCACGTAAGACGGCGCAAAGAGCCGCCCCGCGGCGCGCCGCGCGCGCGGCGAAGCGGGTCACGCGCCGTGGTGCGCGCCGCAACGTGCGTCGAGCCAACTCGCGGCGCGGTCGGCGCCGCTGACCGGAGGGCGGCCGGCCGATCCGGTTTCGGAGGGCGTCAGATCCGAACCAGCGGGCGCCCGAAGTTGCCGCCTTGCAAGGCCAGCAGCAGGTGTGCGGGGGCGTTTGCGAGCCCGTCGACGACGTGCTCCTTCGCGACGATACGGCCGGCACCGTGCCAGGCGATCGCCTCGCGCAGGAATTCGCCGCGACGGTGCTCGTAATTCTCCGGCTTCACACGCAGCACTTCGAGCCCGGTGCGGCCTGGAGGATAGCCGGCGAGGGCGAGTAATGCCTGCGGCTCCGCGGGCGCGACGTGGTTCTGCACCAGCCGGCCACCGGGAGCGAAATGGCCTCCGGTCAGGACGCGCTCGAGGAGCTCGCCTCCCGCGTTGTCGAAAAAGATGTCGACGCCGCGCGGCGCCAGCTGGCGCAGCCGCGTTTCGAAGCTCTCGGCTGAATAGTTGATGCACGCGGAGAAGCGCGCATGACGCATCACCCAGTCAAATTTCTCGCGGGTTCCGGTCAGTCCGATGGCGCGCGCCCCCTTGAGCCGGGCGATCTGGCCCGCCGTCGATCCTGCCGCATTGGCAGCGGCCGATACGAGTACCGTCTCCCCGGCGCGTAGCCGCGCCAGATCGAGCAGCCCGAAGTAAGCGGCCATGCCGGGGGCGCCGAGCACTCCGAGCGCGGTGGATGCCGGGGTCTGTCCGGGATGCAGCAGCCGTGCGTGGTGTCCACTAGACACACACAGCTGCTGAAGCCCGCTGTCGAGCACCACGTGGCTGCCGACGCTGAAGACGTCGTGGCGCGACTCGATGACCTCTGCCACGCCTCGCGCGGGCACGAGGTCGCCCGGCTTTGGCTGATCGCGGGCGCCGTCGGCGGCACAGCGGAACGGATCGATCGCCAGCCATCGCAGCCGTGCGAGGAAGCAGCCGTTAGTGAGCCGGGGCGCCTCCGTCTCGATCAACTCGACGTCGCCCGCAGATGAGGGCCGGCGACGGATCCTGACCTGCAGGTTGCGCATCGCTAGCGGCTGTCGGCCTCGGCGGCGGCACGGCGGTCCGCGTCTTGTCGGGCGGCATCGTCGAGCCGCTGACGGACCTCATCCTCGGTCTTGCGGGCCTGGGCGGCCTGCTCGGCCGCGGACTGGGCGCTGGTCACCGTGGCGGCACCCGTCCCGGCGAGTCCGCAGGCGCTCAGCAGAGTCATGACCGCCAGCAAAAGGCAGGCTCTCGTCAGTCCTCTCATGCTGTCAATTTACGCGCCGTGACCGCCGGCGCAAGAGGGAGCGGCGGTTCATGGCACTATGTCGCCCCGTGCCGAAAGCAACTCAAACCCGACTGCCTGCGGATGCTCAACCCCGCGTGCGACGCGGCTACTTCGAATGCCGTTTTGGCCAACTGCATGTGCACAATGCCATGCCGCCCGGCGGGGGCTTCGAAGAGGGCACGCCGCTTCTCTGCCTCCACGATTTCAGCGGCTCGGGGCGCGTGTTCACACGCTTTATCTCGCTGCTCGCGCAGGAACGGTCTGTCTACGCACCCGATCTGCCGGGCTTCGGCGAATCGGACCCGCCCACCCCACGGCCGCAGATCGCAGATTACGCCGCCGCGATCGGTGACTTCCTCGACAGCATGCGGCTGCGACAGGTGGCGGTACTCGGGCTGCGAATGGGGGCGCTGCCAGCGATCGAGCTGGCCCTCAGTCGCGCGACTCACGTGCAGCGCCTCATCCTTTTATCCGTCCCGCTGCTGACCGAGGCAGAACGCAGCGCGCTGACCCGCAGCACCCCGCCCGCTGCGGCCGATGCCTTGCGCCCCCCGGAGTGGCAGCGCTGGGCGTCGGAGGCTGCAGCCTCGTACCCCGTGCGCGAACGGCTGGTACGGCTGAGCCCGCGCTTGCTGGTGGTGCGTACGCGTGATGACCTGTGGGAACCCACCGGAAGGGCGCGTGATTCGCTTCCGACTGCAAGGGTGGTCGACCTCGAGCAACCGGCGGTAGAGTTGCTCGTTTCCGCGCCTCAACGTGCAGCCGAGCCGGTGCGCGAGTTCCTGCGTAGCTGAGGCTGAGCTCACACAGCGGGGCTGGACCGAGGATCTTGTCATATCCTGCACTGCGCTGACTCATTGCAGCGCTAAACTTGAGACGATGAAAGCGCCTGTTTCACCACCGGCTGATCCGCGGGCCGATGCGGATCTCGACTCCACGGCCGAGCTGCCGGTGCTCGACCCGCCTGAGGCGGACACAGAGGGCGCGCCGGATGAGGCGGCCGACGCCGCGCATATCGCGACCGACACCTGGATCCTGCCGCCGGGTGCGCGGGTGGTTCCTGTTATGCCTCCGGGTAATGGAAGGACGCCGCCCGCAATGGGAGCCACGCCTCCCGCGGCAGGAGCCGCGACTGCAGGTGCGGAAGAGCTTCGCGAGCTCGAGGCGAACCTGGCGGCTGCGCTCACGAAGCTGCGCGATTCCGAGCAGCTCGCCGCGCGACAGCTCGAGCAGCTACGGGAGCTCGAGGCGTCCCGTACCCAGGTCGAAGGCGCCCGTCGGGCAGCGGATGAGAGCGCTCGGTCGTTGCGTGCCGAGTTGGCCCGACGCGAGGCCGCCGCGATGCAGCACGCGGCAGAGATCGAGGCGGCCACTCGTGCACGGGGACTCGCGGAGCAGAGCGCGGCGAGCGTCACCGATGAGCTCGCTCGGACCCGAACCAAGGCGAGCGCCTTGGGCGAGCAGGTTGCGCAACTCCATGAGCGGCTCGAGCAGCACCAGGTCGTCTCGAGCGGTGAGCTCGTTCGGGAGCGCGAGCAGCAGCAGGCCCTCACCGCGCAGGCGCAGGCCCACAGCGCGCGGCTGATCCAGGATCTGCACCTCGAGCGCGTGCGCAGCGCAAGCTGTCTCGAGTCGCTGCAGACGCTCGAGAGCCGCCGGCAGATTGCCGAAAACGCGACGAACGACCTGCAGCGCGAGATGGACTCCTGGCAAAGCGCCGAGTCCGACCTGCGCGGCCAGCTTGGCGGCCGCGACAGCCGGGTACATGAACTCGAGAACGAGCTCGCCAAACGCGCCAGCCACATCGCCGGGCTCGAGCAGCAGCTCGCCGCGCTCGAGGCGAAGGTCGCGGAGCGCGATGCGTGCTTGCGCGATTCTCAGCGCGACGTACAGACGGAGCAGGCGAGTGTCCAGCGGCTGCAGCAGGAAGCCGTTGCCGTGGCCGAGCATACCCGTGAGCTCGAGGCGCGCCTCGCGCAGCATGGCGCTGCCGAGGCGCAGCGGCAGGAAGAGTTGCAACGGCTTCGCACGCAGCGCGCCGAACTCGACGTGATGCTTGCGGCGGAACGTGATGCCACTGCGGCGGCGGTGACGGAAACCGCGGCGCGGGAGGCGGCCTTCGCCAGCGAGCGTGCGCGCACCGCGCAGCTCGAAGCATCGCTCGCTGCCGAGCGGCAGCACGTCGCCGAGCTCGAAAGCGAAGTCACGACCATGACCGGCGAAATGGAGACCTGGAGCGGTGTCCTGAGGAACGCGCAGCAGGAGCGCAACGCTCAGCTCGATGGCATCCATGCTGTCGAGGAGCGCGCTCAGTCGCTCGAGCAGGAACTCGAGAAGCAGCGTACGACGGCGCAGCAGCTGCAGGCCGAGTGCGAGGCGCGCTCCGCACGCGTCGCCGAGCTCGAGGGTGAGCTGCGCACGGCCGGCGAGAGCATCCATCGGCTGGAAGCGGAAGTGGGCTCGCGCGGTGCACGCATCGAGGCGCTGGAGAAGTCCAACGAGCACTGGCGGACCACGGCTGCGGTTCGCAGTGACGCTTCGCCACCTGCGCGCGGCTCCGGGCGCGCCGCCTCGCGTCGCTCCAGGCAAACCGAGACACCGCGTCCGGAGGCGTCTCATCCCAAGCCGGCTCATCCCGAGCCGGCTCGTGCGGAGGCGTCTCGTCCCGAGGCCTCTCCTGCGCAGGCCTCTGATCCAGAGGTATCTCGTCCCGGGGCGGAACTGGACGAGGCATCCGAGGTGCCCTCCAGCGAGGAGATCGTCTACGAGAGCGTGTTGCATCCCGAGCGGCCGGAGCCATCCGACCGCGTGGCGCGCCTGCTGATCCTCAGCGAGGGCGAGCGGGAGGTCGTGCACGTGCTCGGCCGCAAGACCAGCGTCGGGCGCACGCCGGACAACGACCTGCAGATCGAAGGCCGATACATCAGCCGTCACCATGCGGTGATCCTGGCCGGGCCCACCAACACCCTCATCGAAGACCTCAACAGCACCAACGGCGTACTGGTCAACGGCCGGCGCATCATTCGCCAGGTGCTGCAGAATGGCGATCAGGTCACCATCGGACGTACGTTGTACCGTTACGTCGTGCGACCCGGCGGCGAGCCGCGCTGACAGCGTCAGCGGCTGTCGCTAAGCTTGCCAGCGCCCGCAACGGGGCTGCATTGCGGACGCCGATCGGTGGCAAGCCCTTATATAGAGAAGATCCTCAAGGCTCGGGTCTACGACGTGGCTCTCGAGACGCCGCTCGATGAGGCCGCGCGCCTTTCGCGCCGCCTCGACAACCGCGTGCTGCTCAAGCGCGAAGACCTGCAACCGGTGTTCTCGTTCAAGCTGCGCGGCGCCTACAACCGCATCGCGCACCTGTCGGAATCGGCGGCTCGACGCGGCGTGGTATGTGCCTCGGCCGGCAACCATGCGCAGGGTGTGGCGCTCGCCGCGCGCCATCGCGGAATCAGCGCGGTAGTCGTGATGCCGCAGACTACTCCCCACATCAAAGTGCAGTCGGTCATCGATCTCGGCGCCGAGGTGGTGCTGCACGGCGACGACTACGACAGCGCGCTCGAGAAAGCGCAGCAGCTCGAGCGTGCCCGCAACCTGGTATTCGTACATCCCTTCGACGATCCCGACGTCATCGCCGGCCAGGGCACCATCGCAGTCGAGATCCTGCGCCAGACTGGCGGCGACCTCGACGCGATCTTCGTTCCGGTCGGCGGCGGCGGACTGCTTGCCGGCATCGCCGTGTACGTCAAATACCTGTACCCGGCGGTGAAGGTCATCGGCGTCGAGCCGCAGGATGCGGCGAGCATGCATGATTCCCTCAAGGCCGGACGGCGCGTTGCGCTCGAGCGGGTTGGTATCTTCGCCGACGGGGTGGCGGTGCGGCGTGTGGGCGAGGAGACCTTCGCGCTGTGCCGCGGGCATGTCGATGAGGTGCTGCTGCTCGGCACCGATGAGATTTGCGCGGCGATCCAGGACGTCTTCGAGGACACGCGTTCGATCGTCGAGCCGGCCGGCGCGCTCGCCGTGGCCGGTATGAAGAAGTACGTGGCGCGAGAGCGTTGGCGCGGCAAGCGTCTGGTGGCGATCAACAGCGGTGCCAACATGAACTTCGATCGCCTGCGCCACGTCGCAGAGCGCGCCGATATCGGCGGCGAGCGCGAGGTGCTGCTCGCGGTCGTGATTCCCGAGAAGCCTGGCAGCTTCCTGCGGCTGTGCGAGCTGCTCGGCCGTCGCAACGTGACCGAGTTCAACTACCGTTATGCCGGGCCCGACAGCGCCCAGATACTCGCCGGCCTCGCCCTTACCCAGGGTCGCGAGGAGCGAGATGCGGTGGTGTCGGCGTTGCGCGGCGCGGGGTTCGCCGTTACCGACATGACCGACGACGAGATGGCGAAGCTGCACGTCCGCTACATGGTCGGCGGTCATGCGCGCGGTATCGCGAACGAGCTGCTTTATCGCTTCGAGTTCCCCGAGCGCCCGGGGGCGTTGCTGAGGTTCCTGCAAGCGATCGGCGTGCGCTGGAACATCAGCATGTTCCACTACCGCAATCACGGTTCGGACCACGGCCGCGTGCTCGCCGGCATTCAGGTCGCTCCCGGCGAGCGCGAAGAGTTCCTACGGCACCTCAACGACCTGCACTACGCCTACGTCGAGGAGACCGCCAACCCCGCTTATCGGATGTTTCTCGGCAGCTGAGCTTGCTTCACGCGGCCGGCTGCTTCTCGAGGAGCCATTCGCGCCAGATGGCGAGGAGTACGGCGAGGATTACCGGGCCGACGAACAGGCCCACCAGGCCGAAGGTGGCGAGGCCTCCGAGCACGCCGAAGAGCACGATGAGAAAAGGGATCTCCGCCTCGCGGCTGATCAGGAACGGGCGGACGATGTGATCCACCCACCCCATGACGAGGCCTCCCCAGATGAGCAGCCCCACGGCCGCCACCATGCTGCCCTTCATCACGAGCCACAGCACGACTCCGCCCCAGATGGCCGGTGCGGCGAACGGGATGAGTCCGCAAACCGTGGTTAGCGCGGCGAGAAACACCGGCGCGGCGACACCGGCCACCCAGTAGCCGATCCCCACCAACAGGCCCTGCACCAACGCCGCGAGTACCAGTCCATAGACGACCGCCCTGACGGTTTGCTCGATGGCGCGCAGATAGTGATGGACGCGCGCACCGAGCACCTGCTCGAGCGCATGCCTGACCTGCCCGGCGAACCGCTGCCCGTTGCGATAGGCGAAGAACAGGCTCACCACGGCGAAGAGCAGCTTGACGGCGTTGCGGGTGATGCCGCCTACGACGCGCGCGATGCCCTCGAAGGAGTGGTCGGTGACCTTGCGCAGCTCGAGGCCGAGGGCGTTCGGATCGGCCGCGGCGCGCGCGGTCAGGTCGCGCAGCTGCTCACCGATCCACGGCAAGCGCAATATGGCCGGCGGCAGCTGTACCCCACCGGCAAGCAGGTCGTGCACCGCATGATAGGCGCGCACCACCTCGAGACGCAGCACGACTGCGAGCCACACCAGCGGCGCGACGACGGCCGCCGTCACCGCCAGCGTCATCAGGATTGCGGCGAGCGTGTTGCGTCCACCGCACCTCCTGCGCAGCCATTCGAAGCCCGGCCAGGTGACGAACGCGAGGATGCCGGCCCAGACGAGGGGCACGATGAAGGGATCCATGATGCGAAAGCCGAGGAGCACGAGCCCGGCAAGCAGCACCACGGTTATCAGCCGCCGCACCCATGGGGCGGGAACGAGTTCTTCCATCGCGGCTCATCATGCCATGGGCGTGCCGCCCCATGCGGCCCTTGACGCCCCGACAGGCGCGGAGCAGGCTTCGCGCGGCGTGAGGTGTCCGTTCCGGTGCGCATGCACCAGAACGGCTAAACGGGAAGTCCGGTGCGGATTCGTCCAAAGCCGGCGCTGCCCCCGCAACGGTAATCGAGACGATGCGGATCATCAGCCACTGCGCCCGAACGGGTGTGGGAAGGCGATCCGCCCGGAGACCAACTCCAGCTCGAGAGCCCGGAAACCGGCCCCACGCGCTAACCGACGGACGTCGCGGCGGGCGATGGGGTTGGCGACGGCCGAGTCGAGTCGGCCGCGCACCCAGCTCCTGACACATGCCGCGTTCCGCGGGCACGGGTGTGTGCATCTGAAAGGAGCTGCTCGATGTCAACGGGTCACTTCGCGGCACGCGCGCGAGCGCTGCTGCTCAACCTCTTCCTGTCTTTCTCCTTCTTCTACTTCGCCGTCGCACATGCCGACGACGGGGACCAGTTGCTGCCGGTGGTGATCACGGCCACGCGCATACCTACGCCCATCGTGGATGTAGCGAGCAGCATCACCGTCGTGACGGCGGCGGACATCGAGGCGCGTCAGGAGCGAACCTTCGCCGACGTCCTCAAGGACATCCCGGGGCTCAATGTCGTGCAGACCGGCGGAGCGGGCGGTGAGACCTCGGTGTTCATGCGTGGTACCAACTCCAATCACACCAAGGTGCTGATCGACGGCATCGACGTCAGTGATCCGAGCAATGCCACGGGCGCCTTCGATTTCGGGCAGCTCCTCACGCAGGACATCGAGCGCGTCGAGGTGCTGCGCGGGCCGCAGAGCGGCCTGTACGGCTCCGACGCCGTCGGGGGCGTGATCAACATCATCACCAAGAGCGGCAGCGGTCCGACGCAATTCAACGGTGCGATCGAAGGCGGCACGTTCGACACCTTCAACCAGGCGGGCACGGTGAGCGGATCGCAGGACGCGCTGCACTACAGCGCGAGCGTCGCGCACTTCCACGCCGGCGAGACGCCGGTGACACCGCTCGACCTGTTGCTGCCCGGCGAGGCGCGCAACGACGACTACGACGACAATCTCACGCTGTCGACGAAACTCGGCTATGACGTGACGCAGAATTTCGGCCTCGGGCTGGTGGCCCGGTATACCGACATCCACCTGCACGACACCGGTGAGGATTATCTCGCGGTCCCGCCGTACAGCGGCCACCCGGCGCCGCAGCAGAGCACCGCAGCGAGTGACGAGTACGCCGGCCGCCTCAGCGCGCACCTGCGCTCCTTCGACGGGACGCTGGAGCAGACGCTCGGTCTTGCTTACAGCCACGATCGCACTGATACCGTGGAGCCGCAGACTCCTTCCTCCCTCAACACCGGCGAGCGCCGCAAGGCGGACTGGCAGGGAGACATCAAGGCTGCCGCGGGAGAGACGGTCGTGGTGGGCGCCGAGTACGAGCGCGACGAGATCGATCAGCCGATTGCAGCCGACGTGCATATCGCTTCAGGCTACGCGGAGCTGCAATCGCATATCGGCGAGCAGTGGTTCTCGGCGCTCAACGTGCGCTACGACGACAACAGTCGCTTCGGCAGCAGGGCGACCTGGCGTTTCGCGCCCGAATGGGTCATCAGCGAGACGGACACGAAGCTGCGCGCGTCCATCGGCACGGGCTTCAAGGCGCCGACGCTCAGCGAGCTGTATCAGAGCTTCCCGGCATTCTTCTTCTTCGCGAATCCCAACCTCAAACCCGAGAGCAGCACCGGCTGGGACGCCGGCTTCGAACAGGGACTGGTGCCCAACGTCCTGCGCTTCGGAGCGACCTACTATTACAACCGCATTCGCGATCTCATCACCACCGACGTCACCGGCACGACCTGGGCGAATGTCGGCCGTGCGACCACCGACGGCATCGAGAGCTTCATCGCCTACCAGCCGGTGCGCGAGCTCACGCTGCGGGTCGACTACACCTACACGGAAGCCGAGGACGATGTGGCGCAGCAGCCGTTGCTGCGCCGGCCCAAGCACCGCGGTACCTTCATAGCGACCTGGCAGGCAACAGCAGCCTGGCAGTGGACTGTGAACGTGCTGTCGGTGAGTGACTGGGTCGACGTCAGCCGGGACGGCCTCACCTCGGGACTCGAGGCGCCGGGCTACACCACGGTGAACCTTGCGACCAGCTACGATCTCACGCCTCACCTGGCTCTCTTCGGCCGCGTCGACAATCTGCTCGATCGGCACTACGAGAACCCGCTCGGCTTCCTGCAGCCGAGCATCGGTGCCTACGTTGGCGTCAAGGTAAAACTCTGAGAACGGCGTGCGGTCCCACGTGCATGGGATCAGCCGGACACGGGATCAGTCGTGCACGGAGAGTGGCGGGAACAGTGATACGCTTCGCGCCTCATGAGCGACCCCGGTTACCCGAGTGACTCTCCGGCTTCGCCCGGCCCACCCACGGAGAATGAGCGCACCTGGGGCATGCTGGCCCACCTGTCGGCGCTCATGGGGTTGGTCTTTCCCCTGATCGGCAACATCCTCGGGCCGCTGTTCGTGTCGCTCGCGCGCGGCGACCGTTCGCCGTTCGTCGCCGCGCACGCCAAGGAGGCGCTCAACTTCAACATCACGATCACGCTGGCCGCCGTGGTGAGCGCGTTGCTGATGCTCGTGCTCATCGGCTTCCTGTTGCTGTGCGCGCTGTTCATCGTCTGGCTGGTCATGACGCTTCTGGCAGCCATCCGGGCGAGCGAAGGCGGCCCGTACCGTTACCCGTTTGCGTTGCGCTTCCTGAGCTGACATCCGGCAAGGCCGGCTGGCCGCGCGAGAGCCCTGGCAGTGCGTGCCTCGCGGTCGGGCACGCCGACCGGTCACGCCGCTTGGCGAAAATCGCCCATCTGCGCATCGAGCGCGCGCTTGAATGCGGGTCGCGAGGTGCAGCGCTCCAGGTAGGCTGAGAGCCGCTCCTCGCTCGAGACGAGGTCGGTCTGGTCGAGGATGCGCAGCACCGTGGCCATCATCAAATCGCCTGCAGAGAATCGGTTGCCGTCGAGGAACGGCTTGTCGCCGAGCGATGCGGAGAGCGCGGCGAGGCGGCGCTGAACGAAAGCTACCGCGCCCGGGCGTCGCAGCTTTGCCCACTCTTCGTTCGCGTAGAAGAGATCGATCAGGGCGACGTTCATCGCGAAAGGCTCGATCGAGTTGAGCGCTGCAATGAGCCACTGCACGGCGCGCGCACGCGCAGCCGCTTCCTTCGGCAGCAGCGCTTCGCTGCGCTCGCCGATGTGCAGCACGATCGCGCCGGTCTCGAACAGCACCAAGCCGTTTTCCTCGAGAATCGGCACCTGGCCGAATGGCTGCAGAGCCCGGTACTCGGGCTTGTCCTGGTCGCCCTGCTCGAGGAGGCGGGTTCTGTAGGGAAGCCCCGCTTCCTCCAGTGCCCAGCGCGCGCGCAGATCGCGCACCTGACCGCGGGCGAATTCCGGTACCCATCTGAATGCGGAAATGGTGATCACTTCGTATACCTCCACGAACAACATACCGGCGCGTACCCGTACGACGAGCTTGCCCGCAAAAATTCGACATGCGAATCCGGTTGTCGTAGGCCGCGCTGAGGGTGCCGGGCTCGCAGGATCTCTGACGCCAAACCTCGCCTTCTCAACCATATGATTCTAAAGGCCATTGCCAATGGTATCTGTATATGTATACAGTCTGGAATGCGCCGCACTATCACGGGCCGCCATTCCGTAAAGAGTAGGGGTGCGCTCTCCAACCCGCCGGGCCGCTTCGAGCGGCAGCAGGTCGAATCTGTGGACGACGGCTGGTACCGGGACGAGGTGCCCGACACGGTCGAAACGACCCTCGAGCCCGATCGCGCGCGCGAGGTGATCAGCAGCAACGACTCGCCGGACATTCCCTTCGAACAGTCCATTAATCCGTACCGAGGCTGCAGTCACGCCTGCGTCTATTGCGCATCAGGCGATACCCGCGTCCTGATGGCGTATGGAGGTACCAAAAAACTTGCGGACCTCGAGCAGGGCGATCTGATCTACGGGACAGTCCGCTCAGGTTCATACCGTCGGTACGTACCCACCATGGTTCTCATGCAGTGGTCTGTCATCAAGCCCGCTTACCGTGTCACGCTCGAGGACGGGACGGAGCTTATTGTTGGTTCCGACCATCGCTTCCTCAGCAACCGCGGCTGGAAATTCGTGACCGGCGCCGAATGCGGCAGCGCGCGACGACCGCATCTCACTCCCTCAAACGAGTTGATGGGCACCGGCGGATTCAGCCAGCCGGTGCGGCAAGACAGCAGCTACCGCACCGGGTACCTGTGCGGGCTGATCCGCGGCGACGGCACCACCGGCACGTACACGTATTGGAAACCCGACGGCAAGCGTCGTCAGATAGATCTCTTCCGCCTTGCGTCATGTGACAGCGAGGCCCTCGAACGAGCGCGCAAATGGCTTGCCTACGAGTTAGTCGAGACTCGGCAGTTGCGGTTTCGGTGCCAATCGGTGCGAATGATGCATGCCATCGACACAGCGTCGCGTGAGAAAGTGCAGCGAGTCAGAGAGCTCATCGCGTGGCCCGACCAACCAGACCGGGAATGGCAAGCCGGCTTTCTCGCGGGGATTTTCGACGCGCAAGGCAGCTACAGCCGTGGCATTCTGCGCATCTGCAACGCTGATCCGCAGATCATCAACCGTACTCGCGACGCGTTACGTACGTTCGGGTTTGCTTCGAGTCTGACCCACGTCTCGCCTGGGAACGGGAAGTGCATCGACGTCGTGTACCTGCTCGGCGGCTTGCACGAGCACCTGCGCTTCTTCCACCTGACCGAACCTGCAATTTCCCGCAAGTGCGATATCTCCGGCAGGGGCGTAAAGAGTACGGCGCGGCTTCGCGTGGTGAGCATCGAGCCACTCGGCAGGGCGATGCGCCTCTACGACATTACGACGGGTACCGGCGATTATATTTCCAACGGAGTGATCAGCCATAACTGCTACGCGCGCCCGAGCCATGCCTACATGGGTTTGTCGCCCGGAATCGATTTCGAGACCCGTCTCTTCTACAAGGAGGACGCCGCGCGAGTGTTGGAATCGCAGCTGGCGAAGCCGGGCTATGTCTGCAAGTCCATAACTCTCGGCGCCAACACCGATCCGTACCAGCCGGTCGAGAAACGCATGCGCGTTACGCGATCGATCCTCGAGGTGCTGGCGCGCACGCGCCACCCGCTCACGATCATCACCAAGAGCGCGCTCGTGCTGCGCGACCTCGATCTGCTGTCGGACATGGCTCGCGATCGGCTCGCGAGTGTCGCCGTCAGCGTCACGACGCTCGATAGTGACTTGAAGCGCGCGATGGAGCCGGGCACCGCCTCTCCGCAGGCTCGGCTGCGTACGCTTGCCACGCTGAACGCGGCGGGAATCCCGACCGCGGTGATGGTGGCACCGGTGATCCCCGCGCTCACCGATCACGAGCTGGAGGGGATTCTCGAGGCTGCCGCGCAATGCGGCACACGGCGGGCGGGCTACGTCCTGGTACGTTTGCCCTATGAGATTAAGGATCTGTTCAGGGAGTGGCTCGAGGCGCACTACCCGCAGCGGGCCGCGCACGTGATGTCACTTGTTCGGGATATGCGGGGCGGGCGGGACAACGACCCGCGCTTCGGCTATCGCATGCGCGGCACCGGGCCGTATGCTGAGCTTCTCAGCAGGCGTTTTCGCCTCGCCTGCACTCGGCTCGGCCTGAATTCCACGCGACGCGATCCGCTGGAAACCAGCCTTTTCAAGCGGCCAACGGCCGGGCCACAGCTTGAGCTGGGCCTGTAACGTGTTGGTCTGACGACGAGTTGCAACACAGTCTGCGGCGCTGCCGCAAGGCTGTCGCCGGGAGGCATCACTCGTGCCGTCAGCCTGTTGGTGCCCGACCCGCGCAGCGTCTACGATGGGCACTGTCGAAGCGTGCGGGCGCGGGCGCCGAGCTGACCATGGGTCATCGAGGCGCGGTGTCGCACGTTTAAGCTCAGAGGGATCTTTGGGCGCGCAACAACACGTGATGGAAACTGCTACCGCAATACCACCGCGGCAATCCGCCGCGCGCTACACACTACAGGATCGCCTTGGCGGAGGCGGCCAGGGCGAGGTATGGCGCGCGCACGACCCGCGGCTGGGCATCGATATCGCGTTGAAGATTCTGCGGCCGCCGCCCGGACGCAGTGAAGCTGCCTGGCAAGCGCTGCTGCACGAGCACGCGAGCGCGAGCAGCCTCCATCATCCCCACATCGTCAAGGTCTACGCACCCGAGCGTGACGAAGAAGCTTTCTTCCTGCCGATGGAGCTCGCCGCCGGTGGTGACCTGCGCAGACTGCGACGCGGAAACTATCTCGCCATCGTACCGGTGCTGATCGAGGTGGCTCAGGCTCTCCAGCACGCGCACGAGCAAGGCGTGATTCATCGCGACTTGAAACCCGGCAACGTGCTGTTCGATGCACGCGGGGAAGTGAAGCTCGCTGACTTTGGCATCTCGGGCCGCGCGCTCGATCCGGGCACGGATGCGCTCATCCGCGGGCTCTCGCCGTTCACTGCCAGCCCGGAGCAGCTGCGCGGCGAGCCGCCGTCGGTCGCGGATGATATCTATGGTTTCGGCGCGCTCGCTTATGAGTTGCTTTCCGGCCATCCGCCCCACTATCCGAATTTCGATGCGCGACGAGTGCAGGAGCAGCCGGCGCCGCGGCTCGTGCCCGCCGAGCCGATTCCACCGCAGCTTGACGACCTGATCGGGCGCATGCTCGCCAAGGACGCGCGAGAGCGACCGGCTTCGATGCGCGAGGTCATCGATGAGCTGGAAGCCTCGGTCAACGACACACTGACCTTCGACACCGAAGACGACGAGGCGGTGCACGACGTGTTACCGGTCTCCCGCCCCTCCGCTCGGGCCGAGGCAACTCCGCCGCGTCGCGATCCGCCGGCAGTCGCCGCAATCGCCAAGCCAATCAGCCCGATTGCCAAGGCCACCTCGACCGCAACGGCGACAGCCCCCCCGACCACAGCGGCCGCGCAAATCGGAACGGCCCGGCAAAGCGCAAAGCCGATAGAAACCACAAGCGCTACGCAGGCCGTAAAGGCAGCTCGCGCGATAAGGGCCGTACCGTTACCGACTCCCCGTATCAGCCAGGCGTCAATGGCTGCGGAGGTCGCGACCCCTCCACAAGCCCCGCGTCCTGCACAAGGTTCGAGCTCTCCACAGGCCTCGCGTCCTGCACAAGCTCCGCGTCCTGCACTGGCGAGAAGCCCTGCACTGGCCCCGAGCCCTGCACTCGCCCCGACCCCTGCAACTGAAGGCCCCGCGCAATCGGTGAGCCCCGCTCGGCAGCGCGCGCCCGAGATCGTTCGAGCCGAGCCTGCCGGCCCTGGAGCGCTCGACGGCGCAGCCTTGTGGGAGGAGGTGCGGCACGCACCACTGCCAGTTGGCACGCGGCTCGAGCCGATGCGAAGTGCGGCGCCACGCGTGGTCCTGTTGCTCGCGGGACTGGCGGCAGCGGTACTCGCAGCGTTCATGTGGTTACCCAGCTACGTGAGCATGGATCCCATCGCGCGCTTCCTGCACGCTGCCGCGCTGGGCGACGGACGCGGCAGCGCAGAGGCACCCAACACCGGCTCTCAGCCCACTGTGCCGCCCGCTCCCACTCACGAGACCAGCCCGGCCGCGATCGGCACCCCAAGCGGCGAGTCTGGCCTGCGTGCCGATGCGAGCGCGCAGGGCGCGAGTCCGTCCGGTAGCACGACTGCGCCCGACGAGGTCGCGCGGTCGCGAGGGAGTTTTACCGAGGCACTCAGCACTTTCGATCGCCGCCTCGATGCGCTGGTATCGCGTGGCGCAACAGCCTGGGCTGGACCCGATTTCGCCGCCGCCCGGACAAGAGCGGCAGAGGCGGTCGATGCGCGCGATGCAGGCCACCTCGACCTCGCACAGAAGCGGCTGACTCAGGCCACGAAGCTCCTCGACAATGTCGAGCGGGCGGCGCCTGCCGCTCTTGCTGCCCAGCTTGCGGCGGGCGATCGCGCGCTCGCAGCCGGTCAGCCTGAGCGCGCGCAACAGGCGTTCGACGTGGCCATACGCATCGATCCGAAGAGCGACGCTGCCCGCGACGGGCTCGAGCGCGTCAAGTCAGCACTCGACGATCAGCGCTACACGAAGGCTGCCGCCGAAGGCTACGCCGCGCTCGGCGCCGGCAAATTCGATGAGGCACGCGCTGCATTCGAGCACGCCCGCGAGCTGCGTCCCGACGGCTCCGAAGCGCTCACTGGCCTGCACCGCCTCGACTCCGCCGGCGACGGACGCACCATCGGCGCGATGCGTGCGCGCGCTGCCGCGCTCGAATCGCAAGAGCGCTGGGACGAAGCGATGCGCGTCTACGAGGACCTGCTGCGCCAGGACCGCTCACTGACCTTTGCGCAGGAGGGCCGGGAACGCGCCGCGGATCGGATGCTGCTGAATGAGTCGATGCAGGAGTTGATCGACCGTCCCGACCGGCTGTCCGCGCCGCAGGCCCGTGATCAGGCAGCGGCGCTGCTACAGGAGGCCCAGGAGGAATCGGACCCGGGGCCCGAGCTGCGCGGACAGGTCGCGCGACTCAGCGCCCTGCTTCCCGGAATCGACAAGCCCGTGCACCTCTCGTTGATGTCCGACAATCTGACGCAGGTCGCCATCCCGAGCATCGGCAGCTTCGGTAGCTTCAGTCGCCGAGAGATCCAGCTCAGGCCGGGGCACTACACGGTGATCGGTACGCGCGCGGGGTATCACGACGTACACCGCGACATCGTAGTGAGTCCGGGCGAGGAGAGCGTCACGGTCAACGTGAGCTGCGACGATCCCATCTGAGACGTCGCAGCGGCGGGCCGTGCTTTCGAGCGACAGGCCGGAGCTCATCGCTGTGCCTGCGGTTGTCCCAAGCTGAGCTGGAGGTTCGTTCCCGCTGCGGCAATGCTCTTGCCGCGGCCCGCGGCCCCTCCTAAGCTCGTCACGAAAACCAACAACGATCGGAAGTGCCTGATGGCGGAACCGGACGCGAGGATCGCACTGCTCGCCGGCGCCAGCGGACTGGCTGGCGGCCATGCGCTGGAGGCGCTGCTCGGCGCCCCCGAGATCGGGCGTGTACTTGCCGTTTCGCGTCGTCCGCTTGGACGCGAGCATCCCCGGCTCGCCAACCGCATCGTTCAGTTCGAACGCCTCGAAACGCAGCTGCAAGGGGTGAGCTGTGACGTCGCGCTCTGCTGCCTCGGTACCACGCGACGCCAGGCGGGCTCCGCGGAAGCCTTCCGCGCCATCGATCTCGACGGCGTGCTGGCGTTCGCACGCGCCGCAAAGGCTGCCGGCGGCCGCCGCTTCGTCGTGATCTCGAGCGTCGGCGCCAGCGCCACCGCGCGCAACCTCTACCTGCGCACCAAGGGAGAGATGGAAGACCAGCTCACGAACGTTGGGTTCGAGTCGCTCGACATCCTGCAGCCCTCGCTGCTTCTCGGCTGGCGCCGCGAGGTTCGCCCGCTCGAGGTCGCAGCGCTGGCCGTCGTGCCGCTGCTTCGCCCGCTGCTGCGGGGCAAGTACGTACGGTACCGCGCGATCTCAGCGCGTGCTCTCGGTGCCGCAATGCTCGGCGCGACGCGCTCCGGCCGGCGCGGTGTGCAGCGCTACGACTGGGAGGGACTGCAGGCGCTCGCGCGGGTCGGCGCGACGCGCCCGGGTTCGTCGCCGCAGCCGAAAGCACCCGCGCGCGCGCGCTAGCGGTCGGCACCGGGGACCGAATGCGTACCGCGCCGCGGATCCTCGGCCTCGTCGCGGCGCTGCTCATTTCGGCCGTGCTCGGGGTGGGCTGCGCAACGCATCCAACGCATCTGGCAACTCCTGCGCCGTCGCCACTCGCGCCGGCCGATCAGGGTGCCGTCATCGCGGCTGTCGCCGCATCGCTCGTTGGTACGCCTTATTACTTCGGCGGAGCGGACGCGACTGGCTTCGACTGCAGCGGGCTGGCTCTGTACGTTCATCAGCGCGCTGGGCTTGCGATTCCTCGCACCGCCGCCGCTCAGCAGCGCGCAGCCCGGCCCGTCTCGCTTGCGGAGCTTGCTCCGGGTGACCTGGTTTTCTTCCGTATCCGTGCGCGGCGTGCGATCGATCACGTCGGCATCTACGCCGGCGCCGGGCGCTTCATACACGCGCCCCGCGCCGGGCAAACGGTCACCTACGCGGATCTCACGCAGGGTTTCTACGCCCGCCGTCTACGTAGCGCGGGCCGTTTCTGGTGAGCGCCGCCGTAAGCGATCGCGAGCTGCGTATACGTGGAAAGAGGGCTGCGACATAAACTCGGCCGCCACCGCGTGTCGCCGATTTGTGACAGTACTTGAGAGGAGGGACACATTTTTAGGGCTTGACTGCAATCCGCGACAATTTGAGACTGTGCGCCGAGTGATAACGGCAAACCCGTCGAAAGGCGGGGACGCAAAGCCACCGGTCTAAAGGGAGCTCGGTTCCTATGACGGCGGGGCCGCCACGATCGCGCCTGCGAGCGTGCACCTCCCGATTTCCGTCGCGAATCTGCTGTTTCCCCGGGACCCCGGCTGTCGATGGTTTTGGTTCGGGGAACCTATGACACCAATGACCAAGATTGCCTCCGGCGCCCGCGCGGCTGCGGAGGGCGGGGATGCAGGCCCGAAGGCGGCGAGCACGCCGAGCACGGGGCCGTTCGTTCTCAATCTGTGTTCGTCGACGACCCCGATGGCGCTGGCGCAGACCGACCTGCCGGAGCTCAAGCGCTTCAACTTCTTCGTTAGTCGGCGCTTCGAGGAGGGTCGCGAGCGCTTCCGGCTGCACATGGGGTATTTCGCCACGCTAGCCGAAGCCGAGGAATGGCTGGGCCTGGTGCGCGAGATTTATCCTGGTGCGTGGGCCGGCGAGGCGCCGGGCCGAAAGATTCGCGAGCGTGCCGCTGCCGCAGCGGCGGCCGCCGCACAGCATGCGGCCGGGCCGCAGACTCACGCGACAGCGTCCGCCGCGCCCGGTGGCGCTTCGCAGTCGCCCGTCTCGAATGCTTCTCCCGTTGCGCCGAGGCGCAGTACGCCTGCCGCGGCCGCGAACAGCAGCGCGTCGCCGGCACGGGCGCCGGTGTCGGG
>Ga0307476_10000897_pt1 | contig 20004 bp, 15 predicted proteins | sample atmos_gasesECM2C_2_FD_203314 | JGI IMG/M metagenome (GOLD analysis project Ga0307476, IMG submission 203314) | Hardwood forest soil microbial communities from Morgan-Monroe State Forest, Indiana, United States - atmos_gasesECM2C_05 | ecosystem: Environmental > Terrestrial > Soil > Temperate... | reverse complement strand
CGCCTGGCCGTCGGCGATGTAGATGGCGCCGCCGTGCGTGCGCCGCACCGCCCCTTGCTGATGCCAGTAATCCAGGTCGCGGCGCAAAGTCGATTCCGACGCTTGCACCGCCCGCGCCAGGTCGGTCAAGGCGATGAAGCCGCGCTTACTGATTAAATCCAGCACCCGTTGCCGACGTTCTTCGACCAGCACGGCACCCACCTGACAGAACTTGAGGAAAATCTATCATTCCATGATTGATTTTGCTTATTTATGACGGCCTCTTGCGCGCTTGTCAAGCAATTTCCGTCACAATTTACCGAATTCCACTAAAGTCGCACACCAACCCGAAGCGCAAGCGAGAGATTGGACCGAATCCCTCGCTTGCGCTTCGGGTTGGTGTGCGGAGATTTTTTCCGCGTAACACCTCGCCAGAGCGCGCGTAACAGGAGTAGACGAGCCGAATGCGACGGCCAAATTCTGAAACCTGGACCGGGCGGCGGACCCCTTCACGGCGCCGACCCAAACAAAGGAGATTGCACATGTCGAAGTTTGCAAAGCTGGCGACGGCGGGGATCATGGCGTTGACCTTGGCCGGGATGCAGGCGCGGGCGGATGGTCCGACGCCGGCGCCCAAGACGGACAAACCCGCGGCGGTCGCGGCCCCGCTCACCGACGAAAGCCTGCTGACCATGCTCCAGAACATGGGCTACGATCCGAAGGTGGAGAAGCTGGAAAAGACGAGCATCTACACGGTGAAGGTCGACCAGGGCGACTGGACCTATTACATCGACGTGTCGCTGAGCAACGACAAGGATGAGCTGTGGATCACCAGCTCCGTCGCCGACATGCCCGCCGACGGCCAGCTTCCGGCCGCGATGCTGCAGAAGCTCCTGGAAAAGAACAACGACATCGGCCCCAGCGCGGTTTACCTCGACGCGAAATTCAAGAAGGTCAAGGTGGGCTTGCCGCTGCTCAACCACGGCGGCATTACGCCGCAGGTCTTCCGCACGTATTTCGGCGACTACATGAAGGATGTGACGGACGTGCAGAAGGTGTGCGTTTTCCCCAAGGCGGACGACAAGACCGACGCCAAGAAGTAAGGCGTTCCTCGAACGCGGACAAGAAGTGATTCGCCGATCCCCAAAAGGAAAAGCCCCGGGCCGCTGGCCCGGGGTTTGGCGCGCGCCGACTGCGTTACGCCGCCTGCGCCGCAGCCGGCGGCGCCGGCGCCTCCTCCATCAGCAGACCGGCGACGTGTTCGATCTCCTCGCGCAGCTGGGAAATCAAGTGCTCGTTTCGATCGCGCTGGGCGCAGAGGCGTTGCAATTCCAGCACTCGGCGCTGCTCCGCGTCCTCGGCCGCGGCGAGCCGGTTTTCCCAGGCCGTCTGTTCCCGCGCTTGCTTTTCCCATCGCGCCGCGGCCTCGGTCTGCTGCCGATGGAGATGCGTCGCCGATGCATTCAGTCGCGCCCCCTCGGCGGCGAGGCCCTTGCGTGCGGCGTCGATCTCGCGCTCCGCCGATTCCAACCGAGCCAAATTCCGCCGCTGCACCCGTTCCATTCGGCGTTCAGCCCGCGCCGAGTGGGGCGCCTTGCCGACGACCTCCAGCCGCAGCTGCTCGACCGCCAGCATTCGCGCAGCCAGGTCACGCTGCTCGCGCGCCAGCTCCGCCCGCCGCTGTCGGCACTCGTCCCACAAGGCGACGTATTGGCGGCGCAGGTCCTCGCAGCGCTCGCGGGCGGCGGCCAGTTCCTCCGCCTCCTGGCCGCGCTGCGCCTCGCGCCGCCGCGTCAGGTCCTCTAGCCGTTGCAGTTGCAGGCCGGCCGCCTCTTCCCGGACCTGGACCTCCGCCGTCAAAGCCGCGCGCTCCGTTTGCCATGCCGCGTCCCGCGCCTTCAGCCGAGCCTGCCATCCCTCCAAGAAAAGACACATCTGCGATAGATCCTGTTGCTTTTGCCGCAATTCGGCCGTCGCGGCGTCCAAGCGGCGCTCTTGCACCAGGACGCGCTGTTCTCGTTCGTACAGCGCTCGGCCGCCCGCTTCCATCTCGGCCAACCCTTGCTCGCGGCCGCGGCGCCATTCGTCCTGCACCTGCAGCAGCCTCCGCCATTGTTCCAGCAGGTGGGCGCGCTGATCGGTCAGGCGGTCGGCGACGTCATCCAGCAAAGCGGTTCGTTCATCCCCCGCAGCAATCCGTTCCGCAACAGGCGGTGGCGCCGCGGTTGCAAAAAGGGCTGTACCAGAGTTGACGTCCGCATGCTCCGCCTGGAGTTTAGCGACGGCCGCCTCCGTCTCCGCCAGCTTTTCGCGCTGACTGCGAATGCGCGCTTCGAGACCCGCGCTTTCCCGATGCAGCCCCGCCGTCATCAGGCGCACCGACCGTTCGCGCTGCGACCAGACCTGCTCGGCCTCGGCCAGCGCCGCCGCCCGCGCATCGAGTTCTGCGGTCCGTCTCCGCCGCGCGGCGTTTTCCTCGTTGAGATTGGTTTCCCATTGCTGCTGCGCCAGCGCCAGCTCCTGCCCCTGTTCGCGCAGCCGGCGCTGCGCCAGCTCCGCGTCGCTGCTGAGCCGAAGACGCTCGTCGGCCAACGTCGCCTGGGCGCGCTTCACCTTGGCGGCCTCTTGCTCCAAACGACTCTGCCGAGCCGACAACTCCTTTTCTCGTCGGCGCAGATCGTTTTCCTGCTGGCCCCAGTGCAGCCGCCAGCGGCGGCGCAGCCGCTTGCGCAGCTCCCGCAATCGCTGCCGATCCGCGCGGGCTTGCTTCATCGCGGCGCCGGCGGCGGCGCGCTCCGCTTGCAGGGTCTTGCGCACGCCGTTCAGTTCCGCTTCGGACGCGCCACGAACCGACTCGAACTCTTCCCGCTGCTGACGTGTTTGTTCCTGCAGCTCCAGCACCCGCTGTCGGCGCTCTTCCAGGCGCGCCGCCAGCTGTTCCTCTTGCTGGTCCAGCGTCCCGCGGCGCTGGTTCAGGCGCATTTCCTCCTCGTTCAGCGCCGTCTGCTGGGCGGCCACGGCGGCGGCCTGGATGCGCAAGGCGTCGCGCTCTGCCTCGACGGCCTGCTCGACCGACGCCGCCGCTGCTTCCAGGCGGAACCGAAAGGGACCGACGGCGATTTCATCGCCGGGACGAAGAGGCGTGGTGGAAGCCGGTTGGTCGTTTACCAGCACGTCGCCGACGCCGGCCAGATCGCGAAGGAGAAAGCCGTTCGGCCCATGGACAAGCGCGGCGTGCAGAGGTTGAACGCCTTCAATGCTGAGATGGACCTCGCAGCCGGCCGCCTGGCCGAACAGGGTAAGCGGCCCGGTCAACGGTCGGCGGGTCCCGCTGAGCCGGCCGCCGACCACGACCAACTCCGCGGCCAAGGCGTCGCCGCCGGCCGAGGATGCGTTGACGGGAGCTTCCATCCGGCAGACCTCCAGAGACTCGGCGCGCGAGTCTTCTGGTTGTATCGGCCGGATGGTGCAGGGGGGTTCAATATGGAATGCGGAATGCGGAAGTCAGAATGCAGAATTGAGGACAAAAGTGGTTCTGCATTCTGCATTCTGCATTCGGACTTCTGCATTATTTCAGAACGCGGCTGATCATTTTGTCGTAGACGTCTTCGCGGCTCAGCCCGACCGCCTGATCGACGGGCTGGGCGCTGCCGTTGAACAGCATCACCAGAGGAATGGACGAGACGCCGTAGGTCGCCGCGGTTTCCTGCGCCTCATCCACGTTGAGTTTGCCGACTTTGACTTTGCCGGCGTATTTGTCGGCCAGTTTGTCGATGGTCGGCCCCAGCGCCCGGCACGGTCCGCACCAGACCGCCCAGAAATCCACCAGCACCGGCTTGTCGCTCTGGACGACTTCCTTTTCCCAGTTGGCGTCGTTGAGCTGCACCACATTGGCGTTCGCCATGACACTTCCGCCTTTCTCGCGATTCGATTCGGACTCACCTGATGGACACAGATCGGCCGCCTCTCGTTCACTCCTATTATACGGACGAGTCAAAACCCGCCGTGGCGGCACTGGTGGAATGGCGAAACCGGCGGCCCGGGCGCGGGAAGCCCGGGGCGCCGGCTGGGTCATGGGTCGGCCGACGGATTCACCAGCTGCCCAGCACTTCCATCGTCAGTTGCCCCAGGCTTTCTTCGGTGACGCTGACCGGTTCGCCGCAATCGCTGCAGCGGATGACGCCGCAGGAAAAGAGCGTCGAGAAGATCATATCCTCAAAGGTTTCGCCGTCGCCCAGGGCGTACCACGGCCCGCCGTCGGCCATGCGGTCCAGCACTTCGGCGGCCGGCGTTTCGGGAGCGGCGGAAAACCGGCAGAAGCAGCGCGGGCAAGACAGTTCGACCTGCATGACTCAGCCTCCAGCGTGAGATGGGTTGCGATGTGCGTTAACGCCGCTCCCCTGTTGCAAGCGGGATACCAATGCGATTTTCTGTCAAGCGGTTTTTCGCGGATTGGGGCGCAAGTGTCTGCTAAAGCATGAGATGCAATCCCCGCACCGGCGCGGATGCCGGCGCCGATCGGCTTCGTCATGCGGCGGTCGTTGAAAATCGTGCCGGCCAAAACTACAAGTTGCGGCGCCGTTCGCCCAGCCGACCGCCCGCACCATTTCTCACGCCTCCCAGGCTTGCGTCGCCGGAAAGTTTGAACGATCCTAGTATTCACAAACGGTCCCGGCCATGCAGCAGGTGCGACGGTGTCCAGCGAAACTCCCGACGATGCCCTGGCGGCCGATCTTCAGACGCTGCCCGGCGCCACGCCGACTCGGCTGGAACTGCTCGGCCGGCTCGGCCTGCGCACCGTCGGCGATCTGCTTTTTCACTTTCCGCGATCCTACGAGGACCTGACCGACCTGCGGCCCATCGCCGCCCTCGCCGCCGACGTGCCGCAGACCGCCCAGGGCGAAGTCGTGGAGATCGAAGGTCGCAGTTTAGCGTCCGGCGGCACGCTGGTGAGCGTGGTGCTGTGCGACGACGGCGTGCATTGCCTCGAAGGCGTCTGGTTCAACCAGCCCTACGCCGCGAGCCGTTTCCGCTTCGGCCAGCGCCTGTCGTTCAGCGGCAAGCCGAAATGGCGGGCCGGCCACTGGCAAATGAACAACCCGCGCGTCCAGGCGCTGGACGGCGGCGCGGCCGCATCGCCCGGCGTCGTGCCGGTTTATCCGCTGACCGAAGGCTTGCGGCCCGACCATCTCCGGCCGCTCATCCGCAAGGCGCTGGATCGATGCGGCGCCAAGGTGGTCGAGAACTTGCCGGAGTCGTTGCGGGGCTTGCACGACTGGCCCAGCGCGGCCGAGGCGCTGCGAACCGTGCATTTCCCACGGTCTGTGGAGGAGGCGCTGCGAGCGCGGCGGCGCTTCATTTACGAGGAATTCCTGCTGCTGCAATTGGGTTTGGCGCTGCGCCGTCGCGAGGTGCGCGACCGCGGCCGGGCGCCGGTATTGCCGACCAGCCCGACCCTGGACCTCCGCATTCGCCGGTTGTTTCCGTTCGCGCTGACGGGCGACCAGGACCGGGCCGTTGCGCAGATTTGCCGCGACCTGGCGAGCGAACGACCCATGCAGCGGCTGCTGCAGGCCGACGTCGGCGCGGGCAAGACCGCCGTGGCCGTCTACGCCCTGCTCGTCGCCGTGGCCGACAAACATCAGGCCGCCCTCATGGCGCCGACCGAGGTGCTGGCCCGCCAGCATTTCCGCACCCTGGAGCGCTACCTCGCTCACAGCCGCGTGCGCCGCCTCCTGCTGACCGGCGGCCTGACGCCAAGGGAGCGGCGGGAGGCACTGGAGAAGCTGCGGACGGGGGAGATCGATTTAGTCGTCGGCACGCAGGCGCTGGTGCAGGAGGACGTGCAGTTCGCCCGGCTGGGCCTGGTGGTGGTGGACGAGCAGCACCGCTTCGGCGTCCACCAGCGGGCGCGCTTCCGCAAGCTGGCCGCCGATCCGCATTATCTGGTCATGACGGCGACGCCCATCCCGCGCACCGCCGCCCTGGCCGTCTTCGGCGACCTGGACGTCTCGGTGATGCGCCAGCTGCCGCCAGGCCGCAAACCGGTGGTCACGCGCTGGGTGGAGGCCGATCAGCGCGAGCGCGTTTATCAGCGGTTGCGCGACGGCCTGACGGCGGGCAAACAGGGATATATCGTATGCCCCTTGGTGGAGGAATCAGCCGTTCTCGACGTGAAGGCGGCGACGGAAACCTATGCGGAATTGCAGGCCGGGCCGTTCCGCGAATTTCGCTTGGGGCTATTGCACGGCCGGATGGACGAGAAGGAGAAAGACGAGGTGATGCGTCGGTTTCGAGCCGGCGAGATTCAGCTGCTGGTCTGCACGACGGTGATCGAGGTCGGCGTGGACGTGCCGAACGCAACGCTGCTGGTGGTGGAGCACGCGGAGCGTTTCGGCCTGTCGCAGCTCCACCAATTGCGCGGCCGGGTGAGCCGCGGACCGACGGCCGGCGAATGCTACGTCTTTGCGGCGCCGGGCAACGACGAAAGCCGCGAGCGGTTGAAGGCGTTCGCCCGGCTGCGCGACGGCTTCGCCCTGGCCGAGATGGACATGCGGCTGCGCGGCGTGGGCCAATTCTTCGGCGCCCGCCAGCACGGCCTGGGCGATCTGCGCTTCGGCGACCTGATCGCCGACGCCGACCTGCTGAGCGATGCGCGACGCGACGCCCTGGCGCTGGTGAAGGCGGACGCGCAATTGCGGCGGCCGCAACATGCCCGGCTGCGAGCGGAGGTGTGGCGGAGATACGGCAAGACGCTGGAACTGGCGGAGGTGGGATAAATGAACCGCCAAGACGCAGAGAACGCCAAGAGAGAACCAGAAAAGCATTTGGATGAGCTGGCGCACGCCGTCATCGGCGCGGCCATCGAAGTGCATCGACTGCTGGGGCCGGGTTATCTGGAGAAGGTGTATCAGAAGGCCCTTGAAATCGAGCTGGAGCTGCATGGAGTCCCTTTCGTGCCGCAGCGTCCGGTGAATCTGACGTACAAGGGACGCGACATCGGCGAGGGTTTCCTCGACTTGCTGGTGGACGACGCCCTCGTCGTGGAACTGAAAGCCGTGGACGCCCTGGCGCCAATCCACAAGGCCCAGGTCATCTCCTACTTGAAAGCGACCGGCTTGCACCTCGGCTTGCTCATCAACTTCAACACGACTGTCCTCAAGAACGGCATCCAGCGCATCATTTACTCATGATTTCTTTTCTTGGCGTTCTTGGCGTCTTGGCGGTTGGTCCCGTCCGCCTTTTCTTCACCAAAAACTCGCTGGACTCGGTCGCCGCCGCCGCGACAATAGCTGGCATCGCCTCCTCCTCATTCGCGGGAACACGCCGTCATGACGCACCGCACCTTCGTTGCCGCCGCATTGGCGTCGGCCCTGTTCGCCCTGGGCGCAACCGCCGGCGATGGCCCGGCCCGTCCCGGACCCACCGACGCCGGTTTCCTCCTTCCCAACGGCTGGACCATCACGCCGGCCGGCAAACAGGTTCCGCTGTCCGACCTGCCGCTTAACATCATCCCCTTGGCCGACGGCAAGCACGCCCTCATCGCCACGAGCGGCTACAACAAGCATGAACTCTCCATCGTCGATCTGGAATCGCTGAAAGTGGTGGAGCGGCAGACCGTGCGCCAAAGCTGGTTCGGGCTCGCCGTCAGCCCCGAGCAGGATCGCGTCTGGTGGTCGGGCGGCGGAGCGGCGATGTTGCATACCTACGACTTGAAAGACCTCAAGCTCACGCTTACCAGCCCGGCCGAGCCGGAGCCGGTCAAACCGAAGGCGGACGACAAGCCGGCGGAGCAGGACAAGCCCAAGATCACGTCGTTCCGCAGCGGCGTGTTCTTCGACGCCAAGAACCAGATGCTCTACTCGCTCGACATCAACAAGGCGACGCTGACGGCGACCAAGCTCGGCGACGCCGCCGTGGAGAAGACCGCTCCGTGCGGCGTTCGGCCCTATGACGTGCTGCTGGGCCGCAACGGCGCCCTGCTCTACGTCTCCGACTGGGCTGGCCGGGCCGTCCTCGCCGTCGATGTGCAGAGCCTCCGCGTCGTCGCCAAGATTCCGGTCGGCGAGCATCCCAACCAGCTGGCCCTGCATCCGACCGACGACCGTCTCTTCGTCGCCTGCGCTTCCAGCAACAGCGTTGCGGTCATCGACCAGAAGGCCGGCGTAGTCCTCGAAACGATCCGCACCTCGCTTTTCCCGCACGCGCCGGAAGGCAGCACGCCCGACGCCCTGGCCGTGGCGCCGGACGGCAAGACGCTCTACGTCGCCAACGCCGACAACAACTGCGTCGCCGTCATCGATATTTCCGACCCGCGAAAGAGTCAAGTGACCGGCTTCATTCCGACCGGCTGGTATCCCACCGCCGTCGCCGTCACGCCCGGTAGGGGCGGGGCTACCCCGCCCCTGCTCCTCGTCGGCGTCGGCAAGGGCAATGAAACCAAGCCGAACCCGCTGTTCACGGACAAGAACAAGCCCGGCGACGACGTGCCGAAAGGACCCGACGGCAAACCGTCCACGCCGTTCCCCTACATCGGCAACCTGATGAGCGGGGCGCTGTCGGTCGTGCCCGTGCCCGATGAAAAGAAGCTGGCCGAGTACACCGCCGTCGTTTACCGCAATTGTCCGTATTCCGACAAGCTGCTGGCCGCTGCCCCGCCGTCGGCCGAGCGCACCGCGATCCCAGCGAAGCCGGGCGATCCCTCGCCGATCAAGTACGTCATCTACATCATCAAGGAGAATCGCACCTACGATCAGGTGTTCGGCGATCTCAAGCAGGGCGACGGCGATCCGGCCCTGGTGATGTTCGGCCGCGACGTGACGCCCAACCACCACAAGTTGGCCGAGGAGTTCGTGCTGCTGGACAACCTCTACTGCAACGGCCAGGTGTCGCGCGACGGCCATCCGTGGTCCACGATGGCCTACCACACCGACTACATCGCCCGCGATTGGCACCTGACCTATTCCAAGCGCAAGGGCGTGGAGGACGACGACGACGGCGACCTCTCCAACGCCCCGTCCGGTTATTTGTGGGACGCCTGCGCCCGCGCCGGCCTAGGTTATCGCAGCTACGGCGAATACGGCAAGCGCGTCAGCACCGGCGACGGCGCCGCCAAGATGGAAGGGCGCGTGCCCGGCCTGGTCGGCCACATCTGCCCCGAATACTACGCGCCGCCGGCCATGAAAGGCGTCAAAAAGCGCGATCCGGATAATGTGGACATCTTTTTGAAGGAATACAACGACTTCGTGCAGAACGGCACGATGCCGCGCTTCATCGTGATGAGCCTCGGCGAGGACCACACGACCGGCACGACGGTGGGAACGTTCACGCCGAGGGCGTGCGTGGCCAGCAACGATCTGGCGCTGGGCCGGCTGATCGAGGCGGTTTCGCACGGCCCTCTGTGGAAGGAAACCGCGATTTTCGTGATCGAGGACGACGCCCAGAACGGTGCCGACCACGTGGATTGCCACCGCACGGTCGGCCTGGTCGTCAGCCCCTATACCAAGCGCGGCGCCGTCGATTCGACGCAATACAGCACCGTAAGCATGGTGCGCACGATGGAGCTGATTCTGGGTCTGGAACCGCTGAGCCAGTACGACGCGGCCGCCCGGCCGATGTTCCCTTCTTTCACCGACAAGGCCGATCTCAAGCCGTTTGACGCCGAAAAGGCCCGCATCGACCTGACGGAGGTGAACACAAAGAAGACCTACGGGGCGGAGCGCTCCGGCAAGATGGATTTCAGCGACTACGACCTGGCCGACGACTGCGAGCTGAACGAGATCCTCTGGCGGAGCATCAAGGGCGCCGACGCCCCGCTGCCGCCGGCGGTGCGAGCGGCGATTGCGGACCGGCCCGCGTCGAAATAGGGACGGTCAACCCGCCGTCCGGGAAACGGCGATGCGCCCATTCCCCGCGGCCTCGATGCGGCCGACCGTTGCGGCCCAGTTCAGGCCGCGGGCGCGCAGAGACCGCACCAACTCGTCAGCCCGATCGGCGGGCACGGCGGCCAGAAGGCCGCCGGACGTTTGCGCGTCGCAAAGGATCAATTGTTCTTCTTTGGAGATGCCGGATTCATAATCGACCCAATCGTTGAGGAAGCGCCAGTTGGCGTGCGTCCCGCCCGGTGCGATGCCCGCACGGACATATTCCCACGCGGCCGGCAGCACGGGTACGCGCTCCAACCAGACGCGGGCCGTCACGTGGCTCGCGGCCGTCAGGTTGCGCAGGTGGCCGAGCAAGCCGAAGCCGGTCACGTCGGTCAGCGCATGGGCGCCGACCGCGACGACCGCTTCGCCGGCCGAACGGTTGAGCGTCGTCATCTGTTCGATGGCGGCGCCGATGGCGCCGAGCCGGTCCTCGTCGTTCTTCGCGGCCGTGGTGATGACGCCCAGGCCGAGCGGCTTGCTTAGGACCAGCGCATCGCCGGGCCGGGCGCAGGCGTTGGTCAGCACGCGGTCGGGATGCACCGTGCCAACGACGGCTAACCCAAAAATCGGCTCCTCGCTCTTGATGGTGTGGCCGCCGACGATGGCGACGCCGGCCTCGGCCGCTTTGTCCGCGGCGCCGCGCAGGATGTCGCCCAGCACCTCCACCGGCAAGAGGGCGTCGGGGAAGCCGACGAGGTTCATGGCCGTGAGCGGCTTGCCGCCCATGGCGTACACGTCGCTGAGCGCATTGGCGGCGGCGACGGCGCCGAAATCATAAGGTCGATCCACAATGGGCGTGAAGAAGTCGGTGGTCAGCACGAGGGCGAGGTCGTCGCTGAGCTTGTAGACCGCCGCATCGTCGGCCGTGGCGCTGCCGACCAGGACGTTGGGATCGGCCAGCGTCGTGAGACGGCCGAGCAACGGCAGCAGATAGCCGGGCGGCTGCTTGGCGGCGCAGCCGGCGCGTTTGGCCGTTTTCGTCAGACGGATGGGTTCCGGTGTAGACATGGGATCTCGGAAGTCGTCCATCTTGCTAACAGCTATTAGCTGACAGCTATTAGCTGTTAGCAAAGACAGGGTGGTGGATTGCCTTACTTCGGCAGCGCCGACTTGTAAAACGCCGCCAAGTCCTTCTTCAGCTTCGCATGTTCCGACGGCCGGATGTACATCATGTGGCCGGCATCGTAGTACCCCATCGTAACGTGGTCGCGCAGGGCCGGTTCCAGACCCAGGTGGTTGAATGTGTACTCCGTCGCCAGAAACGGCGTCGCCAGGTCGTAATGGCCGTTGGCCACGAACACGCGCAGGTCGCGGTTCTGCGTCATCGCTTTCTGCAACGTCGGCCCTACGTTCAGAAACCGATTTTTCGCATCGCCGAAGTCCCACGGCTGCACTTTGGTGGTGAGGATCTCATACGTCGCGTCGTTGTCGTACTTCAGCTCGTTTCGCGCGTACTCGTTGAAGGCGGCCGTGAAGGCGCCCTTCACGGCGGCGTCGCTCGGGTCGTAGCCCGGCCGTTCGGTTGCAGGGTCGGAGTCCGGCCCCGTGATGCGGCTGTCGTAGCGGCCCGCCACCCGATGCTCGTCGCGCAGCAATTCCTTGCAAAACCGCGACTGGTCGATGCGCAGGTTGTTGCGGGCGATGAAATCGGCCGACAGCCCGGTGTAGCGGGCCAGCTTCTGCTCGATCTCGCGGCGCTCGTCCTCCGGCAGGGCGTCGCCCTTCATCAGGGCCGTCGCGTATTCGCCGAGGGCGAATTTCTCGACTTCCGCCAGCGTTTTCGGCAGGTCCGAGCGCAGGTCCGACGACAGCTTCTTGTGGTAGGCGGCCGCGGCCGTGTAGGTGGGCAGGAAAAGGACGTAAGGAAGATCGTTGCCGTCGCCGAAACGGAGCGTTTCGAAATTCAGGACCGCCGAAACAAGGATGATGCCGTTCAGATACAGACCATGCCGATCCTGAAGGTAGCCGGATAGCCCGGCGGCGCGCGTCGTACCGTAGCTCTCGCCGGCCAGGAATTTCGGCGACTGCCAACGGTTGAAGCGCGTCACGTAGAGACGGATGAAGTCGCCGACCGAGTGGACGTCGCCCTCGACGCTGTGGAACTGGGCCTCCTCCTTGGGTTCCGGCGAGCGGCTGTAGCCGGTGCTGACCGGGTCGATGAAAACCAGGTCGGTCAGGTCGAGCAGCGTGTCCTCGTTGTCCACCAGGCGGTACGGCGGCTGCGGGGCGTCGCCCTCGTCGCCGAGGACCACGCGCTTGGGGCCGAAGGCGCCGAGGTGCAGCCACACCGACGAGGAACCGGGGCCGCCGTTGAAGGCGAACGTGATCGGCCGCTTCGACAGGTCGTCCACGCCGGTCTTCGTGTAGGCGACGAAAAAGACGTTGGCCGTCGTCTTGCCCTCGTCGTCTTTGAGCGGCAGCGTGCCGGCCGTCGCCCTGTATTCCAGCTTGGCGCCGGCGACTGTGATCGTGTGCGTCGTCTCCGCGAACGATTCTTTACCGGGGTCGTCTTTCTTCTCGGCTTTAGGCGGGGTGGGGCCGTCCGCGGCCGACGCCGGAAGGGCGCACCAGAGAAGCGCCAGCAGACCAAGAGCGAGCTGTTTTGTGGGATTCATGTCGCCGAACCGCCTTCCTGTGTTGCGGGGGTCAGGGAAATCGCCGCTGAATCGTCAAGCGCCGCCCAGCGCCTTGGCCAATTCCGCACCTCGCGGCTCCACGAACGTGCATTCGAGAATGCGCCGGCCGTCCGCGCTGCGGCAGGCGTCCACGCGGACCTTCACCAGCGGCTGGGCGCCGGCCGTCGCGTGCAAGCGCAGGCCGATTTTCCGGCCGACCCGAAGCGGCCAGCGGCCGACGCCGTTGAGCTTGCGAATGACGCGCTCCACCATCACGCCGCCAGGGGCCGTGCCGCGAAAAACCACGTCGGTCAGCGTCTCCGATCGCGTCAGCTCTTGGACCTCCTCGTCGCTCAGGGGGCTCACGAACGAGCAGCCGAGCGACCACGCCGCGCCGCGGTGCGGCCGAACATGCACCACGCGGGCCAGCAGCATGGACGAGGAATCGTCGCCGTCCGACCCCGGCGCCTCCACGGCCAGGGCCGCCCCCGGCTCAAACCGGCGCGACAGCACCACGCGCAGACCGCCGGCCGAAACGTTTCGCAGCCAGCCTTCCCACGCCATTCCGCCGCGGCGCCAATCGGAGGGCGGCCGGCAGGAAACCGGTACGTCGCAGGGAAAGCGCGGCGAAACGCGGCTGTCGCGTCCCGTCCGGGGGGTGGAGACAGGTGCAGTGGACATGGTCGGCAGGCGCCTCCATTGGCGGGCGATCTTGTTGCAGGGGCCGCCGTCGTCCGCGGCCTATTCCGTGGGTACAGCGTCTCCACCCATGACGGATCGGACATCGCATTCTTCCTCGCGCAGCCCACGACGCGCGACGCGATAGGACGCCGGCTCTTGAAAAGCCGATTTCACCGGGACCGAGTCGGGCGGATTGGCCGCCAGCGCGCGGACGAAATCGGTGCAGGACGGAAAGCGCCGCGGAGGGTCCTTCGCCAGGGCGCGGGCGACGATGGGCCGATCCGCTTCCGGCAAGCGGTCGAGGTTCGGCTCATGCAAGGCGTGTTGCAGCACCAGCTGGCGCACGTTCCGCGCCGCAAACGGCAAGGCGCCGGTCAGCAGCTCATGGAACGCCAGGGCGAGGCTGTACTGGTCGCTGGCCGGGCTGGGTTCGCCGCGGAAGGCCTCCGGCGAGGCGTAAAGCGGGCTGACGACGCCTGGCCGGCACTCCGGCGCCAGGCTCGGGCCTCCGTTCAGCCGACTTACCAGACCGAAATCAGCGACCTTGGCCCGGCCGCCTGCCAGCAGCAGGTTGTGCGGCTTGACGTCCAAGTGGGCCAGCCCGTGGTCCTGGTTAAGCAAATCGAGAACCTCGGCCGCTTCGCTCAGCCAGGCCAGCAGCGGCTCGCGCGGCAAACCGATTCGCCCTGCATCCCGGCAGCGCTGCAGCTGATCGGACAGCGATTCGTCGGCCCATTCCATGACGAGGAGCAGCGCCCCTTCGACGATCTCGGCGCGTTCCACCGCCAGCAGCAGCGGGTGTTGCAGGGAACGAACGCAGGTCACGGCCCGCAGCTCTCGGCCGACGTCGGGGCCGTCGTTGGCCAGGCCGTGGGAACGGTCGCGCACCGCCTTGAACGCCCGGATGCGGCCGTCCAGCCCCTGGCACTTCCAGACCTCGCCGAAGCCGCCCTCGCCGACCAGCTCGATGAGCCGGCAGCCGGGCAAAGGCTCCGCCCCGGGATGCAGGCTCAGGCGAGGGCGCTGTTTGATGGGGGAGGTCATGACGCAGGCGTTCCAGGGAGAATCAGGAGGCGAACGCCGTAGCGCCGCCTTCCGGGGGGACAATGATCTAGTAAAGGAGATGCCTATCCCTGGTGTCAACAAGAATTCGTGCGCGGCTTGCGGGTCCGGTCTGAATAAAACCGATCTTGTAAGGAATCTATCATATCGGCGGCAGGTCGCCGTGCTCGTCGAAGGCCAACGGGCGGGCCTCGCCGAGCCGGGTTACATCCGTCGCCGCGGGCTCTGCAAAACAGGGTTCCGACGCCTCTACTTCTTCCACGTGCAGCGTGTTGCGGATGTGCAGGACGCGCGCCTCTTCCGGCGGCCGCGTGCCGATGATGGCCAGCGCCGCGTCGATCGTTTCCCGATCCGTCTCGAAATGCACCGGCAAATTGGCGCCTTCCGGGTAGCCGGACGTCAAGCAGTTGACCACGGTGGCCCGGTAATTCATGGCCTTGACGAGCCGGACGGTGGTGAAATCGGCCAATCCGATGCCGGCCGCGTTGCCGTGGGTGTGGTTGCTCAGACCGCGCACGAAAATCAGTCGCATGGCCGGCTGATCCGGCGGCGGCTCCTGGCGGAACGCCCGCTTGCGGCCCACGACATTGGTATCCATTCCCGATCCGCTTATGTTCTTACCGATCTCATCGACGATCAGCAGATCCGCTTGCCGCCAGGGCAGCCGTGGCAGCATGCGCCGCGCCTCGCATAGCAAATGCTCCTCGCGCGGCTCGAACTGGTCGGGACCGACGGCTTCAATAAGCGCCGTTTCGTCATAGGCGTTCTCGACCAGCGCTAGACCGAAGGCGATAGGCGCTTTGGAACACATCACCCGTCCGACGGAGCGCACAACGGGGCCGTAGGGCTGTTCCAGCAAGATGCGGTGATAGGCGAGGGCGCCGACGTGCTTGCCGAGGCCGATCATCATCATCTTGAGCAAGCCGCTTTCGATCGGCCCATGAAAGCCGGTGTGCGGCTTGATGCGGGCCACGACGCCGATGTGGTCGGCCTGCGACGCCAGCTTGTCGAGATAGACCGGAAAACCTTCCGGCGTGGAACCGATCGTCGCGACGTCCATCGAGGCGCGGATCGGGGCGCCGACGAAGGCTTCGGTGACGCCGTAGCTTTCCAGGATGCGCCGCTGTCCCTCGGCCGTGCCGCCGCCGTGGCTGCCCATCGCGGGGATGAGGAACGGCCGGGCGCCGAGCTTCTTGAGGAAGCCGGCCGTCTCGCGCAGCACGACCGGAATGTTGGCAATGCCGCGGCTGCCGGCCGTGAGGGCCACGGTCTGACCGGGCCGTATGCGCCGACCGAGGTCGAGCCGCTCCAGCGTGGAAGCGACGGCCGTTCCGACGTCCTCCACACGCGGCCTCTCGAAGCGCTGGCGGAGACGAACGATTTTCGGATAACCCACGACGAACCTCGCGTGTCCCTGGGGCGAGGAAATCGTCTCTATGTTAAAGAATCTCACGCAAAGACGCAAAGGCGCAAAGAAGGCTCTTTGCGCCTTTGCGTCTTTGCGTGAGATTCTTGGGACCTCAATCCGCCGAGAAGTTGTTAAGGAAGTCTTCAAAATCCTTTCGTTGCTGGCTTTCCGTCGCCTGCATCTTCTTGATGTCCTCTTGCAGCTTCTCGATCTGCGTCTCCTGGGCGTCGAACTTGTCCAAATAGCGCTTGTAAGCGGCGGCCGTCGGAGGCATCTCCTTGAGGTTGGCGCGCAGCCGCACCTGGTCGTCGGTGATGTCCTTCAGCTCCCGCTGCTTGTCGGCGATCGCCTGCTGCGTCAGGGCCAGCGTATGTCGCAGGTCCAGCGCTTGCTTCAACCCATCCTTGACCTTCGCACTGCTGATGGTGGTGTTGATAAAGAAGCGCATCTGGTCGTCGTTGCTATTCGTCAGCTGCACCTGCTCGTTGACGATCCGTTCCTCGGTGACGACCTGCGTCGCCGTCTTGCCGGCGGGGACCTTCACCTCGAAGCGATAGACGTCGGAAGCCGTCTCGGCGGGCTTGCTGGTGTCGTCGGTGAGGTGGAAGTCGTTGCGGACGGGATGCTCGAGCAGCACCAGGCGTTCCTGGTCATTGCGGTTGACGATGGTATAGGTCTTGGTCTCGCGCACCTTCGTCTGACTGTGCAGGATGCCCTTGACGATCTTCACCTGCACGAGCCGGCCGTTGTCCGAAGACGGCACGGGGTTAACCTCCGTGCCCAGATCCACCGCGTAGGAGATCAGCCGTTCTTCATTGGGTTCCACGTCGAGGATGCGGGCGTCTCCGGCGTAATTGGAGCCTTCAAAGACGGTGATGGGGCCTTGCATCAAATGCAAGCCGGACGTGTTCTTGAACTTGAGACCGAGCAGGGGGAATTTGGCCTGGGTGCGTTCGTTGTAGATGGAGACGCGCGTGCCTTCCACGTCCTTGTTGACGATGGGTAAGAGAGCCGACTTCTGGCGCGGCAGCGTGACCGGCTTGTCGATGGCGTACTGGAAGAAGTCGCCCAGCTTCGTCGCCGTGGCCGACGGCGTAACGCCCGACGCGCTCAGGTTCATTTTCTGGTCCAGGTCCTTGCCGAGTCGATACGCGAAGTCCGGGGAGCCGGGTTTGTCTGCGGCCAGGCCGGCGGCCGGGGCGCCATCGGAAGCCTTCTTCGCCTCGGCTCCCCCGCGGCGCAATTGTTCCTGCAAAGCCCGGCCCTCGGCGGCCGGCCCGTTGGCGGCGGCGACTTCAGCGTCGGCGTTCACGTTGCCGTTGTAGGTGACCGGCCGCAACGACGCGAACAGCTCCGGTACGACCGTCGGCCGCGGCACGTACAGCGGCGTATACAGATCCATCTGGAAGGAGATGGGCCGGCCGCTCACCAGGGCCATTCTTACGTCCTTCCAGTCTTCATCCGTCGCGTTTTCCACGACGGCCCAGCCTTGCAGGAAGGGCTTGTCTTCCTTCTCTTTGCCCAGCACCAGCCGATAGCTCGTCTTCCAGATCGGATTCTCGATCACGTAACCGACGCGCACGTTCCGCTTGCCCTCGCCCACGAAGTTGAGGCTAACCGCCTTCTTCTGCGTGTCGTGCGACAGCGTCAGCGTTTCCAGGGCTTTGCGCACTTCATTGTCCATGATCGGATTGAGGAAGCGCACCCGCTGCAGCTCCGACAGCTTGACGCTCCTCATGCCGTCGGCGCACCACATGTTGAGCTGCTCGACGTTGACGATGTCCTTGCCGACGGCTTCCTGCTTCGCTTCGACGCCCATAATGCTGCCGGTCATCGTGCCGGGCTGGGCGGCGTTGGCCTGCTGCAGCACGACCTCCACCTTCTCGCCCCGTGCTTGATTGAGGATTTGGCCAAACGTCGGGTTGGCCGACAGGTTCACCGCGAACGACTGCAACGTCTTCTCGACGGGTGCATTGCTGTCGTAGCTGACCGCGGATACGTGGCCGCCGTCGAGGTCGCGCAGCACCATGCTCTTGATGAGGTCGTTGATATCGGAGACGGGGAAGGAGAGATCGACGCGCGCGTCGCCGTCGATGACGCCCTCGCGCTGAAAATAGCCGACGCCGCTGGAAAACAGCACCACCTGGCCGATCGGCAGCTGAACGGAGGTTTCGGATTGCGCGGCGGCATGCGCCAGCGGCGGCTCAGCGGGCTTGGCCGCGGACGCCGCATCGGCCGGGCTGGCCGTCGATTTCGGCGGCATGGTGAAATATGTGCAGACGGCGACGGTCAGGACCGCCCCGCCGGCGCAGGCCGCCAGCAGCAATTTGCGGAACATGGTCCGAATCCTCCCTTAGAATGAACGCATCGAGCCGTTTGTGATGGCAGAGGGTCAAGGTTGCGCTCCTACCATCAGACGAAGAGCACGCCGCTGCGGATTGCCCCGCCGGCGCCGGAGGCGCGGAAATGACGCCATCGCTTCGCGACAAAATAAGTGTTTTCAACCCGGAATTGGCTCTGGAACAGGCGCGCACCATTCCGGCCGATTGGTACATCGACGCCGACGTGTACGCCCTGGAGCGCCGAGCCGTCTTCGGCGACGCCTGGCTGGTCGCCGGCCGGGCCGCCGATGTGGCCGAATCGGGGTCGTATCTGACGACGGAGATCGCCGGGGAGCCGATCGTGGTCGTCCGCGACGAGGCCGGCGTGCTGCGCGCTTTTTCCAACGTTTGCCGTCATCGGGCGTCCCCCGTGGCGACGGCGGCGTGCGGCAAGGCGTCGCGGTTGCGCTGCCGCTATCACGGCTGGACCTACGACCTGGCCGGCCGGCTGCGCGGCGCCCCGGAGTTCGAGGGCGTCGCCGATTTCCGCCGCGAAGACAACGGACTGCCGCCGCTGGCCGTCGCCGTCTGGGGACCGTGGGTGTGGGTTCATGCGGGAGATCGCCCCTCCGAATTGCTCGAATTCCTCGCGCCGTTGCCGGCGCGAGCTCCCGCCGCCACGCTGGAAGGCTTGCAATTCGTCGGCCGGCGCGAATACGACGTCGCTTGCAACTGGAAGGTCTACGTCGACAACTACCTCGACGGCGGCTACCACGTTCACACGATCCATCCGGCATTGGCCGGCGTGCTGGATTACGTCCATTACCGCACGGAGGTCCACGGCTGGAACAGCGTGCAGATCAGCCCGCTCAAGGCGGCCGGCGGCGCCGACGACACGGCCCGCACCCGCACCGGCGACGCCGCTCAATACTGGTGGATTTACCCGAATTTCATGGTGAATCTCTACCAGGGCGTCATGGACACGAACCTCGTCCTGCCGCTCGGACCAGACCACTGCCGCGTCGTTTTCGATTTCTGCTTCGCGGAGACGGAAGGGAAAAAAGCCGAGGCGTTCCGGCGCGACAGCATGGCGGTGGCGGATCGGATTCAGCAGGAAGATATGCAGATATGCGAACAGGTGCAGCGCGGGTTGCAAAGCCGGTCGTACCGCACCGGCCGGTTCAGCGTGCGGCGCGAGAACGGCGGATATCACTTCCACCAGTTGCTGGGCCGGCGACTGCGGGCGGCGCTCCCATCGTGATTCCATCATGCACGGGCGCGCAGAATCGCGGCCGCCAAATACAAATCCTCCGGCGTCGTGATCTTCCGATTGGCCGCGGAACCCGGAACTAGACACACCGCATGGCCGGCCGCCTCGACCAGCTGGGCGTCGTCGGTGATCCCCGCGCCGAGGACGGCCCGGCGGGCGTAGGCGGCGAGCAGCCAGTCGCGGCGAAACACCTGCGGCGTCTGCGCCAGCCATAGGCCGTCGCGCGGGATGGTGGCGCCGACCCGACCGGCGCCGTCGTCGCGCTTGATCGTGTCGGCAACCGGCACGGCCAGCAGCGCGGCCCCTGTTTCGGCGGCGCGGCCGAACACGGCGTCGATCAGGGCCGGCGCCGTGCAGGGCCGGGCGGCGTCGTGAACGGCCACAAAGTCGGCCTCCGAAGTCGTGATCGCCAGGGCGTTGGCCACCGATTCGAAGCGCTCCGCCCCGCCGTCGGCGATTTGCACCCGGCGGTCGGCGGTCGCGCCGGCGAAGCGCTCACGGTCCTCCGGCGCCGTCACAATAACGCATTGCCACACATCGGATCGGCAAAGAAACAAATCGAGCGCACGCCGCCACACCGGCCGGCCTTCGAGGTCGGCGAACACCTTCTTCTCTCCCGACCCGAAGCGCATCGAGCGCCCGGCGGCCGGAAGGATGACGGCGAACCGCGGCATGACAATCGCTCCGGCGAGCGGCCGGGCGTAAGCCGGCCGTGGAGAATTCACCGGCCGGCTTACGCCCG
>Ga0307476_10000896_pt1 | contig 20021 bp, 15 predicted proteins | sample atmos_gasesECM2C_2_FD_203314 | JGI IMG/M metagenome (GOLD analysis project Ga0307476, IMG submission 203314) | Hardwood forest soil microbial communities from Morgan-Monroe State Forest, Indiana, United States - atmos_gasesECM2C_05 | ecosystem: Environmental > Terrestrial > Soil > Temperate... | reverse complement strand
CGATATCACGCTAAGCTGCGACGCAAACTCTGCCTACACGCTCGACCAAGTCGAACACCTGCGGAACTTCGATCAGTTCAACCTGCTGATGATCGAGCAGCCGCTCTGGGACGACGACATTTTCTACCACGCCCGGCTGCAAAGAGGATTGCGCACGGCTATTTGCCTGGACGAGTCAATCGTCAACGCGCGCACGGCGGCGATTGCGGTCGAGACCGGCGCATGCCGCATTATCAACATTAAAGTCGGACGCGTGGGCGGCTTCAGCGAAGCCAGGAAGATTCACGACATCTGCCATGCCCAGAAGATTCCGGTCTGGTGCGGGGGCATGCTCGAATCCGGCATTGGCCGCGCCCACAACATCGCGCTTTCGACGCTGGAGAATTTCAGCCTGCCCGGGGATGTGTCCGCCTCCAAGCGCTATTGGAAGGAAGACATCATCGAACCCGAAGTGAAGGTTTCGCCGAAGGGGACGATTGGGGTCAGCGACCAGCTGGGAACGGGATACCGAATCAGAGAAGACCTCATTGAGAAGTTGACGGTAAGGAAGGAAACTCTCCGCGCATGACGGAAGAGGTCATCTCACGGATGGCGGTTGGTGTAAATCGCCTGTTCTTGCCAGTCACCTGGTGTGTTGGTATCACGAAGCTCCAATTACGCGCCATAACTGTTCAAGCCATACTCGTACTCGTGACAGTAACCGCTACAGCGAAAATCATACCTCCCAAACCTGTGTCTCCGGTCGAAGCCAATGGAGTCAGGTATTCGGCAGACCGTGATGGAAGAGACCAGTACGCAGTTGCGACCGACGTTGCGACTGGAAAGCAATTGTGGAAAGTGAAAGTGTTCCACACGCGCATCAAACCCTGGATTGAGGAGGACGTACAGTGGGTTTTCATCACCAACCTGCGGCTCGTGGATAACACACTTTTCGTTCGGGACGGGAGGGGACGATGCTACACGGTTGACGTTAAGACCCAACGAGTACGTCGAGCACCTTGCGGCGCGGTCTTTACACCGCAGGAAGGCGCGCCGCAGTAGCTACAAGGGCGTCCCTCCATTGCACTCAGTGACAGGTTTGCCCCCCTAGTGCGATTTCGGCTCCGTCGCCGCTGCTCCCGGCCTATGATTCTCAGCCAGCCTGGCCTCTTCCGCCTTCAACATCTCCGCGCCCTGGGCAAACGAAGTATCGGCGGGCACGCGGCGGAAGTCGCTGAATACCTCCTCCGACTTGATCGAAATGCCCTTGAAGAAAAGAATCTTGCCGGTAAAGTTCAGGGACATCCGCGAGGTGTCCCATGAGCCGTCCCCAACGTCGCGCTGCTCGACCAGAAAGTGTCCGCCTTTGTCGAGATGCCCCAGGATTCCCCATCCGAACCCGACTTCCTTGAACAGTGTTCCGTCGATTTTGGCAATCCTCCGCGCGGCGGGATCGATCAACACAAATCCCTGCATGCCCTCGAGCACCTGCTCGACGCGAGAAGGAGATTGGTACCCCGGATTGGGCCGGAATTTCAAACGCACCAGCCGCTGTCCTTCTTTGCCCAGGTCTGCCCCGCCACCCTCCTCGCCGTCATAGTCGTAAAGAAAAGCGTCGGGCAAGGCCTTCACGATACGCAGCGTGCGCTCGGCAGTCTGTTGCTCCTGGGAATGTTTGTGGCTGAGTTGCTCCGGGTCGCTCACCAGGCCGGCCAGGTGGTTCTCCTCGCCCTGCATTTGTTCTGGCGTGAGCGGGCGGTCGTTGTAGGCGATGGTCATGCCGGCCATGGCGCTCTGCGTCTCCACATAGAGCCTAGTCTGCGAGCCCTGCGGCGTCTGCTTGCGCGAACGGAACATGTGCTTGATCGAATTGTCGTTAGCGGCTGCTACTTCATTGGCGACCGCGGACCGCACCAGTTCGACGGGAGAGGCCGTGTCGGGAGGAGAACTCGAGGCCGCGTCAACCTCGACGAAGGTCGCGTCCGTCCGCAGGAACGAGACACCAAGAAAAACCGCGGTGGCAATAGGAATCAGCCGGGCTGTTCGCATGCTGTTCGGCACGATCTTAGTGTAACAATTGCTCTCCGAACATTCTCCACAGTGAAGCGAGTGCGCAAGGAGGAAACATGGCTTGCCGCGCACTCCTTGCCTTGCGTATAGTCGTTGCAGTGAGCGGTCTTCCGTCTTTGCCTCAAGGATTCTGATCTGGGAGCAAACCGTCACGGATCCTCGTTTCACCAGGAGAGCGTCCTATGAGCGCACCCGCCAGTGGGCTGGCACAAATCGGGAAGTCGGTCTTCATCAAGGGCGAACTTTCCGGCAGCGAAGATTTATATCTGGATGGCCAGGTTGAGGGCAGCATCGCCCTCAAAGGCAACAGCCTGACGGTTGGCCCCAATGGCCAAGTCAAAGCCAGCGTCGAGGCCAAGGGCGTGGTGGTGCAAGGTAAGCTCGAAGGCAACATTCAGGCCACCGACCGCGTCGAATTGCGTAAGTCCGCAATCGTCACCGGAGATATCAGCACCCAGCGCATTTCCATCGAAGAAGGCGCCTATCTGAAGGGCAAAGTTGATATTCACAAGACCGACAAGTAAGTCGTGCCGTTGCATGGTGGGATGTTTACAGAGTTGTGGAGGACAGGAGTGACGAACTCAGGATGTCGTCAGTTTCGCAGAATTTCATGAAACTTTTTCGCGGTTCATCCGGAACGGAAACCATCCCGGCGCAGGGCTCGCAGAAGTTGACCCGCCGCTCCAGCGGCCTGGGAGAATTGTCTCGTCTTTGGGAGTCCGCCGAAGACCTTTGCGTTCTGGACCTGGGATCGACGTCGCCGGCTAACATTCGCCACTTCACGGAAAGTGGTCACAGAATCTACAGCGAAGATCTGCTCACCGCCTCGACCGATCCCGAGCTGCTTACGAAAGACGAGGAGGGAAAGATTGCTCTCGACAGCCGCAAGTTTCTCGCGGATAACCTGGTTTACCCCGCCGCTCACTTCGACGTAGTTCTTTGCTGGAATCTGCCGGACTACCTGAATGAGAGTCTGGTCAAGCCGGTGGTGGGGCGGCTGTGGTCAGTGCTGAAACCCGGGGGCATGCTCCTGGCGTTCTTCCACACCCGCGATGCCGGTCCAGACTCGCCTTGTCACCGTTTTCACATCGTTGGCGCCGACACCCTCGAGATGCAGAAAATCGTGCTGCGACGGGAAGCTCGTCGCGGTCCCACGGGCGCAGTCCATACCGCCATCTCGGACGGTTTCCAATTGCAGCGCGTGTTCAATAACCGCCATATCGAGAATCTCTTCCACGATTTTGCCTCCATCAAATTCTTTCTCGCCCGGGATAATATTCGTGAAGTGCTGGTAGTTAGATAGTAGCGCCGGCATCTTGCCGGCTGTCCGCCGGGCGTCTTCGCCCGCCGCGCCGAGAGCGAGACGCCGTCTGGACAGCCGCCGGGATGGCGGCGCTACTTTTGTATGCCCACCGCCGGCGTCTTCTTCCACACCATCACTCCCATGCGAAAAAGATAATTGCGCGAGATCTCGACCTGCACCCCTGCGTCGGCTGACAAAGCAGATGCTAGCAGGTTCCGAATTTCGTCGGGAACATATGACCGGCGCACGGAAGTTAGCCCGTCGAGCCAGGCCACGCGACTACGCATGAGAGGAAATCCTGCGTATGCCAAAGCCAAATGCACGGGATGCCGAATGAGGTCATTGATCAGCAAAGCACACCGGCTCACCCGCAAACCTTCGCGCACGAATTGGGCCAGCTGCTGCTCGTCGAGATGATGGGCAAAAAGGCTGCAACTCACCAGATCGAAAGCCCCATCGTCGAAAGGCATAGCAAGGGCATCGGCCACAATGCCGTGATTTCTCCCGGAGCGATTGGCCGGAGTATGATTTTTCCCGGGAAGATGAGACCGCGCCCGGTCCAGCAGTGTCACATCCAAGGTGATCCCGCGTCGCGCCAGCTTTTGCCGAACCACCTCCGGAACCTCTCCCAATCCAGCTGCCACTTCCAACAGTGAGAGGTGTTTTTTCCCGGAAGCTTCAGCAGCGCGCTCCACCATTTTCTGCGTGGTGGCCACGCCGCCGAACCAGCGGTTGACCCGCCCGAGATCCCGCAGTGTAGCCTCCACATCGGCGGGAGTGCAGGCGTCAGAATCGAGAATCTCAGGCGCGTCGACACGTTGCATGGCAAGGTGGTTCCGAAACTAGAGCTCAAATGACAGCAGGGAGCTTTGCAAGAATCCGTGCTAATTCGTCTTCGCCGCTGGCCGCGCCGGGCTGCCGTCGGCCTTCACGTAGTGCGCGTACCAACTGAGGTTGCGTTCGAGCCGGTCCTTGATATGCGAAGGCGTTTTGAAGCTGTGGTACTCGCCGGGATACACGACCAGTTCGGTTTCGCGGCCCAGACTCTTCATTGCCTCGTACATCTGCTCGCCTCCTATGATAGGCACATTCCAGTCGATCTCGCCGCCCATGAACAGCGTGGGCGTGGTAATGCTGGCGACCCTGTAGAACGGAGAGATTTTGTCCCACACCGCGCGGTTTTCCCAGGGACGCCCGAGTTCAACGTCGTAGTCGAGGATGTACTGGTCATGCCCGTAGAGCGACGCGAAGAAAGCTGACCCCGCGCCGGAAATCGCCGCCTTGAAGCGCGTAGTCTGCGCGATAATGAAGTCCGTCGAAATGCCCCCGTAGGACCATCCTCCCACGCCCAATTTGTCGGGATCCACCAACCCCCGCGCGATTGCATAGTCGACCATGGCCATGTCATCCTGATAATCCTTGTTCCCCCAATCGGCCAAGATGGCCTTGCAGAAATCCTGTCCGTAGCCTGACGAGCCACGTGGATTCGGCTCCAGCACCACGTATCCGTTGGCCGCAAAGAGTTGCCAAAAATGGTAGAACTCGCCGTAATATGCGCCCACCGGCCCGCCGTGCGGGATCAGAAGTGTCGGATACTTTTTCCCTGCCACGTAATCCAGCGGCTTGTAGAGATAGCCCGCAACCGTTGTGCCATCTTTGCTCTTGAACTTAACGTACTCCGGCGTGACGATCTTGATCTTTGCCATGAACGCATCGTTCACGTGCGTAAGCCGCGTCAGTGGGCCGCCGGAGGTGTTAGTGGTGAAGATTTCGGCTGGCCGGTCCATGCCGCTGATCTGCGCCGCAAGGTCTCCCGACTTGGCAAGAGTGTAGCTCGCGACCACAACATGCCCGGAGATTGCTCGCGTCACTTCTCCGCCGGCTGCCGGGACGCGGAAAAGGTTTTGCGATCCGTCATCATCGGCAATGAAGTAGATGAACTGGCCATCAGGCGAGAAATGCGGCGACCGCGACATGCGATCGAAGGCCAAAGTGAGCACTTTGGCCTCGCCTCCCGCGGCCGGAGAAACGGCAATGTGGTGGGTGGCATAGACAAGGAGCCTCGGATCGAGTTGCGTGACATAGGTGATCCACTTGCCATCCGGTGACCACGCCGGTGAGGCGTCCGCGCCCGGATTCGTCGTCACTTGTGTCAGGTGCGCGCCCTTGTCGGTGTTGTCGGCGGCCACCACCCAGATGTTTGTGTCGTAGGTGCGGTCGGGGTCCGAAATCGAGCGATTGCTGCGGAATGCCAGCAGCTTCCCGTCGGGAGACCACGCCGGCTCGTCGTCGTCAAAGTCGCCCGACGTAATCTGCACGACGGCCTTTGTGGCGACATCGAACCCATATAAATGCGTGCGTCGCCGGTCGAGATATCCCACGGTATCGGTCTTGAAGCGATAGCGGTCGATCACGAAGGGAGGTGGAGTCTTCGGTTTCTTCGGCCTCGCTTCCTTGTCCTTATCCTTATCCTTATCGCCGCTCCCTGGCTTGTCTTTCTCTTTAGCTTTGGCTTCCTCCAATTCTTCCGGCGAAGGGTCGCGCAGGATGAGGACGAGCTGCTTGCTGTCGGGAGACCAGGCAAAATCATCGACATCTTGAATGGCATCTGTCAGTTGCTGCGCCTCGCCGCCCATGCGGTTGAGCAGCCATACCTGGTTTTTACCTTCGTTGCGCTTGGAGAGAAATGCCAGAAAGTTTCCGTCCGGGCTCCAGCGTGGATGCGAGGAGGAGACTTTCTCGGCTGTCATGACAATGGCATCGCCGCCACCCGCTGGCGCCATCCAGATGCGCGTCTCCGTCTTGTCCTCTTTCAACGAGGCGGTCGAGACCGTGTAAGCGATCCATTTGCCATCCTCTGCGATCTGGGGATCGCTCACTCCACGAATTTCAAAGGCATCGTCAACCGTGATAGCCCGTGGCGCAGGTGGTGTAGACGAAGTAGACTGGGCGGCCACGAATGGCGCCAGAGAATAAGAAGCACAGACCAACGCACAAAACGGCAGAGCAAGCGCGCGGAATCTCTTCATTGATTGCTTCCCCATGCAGGATTTTCGATGCGGCTGCGGAGCGGCCTAAGTCTAAACCTCGGCCAGCTCTTCTTCCAGCAACTGCTTGTTATACAGGTCGCTGTAGTAGCCATTCAAGGCGAGCAGTTCGTCGTGCGTGCCCGACTCCACGACGCGTCCGTCGTGCAATACGGCGATGCGATCGGCGTTGCGCACCGTGGAGACGCGGTGGGAGATGAAGATGGTGGTGCGGCCTTGCATTACTTCGCGCAGGTGATTCAGAATTTTATCTTCGGTGTGGGTGTCGACGCTGGAGAGCGCATCGTCGAGAATGAGGATGCGCGGGTTGCGAATCAAGGCGCGGGCAATCGCGGTGCGCTGTTTTTGTCCTCCCGAGAGCGTGATCCCGCGCTCGCCTACCATGGTCTGATATTGCTCGGGAAAGCTTTCGATATCCTGAGCGATATTGGCCGCTTCAGCACCTTCGTGAATCTGCTGATCGGTGGCAGATTCCACTCCCAGGGCAATATTTTCTCGAATGCGGTCGCTGAATAGGAATGTTTCCTGGGGCACGAACCCAATGTTTTTGCGCAGCGAGGCGAGCGAGAACTCCCGGATCGGCCGGCCATCCACCAGAACCATTCCCGGCGCCGCGTCGTAAATCCGCGGAATCAGATTGACCAGTGTCGTCTTCCCCGAGCCCGTCGGACCCACGATCGCCATGCTGGTTCCCGCTGGAATCCGCAAATTCAGGTCGCGCAACACGAGTTTGCCGTCGTATGAAAAATTCAGACCGCGAAATTCGATTTCGCCTGCCACCTGCCGGTCTTTGGCCTCAGTACCATCCTTGATGTCGGGTTGTTCGTGGAGAATTTCGTTCAGACGAACCACGGACGCCGTCCCCCGCTGAAAGATGTTGACGACCCAACCCAGCGCGATCACGGGAAACGTCAATTGCAGCATATAGATGTTGAAGGCAGCAAAGCCGCCGATTTCCATTCGACCCGCCAACACCTCGCCTCCGCCGATCCACAACACGAGCACGACCGCCAGTCCGAGCATCAGTTCCAGCGTTGGCCACAGCATACCCATGAGGCGGACCAGTTTCAGGCTGCGCGAAACGTATTCCTGGTTAGCACCTTCGAACAAAGCGATCTCTGCCTCTTCCTGCACATATGCGCGGATAACACGGGCTCCGGAGAAGTTTTCCTGAGCCCGCGCCGAAATGTCGGAGAACATCGCCTGAATTCTCTCGAAGCGCTCATGGATTCGACGCCCGAAGTACTGAATCACCACACTGACTACGGGCAGCGGCAGGAACGCATAGAACGTCAGCTTGGGGCTGATGCGCCACATGAACGACAAGGCCGCCGCCGTGAACACCAGCGTGTTCGCGGAGTACATGATCGCCGGGCCCAGCAGCATCCGCACCGCGTTCAAATCGTTCGTCATCCGGGCCATAATGTCGCCGGTGCGCACGCGCTGGTAGTAAGAGTAGGAAAGCGTTTCCAGGTGGGCGAAAAGATCGTTGCGCAGATCGAACTCAATATCGCGTGAAATGCCGATCACAATCCAGCGTGTAAGAAACAGGAAGACGCCGCGGACGGCGGCGACCTCCAGCATTTGCAACGCAAAGTGCAGCAACTTCGCGGAAGTGACTCCGGTGTTGAGATCATCCACCGCGTGGCGGATCACCTGCGGCAGCAGCACCCAGGCGCCATTGTTCAGAAGAATGCAGAAAAAGCCCGCTACAAAGCCCCACCGGTAACGCTTGAGGTAGGGCAGGAGCGGACGCATATTCTTGGGAATCATCCAGGTCGTGTAGATGAAATTCTAGCAGGCCGGGGTGCAAGTCTTTGGCAGGCACAAGAGGTCAGAACCAAAATGCTGGCAAGAGCGGGCAGGGTGTCGCTAATTTGGTGTTAGCGTAAGGGGCGTTCTTTCTCGACGGTTGTGCGCTGTGCGCTCGGAAGAATATCGCGTCCGAAGGCGATGACGCTGACTGCCGCGAGCAGCCCGCCCCAAGCGATGGAGAAGATCCATCCCGCGTAAATGATGAATGCCTGAGCCAGATCCATTGCTTCATCCTCAGCTTCAGCCGGGGCGCGGGGTCAAACCCAGAACGACCCCCGCGCCGCTTGCGCAAAAACTCGAACGGACATTACTCCTGCGGAGCAGCGGGAGCATTCTGCATCCGTTGCTGCATGCGCGCTTCCCGATTGGCCTCGAACTCCTTCATCTTGGCCTGCTGGTCTGCGGTGAGCAACTGAAACAATTCGTTGTGAATGCGGGTTTCCTGCACCTTCAACTGCACCAGGGTCTGCGCCTGCTGCGCGACCAGCGTTTGCACCTTGGCTTCATCATAGGTGCCTTCTTCATACTGCTTGAGCTGTTGCTGCATCAGGTGAAGTTGCTGCATTTGCGGTTTCATGGCGGCGTGTTCTTTCTGCAAGACCGCCTTCATCTGCGCGCGCTGAGCGTCGCTCAGATCCAGGTATCGGGCGAAGAATCCCATCATCGGGCTTCGCATGCCGAAGGCGTGGTCGTGTACCGGTGCGGTTGCGTCCGCAGTTTGCGACTTTGCGATCGCGGCGCCCAACATTACCACCAGCGCCGCTACCACCAAGCGAAAACGAATCGATTTCATAAACTCTCTCCTCCAAGGGCGGTTCCATACAGACGCTTTCTTCCGGGAACCTCGGAAATCTCTTTGCGTACAGTCATAGGAACACGGTTCGCATCGAAAAGTGGTAAAAAGTGTGTCAATCCGAGTAAAGTTTTGTCAAAGGACGAACCCCTGCATCAACCATGGGGTTAGTGCGTAGTGGTTTGACAATTCTTTACCGCGGGCGGCCTGCAGTCTGGTGCACAATGAAAGCTAAGATGGAACGAATTCTGATTATTGACGACGATGTCGAGCTTTGTACCCTGGTGGGCGAATACCTGCAGGCCGAGGGCTTCGTGGTGGAATCGGTGCATGACGGCGAGAACGGGCTGCAGCGCGCCACTGCCGGCGGCTACCTTCTCGTAGTCTTGGATGTGATGTTGCCGGGCATCAATGGTTTCGAGGTGCTGCGCCGGATCCGTGCCACCTCCCGCCTGCCGGTGCTTTTACTCACGGCTCGCGGGGAAGATGTCGACCGCATCGTGGGTCTGGAGATCGGCGCCGATGACTATCTACCCAAACCTTTCAATCCGCGGGAACTGGTGGCGCGCATTCGAGCCATCCTGCGCCGCACTCGCAGCGAGAAGTCGGCCTCCTCGCAGCCCGAGATTGTTCGTGTGGGTGAGATTGAACTCGATCCCGCCACGCGCAGCGTGCGCCGTGACGGCGAGCCCGTCGACCTCACCTCGGTCGAATTCAATTTGTTGGAAGTGTTGCTGCGCGAGGCCGGACACGTGGTTCCGCGCGAGCGCCTGGTAAACGCCGTCCTCAGCCGCAAGTTCTCGCCGTTTGACCGCAGTATCGATATGCACGTCAGCAAGGTCCGCAAGAAACTGGGAGATACCGACGCCGACGAGCACATCAAGACCATCCGGGGTGTAGGCTATATCTTTGCCCGCCCACGAGAAAAGGTGGGCGAGAAGGTGAAGACGTCGTGAAGAGCCTGTTTCTCAAGATCTTTCTTTCCTTCTGGGTGGCGCAGGCCTTATTTCTGGTGATTGCGCTCCTGGTGATGTTGGCCTACCGTGTGCAACGCAATTCAACCTGGGAAGTGTTGCGCTCGACTGCCCTGACCGAAGCCATCAGCGCTTATGAGCGGGGCGGCATCCCGCAGGTCAAGGAGTACCTGGAGAGCCTGCAGATGACGCAGCATGTACGCGTCTATGTTTTCGATGAGCAGGGCACTGAGATTTCGGGACGTTCGAGCTCGGGATGGGCGGAACATGTTGCGACCGGTCGCCCTCTGTCGTCCCGTCCCGGGATGGTTTTCCCGCGCCCAGAAATACTGACCGAGTCGAAGGCTTCCAGTGATGGGCGCCATTTGTACACCATAGCGATGGAGTTGCCGCCGGGTTTCCGGGTATTCTTCGGACCCTCGGGAGTACCGGTTCCGCTGTTGATTAGTGCCGTCCTTTGCTCAGGACTGGTTTGCTACTTCCTTTCCTGGTATATGACCAAGCCAGTGACGCGCCTGCGCGCCGCGACCCGGCAACTGGCCGCCGGCGACCTTGCCGCCCGCGCCGGTGACCCGGAAAGCCGAAGGCGCGACGAAATTGCAGGCCTTATCCGCGACTTTGACACCATGGCAGCCCGGTTGGAGAGTCTGGTCAAAGCTCAGTCGCGCCTGCTGAACGACATTTCTCATGAATTACGTTCTCCTCTGGCGCGCTTGAACGTGGCGCTGGGCTTGGCGCGGCAGCGCTCCGGACCGGAAAGCGCCGCCATGCTCGAGCGCATTGAACTGGAAGCCAGCCGCCTGAACGAGCTAATCGGCCGCCTGCTCACTTTGGCGCGCCTCGAAGATGGCGAGCAGCGCGTGCCTGCCACGCCGGTTTTGCTGGACGAAGTGGTGCTTAGTGTGGCGGAAGACGCCGAGTTCGAAGCCCAGGCGAGGCATTGCCACGTACGCAGCGAAATTCCGGCGGGAAGCTGGGGAGTGCGCGGAGACGCGTCGCTGCTGCACAGTGCCGTCGAGAATGTTGTCCGCAACGCCATCCGTTACACCCGCGAAGGCACCACGGTTGAGATTCATCTGGAGAAGACGGGGACTACAGGCGCTGAGGAAGCCTTGCTCCGAGTGACCGACTGCGGTTCCGGCGTTCCCACCGATGCACTGGAAAAGATCTTCCAGCCGTTTTACCGCCTGGACGATGCTCGAGGCCGGCAGACCGGCGGGGTTGGTCTGGGCCTGGCCATTACGGAACGTGCGGTGCGCTTCCATGGCGGACGCGTCGCGGCTACGAACCGGGCCGAAGGCGGACTTATGGTCGAAATTCACCTTCCTCTGATGCCAGCAAGCCTAACCGCAGGGGCCAGTGATCAGTGGCCAGCGTTCAGTGAGATTCCACTGACCACCGATCACTGACCACTCTGACTACTGCCTTCGGGCAACTCGCGGCCGCATCTGCGGTTCCAATAGCTTCGGGCGGTTGCTCTTCCCGCGCTTTCCTGATACATAAATGGATGGCAATTCTCGCCCTCAAATAGTCTTCACGCCCGGTCTGTCGCGGCCGGGGATGGATTGACACGCCCATAGGAGATAAACCGAAGAATGCGGACAAGGCTTACCTGGTTTGTGGCAATTCTGGCTCTGGTATCAATCGGCTACCTGATGGCCTGCACCGCCAAGTACTCGGCTTCTTTCGATGGTCTGGTGGTTGTTCCCAGCCAGGGTGAGTTGGCCATGGAGAGCTTCACTTTCGACGTGTCCAACGGCCGCATTTCGCAGATTAGCAACGTGAACGGTCCCCCTACCCCGGGACTGCCAACGGCCGTGGTTCTTGATCCCGCAGGAGCATTTGCGTACGTGCTCGTTGCCGCGAATCCGGCGGTACCGGGCGGTGGTGTCACCGCGATTGCAACGTTTCCCGTAGCCCCCGATGGCAAGCTGGCGAACTCTACGACGTACGCCTTCAACAACGCCAGTGTCCAGGTCTTGGTCCAGGTGAGCGGCGTTCCAACAATAAAAACAGAGTCGGTCCCTGTGGTTCCGGTAGCCATGAGTATGGACTCCGTGGGCAAGCTTCTCTTCGTGGCCGACAGTGCCACCTCCGACAATGCCGGAAACCCGGTGCCGGGAGCCATCTCGGTGTTCTCCATCGGCAGCAATGCCAGCCTGGCAGAGGTCGCAGGTTCGCCCTTTGTGCTTCCGGTCGGCGGTGTCAATCTGCTCCCCCCGCTCCTCCAAAATCCATGCAGCGTTCTGGTGGGTTGCCCCAGTCCTCTGGCTCTTGCTGTGACCCCAACCGTTTATCCCCAGCTAAATGCGTACTGTTCAGGGTTTACACCTCCGACGACGGAGAACCTCTATGTACCAGATTCCATCGGCGACACGCTGTTGAATTACTCTGTTTCATCGAGCGGGAACCTAACCCTGGTTTCTACACAAACGAATCTCGGAGTTCTGACTGGCGCCGTGCCCGACGGGGTGACAGTCGATCCGTGTAATCGATTTGTTTACGTGTCGAACGCGGGGCCGGGCAACAATGCCAACACCATCAGCGCTTTCACTATCTGTAGTACGGTGTCTCCGCCCAACTGTCCGAGCACGCCACCAGACTTCAGATTGCTGCCGGTCAATGATGGTTTACCCTTTCCCGTTTCCCCCGGCGAGGGGCCTGGGCCTTTGTCGATGGATGCCTATGGCAGTTTCTTGTACGTAGTGGATACAGCGTCGGGCCTGGTCTCCCAGTTCAAAATAAGCCCAACCTCTGGTTCGTTGACCCCACTCACTCCGCCGTACGTGGGTGCAGGGGTGGGAGCTAATTCGATTGCGATTCGCAGTGACGACAGTTGGGTGTTCGTGGCCGATAAGACTAACGCCACCCTCTCGGAATATGGCATCAACCTGGCGACTGGAAATCTGGCCGCGCAACCGGCGGTTCAGACTTTTAATTATCCCACCGGAGTGGCGGTGAAGTAGTTCGGCGCGACTCAATCCTGGCTATTGGCCGGACGCCGCGCCACTACGTCGGAATCTTCAGAATCAGATATCCGCCTACCAGGGCGAAGATCAGGTCCGGGGACCAGGCGGCAAGGGCCGGGGGCAACAAGCTGATGTCCCCCATCGCCTCCGACAAGCGCGATACGACGGTGTAGACCACGGCGATTCCCACCGCCACGGCAACTCCCGTGATCGCTCCCTTCTTGGCCGTTGACAGTGAAAACGGGACGGCGAGCCCGGCCATGATCAGCGTGATCAGCGGGTAGGAAAGCTTCTGGTTGAGCTGTACCCTGAGCCGCACCACATCGAAGCCGCTCTGCTGCAGATCGCGGATGTAAAGCCGCAGTTCCTCGTAGTCCATCTCGGAGTACTGTTTCACTTCCTTCTTGAAATAAGACGGCGCCTCGCTGAGTTCGGGAAAGGTGGAGACGTCGAATGTGCGATAGCCGGCGATGGCGGCGCTGCGCAATGACCGCTGCCAGCCTTGTTCGAAGATCCAACGGCCCAAGTTTTCCGCCCAGTGGGCGCGCTCGGCATGAATGCGCTGCGTGATGGCAAAACTGACAGGATCGATTTGAAAGATGGTGAGATTGGCGAACTGATCGCGGTCTGCGTCGAAGAACTGGTAGTAGTAGATGTCGTGGTGCTGGCCGAAAATCCAGCGGCGGTCCGGACGCAGATAAGTTTGCGGCGGCTTGCCCTTGATCTGGTTGTGCAGCGCTTCCTGACGCTTGTTGGTATGGGGCAGGTAGAACTGGTCGGCAAAGAACAGGCCCGCGGAGAGCATGGCCGCCGCAGCCAGTACCGGCGTGACGATGCGGTAGACGCTGGTTCCCGTAGCTTTGATGGCTGTGATCTCATTGGACCGGTTCATCAGTCCGAACGTGATCAACACTGTCAGCAGCATGATTAAAGGAGCAACGCTGTAAAGCAGGTATGGAGAAACGTTGAGCAGATACTCCGCCACGACAATCGCCGGCGTCTGATTGCGTAGAATGTCTCCCAACAATTCGAACAGCGTAAACACAAGCAACAGGACGAGGAACGTCGCCACGATCATTCCCAGGTAGAGGAAAAAATCGCGCAGCACGTAGTCATCGAGCAGGGTAGGGAACCTGGCACTGAAGACTCGCCGCCGCGTAGAGGCGCGCTCGAAAGCGTTACCATCTCTGCGTCTGTGCCTGCGGTCCTGTGCGGGCGCATTCACCGAAGACTCATCGCGCTTCCATGCCAGGCGAATCGCCGACAGCGATAAAGGCCGCCGCTCGGCTTGCCACAGCAGGACCAACGCCGCGACAAAAAAGATTATGTTGGCCAGCCAGGCTCCGAACCCGGGGCTGACTCTCCCCTGCTTGGCCAGCGAAACTCCGATCAAAGAAATAAAGTAGTAGACGAAGACCAGGACAATCGTGAGCACGAACCCGCCCGACTTACCGCTCTTCTTCGAAGAAAGCCCAAGCGGGATTCCCACCATGGCGAGTACGAGGCACGCCGTTGGCAGGGCGAACCGGTTATGAAACTCGATGCGGTACAACCGCGCCGACACGGGATCGAGGCCGGCGGCGCGATCATGCAGTTCCCATGTGCTGATGGCTCTCAGTGGAGTCTGCTCGTCTGCTTTGTTTTCAGACGATGCCAGCTCGATCGGAATGTCGGTTTGCCGGAACGTCGAGATCTGGTAATGGTCGGCTTGCGCGGGATCCGTTTCGTGCGTGGATCCTTCTTTCAGATGCAGGTGCAGGCGGTCTCGTCCTTCGGGAACGAGGATGCCTTCGCGGGCCAGCGTAATGCGAGGATTGGAAGCGTCCGAGATGTCAGCAAGAAACACTCCATCCCAGACCGCGCCACCCTGGGCGCTGTGCACGTCCTGCACATAAAGCACCAGCTTGGGAAAGCCTTCATAAAACACTCGGGGCTGCACTTCATAGGAAGCCTGGGCGCCCTTGAGTTGATCCTCCAGGCGCGCCAGCGAAGCCAGCGACCACGGTGCCAGATAAAGGCCGTTGACCAGAGCCAATGTCCAGGCACCCGCGACAAATATCGCAAGCACGCGCCCAAAGCTCCACACCCCCATGCCGCTGGCGCGCATTGCTGTGATTTCGCTGTCGGCGGCGAGCCGGCTCAAGCCGATGAGAATCCCCACCAGCACGCTCATGGGGATTGTGTAAGTGAGCGCGAACGGTACTGTGTAAAAGAAAATCTCGGCCACGCTGGGCAGCGGCGCGCTGGCCCGGACCACCAGCTCCAGGATGCGTCCCAGATCGCGTGTGAACAGGACAAAGGTGAAGATCGCCGCGCCGATCAGGGCGTGCGAGGTCACTTCACGCAGAATGTAGCGGGTAAGAATCCGCATGCGGGCGCCGTTGCTGAGGGCAGGATAGCACGGGGGAGTGGCCGGTAATTCGTCCCGATGGTGCCCATCTTAGCCAGAGAAACACTAGAGAAACATAAGGTGCCTCAGCTTCGCGGTGAAGCAGAAAAACGGCTCGGCGGGTTCCTGTGGATTCCTTGTAAAAATAAATTCCAACGAGGCTGGTGGATTCCGGATTCCTTTGCGTGTATTCGTACTCTCCTCTCGATACCCCCTCCCCCCCTGGGGTCTATTGGAATCACCAGGCTAGCAGGAAATTCTCCGTAAAATCCGGATGTCAGAGAACTTAAATACTAAAATCCGTGAACGAAAGGACTTAGAGGCGCGACGACGCGGGTTCACCCGACCGTCACGGCCTCGACCATGATTACGCAATTTCGATGACGGCACAAGGTCAGATGTCACACGAAGGTGTGGAACAATCTGGGGAGCGAACGACGTTCCGACATCGGTGCATCGGATTCGCAGATGGTCCCCACCTTTCGAAAACCGCGAAAGGTGGTGCGGCCTAGCACCCAACTCTTGTGAGCGGACTTTGCAGGCTTCGTGCGAAAGGTAACATGGAACCGGGTCAATGAGTGTAATCGCGATTTATCACCAACTAGAGATTCACGGGCGAGCACCAAAGCTCGAACGGCGTATACTTCCTGACACGTGGAGGGTTCCATGCAGCCTTCAAGTGTTTCGCCGCAGCCGGGTTTCATTTCGCCGCCTTGGCTACGAAGAGGCGTTGCCGCGCTAGCGTTCCTGTGCGCAGTTCTGGGAATGCGGAAGGGATTCCTTCAGTTCGAGTGGGTGCCGTGGTTCTGTTTCGGGCTATTCTACCTGACTGGTGTCCCAAGGCAAAAAGGGGAACCTTTTGGGGCATATTTCAAGAGACCGCGAGCCATCGCGTCGAGCGCATTGCTTGTGGTCTCAGTAGTCGGATTCTTGTATAACCTGTACGTTCTGTTCGCAAAATAAGTTGCCCGTGGCTTCGGAATAAATCCTCTAGCATATCGTCAACTGTTGAAATCAGGCGATTTACACTCATTGACTTGCCCCGGCGCACTTCACAGAAACTCCCGCGTCTGGCTCGACACTTTTCAGCGGGAAAATCGTCAGTCGCGTAACGTGTCTGTTTGGGAATTTAGCGGTTTCTCCTGCTGTTTTCTTCGGTCTGTTAACTGTGACGGTAAGCAGACAGGAACGCTCGAAAAAGCGCGTCTTTAGTGCTCTTTATCGTGCTTAAGCTCTCTTCAGAAACAACGCTCCCAGCGGCGGCAGCGTGAGTTTCAGCGAGTGAGGTCGGCCGTGGGCCGGTTCCTCTTCGGCATTTACTCCGCCTAGATTGCCCACGCCCGTGCCGCCGTATTCTGAGGCATCACTATTCAGCAGTTCGCGCCAATAGCCGCCTTCGGGCACTCCCACGCGATAGCCCATGCGCACTATGGGCGTGAAGTTACAAACGATGAGCACCGTGTCTTTCGGCGATTCACTCTTCCGGAGAAGCGAAATCGTGCTCGTAAAGTTGTCGTTGCAATCTACCCACTCGAAGCCGCCGGGATTGGTATCGAGCAAGTGGAGGGCAGGTTCGCTGCGATAAATCCGGTTCAACTGTCCCACCCAGTTCTGCAAACCGCTGTGAACGGGATATTGCAGCACGTGCCATTCCAGGCTGCTGTCGTGCGTCCACTCGCGGACCTGGCCGAACTCGTCGCCCATGAACATCAACTTCTTTCCCGGCTGGGCGTACATGTAACCGAACAAAAGCCGCAGGTTGGCGAAGCGATCGTGTTCGCTGCCCGGCATCTTGCCAATCAGAGATCCCTTGCCGTGGACGACCTCATCGTGAGAAAGCGGCAGCACGAAATTCTCCTGAAATGAATACAGCATGCGAAAGGTGAGCTTACTGTGATGATATTTGCGGTGAATGGGATCCTGCTTGAAGTATTCAAGAGTATCGTGCATCCATCCCATGTCCCACTTCATGCCGAAGCCCAGGCCGCCGAGATAAACCGGGCGCGAAACCATGGGCCAGGAGGTCGATTCCTCCGCGGTGGTCTGGATGTCAGGGTGCTCTTTGTAAGCTTCCTGATTAAAGCGGCGGAGAAATTCGATGGCTTCAAGATTCTCGCGCCCGCCGAATTTGTTTGGAATCCACTCACCCTGCTTGCGTGAATAATCGAGGTAGAGCATGGAAGCGACCGCATCCACGCGCAGGCCGTCGATGTGATATTTGTCGAGCCAGAACATCGCGCTCGACATGAGAAAGCTGCGGACCTCGGTGCGTCCGTAGTTGAAGATGTGCGTCTTCCAGTCGGGATGGAACCCCTGCCGTGAGTCGGCGTGCTCATACAGATGAGTGCCGTCGAAGTAAGCCAGGCCGTGGGCGTCGGAAGGGAAGTGCGAAGGCACCCAGTCGAGGATCACGCCGATGCCGTGCTGGTGCAGGTAGTCCACCAGATACATGAAATCCTGGGGCGTGCCGTAGCGCGAGGTGGGCGCGAAATAGCCGGTGGTCTGGTATCCCCAGGAACCGTAGAAGGGATGCTCCATCACTGGCAGGAATTCCACGTGGGTGAAGCCCATGCGCCCGACGTACTCGGCGAGGCGCGGCGCAGTCTCACGATAGGTCAGCGGACGATTGTGCTCCTCGGGCACCCGCATCCACGAGCCCAGATGAACTTCGTAAATGGCTTGCGGTGCGCGCAGGGAGTTGCGGGCACCACGCTTCTCCATCCACTCGCGGTCGTTCCATTTGTAGTCGAGATCCCACACCACGGAAGCGGTGCGGGGAGGTTTCTCGTGGAGCACGCCGAGCGGGTCAGCTTTGTCGATGTGGTAGCCGTGTCGCAGCGATTCGATATGAAATTTGTAAAGCGCGCCTTTAGTCACGCCGGGGATAAACCCTTCCCAGATCCCGGAGCCGCTGCGCGGCGCGAGTAAGTTGGCTTGAGGATGCCAGTTATTAAAACTTCCGATCACCGAAACCTGGCGAGCATTGGGCGCCCACACGCTGAAGACCGCGCCATCGAGTGCGTTGCGGGAAACCAGATGCGCGCCCATCGTCTCCTGCATGCGATAGTTGCTGCCCTCGTTGAAGAGGTAAAGATCCTGGTCGGAGAGCAGCGTCACGCGGTCAGAAGCGGGGATGGAAATTTCTGCCATTTTCCAAGTTCCCAGTGTACCGGAAGACGCGCAAGCAGGCCGAATCTGCCGTGCTAGACTTTCACTTCCGCTATGCCTGCCCTGCGTCTAATCTTTCTCTGGCACCAGCACCAGCCTTTCTACAAGGATCTGGTTACCGGCGAATATCGCCTGCCATGGGTGCGCCTGCATGGTCTAAAAGATTATTACGGCATGGTGAAGCTGCTGGATGAGTTTCCCAGTGTCCACCAGACTTTCAATCTGGTGCCGTCGCTAATCACGCAAATTCAGGATTACGTCGCAGGGACGGCGCAGGATCCGTTTCTGACGGTGGCCGCCAAGCCAGCCAAGGATCTGACACAAAAAGAGCGGCAGTTCGCGCTGCGGTATCTTTTCCAGGCGAACCACGCCAACGTGATTGGACGTTACCCGCGCTATCGGGAGCTGCTGGAGCGATTCCGTGAGCACGGCTATGTGCCGGAGAAGGCGGAAAAATACTTTGAGATCCAGCATTTCACTGACCTGCAAGTGCTGTCGCAAATCGCATGGTTCGACGAATTCTTTCTGGACGACAAAGACGTCGCGGATCTGATCAAGAAGGAGCGCAACTACTCGCTTGAAGATCAGAGTTTTGTGATCAGGCGTGAACGGGAACTGCTGGGTAAAGTTCTGCCGGCCTATGCCGATGCCGCGAAGAAAGGTTCGATCGAGATTTCCGTTACGCCTTTCTACCATCCGATTCTTCCTCTGGTGTGCGACACCAATGCAGGAGCGGCTTCCACTCCGGGGCTGCCCTTGCCGCAAAACCGATTTCGTCATCCCGAGGACGCGCGCGAACAACTGGTGCGCGCACTCGATCTTCACCAGCAGGTGTTTGGAGTGCGCCCTGAGGGTGTGTGGCCGTCGGAGGGCAGCGTCTCCGAAGAAACACTAGCGATTGCGCACAGTTTGGGGATTCAGTGGATGGCGACCGACGAAGGCGTGCTCGGCCGCAGCACCGGAGTCTTCTTCGCGCGCGACGGCAACGGCCGCCTGCCCGCGCATCTGGCGGAGCGGCTCTACAACGTCCACCGTTATGAGAACGGCCAGACTGCCATGCACATGGTTTTCCGCGACCACACAATTTCGGATCTGATCGGCTTTATCTATTCGGGGATGGATCCCGGGGAGGCTGCCCGACATCTGCTGCACAACATCAAAGAAGCGGCTCAGCCAGTGCTCGCCCAGGGCCGCGACGCAGTGGTGTCGGTGATTCTTGATGGCGAGAATGCGTGGGAATATTATCCCAGGTCCGGACGGGAGTTTTTGCGGCGCTTCTATGATGCTCTGCAACGCGAGGCAGGTCTGGAAGCGGTTACGGTCTCGGAGGCGATCGCCCGACAGCAGAACATCTCGCCGTTAAAGTCTCTGGTGCCGGGTTCGTGGATCAATGCGAACTTTAATGTCTGGATTGGCGCTCCCGAAGACAATCGCGCTTGGGATTACCTTCATCACGCGCGCGAATTCTATGCGCAGCATGCAGCTCACGCCAGCGAGGCGCAGCGAAAGCTGGC